>Ga0196972_1000126_pt1 | contig 62667 bp, 58 predicted proteins | sample S1v_2013CmetaG_FD_148618 | JGI IMG/M metagenome (GOLD analysis project Ga0196972, IMG submission 148618) | Soil microbial communities from Anza Borrego desert, Southern California, United States - S1+v_20-13C | ecosystem: Environmental > Terrestrial > Soil > Desert | place: USA: California...
CGCACCAGCGGACGCACGTCGGCCGCCAGCACGCCATCGCTGCGCACCACCAGCACGACATCGTATTCGCCCGCCAGCCCCGCCATCACCTGCACGACGCGCGGATCCTTGGCGCGCGCCATGCGCTCGACTTTCTCGAGCAGCCTGACCTTCTCGACGGCGTCGAGGGAAGCCAGAGGATCGTTGGCCGGATAGAGCGAACGGCCGCCGGTCGGTTCGATCTTCGACGCCACCTTCACGCGGCCGGCGCCCTGCCTGGCGATGGTGCGTGTCGCCGCCGCGGCTTCGAGCAAGGCTCTCTCGGAGATCTCGTCGGAATAGGAAAAGGCGGTCTTGTCGCCCGAGACCGCGCGCACGCCGACTCCCTGGTCGATCGAGAAGCTGCCGGTCTTGACGATGCCTTCTTCCAGGCTCCAGCCTTCGTTGCGCGTGAACTGGAAATACAGGTCCGCGTAATCGACCTTGTGCGTGAACATGCTGCCCAGCGCCTTGAGCAGCTTGTCCTCGTCGAGTCCGAACGGCGCGAGCAGGATATCGCGGGCGATGGACATGGTGTGCAGATTCGGTTCGAATGGTTTCATGATGCTGTGCCGCGAGCTGGCCGCGGATATGAAGAAGGTTCTAGATTATCGGATTGTAGACCATCGCCGCCCCCGTTCCGGGATTGGTCTTACAACTTGCGGTGACGCAACGCCGGCAGGCTTTCGCGCACGCGCCGCAATTGCGCGGTATCGATCTCGCCGACCACCACGCCCTCGCCTTCCGGCAACACCGCCTTGATCTCGCCCCAAGGGTCGATCAGCATGCTGTGTCCCCAGGTGCTGCGGCCGTTCGGGTGCCTGCCGCCTTGCGCCGACGCCAGGACATAGCATTGGTTTTCGATGGCGCGGGCGCGCAGCAGGATCTCCCAATGCGCCTTGCCGGTGGTGTAGGTGAATGCCGCCGGCACGACGATCAACGCGCAATCGCCGAGCGCGCGATACAGCTCGGGAAAACGCAGGTCGTAGCAGACCGACAGCCCCACTTTGCCGAACGGCAGCGCGGCATGCGCGACTTGCGCGCCATGCACGATGGTACGCGCCTCGTCGTATGATTCGTCGCCCTTGGTGAAGCTGAACAAATGGATCTTGTCGTAGCGGGCAACGAATTCGCCGTCCGGGTCGTAGACCAGCGTCGTGTTCAGCACCTTGCCCGGCTCCGGCGCCGCCAGCGGCAAGGTGCCGCCGATCAGCCAGATGCCGTGTTCGCGCGCGAGGCTCGCCATGAAATCCTGGATCGGCCCTGCGCCGGCCCGCTCGGCGAGCGCCACCTTATCCGTTTCCCGCATGCCCATGACCGGCCAATACTCGGGCAGCAGCACGACTTGCGCGCCTTGCCCGACCGCCTCGTCCGTCAGGCGCCGCGCCGTCGCGAAATTCTCCTCGACATCCGGAGTCGAGACCATCTGCACCGCCGCCGCCTTGATACGCATATCCTCCATCAGCCTGCCCTTTCGCCGCCATTCGCGCCCGGCGCCGCCGAAGCGCCGCCGTTCTTGCGCTCGACTTTCGTCACCACCGGCTCCCGCCACGGACCGCCGACGCGATATTCATAAGTAAACGCCTTGATCAGCGGTTCGCGCAAGAACAATTGCGCGAGAAAGCTGCCGACCCCGATCACCGGATTCACCGCCAGGCCGTACACCACGGAAGCCGCGCCGGCATTGATCTCCGGAATCACGACCACGTGGAGATTCTGGGTTTCACGCGCGATATCGACGGTGCCGTCCATCAGCGCCGTGCCGTTGACGCCCCGCATCTTGAAATTCTCGGTCTTGAGCACGCCTTGCGCGATCTGGGCCGTGGCCGTCATGCCGTCGAACGCGAACCCCTCGGAAAAGAAGTCTCGGAAGTCCAAGGTAAGGCGGCGCGGCAAGGCTTGCAGGCTCAACACGCCGAGCAGCTTGGCGACGCCGGGATCGGCCTTGAGGAATTGTCCGGAGCCGAGATCCAGCTTGAGCTGGCCCGACAAGGTCGGCGTATCGAGCGCGAACGGCAATCCTTTCCAGCTGATATCGCCTTCCATCTTGCCCTTGCCGCCGCGCAGCACATCCTTGAAGCCGAGGCGATCGAGCAGCTTGCCCGCATTTTCGATATGGAGCGTGTAGTTCAGATTGGAAGCGGTATCGCCGTCCCGGTTGGTGATCCATTTGCCGGTCGCTTTCAACTCGCCGTCGGCATTGAGGAGCGACAGGCGGTTGATGCGCCATTCGCGCATGGCCGAGGCGGCGATATTGCTGGCGACCAGTTCGAGGCGCCCCAGCTTCTTGCCCGACAATTCGAAATTGTCGGCTACCACGTCGAGCGCGGGAATCTGGGTCGTCGGGCTTTTCCCTTCGAGCAGATCGCCCACTTCGGACGTCGCCGATTTCGGAATCACGAGCGAGGTAAGGCGCGCGGTGGCCTTGCCTTGCGCTTGTCCCGGCACGGCATCGGTCCAGGTGACGTAACCGGAGGCCTGTTCGGAATCGATGTTGGCTTGCCAGACGCCTTTCTGGTGCGAAGCGCCGACCACGACGTTGTCCAGCTTCTTGCCGGCGACGATCAGCTCCGTCGTGCGCGCCGCCAGCAATTCGGGTTCGATGTATTGCGCCAGGTTCAGGCCGTCGCCTTGGACCGCGCCGGCCTTCGGCTTCTCGGCGCCGAGAATGGAAGAGACGAGCCTGCTCCAGGCGTCGATGTTCAAGCTCTTCAGATTGACGCTGGCGATCAGGCCGTCGTCCGGTACGGGCGCCGGAACATTGACACCGATGCCGCCGCGCACGACATGCCAGGAAGCGCCCTTTTCGCCGGTCTTCTGGCGCAGGTAGCGCGCCGAAATCGACGAACCGAGCGACAGTTTCATTTCGTCGCGCGCCGCGCCGTTGTCGTCCGGCGCCAGTCCGATCAATTCGAACCTGACCGGCATCGTTTCATTCGCGGCCTTGCGCAGCGGCGCGGGAAAATCGAGAGCCAGGCCCTGCAGGCTCGACTCCACCACGATCTCCGGCCGCTTCTTCTTGACGCTGACGACGGCGGTATAACGGCTGCCGCCGGCGATGCGATCGACGATGCGCTGCGTCGCCGGCGTCGCGAAGGTCTTGCGCAGGCCGGCGGAGGAAATGCTGCCCTCGGCCCGGATCACGATATTGCCGTCCTTTTGCGTTCCGCCCGCCACCGCGACCGGCCCGCCGAGGAAGTTCGCGCGCACGCCGCTCAGCGTCACGCCGTGTTCGTTGAATTCGAGCTTGCCGGTCGTCGCCTGCAGCGGCGGCATCGCGTTCTGCAGCACGACTTCATTGCCGGCGAATTGCAGCGTGCCCTGCACCCTGGAGTTTTCCAGATGATCGAGCGGCATCTGCAGCTTCAGCGCCAGCTTGGCATTGCCGGTGGCCCGGGTTTCTTCGGTGAAGTGCCCGATCCAGTCGAGCACCGGGCTGTCGACGGTATAACCGACCAGCTCTTGCAGCGGGCCGGACGCATTGCCTTCGATCGATAGCAACGGATGCTGCGCCGCCAGGTCGGGAATGACCGCGCTCACGTTCGACAGCGCGACATTGTGCGTGCGCGCCGAATTGGCGCGGATCTCCATGCGCGTGCCGTCGAAGGCGATATGGCCGTTGATCTGCTCGAGCAGGGGCCAGAGCGGCGCCTTGCCGTTCCTGGAGAATTGGTCCGGCGTGTAATTGAGGACGCCGTTCTCGATCCGGCCCTTGACCGAAAATTCGCCATGCTGCTTGCCGGCGGCGTCGCGCTGGAACGGAAAGCGCGCCAGGTCGCCTTTCAGCTTGACCTCGACGTCGCGGGCGCTGCCGCCGGCCAGCGCCAGCGTCAGCCAGCGCCGCAGGTCCTCGGACGTTTGCGTCGGCAGGTAACGGCCGACGCGGGCCAGATCAAGGCGTTCGACATGGGCATTGAAATCGATCGTTCCGAGCGGCTGGTCCTGGCGGCGCACCAGCGGCATCAAATGCTTGCCGTGCACGCTGCCGGCGACGCCGTCCTGCACGAAATCCATGCGGCGGACTTCGAACAGCAATTGATCGTTGTCCTGGAACGACCAGTTCGCCTGCATCTTCAATTGCTCGAACGGCATTTCCGGGACATGGAAATAGCCTGGCAGGTCGAGCCTCGATTGCGCCGAGGTCAGCGTGAAGACGCCGCCGCGGTCGTTGGCATCGATCGCGCCGGTCATGTTGTCGAAACCGGGAATCGCCGGCACGGCGGCCTGCGCGGGAGCCTGCGCCGTTCTCGGGCGGGCGGGCCGGGCCGGCTGCGCTTTCAGCGACAGGCCGATGAATTCGCCCTTGACGTTGTACGAAACGATGTCCGGATACGTGCCGCGCCATTGCGCGGAAAAATCCTTCAGCCGCCCGCGCGGCGCGAAGTCGTTCAGCATCTGCAACTGCTCGCGCGGCAGCGGCAGGCGTCCCACCAGTTTCGCGAGGGCCGCCAGGTCGAGCGACCTGGCCGTGATTTCCGTCTGCTCGGGCTTGCCGCCCGCCGCCGGCGTGTGCGTCTCGCTGATGGTGGTCGGCGCCAACACCAGGCCGTCGTCGGTCTTGAGCGAAAAATCGGTCAGGGCGATCGCGTGGCCGTGCGTGCCGAAATCGTAACCGGCCGCCTTGCCGCTCCCCTTGCCGACCTCCTCCCGCACCGACAGGCGGCCGTTCACGCCGACCAGGTTCAACGGCTGCAATCCCTTGAAGCGGGCGGAGACGTCCGCCAGGCTCAGATCGGCCGTGAAATTGGCGACCCGGGCGCGATCGAAGTCGAGCCAGGCGCGCACCGCGCCCTTGCCGCGCTGGACGTCGAGGCCGGCCGGATAATCGACATAAGCCTTCCATGCCGTCAGGTCGGCGCCTTGCAGGTCGGCATACAGCACGCCGGTCCATTGCGAAACGTCGGAGATCTTGCGCGCGAAATGGGGATGGTGGAAATCGGCGCGCACGTCGAGCGGCGCGGCGAACGACGCCGGCGGGGTCGCCCTCAGCGCGAAACGGTGATGCTGCCACTCGTTGCGCAAGAGCAGCGTGATGCCGTCGAGCTTGAGCTCCGGCGCATTGCGTTTCGCATCGTTCCAGCGCACGCTGCCGTCGCGGACGACGATCCGGCGTTGCGACAGCACCCAGTCCAGGCCCTTGCCGTCGCCGGGCTTGTCCGGATCGATGAAGATGCCGCCGACGAACAGCTTGCCGCTCGCATCGCGTTCGATATCGAGGTCCGGGCGGCTGATCTCCAGCGAATGCAGGCGCACGTCGGCGAACACGACCGACCACCAGGAAAAGGTGGCGGCGACGCCGGGCAGCTTCAAGGCTTCGTGGCCGTGGCGGTCGTGAATCGCGACGCCGCCCAGGAACAGATAGGGCCGCAAGCCCTTCCATGACGCGTAGATCGTCGATATCGTCACCGGCCGGCCGACAGCGCGCGAGGCGATCTGCTCGACATCGCTCTTGTAGTAATCGATATTCGGCAGCACGCCGTAACGCAGGCTGAGAAACAGCGTGCCGAACAGGAAGTAGACGACGATGAACAGCTTGACCAGGAACCCGAGGGCGTGATGGGTGGCCAGATTGGCGTAGCGATAACAGTACCGGGCGAAGCGCCAGTAGACGTTGACGCGGCGGATGGCTTGCGCCGGAGTGAAATGATGCTCGGACATCTAGCGCGCTAGGTAAGAGGTGGCTCGGCGTAGAATAGGCATGATCGTGACTGAAGGAGCGGCGACTTCGTCCTGAGCGTCCTGAACGGCGCGCGCTTCGTCCGAACCGAAAGAATTCAACAGCAATCTATTTCCCCCTATTGTGACGCCCGTGAACCAATCTTCTTTGACCGCCATGCCCGCTTCGCGGTTCTTCGCACGTTGGGTAAATGCCGACGCGGCTCGGCCGGACATGGTAAGGGAGTTTGCCGAATTATCACTCTCCCCGGCGATTTTCGCTCAAATTTTACAAAAAGACACAGCTGCAGGCCTGCCCTTGGCGCGCGCCATGCGGCGCTTGCGCAACCTGGTGGTCTGCACCCTGATCGAGCGCGACCTACGCGGCAGCGCCGATCTGGCCGAAGTCGTGGACGTGATGACCGCGTTCGCCGATTTCGCGATCCGGACGCATCTGGCGGCGCTGACCGAAGAACTGGCCGCCGTCCACGGCACGCCGATCGGCGAGGAATCCGGCACCGAGCAGCACATGATCGTGCTCGGCATGGGCAAGCTCGGCGGCGGCGAATTGAACGTCTCGTCCGACATCGACCTGATCTTTTGCTATCCGGAGGATGGCGAGACACGGACCACGCGGCCGGACCAGCGCCAATTGTCGAATCACGAATTCTTCACCCGGCTGGGCAAGAAACTGATCGGCGCGCTGTCCGAAATCACGGAAGACGGCTTCACCTTCCGGGTCGACATGGCGCTGCGGCCGAACGGCAAGTCGGGCCCGCTGGTGGCGAGTTTCGGCATGGTGGAAGAGTACCTGATCGTGCAAGGCCGCGAATGGGAGCGCTATGCCTGGGTCAAGGCGCGCGCCGTCACCGGCCGGGCCGAGGATATCGCCGCGCTCGACAAGATCGTCCAGCCCTTCGTTTACCGCCGCTATCTCGATTTCGGCGCCATCGACGCGATGCGCAACATGCATGCACAGATCCGCGCCGAGGTCGCGCGCCAGGAGGCGCGCCATCCCGACCGCAACTACGACGTCAAGCTCGGGCGCGGCGGCATCCGTGAAATCGAATTCCTGGCCCAGGTGTTCCAGCTGATCCGCGGCGGGCGCGATCCCGAATTGCGCAACCGCTCGACGCGCGCCACCTTGCGCATGCTGGCGCAGAAGCAGCAACTCGACGCGGCGATCGTCGAGCAGCTGCTGCAGGCTTATACCTTCCTGCGCAATCTCGAGCACCGGCTGCAATATCTCGACGACGCGCAAACCCATACCCTGCCGGCCGACGAGGCCGACCGCTCGACCATCGCGTGCATGATGGGCTATCCCGACGCGCCGGCGATGCTGGCCGAGCTCGGCCGCCAGCGCGACTTCGTGGCGGCGCAGTTCGACGCGATCTTCGCGGAACGGAGAAACGGCGGCCGGCGCGACGATGCCGATACGCAGATCGACCCGCAAACCCATACCGAGCTGTCGAATACCGATACCGAGGACACCATCGCCGCGCGCCTGGCCGCGCTCGGCTTCGACGACGCCCGGGCCTCCGCCAGGCGCCTGATCGCGACCTGGCAGTCGCCGCGGCTGCTGGCATTGTCGGAGGCGAGCCGCAACAAGCTGGCGGCACTGATCAATGCCGCCCTGCCGGTCATCGTCAAGGTCGCCAAGGCCGACGAAGGCCGCGCGGCGACGCTCGGCCGCCTGCTCGACTTCCTGGAGGCGATCGCGCGCCGGGCCGCCTACCTGGCGTTGCTGACCGAGTATCCGTACGCGCTGGAGCGCGTGATCCGCATGATGAGCGCCAGCGATTGGGCCGCGAAATACCTGACGCGCCACCCCATCCTGCTCGACGAACTGCTCGACGAAAAGCATCTCAACGCCGTGCCCGACTGGGAGGCCTTCCGGCTCGATTGCCGCAAGAGCCTCGACACGGCGGATGGCGAGGGCGGAGCCGATGTCGAACGCCAGATGGACATCCTGCGCGAAATGCACCATGCGCAATTGTTCCGGCTGCTGGCGCAGGATCTGGAGGGCAACCTGACCGTCGAACGCTTGGCCGATCACCTGTCCGCGCTGGCCGACGCCCTGGTGGACGTCGCGATCCAGGCCGTGTGGCAGACGATCGCGGCCCGCCATCGCGAAGTGCCGCGATTCGCCGTCATCGCCTACGGCAAGCTCGGCGGCAAGGAGCTCGGCTACGCCTCCGATCTCGACATCATCTTCCTGTACGACGACGATGACCAGGACGCCCCGGCCTTGTACGCGAAGCTGGCGCAGCGCTTCATCACCTGGATGACCAGCCACACCTCGGCCGGTATCCTGTTCGATATCGATACCGCACTGCGGCCGGACGGCGGCAGCGGCATGATGGTGTCCTCGGTCGGCTCGTTCGAGAAATACCAGCTCGGGGCGGCCTGGCCGTGGGAGCACCAGGCGTTGACGCGCGCCCGCTTCTGCGCCGGCGACCCGGAGATCGGCGCGCGTTTCGAAGCGATCCGCGAGAACGTGCTGCGCATGCCGCGCGATCTCGACAAGCTCAGGCAGGACGTGCTCGCGATGCGGCAGAAGATGCGCGACGCCCATCCGCAGCGCTCGCCGCAATTCGATCTCAAGCACGATGCCGGCGGCATGATCGACATCGAATTCATCGTGCAATACCTCGTGCTCGGCAATGCGGCGCGGCATCCGCAATTGACGGGCGATATCGGCAACATCGCCCTGCTCAAGCTGTGCGGCGAACTCGGATTGATCGACCTGGCGCTCGGGATCGAGGCGGCGAACGCCTATCGCACTTATCGCAAGCTGCAGCACCAGGCGCGCCTGCAGGGCGTCGAGCGGGCGCGGGTCGAGCCGGAGCGCGTGGCGCGCGAGGCGGAAAGCGTCGAGAAACTGTGGGCGGCGGTATTCGGCTGACCCGGAGTGTTGCCAAAAACACCAGCAATCCGATTACAATGCGAACCGGCCGCATCGCGGCAGAGCAATCGCCTTGCGCGCAATCAACCCAAAGGAAGCGTTTCCATGTTCATGACCAATATCGAATCCGTTCCAGGCAAGACCATCCTCACCTGCCACGGCGTCGTCTCCGGCAGTACCGTGCGCGCGAAACACGTGGGCCGCGACATCATGGCCGGCCTCAAGAACATCGTCGGCGGCGAATTGAAGGGCTACACGGAATTGCTCGAAGAATCGCGCAACCACGCGATCGAGCGCATGCAGGCGCAAGCCAGGCAAATGGGCGCGAACGCCATCGTCAACGTCCGCTTCTCGACCTCTTCCGTCGCCGCCGGCGCCGCGGAAATCTATGTCTACGGCACGGCCGTCACGGTCGGCTGAGCGCGATGGAAAATCTCTTACTCTGGGTTTTCCTGGTGGCGTTGGGCTTCTTCTTCGGCCGCCTGGCCGAATCGCGCCATTACCGCTCCATCGTCCGCCGCGAAAAGGAATGGCTGCACCTGCCGACGACCACCAGCAAGCATCCCATCGGCGACGCCGGCGATATGCCGCCGATCGCGCGCTCCCGACTCGCGCACGGCAGCGTGGTGGTGTCGATCGATTATTTCAAGCGCATGCTAGCCGCCTTGCGCAGCCTGGTCGGCGGCGCCGTGCAATCGCATGAAACCCTGCTCGACCGCGCCCGGCGCGAAGCGATCCTGCGGCTCAAGGAAAGCTGCCCCGACGCCGATCAGATCATCAACCTGCGCCTCGAGACATCGTCGATTTCGAACGGCTCTGAAAGCAGTATCGGCTCGGTCGAGGTCATCGCCTACGGCACCGCGCTTTACTTCGAACGAAAGCAATAAGCCTTCTTCCGGCCATGAACTACCAGCCGTCACTGCCGGAGCACAACGACAACGTCTCTCACCAGCATCCGCTGCGGGAGTTTCTTTTTCTCCTGGCGGGATTGGCGGCCTGCGCCTTGGCCGTCTTCTGGGCGCTCGGGCTTGCGGTCGACGTCGTCGCGGATCACGTGAGCCCGGAAATCGAAACGCAAATCAACCGGGCCGTCAGTCTGCGCCTGGTTGCGAAAGAATCGTTCGCGCCGCGTCAGGAAGCGATGCTGCAAGCATTGACGGACGAACTCAAGCAATGCGCCGGCGTTTCGCAACCCATTCAAATCCACATGCGCCAGGCGACGGAAGCGAACGCGGCGGCCCTCCCCGGCGGCCACGTCATCGTGCATTCCGGACTGCTCGACAAGGTCGCGTCGCGCAACGGCCTGGCGTTCGTGCTGGCTCATGAACTGGCGCACTTCAAGCATCGCGATCATTTGCGGGCGCTGGGCCGCAACGTCCTCCTGATCGCGCTTTCCGCCGCACTGTCCGGCGCGCATTCCGACGTCACGCAATTGCTGGTTCCGGTCAACCTGGCCGGATACGCGCAATACTCGCAACAGCGCGAGGAAGCCGCCGACCGCGAAGCGCTGCGGACCGTGGCCTGCCTGTTCGGCCATGCCGGCGGCGCGACCGAGTTCCTCGAGGCCATGCGGGCGACCGAAGACCGCTCCTCCACGCCGGCGCATTACTTCGCCTCCCATCCGCGCACGGAGCTGCGGATCACGGCTCTGAATAGTGCGATCCGCGACTTGCGCTTGCCGGTAAAGCCGGCGCAGCCGCTCGACAAGGGGCAATAGGCGCGGAAACAAAAAACCCCGGCACGGGCCGGGGTCGGATGTCGCGGCCGAGGCCGGCGCGGATTACTTCGCCGACATCAATGCGACCGTGGTGTCGAGCATGCGGTTCGAGAAACCCCACTCGTTGTCGTACCAGGACGATACTTTCACCAGGCGGCCGGAGACCTTGGTCAGCGTGGCGTCGAAGTTGCTCGATGCCGGATTGTGGTTGAAGTCGACCGAGACCAGCGGTTCGGTGTTGTAGGTCAGGATGCCCTTGAGCGCGCCTTCCGAGGCTTCCTTCATGATGGCGTTGACTTCCTCGACCGTCGTGTCGCGCGCGGCGATGAAGGACAGGTCGACGATGGAGACGTTGATCGTCGGGACGCGGATCGCGTAGCCGTCGAGACGGCCGTTCAATTCCGGCAGCACCAGGCCGACCGCGGCGGCGGCGCCGGTCTTGGTCGGGATCATCGACTGGGTGGCGGAGCGGGCGCGGCGCAGGTCTTCATGCATCACGTCGGTCAGCACCTGGTCGTTGGTGTAAGCGTGGACCGTGGTCATCAGGCCGTTCAGCAGGCCGATCTTGTCGTGCAGCGGCTTGACCAGCGGCGCCAGGCAGTTGGTGGTGCAGGAAGCGTTGGAGATGACGGTGTCGGCGGCCTTCAGCACGTTCTGGTTGACGCCGAACACGATGGTCGCGTCGACATCCTTGCCGCCCGGCGCGGAAATGATGACTTTCTTGGCGCCGCCCTTCAGGTGGGCCGATGCCTTTTCCTTGGTGGTGAAGAAGCCGGTGCACTCGAGCACGACGTCGACGTTCAGCTCGCCCCAGGGAATCTGGGCCGGATCGCGCTGAGCGAACACCTTGATCTTGTCGCCGTTGACGATCATGAATTCGCCGTCGACTTCCACCGTGCCGGGAAACTTGCCATGCGCCGTGTCGTAACGGGTCAGATGCGCGTTCGATTGCGCATTGCCGAGATCGTTGATGGCGACGATCTGGATATCGTTCTTCTTGCCGCTTTCGTAGTGGGCGCGCAGGATGTTACGGCCGATGCGGCCATAGCCGTTGATTGCAACACGGATAGTCATGGTTTTCTCCTAGAAAAGTCGCAACTTCAAAACAAAATCATTTGCCGCAGACGGCGAGCAGCGCGTTCAGATCGCGCCAGCCATAGCCTGCTTCCACCAGTTCGAGCTCTTCGTTCCATGTGAACGGTTGCTCGATCAAGAGTTCGGCGCCGAGATCCTCGAAGAATTGGCGGGCGATCTCGTTCTTCGCCAATACCCAGGCGATCAGGCCGTGCGCTCCATGGGCCTGATGCGCTTCGGCAATCTTGCCGACCAGGCGCCGGCCGATGCCGGCGCGCTGGGCGTCGGGCCGCATGTAAATCGCGGCCAGTTCGGCGTTCAGCCCGAATTTCTCTTCCTCAAGCAGCTTGCCGGCGGCGAAGCCGAGCACGGCGCCGTCGCGTTCGGCGACGAACACCGAGGCCGCCGCCGACTTGGCTTCTAAAATGCGCTCCCACAACGCCGCGCTCTCATCCAGCTTCATGCTATCGAGATCGGCGTCGGGCAGGATGCCGCGATACGTCGCGCGCCAGCTGTCGACGCGCACCTGCGCGATCGCCGCCGCATCGGCCGGTATTGCCGCGCGCAAGATCAGGTCGCTCATGCCAGCGTCCGTTTGACCGCGGCCACAACGTTATCGACGGTGAAGCCGAAGTGCTTGAACAGCACGCCCGCCGGCGCCGATTCGCCGAAGGTGTCGATGCCGACCACGGCGCCTTCCAGGCCGACGTACTTGTACCAGAAGTCGGTGACGCCGGCCTCGATCGCCACGCGCGGCAGGCCTTTCGGCAGCACGGCGGACTTGTAGGCGGCGTCTTGCGCGTCGAACAGATCGGTACACGGCATCGAGACCACGCGTACCGGAATGCCTTGCTTGGACAGTTCCTCGGCCGACTTGACGGCGAGCTCGACTTCGGACCCGGTGGCGATCAGCACCGCCTTGGCATCGGCCGCCTCGCGCAGCACGTAGCCGCCGCGGTTGATGGCGACGATCTGCTCGGGCGTGCGCTCCATGAACGGCAGATTCTGGCGCGAGAAGATGAGCGTGGTCGGTCCATGGCGGCGCGCCACCGCATGCTTCCAGCCGATCGCCGCTTCGACGGTGTCGCACGGACGCCAGTTTTCCAGGTTCGGGATCAGGCGCAGGCTGGAGACATGCTCGACCGATTGATGGGTCGGACCGTCTTCGCCGAGGCCGATCGAGTCGTGCGTGAACACGAAGATCGAACGGATGCGCATCAGCGCCGCCATACGGATCGCGTTCCGGCTGTAGTCGGAGAAAGTGAGGAAGGTCGCGCCGAACGGGATGTAGCCGCCGTGCAGGGCGATGCCGTTCATGATCGCGGACATGCCGAATTCGCGCACGCCGTAGTTGATATGGTTGCCCGGCTGGTTGGCACGCACGGCGACGCATTCCTTCCAGTTGGTCAGGTTGGAACCGGTCAGGTCGGCCGAACCGCCGAGGAATTCCGGCAGCACCGGCGCCAGCGCCTGGATCGCGTTCTGGCTGGCCTTGCGGGTGGCGATGGTTTCCTTCTTCTCGACGCAGGCCGCGACATAGGCATCGACCGCTTCGAGGAAGTTGCCCGGCAATTCGCCCTTCATGCGGCGCAGCAGTTCGCCGGCTTCCTGCGGATAGCGTTCGCCGTAAGCCTTGAACAACGCCTCCCATTCGCTCTCGAAACCCTGCCCCTTGGCCTTCGCATCCCAGGCGGCGTAAACATCGGCCGGCACTTCGAACGGCGCATGGGGCCAGCCCAGCGCGTCGCGCGTGGCGGCCACTTCCTTGTCGCCCAGCGCGGCGCCGTGCACGTCGTGGGTGCCGGCCTTGTTCGGGCTGCCCTTGCCGATCTGCGTCTTGCAGCAGATCAGGGTCGGGCGGTCGGATTGCTTGGCCTGGGCGATGGCGGCGTCCACCGCTTCGACGCTGTGGCCGTCGACGTTGCGGATCACGTTCCAGCCGTAGGCTTCGAAGCGCTTCGGCGTATCGTCGGTGAACCAGCCTTCGACATGGCCGTCGATCGAGATGCCGTTGTCGTCCCACAGCGCGATCAGCTTCTTCAGGCGCAGCGTGCCGGCCAGCGAGCAGGTCTCATGCGAAATGCCTTCCATCAGGCAGCCGTCGCCCAGGAAGACATAGGTGTAATGGTCGACGATGTCGAAGCCCGGCTTGTTGAATTCGGCGGCCAGCAGCGTTTCGGCCAGCGCCATGCCGACCGCGTTGGAAATGCCCTGGCCGAGCGGGCCGGTCGTGGTTTCGATGCCCGGCGTGATATGGACTTCGGGATGGCCCGGCGTCTTCGAGTGCAGTTGGCGGAAGTTCTTCAGCTCTTCCATCGGCAGGTCGTAGCCGGTCAGGTGCAGCAAGGCATAGTGCAGCATCGAACCGTGGCCGTTGGAGACGATGAAGCGGTCGCGGTTGATCCACTTCGGATTGGCCGGGTTGTGGCGGTAGTGCTTGCCCCACAGCGCGACGGCGATTTCCGCCATGCCCATCGGCATGCCGGGATGTCCGGAATTGGCTTTTTGAACGGCGTCCATTGCCAACGCGCGGATCGCATCGGCCATCTTCTTGGTGGGGAGCATCGAAGTCATGGTAGTCAGGCAGGAAAGCAGAAATTGGGCGGAATGCGCAAGGCGCCGGCAGCGGACGTGCTGCAAAGCCGCATATTTTACCAGATGGATACCCGCGGATTAAAATGAGGGCTTGCTTTCCCGGCCACAAAAATCGCCTCCAGCCCGTCCATGCCCCGTTTTCACTGCCCGCAACCGCTTGCCATCGGCGCCCTCATCGAACTGGCGCCGGAGACGGCGCATCATATCCACGTCCTCCGCTTGGCGGTCGGCGATAACGTCACCTTGTTCAACGGACAAGGCGGGGAGTACACGGCCACCCTCACCGCGATCGAAAAGCGCCGCGCGACGGCCGAGATCAAAACGTTTTCGCCGCGCGAAGCCGAATTGCCGTACGCGCTCGCGCTGGCGCAGGCGCTGCCGGAAGGATCGAAGATGGATTGGATCATCGAGAAGGCGGTGGAACTCGGCGCGACCGCGATCCAGCCCTTGAGCGCGCAACGCTGCGTGGTGCGACTGTCGGAAGAACGCGCCGCCAAGAAAGGCGAGCACTGGAACGGCATCATCGTATCGGCGGCCGAGCAATGCGGGCGCAACCGCCTGCCCCACCTGGCCGAACTGGCCGATTTCGAGCGCTGGGTGACGCAGCCCAACCTGCACCGGCGCCTGATGCTGACGCCGCGCGCGACGCAATCGCTCTCGGATTGGGCGCGCCATCATCCGGCGCAGTCGGCGACACTGATCATCGGACCGGAAGGCGGATTGACCGAGCGAGAAGAGAAACTCGCTTGCGACCACGGCGTGCTGCCGCTGTCGATCGGGGCGCGGGTGCTGCGAACCGAAACGGCGGGACTGGCGGCGCTGGCGGCGCTGAACGCGGTGTGGGGAGAAATGTAGGATTCCCGGCCATGCCGATGATCACCCACTGGCTGCGCCGCTTCTTCGGGCGCGAGAAACCCGTCATTCCCGATACGCTCTGGCGATCGGCCGTCTCGGACCTGCCGTTCCTGGAACGGCTGTCGGACGAGGACCTGGCCCGCCTCAAGGAGGCGTGCGAGACCTTCCTGCATCGGAAGTCCGTGAGCGGCGCCGCCGGCCTCGACATCAGCGATGAAATCGCGGTCGCGATCGCGATCCAGGCCTGCCTGCTGGTTCTGAACCTGACGCTCGATCTCTACGACGACATGCCGGGCGTGATCGTCTATCCGTCGGAATTCATCGTTCCGCGCAGTGAAGTCGACGAGGCCGGCGTGGTGCACGAATGGGAAGAGCCGCTGGCCGGCGAAGCGCTGGATGCCGGCGGCGCGGTCGTGCTGTCGTGGGAAGACGTCGAACAAGGCGACGCGCTGGGCGAAGGCTACAACGTCGTCATCCACGAATTCGCGCACAAGATCGACATGGGGCGCGGCGCGGCGAACGGATGCCCGCCCTTCCTGCCGGCATTTCACCGCGACATCAGCCCGCGCGAATGGCAGCATGTGTTTTCCGAGGCATACGCGGATTTCTCGCGCCGCGTCGACCACCTGGAGCGGCAGGCGGCGCGCGCCGTGCGCGCCTCGCGCAGCGAAAGCTGGGCAAACGAGTTGCCGCTCGATCCGTACGCCGCCAGCAATCCGGCCGAATTCTTCGCCGTCGCATCGGAAGCGTTTTTCCTGACGCCCGAGTACCTGGCCGAGGATTATCCGGATGTCTATCGTCTTCTCGCCTGTTATTACCGCCAAGAAACGCTATCGCTCGATGGCGCATAAACGAAGTTTCCGTCCCGATGTTCGCGCTGCAGTGCGGGAAAAACGGAAAATACATTTATAATCAACGATTTTCCAGCAGCTTCAGCCAGTAGACCTGCATGAAGGTATTTCGCGGACTTCCCAACGCCGCCGCGCGCGCGCCTTGCGCGCTGACGATCGGCAACTTCGACGGTGTGCATCGCGGCCACCAGGCTTTGCTGGCGCGCGTGCGCGGCGCGGCCGACCGTCTCGGCGTGGAAGCGGCCGTCATGACCTTCGAACCGCATCCGCGCGAATTCTTCGCCCACCTGGCGGGCGACCTGTCGAAAGCCCCGACCCGCATCGCCAACCTGCGCGACAAACTCCAATCCCTCGACAACAACGGCGTCGACCGCGTCATCGTCGAGCATTTCAACGCGCACTTCGCCGCGATGTCGCCCCAGGATTTCATCGAGAAAGTGCTGGTGCAGGGCTTGCACGTGAAGTGGCTGATGGTCGGCGAGGATTTCTGCTTCGGCGCGAAGCGGGCCGGCAACGTCGCCACGCTGGTCGAGGCAGGCAGGCATTACGGCTTCGAGGTGGAAGCTTTGCCGACCGTGCTGAACGACGGCGTGCGGATTTCATCGTCCGCCGTGCGCGCGGCGCTGGCGCAAGGCGACTTCGAGCATGCGCGCCAGCTGCTCGGCCATCCCTATGCGATCTCCGGCCATGTCGTGCACGGCAAGAAGCTCGGGCGCACGATCGGCTTTCCGACGCTGAACCTGCGCGTGGCGCACAAGCGTCCCGCGCTGTCCGGCATCTTCGTGGTGCAAGTGCATGGCTTGGCCGATCGTCCGCTGCCGGGCGTCGCCAGCCTGGGCGTGCGGCCGACCATCGAGGATGCGGGCCGGGTGCTGCTCGAGACCTATGTGTTCGACTATGCGGAGCAATGCTACGGCAAAGTGGCGCGCGTCGAATTCCTGAAAAAACTGCGCGACGAGGAAAAATTCGTCGACCTGCCGACCCTGACCGCCGCCATCGAGCGCGACGCCGACGAAGCGCGTGCTTTTTTCCGGCAAGCCGCGACTTCCTCGACCGACCGAATTTGACGATCAAGCCTCCGGGCGACGACGGGCCCGCGCCCAGCCATTCTTGATCACCGTTTTTTTAAGATAGAAACCATCATGTCCGACCAAAAGAACAAGTACCCGGTCAACCTGACCGAAACGCCCTTCCCGATGCGCGGCGACCTCGCCAAGCGCGAACCGAACTGGGTCAAGGAATGGCAGCAGAAAAAGATCTACCAGAAGATCCGCAAGGCTTCGAAGGGCAGGCCGAAATTCATCCTGCACGACGGCCCGCCGTATGCCAACGCAAACATCCATATCGGCCATGCGGTCAACAAGATCCTGAAGGACATGATCGTCAAGACCCGTCAGCTCGGCGGCTTCGACGCCCCCTACGTGCCGGGCTGGGACTGCCACGGCATGCCGATCGAGATCCAGATCGAGAAACTGCACGGCAAGGGCTTGCCGACCGATGAAGTCCTGGCCAAGGCCCGCGCGTATGCGAACGAGCAGATCGCCGCCCAAAAGGCCGATTTCATGCGCCTCGGCGTGCTCGGCGAATGGGATCGCCCGTACAAGACGATGGATTTCAAGAACGAGGCCGACGAAATCCGCGTGCTCGGCAAGATTCTCGAAAAGGGTTACGTCTATCGCGGCCTCAAACCGGTCAACTGGTGCTTCGACTGCGGCTCGGCGCTGGCCGAAGCCGAGGTCGAATACGAAGACAAGCGCGATCCGGCGATCGACGTCGGCTTCCCGTTCGCCGAACCGGACAAGCTGGCGCACGCCTTCGGCCTGCCCAAGCTGCCGACCGAGAAAGGCTACGCGATCATCTGGACCACGACGCCGTGGACCATTCCCGCCAACCAGGCCTTGAACGTGCATCCGGAGCATCGCTATGCGCTGGTCCAGACCGAGCGCAACGGCGAGACAGTCCTGCTGCTGCTCGCGGTCGAGCTTGTCGCCGCCTGCCTGGAGCGCTATGGCCTGCAAGGCAAGATCGTCGCCACCGCACCCGGCGAGGCGCTGTCCATGATCAACTTCAAGCATCCCTTCCATGACGCCGATCCGGGCTACCGGCGCTTCTCGCCGGTCTACGTCGGCGACTACGTGACGCTCGACACCGGCACCGGCATCGTCCACTCGGCGCCCGCCTACGGCCTCGACGACTTCGTCTCCTGCAAGTCGCACGGCATGACCGACGACGAGATCCTCAAGCCGGTGCTGGGCGACGGCAAGTATGCCGACTGGCTGCCGTTCTTCGGCGGCATGACGATCTGGGAAGCGTCCAAACCGATCTGCGCCAAGCTCGACGAAGTCGGCTCGCTGTTCAAGCTGGTGATGTTCGACCACAGCTACATGCACTGCTGGCGCCACAAGACACCGATCATCTACCGCGCCACCTCGCAGTGGTTCGCCGGCATGGACGTGAAGCCCAAGGAAGGCGACAAAAGCCTGCGCGAAACCGCGCTCGAAGGCATCGAAGCGACCGCCTTCTACCCGAGCTGGGGCAAGGCGCGCCTGCACGGCATGATCGCCAACCGCCCGGACTGGACCCTCTCGCGCCAGCGCCAATGGGGAGTGCCGATGGCCTTCTTCGTGCACAAGGAAACCGGCGAGCTGCATCCGCGGACGCCCGAACTGCTGGAAGCCGTCGCCAAGATGGTCGAGGAAAAAGGCATCGAAGCCTGGCATGCGCTCGACCCCAAGGAACTGCTCGGCGCCGATGCCGGCCAGTACGTGAAGAACCGCGACACGCTCGACGTCTGGTTCGATTCCGGCTCCACCCACCAGACCGTGATGCGCGGCTCGCACGCCGACGAATCCGATTTCCCGGCCGATCTGTATCTCGAAGGTTCGGACCAGCATCGCGGCTGGTTCCATTCCTCGCTGCTGACCTCCGCCATGCTCAACGGCCGCGCGCCCTACAAGGCGCTGCTGACGCACGGCTTCGTGGTCGACGGCGAAGGCAAGAAGATGTCGAAATCCAAGGGCAACGTGGTCGCGCCGCAAAAGGTGTCGGACACGCTCGGCGCCGACATCCTGCGCCTGTGGGTGGCGTCCACCGATTACTCGGGCGAGCTGTCGATCTCGGACGAGATCCTCAAGCGCGTGACCGAAGCCTATCGCCGCATCCGCAACACGCTGCGCTTCCTGCTGGCGAACACCTCGGATTTCGATCCGGCCAAGGACGCCGTCGCCGTCGACAGCCTGCTGGAGATCGACCGCTACGCGATCGCGCGCATGGGCGAATTGCAAGCCGAGATACTGAAGCACTACGACGGCTATGAATTCCACCCGGTGGTCGCCAAGCTGCAGGCCTATTGCTCGGAAGACCTGGGCGGTTTCTATCTCGATATCCTGAAGGACCGTCTGTACACGAGCGGCACGACGTCGGCCGCGCGCCGCTCGGCGCAGACCGCGATCTGGCATATCACCCATGCGCTGCTGCGCGTGATGGCGCCGATCCTGTCGTTCACGACCGAGGAAGCCTGGGCCGTGTTCGCCGGCAAGGAAGCCTATGCCGCGAGCGAGGAGACGATCTTCACCCAGACCTTCTACCGCCTGCCGCGGATCGAGGACGATGCCGCCCTGCTGGCGCGTTACGGCGCGGTGCGCGATTTCCGCACCGCCGTGCTGAAGCAGCTCGAGGAAACGCGCATCGCCGGCGGCATCGGATCCTCCCTGCAGGCGGAAGTCGAGATCAAGGCGAGCGGCGACAAGTTCGCGCTGCTGTCGAGTTTCGGCGACGACCTCAAGTTCGTGCTGATCACCTCGCAAGCCACGGTGACGCAGGTCGCGAGCGAAGCCGAGGAAGCCGTCATCGTCACGCCGTCGGCGCAGCAGAAGTGCGAGCGCTGCTGGCATTACCGGGCCGACGTCGGCGCGCATGCCGAGCATCCGACGATTTGCGGCCGCTGCGTGAGCAACCTGTTCGGCGGCGGCGAAGCGCGCCGCTTCGCCTGACGCCGCATCAGCCGCATCTTGCCGCCCCTCCCCCTGCCGGGGGAGGGAAACCAACAGATACGTTTTTTCACCCATGGCAAAAAAAAGCAGCTTTTCCACCACTTCCAGTTCCGGCCTGACGCAATGGCTCGGCATCGCCGCCATCGTCATGCTGCTCGACCAGGTCACGAAGATCACCGTCGCCAAGCTGTTCACCTATGGAGAATCGCTGCCGGTCACGTCCTTCTTCAATCTGGTGCTCGCCTATAACAAGGGAGCGGCGTTCAGTTTCCTGGCCACGGAGTCGGGATGGCAGCGCTACCTGTTCACCGGGCTCGGGATCGCCGCGGCGATCTTCATCGTCTACTTGCTCAAGCGCCACGCCGGGCAGAAGCTGTTCTGCTGGGCCCTGGCGCTGATCCTGGGCGGCGCGGTCGGCAACGTGATCGACCGCATCGCCTATGGCCACGTGATCGACTTCCTCGATTTCCACGTCGGCGGTTGGCACTGGCCGGCGTTCAACGTCGCCGATACCGGCATCAGCATCGGCGTCGCGCTGCTGCTGCTGGATGAATTGCGGCGCGTCGGCAAATAGGCCGGATGCGGCAACTGGTACACTGTGCGCCTTTAAGCCTCTGAGATGTCGGGAGTTCCCATGGAACTGGCCAGGAAAAAAATCGTGCTCGGGTTGACCGGCGGCGTCGCCTGCTACAAGGCGGCCGAACTGACGCGCCTCTTGACCAAGGCCGGCGCCGCGGTCCAGGTCGTCATGACGCAAGCCGCCACCCAATTCATCACGCCGATCACGATGCAGGCGCTGTCGGGCCGCACCGTCTACACCGACCAATGGGATGCGCGCATCGCCAACAACATGCCGCATATCGACCTCACGCGCGACGCCGACGCGATCGTGATCGCGCCCTGCTCGGCCGATTTCATGTCGAAGCTGGCGCACGGCGGCTGCGACGATCTGTTATCGACCTTATGCCTGGCCCGGCCCGCGACCGTACCGCTGCTGGTCGCCCCGGCGATGAATGTCGAGATGTGGTCGAATCCGGCCACCCGGCGCAATGCCGAGCAATTGAAGGCCGACGGCATCGCCCTGCTCGGCCCCGACGCCGGCGACCAGGCCTGCGGTGAAACAGGCATGGGCCGCATGCTCGAACCCGAGCAGCTGTACGAGGAAATCGTCGCTGCCTTCCAACCCAAGGCACTGGCCGGCAAGCGTGTGCTGATCACGGCCGGGCCGACTTTCGAACCGATCGATCCGGTCCGCGGCATCACCAATCTCTCGTCCGGCAAGATGGGTTACGCCCTGGCGCGCGCGGCGCGCGAAGCGGGGGCTGAAGTCACCCTGATCTCCGGCCCGACGGCGCTGGCGACGCCTTACGGCGTGCACCGCATCAACGTCCAGAGCGCGCAGCAGATGCACGATGTCGTGATGACCCATGTCGATGCCGAGGACATCTTCATCGCGGTCGCGGCCGTCGCCGACTGGCGCGTCGTCAACGTCAGCGAACAGAAATTGAAGAAGACCGACGGCGGAGCGCCGCCCCGACTGCAGTTCGAGCAAAATCCGGACATCCTGGCCGCGGTCGCCGCGCTGCCGGGCAAACCGTATTGCGTCGGTTTCGCCGCCGAATCGGAAAACCTGCTGCAGTACGGCGAAGCCAAGCGCAGGAAAAAGAACATTCCGCTATTGGTCGGTAATATCGGCCCCCAGACCTTCGGCAAGAACGAGAACGAACTCGTGCTGTTCGACGAGCACGGCCATACGCATCTTCCTCTTGCTGACAAGCAATCCCTGGCACGTCAATTGATCGCCGAAGTAGCGCGCCGCCTCTAGTCCTTCCGTTTTACAATCCGTCCGCGCCATGCCTCCGGCGGCGCGGCATTCCATTCGAGCACCCAGTATGAAAAACATCGCCGTCAAAATCCTCGATCCGCGCATGAAAGAACAGATGCCGGCCTATGCGACGCAAGGCAGCGCCGGCCTCGACCTGCGCGCCTGCCTCGAAGCGCCGCTCGTCATCAAGCCGGGCGAGACCCACCTGGTGCCGACCGGACTGGCGATCCACATCGCCGATCCCGGCTATGCGGCGATGATCCTGCCGCGCAGCGGCATGGGCCACAAGCACGGCATTGTGTTGGGGAACTTAGTCGGCCTGATCGATTCTGATTACCAGGGACAACTTATGGTTTCGACATGGAATCGAGGCCAGACCGAATTCACGCTCCAGCCGATGGAGCGCCTTGCTCAGCTCGTCATCGTTCCCGTACTGCAAGTCGGCTTCAATGTCGTCGAGGAATTCGACGCGAGCGAACGCGGCGCGGGCGGTTTCGGCAGCACGGGCAAACATTAAGGGGATCATGCATGCAGGTAACGCTTAGGAAAACATTGGCAGCGAGACGGCGCGGTACGGGGATCATGCGGCTGCTGGGCTTGTCATCCGTATTGTTTCTGGCCGCCTGCGCCACTCAAGCTCCTGTCGTCACCAAGATGCCGGAACCGAGGCCGGTCGTCGTCGCCCCGCCGCCGGTCGATCCGGCGCAGGTCCAGGCGTTGAACGCCTTGGTCGCGATGCAGGATCGGCTGTACCGGGTCGGCGCGCCGCTGCTCGTCAACAATACCGAATTGTGCAAGGGCAATGCGCGCAACCTGCTCGGCTTCACGGCCAAGAACAAATATTCCTACACTTCGGAATTCGTCGAAGCCGCGCATCAGACGCTCGGCTTGAACGACCGCCTGCAGATCGTCAACGTGCTCGGCGGCAGCGGCGCGGCCAAGGCCGGCTTGCGGCGCGGCGACGTATTGCTGGCCGCCGAGGAAAAGCCGTTGCCTCAAGGGCAGGATGCCGAAAGCAAGGCTGCGGCGGTGCTCGCGCCGCTGGTCGTGGGCAAATCCAGCGTCAAGCTGTCGGTGGCGCGCGCCAACGGCAATCTCGCCGTCACCGTGCCGCTGACCCATGCCTGCGCCTTCGGCATCCAGCTCGGCCTCGCCGACCATGTCAACGCCTATGCCGACGGGCACCGGGTGCTGGTCACGCGCGGCATGCTCGAATTCGCGCGGACCGAGGAAGAACTGGCCTACGTCCTGGCCAAGGAAATGGCGCACAACGCGCTGGCCCACGCGCAAAAGCAGCGCATGAACGCCACCATCGGCGGCATCATCGACAATCTGGTGCGCATGCACCCGGATCTCTCGACGATGAGCGGCGCTTCCGGCGTGAAGCCGATGCCGAAGGAGCTCGACAACGCCGCCGACGCACTGGCGCTCTACATGGCGGCGCGCGCCGGCTACAGCGTGGACGGCGCCGCCGCCTTCTGGCAACGGCTCGCCGCGCAATACCCGCCCAGCGTCGCCAACGGCTACAACGCGATCCATGCGCCGATCGCGGCGCGGCTGCCGGCGATCGAGAAGACGGTGGCCGAGATCAAGCGCAAGCAGGCTGCCGGCAAGCCGCTCGTACCCTGAATCTTCCAACCGCCGCTTGACCCGTCTACGGCCGGCGGGTTTACGCTTGGCCTCCATTCATTCGACAGGAGGCCAGGCATGAACCGCGACGACGACGATTTTCTTTCCGCATTCCTGCAATGCAGCCTGCCCCCGGCGGAATTCGGCCACGTCGGGCACCTCCGTCTTTCCTGGATCTTGCTGCGGCGGCTTTCCTTCGACGACGCCGTCGAGCGCATCTGCGACGGCATCCTGCGCTACGCCACGCATCTCGGCGCTGCCGGCAAGTTCCACCGCACGATCACCGTGGCCCTGCTCCACGTCCTGCGCTCGCGCGGCGCGGCCGACCCGGCACTCGACTGGCTCCGGTTTCTCGCTTCTAACCGCGATCTCGTCGACGATGCAAAGGCCATCCTCCTGAGGCATTATTCCGAAGACATGCTCGCATCGGGCGAGGCGCGCAGCCGCTTCGTCGCGCCCGATCGCGAACCGCTTCCCGGCGAACCTGCGATCGCAGGCTGACGCCGACCAAACCGAAGAGAGGGAACGATGAGCAATGTCTATTCCGTCACCCAGCTGGCCCGCTATTGCGGCATCTCGCGCACGACCCTGCTCTATTACGAAGGCCTCGGCCTGATCCGTTGCGCCGCGCGCAGCGATGCCGGTTATCGGCGCTACGGACCGAAGGAAGTGGCGCGGCTGACGCAGATCTGCGCCTATCGCGATGCCGGCCTGCCCCTGAAGAGCATCGCGGAATTGCTCGACGCCGAAGGCAGGCGCAAGGGCAATATCCTCCAGCGCCGCCTTCGTGAGTTGAACAAGGAAATCGCCGGCCTGCGCGAGCAGCAGCAATTGCTGATCCGCCTCCTGGCCAGCGAAAACGAACTGGCCCACAGCCGCGTCATGAACAAGCAACGCTGGGTGGCGCTACTGCGCGGCGCCGGCATGGATGATGCCTCGATGGAACGCTGGCACGCGGTGTTCGAGGCGCAGGCGCCGGAAGCGCACCAGGATTTTCTGGAATCGCTCGGATTGGCCGCCGCGGAAACGGCGGCCATCCGGGAAAGAGCGCGGCGCTGCCGCCTAGACTGAGGCGTCAGATCGCCTCGAGCGCGTGCTTCAAGTCCGCGCGCAAGTCTTCCACGTCCTCGATCCCGACCGACAACCGGATCAGCGTGTCGGTGATGCCGAGCGTCGCACGCTGCGCCGGCGGAATCGTCGCATGGGTCATGATGGCCGGATGCTCGATCAGGCTTTCCACGCCGCCCAGGCTCTCGGCCAGCGCGAAGATCTCGCAGCGCTCGAGGAAGCGGCGTGCGCCGGCCAGGTCGGTATCCAGGTCGATCGAGATGATGCCGCCGAAGCCCGCCATCTGCCTGCGCGCGAGCGCATGCTGCGGATGCGACTCCAGGCCTGGGTAATACACTTTCCTCACCTTCGGCTGCGCCTCCAGCCAGCGCGCCAGCTCGAGCGCGCTGGCGCAATGGCGCTCCATGCGCAAGGCGAGCGTCTTCGCGCCGCGCAAGGCGAGGAAACTGTCGAACGGCCCGGCGATGGCGCCGACCGAATTCTGCAGGAAGGCGAGCTGCTCGCACCACTCGGCTTGATGCGGCTCGCCGCCGACCACGGCGACGCCGCCGATGATGTCGGAATGTCCGTTCAGGTACTTGGTCGCCGAATGCACCACGATGTCGAAACCGAATTCGAGCGGACGCTGCACGCGCGGGCTGGCGAAGGTGTTGTCGGCGATGGCGATGATGCCGCGCTGACGGCAGATCTTGGCGATCGCCTGCAGGTCGGCGAGTTTCAGCATCGGATTGGTCGGGGTCTCGACCCATACCATCTTGGTTTCGGGACGGATCGCCGCCAGCAGGTTTTCCGGCTCGGTCAGGTCGACATAACTGAAGGTATGTCCGGCGCTGCGGCGGCGCACGCGCTCGAACAGGCGATAGCTGCCGCCGTACATGTCGTCGCCGGCGATGATGTGGGAGCCGGCGTCGGCCAGCTCGAGCACCGTGGCGATCGCCGCCAGGCCCGAGGCGAAGGCGAAGCCCTGGGCGCCGCCTTCCAGGTCGGCGATGTTGCGCTCCCAGGCCCAGCGCGTCGGATTGTGCGAGCGGCCGTAGTCGAGTCCCTTGTGCACGCCTGGGCTTTGCTGAACGTAGGTCGAGGTGGCGTAGATCGGCGGCATGATGGCGCCGGTCGATGGATCGGGCGATTGGCCGGCATGAATGACGCGGGTCGCGAAATGCTTTTTCATGGAATTGATCATGTCAGGGGAAAAAATTTCAAGGCAAGGTTCTGCGCAAGTGGTTGAGGAGATCGAAGCGGGTGATCAGGCCGTAGAAATGCTGCCGGTCGGCGATCACGGCGACCAGCCCGCGATCGAGGACGGCGCGCAAGCCGGCCAGGCTCGCATCGGGAGCCAGCGTTTCGACGTTGTGCGTCATGGTGTCGCCGACCAGGCTGCGGAAATGCTTCTCGTCGGCGACGACCTTCAAGAGCACATCGGATTCGTCGACGATGCCGACCAGCTGGCCGCGCTCGATCACCGGCAATTGCGAAATTTCCGCGCTGCGCATGCGGTTGAAGGCGGTGGCGAGCGTGTCGTCCGGCGCCACGCTGATCACGTTGCCTTCGTCGAACGGACGGCCGATGATGTCGCGCAGGTCGCCGTGCGGTTTGCGCTTGAGCAGGCCCTGGTCGAACATCCAGTTGTCGTTGTAGACCTTGGACAGGTAGCGCGTGCCGGTGTCGCAGACGAAGGTGACGACCCGCTTGGGCGCGGTCTGCTCGCGGCAATAGCGCAGCGCGGCGGCCAGCAGCGTGCCGGTCGACGATCCGGCCAGGATGCCCTCGGCGCGCAGCAGGGCGCGGGCGGTCTCGAAACTCTCCTCGTCCCCGATCGTATAGGCATGCTTGACGGCGGAAAGATCGGCGATGGCCGGGATGAAATCCTCACCGATGCCCTCGACGACCCAGGAGCCGCTGACGTCGGATAGCTTGCCGCTGCGGATGTATTCCGCCAGGATGGATCCCTTCGGGTCGGCCAGCACGAATTCGAGCGCCGGGTGCGCCTTGCGGAAAAAACGCGTCAGTCCGGTGATGGTTCCCGCCGAGCCGACGCCGCAGACGATGGCGTCGACTTCGCGCCCCATCTGTTCCCAGATTTCCGGCCCGGTCGTTTCCTCGTGGGCGCGCGGATTGTTGGGATTGTTGAACTGATCGATATAGAACGCGCCCGGCATCTCGCGCGCCAGCCGCGCCGCGTAATCCTGGTAATACTCGGGATGGCCCTTGCCGACATCGGAACGGGTCAAGTGCACTTCCGCGCCGAGCGCCTTCAGGTGCAACACTTTCTCGGTCGACATCTTGTCGGGCACTACCAGCACGACGCGGTAGCCCTTGGCGCGCGCCACCAGCGCGAGGCCCAGCCCAGTATTGCCGGCCGTGGCCTCGATCACGACGCCGCCGGGCTTCAACTTGCCTTCGCGTTCGGCCGCTTCGATCATCGCCAGGCCGATGCGGTCCTTGATGGAGCCGCCGGGGTTCTGGGATTCCAGTTTCAGGAACAGTTTGCATGGACCGGTATCCATGCGTGTCACCTCGATCAGCGGAGTGTTGCCGATCAAGGAGAGCACTGCCGGGTTGAGTTGTGTGGTCATGGCAGGTTTCCGTGGCAAATATTGCCCAAAAGAAGGAGCACCAGCTTATGCCCTACCACTATAGGACAAATTGATCTGGCTCAGAGGAGTTCGATGCCGTCGAGGTTGAGATAGCAGCTCTCGCGCGTGGTGGCGACGAAATCGGCGAGATAAGGTTTGTTCGATACCTCGGGCAGGCACGCCGCATACAGGCGGGCCGTCAAGCCTTGCGGCGTGACGCGCTTGGCCAGCACATAGTTGCGATTCAGATAATTCTGCGCGGCCCAGACCGGCAGCGTGGCGATGCCGCGCCGGCTGGCAACCAGCTGCAGCATCGCGACCGTCAATTCGGTGGTGCGGCGCGCGGTATCGATACCGGCCGGCCGCAAGACCTGGCGCACGACGTCGAGCATGTCGTCCGGCACCGGATAGGTGATCAAGGTATCGGTCGCGAAATCCTCCGCGACCAGGTAGTCGCGCCCGGCCAGCGGATGATCCTTAGCCAGCAAGGCGACCATCTCGAAGCGGAACAAAGGATGGTAATCGACCGTTTCCTCGCGATCGATCTCCGACACGATCGCCACGTCGGCGCGATTCCCATACAGGAGTCCGACCGGGTCGGCCTGGAAGCCGGACACGATGTCGAGCTCGACTTCCGGCCAGCGGCCGCGGAACACGTCCATGGCTGGCATCAGCCAATCGAAGCAGGTATGGCATTCGACCGCGATGCGCAACTGTCCCGCCACGCCTTGCGCCAGCCGCACGACATCGCGCTCGGCGTGCGCCACCTGCGGCAGCACTGCGTCGGCCAGCTTCAACAGGCGCTCGCCCGCCGGCGTGAACCTGACCGGCACCGACTTGCGCTCGAACAGGACCGTGCCGTGGTGATCTTCCAGTTGCTTGATCTGATGGGACAGCGCCGACTGGGTGACATTGAGCAAGGTCGCCGCCCGCAACAGGTTGCCGGCTTCGCGCAAGGCGACCAGGGTTTTCAGGTGACGCAATTCCAGGATCGATTGCATTATGAGAGAAATTCAAGATGATTCTTAAAATATATCGTTTGAATCATAAATCGGCTTCAGCGACCATGACAAGCTCGATCAACATCAATGGAGAGCATCATGGCATTGGCGCATGTTCTGGGATTTCCGCGCATCGGCGCGCAACGTGAATTGAAATTCGCGCTCGAAGCCTTCTGGCGCGGCGAGATCGACGAGGCTGCCCTGCGCGCCGCCGGCCGCGACTTGCGGGCGCGGCATTGGCGACTGCAAGCCGATGCCGGCTTGGCTTACGTGACCGTCGGCGATTTCGCCTGGTATGACCACGTTCTCAACACGCTGGCGCTGCTCGGCGCGCTGCCGGAGCGCTTCGGCTTCGATCCGGCGCGCCTGAGCCTGGCCGAGTATTTCACGCTGGCGCGCGGCGACAGCGACCGCTTCGCGATGGAAATGACGAAGTGGTTCGATACCAACTACCATTACCTGGTGCCGGAATGGACCGCCGGTACGCGCTTCGAACGCGGCGTCGACTGGCTGTTCGAGGAAATCTCGGAAGCGCGCGCCGCCGGGCACCGGGTCAAGGTGGCGCTGGTCGGCCCGCTCACCCTGCTCCACCTCGGCAAGATCAAGTCCGGACTCGCCCATAAGCTCGACCTGCTGCCGCGCGCCGTCCAGGCCTATCGCAACGTGCTCGAGCGCCTGCGCGCCATCGGCATCGAATGGGTGCAGATCGACGAACCGATACTCGCGCTCGAACTCGGCGCGGAGTGGCGGGCGGCATTCCAGCCCACCTATGCCGAGCTGGCTGGCGCCGCGCCCCCGATCCTGCTAGCGACCTACTTCGACGACGTGCGCGAGCATGCCGAGCTGCTGCGCGCGCTGCCGGTCGCCGGCGTGCATCTCGACCTGGTGCGCGGCGCGACGCAACTCGCGGAATTCGCGCGGACCTGGCCGCGGGACCGCGTCCTGTCGGCGGGCATCGTCGACGGCCGCAACATCTGGCGCGCCGACCTCGACGGCGCCTTGGCGCTGCTCGCGCCCTTGCATTCGGCATTGAGCGATCGGCTGTGGATCGGCGCCAGCTGCTCGCTGCTGCACGTGCCGGTCGATCTGGCGCAAGAACACAAGCTCGACGGCGAATTGAAGGACTGGCTAGCGTTCGCCGTGCAGAAACTCGACGAAATCGCGGCGTTGAAGCGCGCGCTGCATGGCGGACGCGACGCCGCGCGCCCGCAATTCGACGCCGCCCGCGCCGCCATCGATGCGCGCCGCGCATCGCGCCGCATCCATAACCCGCTGGTGCAAAAACGCCTGGCCGCCGTCACCGACGCCGACGCCAGGCGCGCCGCGGATTTCGGCGCCCGCATCGCGAAGCAGCGCGCCAAATGGAATCTGCCGGCGTTCCCCACCACCACCATCGGTTCCTTCCCGCAGACCGCCGATATCCGGCGCGCGCGCGCCGCCTGGAAGCGCGGGGAGATCGGCGAACTCGATTATCTCGAACAGATGCGCCAGCAGATCCGGCACATGGTGCAGAAACAGGAAGAGCTGGGCCTCGACGTGCTGGTCCACGGCGAGCCGGAGCGCAACGACATGGTCGAGTATTTCGGCGAACAGCTATGGGGCTATGCCTTCACGGCGAACGGCTGGGTGCAAAGCTACGGCTCGCGCTGCGCCAAGCCGCCGCTGATCTACGGCGACGTCTACCGGCCGGAGCCGATGACGGTGAGCTGGAGCGGCTATGCGCAAGGCCTGACCGAAAAGCCGATGAAAGGCATGCTGACCGGTCCGGTCACGATGCTGCAATGGTCGTTCGTGCGCGACGACCAGCCGCGCGACCTCACCGCCCTGCAGATCGCGCTCGCCTTGCGCGACGAAGTGTGCGACCTGGAGAAGGCCGGCATCGGCATGATCCAGATCGACGAACCTGCCTTCCGCGAAGGCTTGCCGCTGAAGGCGCGCGACTGGCCGCGTTATCTCGACTGGGCGGTGCGCGCCTTCAAGATCGCCTCTTCCGGCGTGGCCGACGAGACCCAGATCCACACTCACATGTGCTATTCGGAATTCAACGACATCCTGTCGTGGATCGCCGCGCTGGATGCCGACGTCATCACCATCGAAACCTCGCGCTCCGACATGGAACTGTTGGAAGGCTTCGGAAAATTCTCCTATCCGAACGACATCGGACCGGGGGTCTACGATATCCATTCGCCGCGCGTGCCGAAAGCCGAAGAGATGGCGCGGCTGCTGCGCAAGGCAAGGGAGGTGATCCCGGACGATCGCTTGTGGGTCAATCCGGACTGCGGACTCAAGACGCGCGGCTGGGCCGAGACTTGCGAGGCGCTGGCATGCATGGTGGAAGCGGCGCGCCGGCTGCGGCGGGAAGCTGCGGGCGCCGCCGGCGATCGAGCGCTGGCCGCGTGATCGCGACACGCGCTCACTGGCCGCCGGAATTCAAGGCGTTGCGGATAACAGAACGAATACTTTCGACGATCCTTATGCGTATTGCTTATATCGGTCGGCATCGGTCAATTGGCCAGCTTCAAGGTGATCACTCCGCCGATGATCATGACTGCGCCGAGCCAACGCCCGAGCGAGGCGGCATCGCCGAAGAACCAGATGCCAACCAGGAAGGTGCCGGCGGCGCCGATCCCGGTCCATGCCGCGTACGCCGTGCCGATCGGTATGTCGCGTTGTGCCAGCCACAGGAAGAAGCCGCTCAAGGCCATGCAGACCAGCGCGAAGGCGATCCATAGCGCGCGCTGGTGCGCAAGCGTCTGCGACAGCTTGAAGCCCACCGGCCAGCCGATCTCGAAAACGCTGGCGACGATCAGGTAGATCCAACTCATCTCTCTCTCCCTCGAATCAATGATGCGCCCGCTGCAGCCGGCTTTCGAGGCGATGCTGGACAGCCTCGAAACACAGGCTTAACACCCAGTAGACCAGCGCGGCGGCGATATACAACGGCAAAGGCCGGAAGGTGATCGCGATCACCTCCTTGGTCGCCAGCATCAGCTCGGTCACCGTGATGACCGATACCAGCGACGTATCCTTGATCAGGCTGATCAGGGTGTTGCTGAGCGACGGCACGGCGATGCGCAAGGCCTGCGGCGCGATGACGTGGCGCAGCGTCTGCGAATACGTCATGCCCAGGCTGTAGCTCGCTGCCCACTGTCCCTTCGCCACGCCGAGCAGCGCGCCGCGCAGGCTTTCCGACAGATAGGCGCCGGCGTTCAGGCTCAAGGCCAGGATGCCGGCCGTCACCGGCTCGAATTCGATGCCGACGCTCGGCAGGCCATAGTAGATCACGAACACCTGCACCAGCAGCGGCGTGCCGCGCATCAGGCTGACGTAAATCGCGGCCGGCCATTGCAGGAACTTCCAGGGCAGGATACGCGCCACCGCCAGCACGAAACCGAGCAAGAGGCCGCCCAGCATCGATGCGACGGCAAACAATAGCGTATAGCCCGCGCCTTTCAGCATGACGGGCGCGGCCAGGCGCAACAGTTCGGTCATTTCCATGGCGGCTCGATGTATCGAAACAAGGGTAACGCGCTGCCCGCGCTCGGGTTTTCAAAAAAATCCCCGCACGCGTGCGGGGACGGGGATGCGGAACGCGCGCCGGGTCAATGCGCGCTTGGCGGCTGGCTGACGTCGCGGCCGAACCATTTCAGCGAAACCTGCTTGAAGCTGCCGTCCTTGAACGCATCGGCGAGCGCTTGATTGAGCGCCGCCTTGAACTTGGGATTCCCCTTCGCGAACGGGATCGCCATTTTCTCGATCTCTCCGATCGGCGCGCCGGCCTTGAGCGGCAACGGCGACGTCTTCAAGAGGTAAGCCACCATCAGGCTATCGTTCAACGCCGCGTCGATGCGGCCGGCCGCGAGATCCTGCAGGTATTCCGGCGCGCCGGGATAGCTGCGCACCTCGATGCCGGAGACGCGCTTCGCCTTCTGCTCGTAATTGCTGCCCTGGCCGACGCCGAGCTTCCGGCCCTTCAAGTCCTCGAGACTGGCGAAGGCCTGCTTGGCGTTCCGGTTGACGATCAACTGGGCGCTGGAAATCGTATACGGATCGGAAAAGTCGAACGTCTGCTGGCGTTGCGGCGTGACGCCGACCTGGTTCACGATCACGTCGTACTTGCCGGCCGCCAGGCCGGCGAGGATGCCGCTCCATTCGGTCGTCACGAACTCCGGTTTGAGGCCGAGCTTCGCGGCGATCAGCTTGGCCACGTCGACATCGAAACCGGTCAATTCATTGGTCTGCTTGTCCTTGAAATTGAACGGCGGGTAAGTGCCTTCCACCGCGATCCTGAGCGTGCCGCGCGCCTTGACGGTATCGAGCAGATCGGCGGCCGCGGCGTGCGCGGCGGCTCCGGCCAGCAGCGCGGCGGCAAACAGCCGGACGCCGGAAGCAAACAGGGAAGTGATTGTGCGTTGGACCATGTCATGCTCTTTCATGTGAGGAGGAAGACGACAAGGGGGCGGGGAGCGGGAGGACGCCTCACCCGAACCGCCGGGACGAGTTCCGAGTATAGACCGTCTTGCCAAAACGTACATTGAGCGCCATGCAAACGCCGCGCGCCGGACCTTCGGCCGTCCACGACGGAAGAGTAATGTAGTGTATTTTTACGATTGCCGTTGAGCAAACCGACTAGAATGAACCATCTCGATTTTTCTATTCGGCATGCTCCAGTTTCTCGGCCTCGACCGCCCGCTTTTCCATGCGGCTCGTAAACTGCTCTATCTGTGGGTACGCACGGAGGTGTTGCCCCAAGACCCGGTCGCGCTCGGGCTCGATCCTTCTAAAGCGGTCGTTTACGTGCTGCACCGGCGTTTCCTGTCCAATCTGATCGTGCTGTCGCGCGAGACCGAACTCGCCGGCCTGCCGCCGGCGCTGAATCCGCTGGCCATCGGCACGACCCAGGAATCGCGCTCGTTCTTTTTCCTGTCGCGCCCGTCCCCCTGGTTCGGCGCGCGCACTCCGACTTACTCGAACCTGTTGCGGCGCCTGGTGCTGACGGCGCGCAGCGATCCCGCGTTCGACGTGCAAATCGTGCCGGTTTCCATTCTCTGGGGGCGCGCCCCCGACAAGGAAAGCTCGATCCTGAAGCTGCTGTTCGCCGAGGGTTGGTCGCGGCGCGGCGGATTCAAACGTTTCTTCACGGTTTTGCTGCACGGCCGCAATACGCTGGTACGCTTTTCCGAGCCCTTATCGCTGCGCAGGATCGCCGACGAAGGCTTGAGCCAGGAGCTGACGCTGCGCAAGATCGCGCGCGTGCTGCGCGTCCATTTCCGCCGCCAGCGCGAAATCGCGATCGGCCCCGACCTGTCGCATCGCCGCACACAGCTCGAAGGCTTGCTCGGCGCGCCGCGCGTGCAAGCCGCCATCGACGCCGAGGCGCAGGCCGCGGGCGGCGGAGAGCCGGCGCTGCGCGAAGCGCAAAAGACCGCGCGCCGCTATGCGCTCGAGATCGCTTCCGACTATTCCTACCCGCTCGTCCTGATCGGCGACCGCTTCCTGACCTGGCTGTGGACCAAGCTCTACAACGGCGTGGAAGTGACCAATCTCGACACGGTGACCGGTCTCGCGCGCGACCACGAAATCATCTATGTGCCGTGCCACCGCAGCCACATCGACTATCTCTTGTTGTCCTATGTGGTCTATCACCACGGCTTGATGGTGCCGCACGTCGCCGCCGGCGCGAATCTGAACCTGCCGCTGGTGGGCGGCATCCTGCGGCGCGGCGGCGCCTTTTTCCTGCGGCGTTCGTTCAAGGGCAACAAGCTCTACGCGGCAGTGTTCAACGAATACCTGCACATGATGATCGCCAAGGGGTATCCGATCGAATATTTCGTCGAAGGCGGCCGCAGCCGCACGGGCCGGCAGCTGGCGCCGATGGGCGGCATGCTGGCGATGACGGTGCAAAGCTATCTGCGCGACGCATCGGGACCCGGCGCGGCCCGGCCGATCGTTTTCCTGCCGGTGTATTTCGGCTACGAAAAACTGTTCGAAGGGCGCACCTATATCGGCGAACTGATGGGCCGGCCGAAGAAGAAGGAATCGCTGTGGGACCTGCTGCTGACGGTGCGCGAGCTGAAGAAGAACTTCGGCAAAGTGCACGTGAATTTCGGAGCACCGATCCGGCTCGATGACGTGCTTAACGACACCCACTCCGCGTGGCGCGACGAGCCGCCGGCCGACGATGCGCGCCCGGATTGGCTGGTGACGGGTATCGATCGCCTGAAACAGAAGATCGCCGACGGCATCAACGATGCGGCCGTCGCCAATCCGGTCGCGCTGATCAGCCTCGTGCTGCTGGCGACTTTCCGCCACGCTCTCGATGCGCAGCAACTGGTGCGCCAGCTCGACGGCTACCGCCGGCTGGCGCTGGCCGCCCCGTACGCGGAACGCTCGCAAATCACACCGCTCGACGGCGCGGCGATCGTCTCCTACTGCGAACGTCTGAAGCTGGTGCAACGCCAACCGCATCCGCTCGGCGACGTGCTGTACTTCACGCCGGACGACGCCGTGCTGTCGACCTACATGCGCAACAACATCCTGCATCTGTACGCCTTGCCGGCGCTGATCGCCTGCCTGCTGTCGCGCAATGTATCGATCAGCCGCATGCAACTGCTGCGGCTTGCGCAAACGGTCTATCCCTTCCTGCGCGCGGAGCTGTTCCTGCGCTGGGGCGAAGACGAACTGGACGCTGCGCTCGACCGCTACCTGACGGCCCTGGCCGAACTCGGCTGGCTGACGAAAGCCGAGCGCGGCGACGCCTATGCGGCGCCCGACGTCAACAGCGAAGAGTACGCGCAACTGGCCCTGCTCGGCCAGGCCCTGCGGCCGACGCTGCTCCGCTACTTCATCACGCTCGCAATGCTGAACCAGCGCGGCTCGGGCGTGATGACGCCGGCGGAACTCGAAGCGCTCTGCCATCTGCAGGCGCAGCGCTTGTCGCTGCTGCGCGAATTCAACGCGCCTGAATTCTTCGACAAGGCAATTTTCCGCATCTTCATCGATACGCTGACGAAAAGCGGCCGTGCGGAACTGCGCGACGACGGCAAGCTGCACTTCGGGGAAGCGCTCAAGAAAATGTCGGGCGAAGCGCGCTATGTGCTGCCGGCCGATGTCAGGCAGACGATCCTGCACATGGCGCGGCAGGAACCGGCGCCCGGCGAGACGGCGAGCGCCGCCGCGCAATGAGGCCCCGGAGAATGGACGCTGCGACTTCGACTTCCGACGGAACCATCGATCATGTCTGAGTTTTTCCGCCCGCATGGCGAATTCCACATCTATATCGACGGGCAGATCCTGGTGACGGAAGTGACCGGTCCGTGGAACAAGGAGCTGGTCGATCGCTGGGCCAGGGAGTGCTACCCGCCCGCCAAGCAACTCGGCGCGTTGCAGCCGTACGCCGGCATCGTTATCGTGCGAGGATCGATGATCTGTCCGCCGGACGCGATGGAGGCCTTGGCGCGCGTCGTGCGATACAGCAAGGAAAAACTGAACTGCCTGGCGCACATCGTCGTCGCCGACAGGACGGTCGAAGGACGCGATCTGATCGAAGCGGCCTATGCGCGCATCTATGAGGGCGTGGTGGCCTACAATTTTTTCTATGAATACGCGGAAGCGAAGACGTGGGCGGATGCGCTGCTGCGCGCGCACGGCGCCGGAAAGCCGCTCTAAGTGCTGAACAAGCCGTCGATACCGGAAATGATCGGTGGCATACCCGCGACAATCGGGCCGGCGACGAAGGCCGTCGGTATCGTCGGCGTCGCCGACGACATCACATTCCAAACCGGCATCTTTTCATCGGACGTTTCCGTGGAAACAGCGCGTGCGGGCGAATAGGGACGCGGCTCCGCGCTGGCGGCGAGCAAGGAGTCCCGCCTTCACCGCGAGGCGATGAAGGCGGAAGACGGCGATGCTTACGGCAGATTCATGACCTTTGCCGGGTAAACCCGCTGATTGAAATAGACAGCAATTGTTTTGTCAGGCGTATTCGCCGTTACCGAAGGCACGACGGCGTCGAGTCCCGGGACGACAATGGTCTGTCCTGCGACGGTGATGACTTTTCCACGCACAGTCTTGGATACGCCAAGCGCGTTCAAGGTGATTTCAGGCGTCTCGACCACGGCGCCCGGGACGGCCAGTGCGGATGCCGGAACATGCACGGGAACCGCAGGCGTGGTCACGCCGAAGGAAACGCAGGTTTTATGGGCGATGTTCACATCGTGAATCGTGGCCGAATAGGAAGGGATCGTCCGCTGCAGCCCGGGCACATACAATGACTGGCCTGGAGCGGCGGCATCGAGCTCTGGCGTGGCGACATGATAGCCGACGACATTCTGATAGGTCGGATCGACCTGTACGCGCAAGGGGCCGAGATTGACGATGGTTTCCGGTACGACGACCATTAACGCCGGTGTCGTCACCGAATAACCGGAGACATTTCCAAGCACATAGACACAAGTGTTGCCGGCTGCCTGGCCGATCGCAGGCAGCGACAAGGACGAGGCAACGATGACAGATGCCAGAATTTTCTTCGACAGAATTGACTTCATCTTTTTCCTTAATTTATTTGTTGGTATTTGACGATCATTTGCAGCACGACACCCAATTTTCGCCCGCCTAACGACAGGTGGAGACTTCCGTTGAGTGAAAGAAAATAATAGGGAGATGGCTTTGAAAAGGGTTGATTATGCGCAAGCGGGATATATCGGATAGTCAATTTCCGATAACCAATCAAGACAACGCGGCCGCAGCGAATTGTTCTTATGAATCGCTTGAACGGGCACCACGATACGTCGGCATATTTGCACGCATCATCAAGCCAGGAGAGGAACATTACATGGTGGAAGAGGGAGCTTTTCTCCCCCTTGCATCCGCGCGCCGATGCCGCGATCGGTTGTGCGATCGGTGAACGACGCTTACGTGAACTCCTCGCCGATCCGAGAGACGATATCAAGCCGCCCGTCGACGCGCTCCTTCACTGATAACTCAGTTCACGCGCCTTGCCCCAAAACACGCGATAGGAGAATACCGTGTAGGCGATGATGGTCGGCAATACGATCGCTACGCCGACCAAGATGAATTTCAGCGAACTCGAAGCACTGGCGGCATCCCAGATGGTGATGCGGTCCATGACCAAATACGGGAACAGGCTGTAGGCAAGACCGAAGAAGGCTAGCGTGAAGATGCCAAGCGCCGACATGAACGGCAACCAGCAGAAAGCGTGGCTGCCGGCATCGAGGAAAGCCGGCAGCCTGCGTAACGTGTATTCGGTGACGATGAACAGCGCGGCGGTCACCAAGGGAATCGGCGCCAGCAGCAGGATGTTCGGAAACGAAAACCACTTGTCGAAAATCGATTGGCTGACCAACGGCGTGGCGACCGATATCGCCGCCACGCCAAGCGCACAGAACAACAAGCTGCCGCGCGCCCAGGCAATGGCGCGCCGCTGCAACTCCCCTTCCGCCTTCATGATCAGCCAGCCGGCGCCAAGCAGGGCATAACCGGCAAGCAGCGACAGTCCGGTGAATACGGCGAAGACGAGTTGCGGCCATTCGTCGCGAAAGCCGACGATATACAAGCCGATCATCAATCCCTGCGCGAACGCGGCGAGCACCGAGCCACCGTGGAACGCCAGATTCCAGGCGTGTTTGTGGTCGTCGCGCGCCTTGACGCGGAAATCGAAGGCGACGCCGCGCAAGATCAGGCCGGCCAGCATTAGCGCCACCGGCAGGTACAGCTCGCCGAGGATCACGCCGTGCGCCATCGGAAAGGCGACCAACAGGATGCCGACACCCAACACGAGCCAGGTTTCGTTGGCATCCCAGAACGGGCCGATGGACGCGATCATGATGTCTTTTTGCGCATCGTCGGCGCGGCGCAACAGGATGCCGACGCCAAGATCGAAACCGTCGAGCACGACATAGGCAAGCATGGCCATGCCCAACAAGCCGAAAAACACCAACGGCAGCCAGGCATCGGGATAGGTGAGGTCGGGCATGAGACAGGCTCCTTACGAGGTCGCGGGTTCGGCTTTGGCGAAAGGCGACGGCGCCGGATATGGCACGCCCTCGCCGTGTCCCGCCTTGCGTGCAAGGTGGAACAGCACGGTGACATAGGCAAGCGTGAGTCCGGCGTACAACGCGAGATACATCGCCAATGTCGAGGCGATCATCGGCGCCGGCACGGCCGATGCGGCTTGGGCGGAAGTCAGCAAGCCGTGCACCAGGTAAGGCTGGCGTCCGATTTCAGTCACGTACCAGCCGGCTACGGTCGCTATCCAGCCGGAAAAACTCATTGCAACCAGAACGCGTGCCATCCATGGCGCAGGTTCGCCGCGCCTGCGTAATTGCCAGGCGGCGAGCCAGGACGTCGCCAGCATCAGCAAACCGGTGCCGACCATCACGCGAAAACCCCAGAATACCGGAGCGACCGGCGGGTGCTTGCCCTCAAAGACATCGAGGCCCAGCACTTCTCCGTCGAATTCATGGGTCAGGATCAGGCTCGCGAGATTAGGAACCGCGACTTCGTAACGATTGATTCGTTCGTCGGCGTCAGGCCATGCGAACAACAGCAGCGGCGCGCCGCGTTCGGTATGCCAGATTCCCTCCATCGCGGCGATCTTGGCCGGCTGATGCTTGAGCGTATTCAAGCCGTGCATGTCGCCGACCAATATTTGCAGCGGAATCAGAATGGCGGCAAGGGTGATCCCGGTTTTCAGCGAGGCCATTACGGATGCAGTGCGGTCGCCGCGCAGCCAGCGATAGGCTGAGAGGCCGGCGATCAGGAAAGCCACCGTGAGGCCGGAGGCAATCAATGCATGCGTCAGGCGATATGGCATCGATGGATTGAAGATGACGTCGAGCCAATCGGTCGCATGAGCCTTGCCTGCGATCATTTCGTAACCGGTCGGCGTCTGCATCCAGGAATTGAGCGCGATGATCCAGAATGCCGATAGGGTCGTTCCGAAGGCAACCAGGAAAGTCGCCAAGGTATGCATGCGGTTCGATACGCGCCGGGCGCCGAACAGCATGATGCCCAGGAAGGTCGCTTCGAGGAAAAAAGCGGTCAGCACCTCGTAGGCCAACAACGGCCCGGCGATATTGCCGACCGTTTCCATGAAGCCCGGCCAGTTGGTGCCGAACTGGAAACTCATGGTGATGCCGGACACCACGCCCAGCGCGAAGGTCAACGCAAAAATCTTGACCCAGAACTGGTAGGCCTGCGACCAGCGCATATCGCCGGTCCGATTGAAGCGCAGCTTGAAGTAAAGCAGCACCCAGCCGAGCGCGATCGAGATGCTCGGAAACAGGATATGGAAAGTGATGTTGCTGGCAAACTGGATGCGTGCGAGCAGGAAAGGATCGGACATTCTGAAACCTCGGACAGGTTAGCGGTATTCGAATGCTGGTCATATAGTGGCGGCCGCCGCTTGTCCCCCTTTTAGGGCATGTCGTCGGCCTTGCGGCTGCCGACCACGCGCAGCTTGCTTTTTATCTCGAGCAGCTTCTGCGCCTTGGCGCCCAGCTTCATCAGCTGCACCAGCGTCTTGGTATCGAGGTGCTGGATGTCGCCGAACCATTGCGTGACCAGTTCGACCAGGTCATGCATTTCCTTCATGCGCTTTTGCGCATGACGTTCCTCATCGCTGGCAGGCGTTTCGATCAAGGCATTGCGCAGCATCGACAAGGTCGGATCGATTTCACGCTTGCGGCGTTCCTCGGCCAGCGTGCGGAAGATGAGCCAGACGTCGTCCGGCGTCGAAAAATATTCACGGCGGTCGTTCGGCAAATGCTGCAGGCGGATGAGGCGCCAGGACTCCAGTTCCTTCAAGCCCATGCTGACGTTGCTGCGCGAGAACGCCAGCGCTTCGGCAATCTCGTCGGCATTCAGAGGCCTATCGGAAACATAGAGCAACGCATAGATTTGGCCGACGGTACGATTGATGCCCCAGCGGCTGCCCATTTCCCCGAAATGGAGAACGAAAGTCTGTATCAACGGCGGAAGATCCATGTTGCGATCCTTTTGAATTTTCAGGAATTACTGAAAATTATAAAGGAAAACGGCCAAGTTTGCTGGCTGCCCGTCAAACCGAGCATCGGAAATTTCCTGCGGCATTGATCCGACCTGACCGACCAGGCGGGCGAAGATGCGGCGTACGGCCCCCTCGGTCTGCGCCGCTTTGCCAGCATCGATTCGGGACGCGAGCCGGTGCCGGATGCGACGGACCTGTCACGCTTCCGTCAATTGATTGAACAACTCAAATCGGGTGCGCGCCGGTTCGCCGAACGAGCCGGGCTCTGCAAGACGACGATATGACGCTCAAGACCTGAACCATCGTCGATGCGACGATCATCGCGGCACCGGGCTCAACCAGGGACTGTGACAAGCGGCGCGATCCAGCGATGCTTGGATTCCCTCGCGCGCAGCAATCAGGCGCCAGTTCCGACACGTTGGTGAAATTTTCGGGCTAGCGCGCCAGCAGCGGCCAAACGATCACGGCCCAGGTCGCCACCCCCAGGACGACGGCGAGAAACACCGCCGCGCTGCCGAAATCCTTGGCATTCTTCGACAGCGGATGCCGTTCGAGGGAAATTCGGTCGACCACGGCCTCGATCGCCGAATTGATCAATTCGACGATCAGCAACAGGATCAGCACGCCGATCAACGCCAGTTTTTCCAGCGCGGACACCGGCAGCAGCAAGGCCCCGATCGAACCCGGCACGACCACCATCAGTTCCTGGCGGAATGCATGTTCGTTCTTCCATGCGGTCTTGAAACCATCGATCGAATAGAAGAAGGCGGCCAGAAGCCGCTTCATGCCGCTCTTGCTCTTGAATTCGCTGGTCGGTTGTTCGCTCATGCTGCCTTATCGCCGTCGTTGTTTGTACAGTTCGCGGAAAGTCTTGCCGGGCGGCGCTGGCAAGTCGCGTCCCCTCGTCCAGCCGCGCGCGAACGGCAAGGCCAAGATCCGCTTCCTGCTGCCGCCCAGCAGTTTCATTACGCGCACCGCGATCCCGGTCGTCAGGCGATACAGCGCGGGGCGCTTCGTGACGAACGACCATGCCGCGAAAGCGAGGTACTCGGCCAGCGGCCGCATCCGCCCTTCGAATTGCTTCTCGCGCAGCTTGCGCAACAGATCCGGCAGCGGGATTTTAACAGGACAGACCACGTGGCATTCGCCGCACAGCGTCGACGCCTGCGGCAGGTCGAGCGCGTTTTCCAGGCCGACATAGGACGGTGTCAGCACGCTGCCCATCGGTCCCGGGTAGACCCAGCCATAGCTGTGGCCGCCGATCTTCTGGTACACCGGACAATGGTTCATGCAGGCTCCGCAACGGATGCAGCGAAGCATTTCCTGGAAATCGGTACCGATCAAGCCGCTGCGGCCGGCGTCGACCAGCACGAAATACATGTGCTCGGGACCGTCCTGCTCGCCGTCCCCGCGCGGGCCGGTCAGCAAGGATACGTAGTTCGAGATCGATTGCCCGGTCGCCGAGCGCGGAAGAAGCCGCATGACGGTGGCGAAATCCTCCAGCGTCGGCAAGACTTTCTCGATGCCGGTCACGACGACATGGACCTTCGGCGGCAGGATGGTGCACATGCCCTCGTTGCCCTCGTTGGTCACGATCGCGACCGAGCCGGTCTCGGCGATGACGAAATTGCCGCCCGTGATGCCCATGTCGGCCGACAGGAACTGCGGCCGCAGCACTTCGCGCGCCTCGCGCGTCATCTCCGGAATGTCGGTCAGGCGCGGCCGCTGGTGCACGCGCGCGAACAAATCGGAAATCTCCTCCTTGTCCTTGTGCACGACCGGCGCGATGATGTGCGACGGCGCTTCATTGCCGTTGATCTGCAGGATGTACTCGCCGAGGTCGGTCTCTATGGCCTGGACGCCGGCCGCTTCGAGCGCCTGATTGAGGGCCATCTCTTCCGACACCATCGACTTGGTCTTGATCGCCTTCTTGACCTCATGCCGTTTCGCGATTTCGACCACGAGGCGTGCGGCCTCCTCGGCCGTCTGCGCATAGAGCACCGTGGCGCCGCGCCTGTTCGCCTCCCGCTCGAAGGTGTCGAGCCAGACATCGAGATTCTCGATGGCGCGCATGCGGCGTTCCTTGGCGGCGTCGCGGGTGCCTTCGAAATCGTCGAGTTCGGTGATCGCCGAAGCGCGTCCGCTGACGAATTTGGTCGAAAGTTTCTTGAGATTCTGCTGCAGGCGCTGGTCCGCCAGTTTCTGGCCGGCGCGCTGCTTGAAATGCATCGAATGGATTTGCATCGGACCGCCCCTCTCAACAATCGCCCGCCAGCACCTGCGCCACATGCAGCACGCGCGTCTTTTCATCGCCGATGCGGCGCAGGCGGCCTTCGATATTGAGCATGCAGCCCAGATCGCCGAGCACGACGGCATCGGCGCCGCTGGCCCGGATATCGGCGCATTTCTCGTCGGCGATGGCGGCCGAGATATCGCCGTACTTGATCGAGAACGTGCCGCCGAAGCCGCAGCATTGCCGGCTGTCCTTCATTTCCTTGAGTTCGACGCCCGGCACTTTCGCCAGCAACGCGCGCGGTTGCGCCTGTATGCCGAGTTCGCGCAAGCCCGAGCACGAATCGTGATACGTGATCGTGCCCTTGAAGCAATCCGCGCCGCACGGCAGCTTCTCCAGCTTGAGCACCGCATGGAGAAAGTCGGTCAGTTCATACACGCGCGGCGCGAGCCGGGCCATGCGCGCGGCCAGGTCCGGATCGTCGGCGACGAGTTCGGGATAATGCGTCTTGACCGTGCCGCCGCAAGAGCCCGAGGGAATCACGACATAGTCGAAATCCTCGAACTCGTTCAGGAATTTCTCGGCCAGGGCGCGCGCATCCTTGCGGTCGCCGCTGCTGAAGGCAGGTTGTCCGCAACAGGTCTGCGACTCCGGCACGATGACTTCGCAGCCGGCAGTTTCGAGCAGCTTGAGCGCCGAAAATCCGATTTCGGGCCGCATCGCATCGATGAGGCAGGTAACGAAAAGTCCGACGCGCATGTTCGCTCCAGGAATGAATAGCTCGATTCCCGCCATTATGGCGGCCGCAGGAGGCGGCGCGCCACGATCCGCTGATGAAATTATTTGGGGAAAAAGCCCCAAATCTTTTCGCGCATCTTTGACAGGGTTTCACATTATGGTATAAAGAGAATATTGCGATGCACCATACCCGTCATGAAAACCGAAGCCAATCTTTCCAACGACAAGACATCGATCCAGGTCATCGAGCGCATGATTTCCCTGCTCGACGCCCTCGCCCAGTATCCCGATCCGGTCAGCTTGAAGGAATTATCGGCCGTCACCGGCCTGCATCCCTCGACGGCGCATCGCATCCTCAATGATATGGTGGTCAAGCGCTTCGTCGATCGCGCCGACGCGGGATCCTATCGTCTCGGCATGCGCCTGTTGGAACTCGGCAACATCGTCAAGAGCCGCCTGAACGTACGGGAAGCCGCGCTTGATTTCATGCGTGCGCTGCACCGCAAAACGAACCAGACCGTCAATCTTTCGGTGCGCCAAGGCGACGAAATCGTCTACATCGACCGTTCCTTCTCCGAGCGCTCCGGAATGCAGGTCGTGCGCGCCATCGGCGGCCGCGCCCCGCTGCACCTGACGTCGACCGGCAAGCTGTTTCTCTCGGTCGACGATCCGAAGGCGGTACGCGCCTATGCGACGCGCACCGGCCTGGCGGGCCACAACAAGAATTCGATCACCGATCTCGGCCGCCTCGAGCGGGAATTGTCGCTCGTGCGCGCGCGCGGCTATGCGCGCGACAACGAGGAGCTGGAACTCGGCGTGCGCTGCATCGCCGCCGGCATCCGCGACGACTCCGGCAAACTGATCGCAGGCCTGTCTATCTCCGCGCCGGCCGATCGCCTACAAGACGACTGGATCGAGGATCTGGTCGGCACGGCGAGCCAGATTTCCGGCGTTCTCGGGTACGTGTCCAAGGCGGAATAAACCGTCGCGCAATAAAAAATGGCGAACCTCGGTTCGCCATTTTTTATTGCCTGACCCGTTCAGCTCTGCGTGGTCACGCCGGTGATCGGCCCTTTCTGGAACTTGACCGCCTCCAGCCACTTGCGTATGCGGCCAGCGTCGGCCATGCGCGATTCCTTGCTCTTGGCATCGAGGAAGACCATGACGATCTGGCGGCCTTCGACCGTGGCCTGAACCACCATGCAGCGTCCGGCCTCGGAGATATAGCCGGTTTTCTGCAAACCGATCTCCCATGTCGGGTTCAACACCAGGTGGTTCGAATTCTTGTATTGCAGCGAATGCCGGCCGGTATTGACCACATATTGCTGGTCGGTCGAATAGCGGCAGATGATCGGATGGTCATGGGCGGCGATGACGAGCTTGGCCAGATCGCGCGCGCTCGAGACGTTCAGGCTGGACAAGCCGGTCGAATCGACGAAGTGAGTATCGTTCATGCCGAGCACCCGGGCTTTTGCATTCATTGCCGCCACGAAGGCTTGCAGGCCGCCGGGATAATTGCGGCCGAGCGCCGAGGCGGCGCGGTTTTCCGAACTCATCAGCGCGATGTGAAGCAAGTCGGCGCGCGTCATGCGCGAACCCACCTGCAAGCGCGACGAGCTGTGTTTTTCGCGATCGATGTCATCGGCGGTGATTTCCAGGACTTCATTCATGTCCTGATGCGCCTCGACGACGACGAGCCCGGTCATCAGCTTCGTGATCGACGCGATCGGCAAGGCCACATTGGCATTCTTTTCGAACAAGACCTGCGAATTGTTTTGGTCCACCACATAGGCGACGTTCGACTTCAACGCGAGCGGATCATGGGTGGAACGAAGTCCGGCGAGATCACCGGCGGTGACCACCGGCGGTACGACGGGAACGCGAGGCGCATAAGTCACACGTTGATAAACGACCTTGCGACGACCGTTAGAGGAAACGACGCGCCGAACGAGTTTCTCGCGCCTATCGAGCGAAACTTGAGCGGTGGGCTTCTTGGTCTTGTGCTTCTTGAAGGAATTTTTCGAGGACTGTTTTTTCGAGGCTGCCGGCGTTACTGAATTTTCGGCCTGCGCTGCGGGTACGGCGATAACACAACACAACGATAACAATATCCCTAGCGCAGATTTCAGCATCGGCGACTCCCTGATAATTCTTGCAGAAAATGATGTATTGCAGTGTAGCAAAACCGTGAAAATCCGCAAGAGAATGAGAGAGTTAGCTGATGTAATTAAACAATTTTCGATGTGACAATTGAGAATGCGCAGCCTTGGTGCAGGCTAACTTGCCAAAGCACAATTGAAGCGACAACAATTGCGCTCCGCAGCAAGCGTTTTTCGGACCGGTTCAAGACAGCGCGCACCATATGATGCAAATAAATCAAGCGGCGTCGGAAATGCCTGCAAGACATTCACTACATCCTGCCGGCCTCCGTTATCAATCCAGAAATTTCGCGAACCCGGCGACCGGTTCGCGTTCCGTGACCAGCGAATTTTCGATCCTGCCCGGATCGGCATAGCCGAGCGACATGCCGCAAACCACCATTTCGTTATCAGGGAGTCCCAGGACCTCGCGGATGATCTTGTGGAACTGCGTGAATGCGGCTTGCGGACAGGTATCGAGCCCGCGTCCGCGCGCCGCGACCATGATGTTTTGCAAGAACATGCCATAGTCCAGCCACGAACCCTGCTGCATGATGCGGTCGATCGTGAAGATAAAACCGACCGGCGCGTCGAAGAAGACATAGTTGCGCCCGTGCTGCGCATGCATGCCGGCCTTGTTTTCGCGAGTCAGCTTCAGCAGCCCGTACAAATCCCAGCCGATCTTGCGGCGGCGGTCGATATACGGCGAGACCCATTCGACCGGATAGTAGTGATATTCCTCGCTGTGCTCCTTGACGCGTTGCGGATCGCGATACACCTGCATGATGGCCTCCGACAGCCTCTCACGCATCGTCCCGGTCAGCACATAGACCTTCCACGGCTGGGTATTGGTGCCCGACGGTGCGCGGGCAGCGACATCGAGTATCGCCTCGATGTCTTCGCGCGCGATCGGAGTCGGCAGAAAGGCGCGAATCGAACGACGCGAAGTGATGGCGGCATCGACGATCTTCTGATCCGGTGTTTCGATCATGTTGATTCCTTGTTTTATATGAGTATGGTTTGCAGCAGTGTCCGGAGCGGCTCCGGCAATGCGGCCGGGCGGCGCGAGACACGGTCGACATAGACGTGCACGAAATGACCTTGCGCTGCGGCGCTATCCTCTTCTGCGCGGAAAATGCCGACCTCGTAGCGCACGCTCGAATTGCCGATCCTGGCGACGCGGATGCCAGCCTGTACGCGATCCGGAAAGGCGAGCGAAGCGAAGTAATTGCATTGCGTCTCGACCACCAGTCCGATCACCGGGCTGTGCTCGATATCGAGCGCGCCGCCTTCGATCAGGAACTGGTTGACGGCGGTATCGAACCAACTGTAGTAGACGACGTTGTTGACATGCCCGTACGCGTCGTTATCCATCCAGCGCGTCGTAATCTCGCGAAAGTGCCGGTAGTCGCCGCGGCGGTTTGCCTCTGCTCGCATCGTTTCCTCGTTATCTTCTCGTGACGAAGGCGACGCCGGTCACCGCCAGCGCCATGCCGATGATACCAATGATGCCGAGGCTTTCGCCGAACATGGCCCAGGCCATCAGCGCCGTCGTCGGCGGCGTCAGATACATCAGGCTCGCGACTTGCGTCGCCGCGCTCTTGCGAATCAGCGCGAACAAAAGGAAGATCGCGCCGATCGATAAGGCGAAAATCGACCACAGCCAGGCGCCGATGAAGCGCGGCGTCCACTGCACCGCATCGAGCCCGGCATCGAGGCGCTCGAAGGCGGCCGCGAACGGCAGCACCACCAGCAGCGATGCCGCGAACTGGATCGCCGTGCCGCTGCGCAAATCGAAACTGGGGCAGAAGCGTTTCTGATAGAGCGTCCCGGCCGTCATCGCCAGCAAGGCGAACACGGAAAAGCCGATGCTTTGCCACGACAAGCCGATCACCGTGATCTTGTTCGATACCACCAGCATGACGCCGCACAAGCCCAGCACCAATCCGAGCCATTGACGCCCGCGCACCGATTCGCCGACGAAGGAAGCGGAGAATGCCGTCAATATCGGCTGCAAGCCGACGACGAGCGCCGACACGCCGGCCGGCATGCCAAGCTTGATCGCGCACCAGACGCCCGACAAATAGCCGGCCTGCACCAGCACGCCGGCGACGGCGACATGGCCGATGCGGCCGCGCGGCCATGGCGCCCGCATCAACAGCACCAGCGGCACCAGCACGGCGAGCACGCCGGCGAAGCGCAGCACGAGAAAGGTCAGCGGCGGCGCGTACGGCAAGCCGTACTTGGCCACGATGAAGCCGGAACTCCACAACAGGACGAAGAACAGCGGCATGGCCGCGATCAGGGGATTGCGTTGCGTGCCGCGGGCGATCGGGACTGTCACTGGGCGGAGGCTTCAAGCGGAAGGCATGGCCGCATGCACGAATTGCGCGGCGATGGAGATAGTCTGGAGATGGATCGCGACCGTATCTTGGATATTCTTGCCATAGCCGCCCGCCATGGCGATGGCAGTCGGAACGCCAAGCCGGCGCGCGAATTCGAGCACCATGCGATCGCGCGCCGCCAGGCCGGCGAAGCTCAGTTTCAGGCGTCCGAGACGATCCCCTTCGTGCGGATCGGCGCCGGCGAGATAGATCAGCAATTGCGGAGCGAACCGCGCCGCCATGTCATCGAGCGCGCCTTCCAACGCCGCCAGGTATTCCTCGTCGCCAGCGCCATCCTCCAGCGCGATATCGAGATCGCTGCACGCCTTGTCGAACGGAAAATTGTTCCTGGCATGCAGCGATAGCGTGAAGACGGACTCGTCGCCGGCGAGTATCGACGCCGTTCCATTGCCTTGGTGGACATCGAGATCGACGATCGCCACGCGCGCCACGCGCCGTTCCGCCTGCATCAGACGAGCGGCGATGGCGGCATCGTTGAATACGCAAAACCCTTCCCCGCGATCCGCATGCGCATGATGCGTGCCGCCGGCCAGATTCACCGCCGCGCCCTGCTCCAATGCCGCCCGGCAGGCGGCGATCGTGGCGCCCGCCGAACGGCGCGAACGCTCGACCATCAAGGGCGACCACGGGAAACCGATGCTCTTCTGCTCCTGATCCGACAAGGTGCCCTGCGCCACGCGTTCGATGTAGCGCGGATGATGCGCCAAAGCCAGCACGCCATCCGTGGCTTGCGGCGCTTCGCGGAATTCGAGGCGCGTAAGCGTCTCGCGCGCCGCCTCATGCAATAGCCGGTATTTCTGCATCGGGAAGCGATGCCCGGCAGGCAAGGGCAAGACGAAATGATCGCTGTAAAACGCTTTCACGAGAGTTGCGAGCAAACGAAGAGGACGAGTGAGCTTATCATGCTTTGGAAGCGACCATTTCGCGCCGCAACATTGACAAATGTCATTAAAATTTAACGAAAATCAGGCAAAAATATTGCATTTACATGGATTTATATTGCTAGCTAGAAATATCGACCGTCTTTTTGATGCGTTGCGCGAAAATTTCCTTGACACGGTATTTTAAGTCCCTAAAATTGCGTTTGTTGCGCCGCACAAACAAAAATTCATGCGGCATTTCATCGTCCATCCCATAAGGAGAACAGCATGTTTGCAATTCCGGAGCAATTCTCGGCAGCCACCAAAGCCAATTTCGAAGCGCAAGTCGCGCTCATGACTTCGTTGTCCAACAAAATGTTCGAAGGCGTCGAGAAAGTTGTCGACCTCAACCTGAACGTCGTCAAAGCTTCCCTGGAAGAGTCCAATACCGCCGCCAAGCAAATGCTGGCCGCCAAGGACCTGCAAGAAGTGTTCTCGCTGACCGCGGCCCAAGTCCAGCCGAACGCGGAAAAAGCAATCGCCTACGGCCGCCACCTCGTCAGCATCGCCTCCTCCACCCAGGCAGAATTCACCAAGGCCGCCGAAGAGCAGATCGCCGAGACCAACCGCAAGGTCGTCGCGCTGATCGATGAAGTCACCAAGAACGCACCGGCCGGCTCCGAAACCGTCGTCGCTTTCGTCAAGTCGGCCATCGGCAACGCCAACGCCGGTTTCGAACAACTGAGCAAGAGCACCAAGCAAGCCGTCGAAGTGATCGAATCGAACCTGAACACCGCCGTCAACCAGTTCTCGCAAGCCGCGAGCAAGACCGCAGCCAAGGCATCGAAGAAGTAATTTGGCCGGTCGAGGATAGAAATGAAGAGCCCCGGACTTCCGGGGCTTTTTTCATTGCGCCGCTCTACTCGATCCGTCCGTTCTCCTGCCGATAATCCGCCAAGACAGCCAGGCAATAGTGCTGGAACCATAGTCCGCTGAAGGTGAACACCAGCACATAGAGCCAGATCGATATCGCCGCCAGGAGCGGGAACAGGATCACGGAAAGAACGCCGCCCAGCCACAGCACGGCCGGCACGGTTCCCAACGCTCCAGCCGCCGTCCCGATCATCAGGAGCGGCCAACGATAGCGGCGCATGATCTCGCGGCGCTCTTGCGCATCGGCATGCTCCGCCAGGGCGTCGTACGCGATCACGCGGCAGGTCAGCCAGCCCCACAGCAGGGGATGGATCAGAAAACCGAGCAGGGGGATGAGCGTCAACGGCACGGTAATCACCCACAGCGCGATGAAGACCAGGAAGGACGACAACGCGATCCACAGGCTGCCGGAGATCGAACCGCCGCGGCGTTTTTCGAGCATGGGGTAATGGCGATCGCCGACATGACGCGAGATCGCCGGCATCGCGAGCGCGCCGATGAAGACCAGCGCCGTCAGGATCATTAGCGGCAGCAGCATCCACATGGCGATATGCGGCACCAGCACGACCTTGAGCGCATCGAGTCCGAACGTGCCAAGAACGTCGCCGGCGATACGGAAGCCGTCGTACCGCGAAAAGACATCCTGGATCCAATCGATCAGCGGCTGCAGCGTCTGCCACAGGATGACGCCCCAAAGCACGACCGAAATCAGGAAAGGCGCCAAGGTCAGCAGCAGCATGCGGACATGCAGTTGCGACACGATGGCGCGGCCGAGCGATGCGAACAGCATGCTCATCGGATCGCCGCCCGTGCCGGCATGCCGTCGGCGGCGCCGGCCGCAAGGCAGGTTGTCATTGCCATGGAAACGATCGTCACGGCTACTCTCGTCGAAATGAATGAAGGCCGCATTTTACCGCGCGCCTACGTGACCGATCGCATCGGCGCCGCCGGCCTCACCTGCTACAATCGCGGCTTTCAACGAACGCATAAAGGATCATCATGTCGATCATCACCACGGCTTCCGGCCTCCAATACGAAGACCTCGCCGTCGGCGACGGCGCCGAGGCGACGCCTGGCACGCACGTCACCGTCCACTACACCGGCTGGCTGCAGAACGCCGACGGCAGCGCCGGCAGCAAGTTCGACTCCAGCAAGGACCGCAACGATCCCTTTGAATTCCCGCTCGGCGCCGGCCACGTGATCAAGGGTTGGGATGAAGGCGTCAAGGGCATGAAGGTCGGCGGCGTGCGCAAACTGATCATTCCGGCAGCGCTCGGCTATGGCGCTCGCGGCGCCGGCGGCGTGATTCCGCCGAACGCGACGCTGATTTTCGAAGTGGAACTTCTGGGCGTGTAATCGCTCTCTGTTGCATGCTTTCAATAAAACTCCTCGTTACTTTGTGCGCGGCCCCGCTGGTGCTCGGCGGCTGCGCGGTCGTCACCGTCGCCGGCGCGGCGGTCTCCGTCGGAACGGCGGTGGTCGGTACCGGCATCACCGTCGGCTCGGCCGCGGTCGGCGCCGCGGCCTCGGTCGCCAAGGGCACGGTCAATGCCGTCGGCAGCGTTTTGGAGAAGGACGAGGAGAAAGAGGCAGAGTAGTTTTTTCTCAACCGATAACAAGAATCCATGAAACGTCCTCGCAGTCCCGTCATCGTCGCAATTTCCGCCGCGCTGCTTTGCGCGCCGGCCGTGGCCCAGGATACGGAACAGGCCGCGGTTCCTTCGAACAGCGTGCCGGTCGTCGAAGCCAACGACATCAAGAATCCGGAATGGAAGACCTACCGCGCCATGCTCAAGGGCTTGGATGCCTTCGACGAGCACCGGCGGCTTGCCCCGGCGGCCGATCTCCGCTTCATTTTGTTATCGGCGAAACCCGAGGTTCCGCTGCAAGGCGTCAGCCTCCGCATTGCCGGCGGCGAGACTTCGATCGCGATTCCGGTCGCCGATGACGGCACCTTTACCTTGCCGCACGACCGGAAGGCGGCCGACGACAATGCGGAAATCGTATTGAATCGGAAAAAGGACATGGTCCGATGGTTCCCGCATATCCGCTCGCCCGGCTTGCCTCCGAACGCGCGGCGCCTGGGCGATTTGCGGCTGGAATGCGAAATATTCTGGGCGATCGAAAAGGATGACGTGCCTTTCCTGATCCGCGGAGCGCTCAATCTGGCCGGCGGCCCATGCCGCTCCGCGATCAGCACTTATTTTCCGGCGCCTCGGGCCCTGGCCGCCGCGACGCTCCAATCCGGCGAGCGCCGGCAGGCCCTTACGCTGGGCAAGAACGGACGGAGTTATGTCGCCCCGATCCACGATCGCGGCTGGAGCGACGACGCGCTGGTCGAATTGACTTATGCGGAAGACGAAAAGACGGCCGATGCCGCGACGGGATCGGCCGTGAAGTAAGCGCCGCGCTCGTTACCGCCACTCGCTCATCAAGGCCAGCAATACCAGCTTTTCGAATTCCGGCGCGAAGCGCTTGATGATCTGATGCGGTTCGACGGCGATCGCGTCGTCGGTGACGATGCCGAACTGGACGCCGCCGTTGTAGCTGAGGATGGATACGCCGACGCCGATATCGCCCGACTGCGGCACCCAGAACATGATCTGGTCGAGCTTGCTGCCCGCCAGGTACAGCGGCGCCTGCGGCCCGGGCACGTTGCTCATCACGGCGGTCGCCTTCTTGGCGAAGAAATTCTGGATCTCGCTTTGCATCTGCTTGGGCGTCGTACCCAGGACGCCGAGCAGCGCCATGGCGATCAGCGCCTGATACCCGCCTTTCAATTCGTCCATGCGGCGCTTGACCTCGGCCAGGCGCGCCAATGGATCCTCGATGCCGATCGGCAGCACCAGCGGCACCAGGCCGAAGGAATTGCCGAGCTTCTGTTCCTTGCCGGCCTTGCGCAGGTTGACCGGGACCATGGCGCGCAGCTCGGTGTCGCGCGGCACCTCGTCGCCCTTGGCAAGCAAATAGGAACCGATGGCGCCGGCGACGCTCGCCATCAACACATCGTTGACCGAACCGCCGAGCGCCTTACCGATCGCCTTGACCTCGTCGAGCGGCAGCGGCTCGCTCCAGGCGACATGCTTGGTGCCGGCCGGCCGTCCTTTGAGGCGCGTCTTCGAGTCTTCCGCCATGGTCAGCAGGCGGATCGCGTCGAGCGTCAGCCGGCTCGTCATGCTGCCCATCTCGGCAAGGCGTGCGACCATGTTGTTCGATTCGGCCAGCATCCACAGATACTTCGTCATTACCGTGGTCGACAGGTTGATCGTCGTGACCGTCGCCTTGGTGACCGGTTGCAGCAGTTCCGCCCACGGGTTGTCTTCCTGGCGTTCGGCCGGCAGGGGTTCGCGCTCCTTGGCGTCGGCCGTCTTGTCGAACATCGACAGCAGCACGCCCACCAGCGCGATACCGTCGGCGATGCAGTGGTGGATGCGGACGATCACCGCCTGGCGCGTCTTGCCGTCTTCGCCGACGCAGCCGTCGACCACATGCATTTGCCACAGCGGCCGCCCGCGATCGAGCGGCGTGGCCGACAGCGTGGCGACCAGCCCCTCGAGCGCGGGCTTGTTGCTCGGAGCCATCGGCTCGAGCCTGACCGGAATGATGTGTTCGTCGAGATCGACCTCCTGCTCCTGCCACCAGACGCCCGTCATGTCCTGCACGACGCGGCTGCGGAATCGCCGATACGGCTGCAGCAGGCTGGTTTCGATCGTCCTCCTGAGACGCTTCGGGTCCATCGGCGTTTCGAACAAAAGCACGCTGACGATCATCATCAGGTTGCCCTCGGAATCCATTCGCAGCCAGGCGGTATCGACGGTGGACATCCGTTCGCGGCGCATGACCGGCAATGGTTGGGCTGACATCGGGTGCATCCTCCAGGTATTCGACGGGTGTTGAACGGTGTTCGGCATTGTAAGAAACGCCGCCTAGAAATTTGGTTCTAAACCTTCGCTTTTGGCGCCGATTCTTCTATGCTAATGTGCATATCCACGGTCGCCGCAAGCGTTTAGCGACACTATCACATGATCAGCCCGGAGAAAACAATGACCCTGCAAGCTCAATTCGATCAAGCCGTCGCCGATTCCAAGAACCTGCCGGAGCGCCCGGACAACATGACGCTCTTGAAGATCTATGCGCTGTTCAAGCAGGCTAGCGCCGGCGACGTGGAAGGCTCGCGCCCCGGCTTCACCGACATGGTAGGCCGCGCCAAGTACGACGCCTGGGCAGCCCTGAAGGGAACCGCGCAGGAAGACGCGAAGCAGCAATACGTCGACCTGATCAATGAATTGAAGGGCTGACCCCTCTCGCCTCCAAACGGCGCCTCTCACGCCCGGAGAAAAAAGGCCGCGTCTTCCGACGCGGCCTTTTTCTTGGGACCGAGGATTCTCATTCCTTGGCCGCGAATACCTTCTTCATGCTCTTGCCGACTTCTTCCTCGATCTTGCCGGCAAAGGCCATGAGCAGGAAGCCGAGCGTGATCTCGATGGTCGCCGCATGCTCTTCCAGCACCAGCTTCCCGGATACGCCGCTGCGTTTGAACAGCAGGACGTCGCCGTCCCATTCGCATTCCATGCCGTGTTCCTCGGCCAGCTTGTCGGCCACCTTTTGCGCGGCGGCCTTCGCCTTCTTGTGCGTCAGCTTGTGTTTTTGCGTGATATTGATGTGGGCCATCCCCGCGCTCCTCCTAACGGAAAAAAATCAGCGTCATCAGTGCGAACAAGGGCAAGAGTATGGCACAGGACCAACCCAGATAGCCGAAGAAAGACGGCATCCGGATTCCGCGCTCTTCGGCGATCGCCTTCACCATCAGGTTCGGCGCATTGCCGATGTAGCTGTTGGCGCCCATGAACACCGCGCCGCAGGAAATCGCCGCGAGAGTCGGGCCGAGCGTCGTCATCAAGGCCTTGGCGTCGCCGCCGGCCGTGTTGAAGAAGACGAGATAGGTCGGCGCGTTATCGAGAAAGGACGATAGCAAGCCGGTGGCCCAGAAGTACATGGCATCGATCGGCTGGCCGTCGGCGCCGGTCACGGCGCGGATCACGGGCGCGAACACGCCGTCGCCGCCGGCGCGCAGCATCGCGATCACCGGAATGATCGTGATGAAGATGGCGGCGAACAGTTTCGCCACCTCCTGGATCGGCCCCCATGAGAAGCCGTTGCCTTCATGCGCCGAAGCGGGCGTGATGCGCAGCGAAACGAAGATGACGCCGAGCAGCAACACATCGCGCACCAGGTTCTGCAGCTCGACATGCGTGCCGAGCACGACCAGCGACACGCCCGGACGCCAGACGCCGCTCATCAGCACCAAGCCGACCACCGCCGCCAGCAACGCGAAGTTGCCCTTGCCTTCGATCGTGAGCGCCGAGTCGGGCGTCGGATCCAGTTCGAGCGGCCGAATCTCCTCCTTGTTGCGGTAGTAGTGGAGATCGAGGAAATAGAAAATAAGGAGCAAGGCGCCGCACAGGAACAGCGTCTCGGGAAAGATGTTCCGCATCGTCCAGAAGAAATCGATGCCCTTCAAAAAACCGAGGAACAACGGCGGATCGCCCAACGGCGTCAGCGACCCGCCGGCATTCGCGACCAGGAAAATGAAGAAGACGACGATGTGAACCGCATGCTTGCGGTTGTCGTTGGCCCGGATCAGCGGTCGGATCAGCAGCATCGATGCGCCTGTCGTTCCCATCACGCTGGCCAGCACGGTGCCCAGCGCGAGCAGCCCGGTATTCAACGCCGGCGTACCGTGCAGATTGCCGCGCACGCAAATGCCGCCGGCGACGACGAACAGGGCCGAAACCAGGATGATGAAGGGAATGAACTCCGCCGTGAATGCGTGAACCGCACCTTGCGCCGCGGTCCCGGCGCCGAAAAAAAACGCGCATGGGAGCAGGAACGCCAATGCCCAGCCCAGCGCCACCTTCCCGAAATGGTGGTGCCAGAAATTCGGCTTGAGCAAGGGAAGCAATGCGATCGACAGCAGCAGACCGACGAACGGCACGCTCCACCAGCCCGTGAGCTGGCGACCGTCGAGTTCTGCTGCATGGGTCAAGGCGGGAACGAGGCCCAGCAAGGCCGAAAGAAACTTTGCGCGCAATTACCGTCTCCATGGATGTTCTTGTCCGGCCTGCGCGAACGGCGGCCCGATGCGCCAGGCGCGGCTATTGTAGCCCGGAATAATGCGCATCCCGCCGGATTGGAAGCCTCGTACGTGATTCCACGTACTTCTCCGCATCAGGCGTCGGTCACGACAATCACATGGACGCGGTAGGGCCCGTGCGCGCCGAGCACGATCGTCTGTTCGATGTCTCCGGTACGCGAGGGGCCGGAGATGAAGTTGGCGGCACGCGGCAACTCACCGCATTCGGCGCGTGCCAGGGCGAAGGCATCTTCCATGCCGGCGACGATGCGCGAAGCCGGCAGGACGGCGATATGCGTTTCCGGCAGCAAGCTGGCGGAAGCGAAGGTGTCCGGGCCGGACAACAGCATCAGGCTGCCGGTCTCGGCCACGGCGCAGAAGCAGCCGGTGATGCCGACCAGATCCTCGTTGCGGGGACGGCGGAACTCGACCTCGATATCGGCGGACCGCCATGCCAGGTCCGCCAGGGTATTCCAGGCAACGGCCCGTCGCGCCACGCCGACGGCATCGAGATAACGCGCCACGGCTTGCGGCACTTCCGTTGTCGCGGCCACTTCCTGGACCGTGTCCGACATGCGCAGCGCCTGCTCGCGAAAACGCCGCGCCAGATCGCCTCCCAGATCGGGACGCGGCCCTTGCGGATGACGGGCCAGATAATCCCGCACGGCATCGCGCTCGACCTGGGTGACCTCGGACGGCCGGCCTTGCGCCTCGCGGATGCGTTTGAAGATCGCCTGTCGGGCTGCGGTGGTGTCCATGATGGCCTTGTGAAGAGCAAAAACGGGGCGGCGGTGAAGTGATTCGAGTGTAGCCGAAGCAACCGGAAATGTGACCGACGGGCGGCATGATTTAAATTCAAACGACGAACGCAAAGAATTCATCGCGGGCGCCGCATGACGGAAAGAACCTCGACTTCAAGCCTCGCCGCCGTGCATGGTCAACGCTTTCAGATCAAAAAAAGCGCATTTGCTTATTCATAAACTGTATAAGCTTGGTTTGTTGGAAACCTCGTTTTGCCTTAAAATACAAGGCTTTGCAGCTGGGTGTTTACGCTTGGCGCCACTCAGTTGCGCGCCATTGATGCCCGGCAGGCTTCAGGGAATTTAATTTTGAGATAGGACTGTTATGACCCACGTTGTGACCGAATCCTGCATCCGCTGCCGTTATACCGACTGCGTAGATGTATGCCCGGTGGACTGCTTCCGCGAAGGCCCCAATTTCCTCGCGATCGATCCGGATGAATGCATCGACTGCGCCGTCTGCGTCGCGGAATGTCCGGTCAATGCGATCTATGCCGAAGAAGACGTCCCGGCCGATCAGCAGGAATTCATCAAGCTGAACGTCGAGTTGGCGCGCAAGTGGCCGTCGATCACCAAGACGAAAGCGCCGCTTCCCGACGCTGACGAATGGAAAGACGTCAAGGAAAAGCTGCAGCATCTCGCACGCTAAGCCGGTCCTCTTTTGCTTTTATCGGCGGCGGGTTCTCGAATCCGCCGCCCCCTATCGGCGTCCGGCGCGATCGCCATGCTCGATTGCGAAAGCGGGGCGCCCCGGATACTCATCATGAAACAGGAACTTGACAGTCGTATGGACTCCACTCTCCCGCCGAATGCCGCCGCTTCCGACAAGGCTCCGATCGACGCCGATGCCGTCATTGTCGGCGCCGGTCCGGTCGGCCTGTTCCAGGTCTTCGAACTCGGCCTCCTGGAAATCAAGGCGCACGTGATCGATTCGCTGCCGAAAGTCGGCGGCCAATGCGTCGAGCTCTATCCGGACAAGCCGATCTACGACATTCCCGCGGTGCCGGTCTGCACCGGCCAGGAATTGACCGACAACCTTCTGAAGCAGATCGAGCCCTTCGAACCGACCTTCCACCTCGGCCAGGAAGTCACCGTGGTCGAGCGCCGCGAAGACGGCCGCTTCAATGTCGAGACCTCGATCGGCACGCGCTTCATCACCAAGACCATTTTCATCGCCGCGGGCGTCGGTTCGTTCCAGCCGCGCACGCTGAAGGTCGAAGGCATCGAGAAGCACGAAGGCTCGCAAGTCTTTTATCGCGTCAAGGATCCAACCCGCTTTCACGGCAAGAACCTCGTGATCTGCGGCGGCGGCGACTCCGCGCTCGATTGGGCGCTCGATCTGGTCGGCAAGGCGGAGTCGATCGTGCTCGTGCATCGCCGCGAAGAGTTCCGCGCCGCGCCGGCTTCGGTCGCGAAAATGAAGGAGCTCTGCGAAAACTACGAGATGCAATTCCTGGTCGGCCAAGTGACCGGGCTCGAGGAAAAGGACGACAGGATCTCCGAGATCAAGGTCACCGGGGCTGACGGCGTGACGCGCCGCCTGCCGCTCGACGACCTGCTCGTCTTCTTCGGCCTGTCGCCGAAGCTCGGCCCGATCGCCGAATGGGGATTGGATATCGAGCGCAAGCAATTGAAAGTCGTCAGCACCGAAAAGTTCGAAACCAACGTGCCGGGCATTTTCGCGGTTGGCGACATCAACACTTATCCGGGCAAAAAGAAACTGATCCTGTCGGGCTTCCACGAAGCGGCATTGGCGGCATTCGGCGCGGCCCCCTATATCTTTCCGGAAAAGAAAATCCACATGCAATACACGACGACTTCGCCGAAACTGCACAAGATTCTCGGCGTGGAAACCCCGGTTTTCGATTGATACGCGAAAATTCCCGCCTCGAACGCCTCTTCAGCGAAGAGGCGTTTTTGTTTCTACAGCGCCCCATCTGTTGGCCGGCATCCCACTCCATCGGTAAAAATCACACACTTCGCGTCGGATGATCGTGCGATGCGGCATCGATACCGCAGGCAAATTCCGCCCGGTTCCCGAGCGCGAAACGAACCAAACAATACCGGCGGCAATTCACCGGCGGCGCAACTTCCTTGGTTTTACGGGGGACCAACGGCTGCCCGCGCTCCCCTGGCATCTTTTCTGCTTACCTCTCTCGTACGAAGCAGCATTTCAAGAGAAGACGCGCCATAACATGAGAGCACGAAAAGCGGACAATAACCGGGACAACGGCTGTATTGCATGATGCGAGTTCCGCCCTAGCGAACAACGTCTCCCGTCGGCAAACAAAGCGCCCGACCGTCCAATAATTTGGAATACGGTTCCTTGCGGTAGTAAGGAAAAGGCCTTTGCGCGCCACAAATAGTCTTGTAACATCGCGCCTTGATTGACATGCATCAAGGTCTAAAAGTGAACGGCCAGAAAGCAGTGCATTTTTTACAACAAGATTCAGCAGCCATGGCTCCGTGAAGAAATATTGACGAAACTTGCTGATGATGCATTGCGGCAACAAGATTTTATCTGGACAATCGTAGTACCGGTATCGACCGAAGAGGTTCATATGCTTTATCAATTTCACGAGTTGAATCGCGCCTTCCTGAATCCATTGATCCAATGGGCCGAAGCGTCGTCCAAGCTCTTCACGAATCCGGTCTCCCCGTTCGCACATACGCCGTTCGCCCAGCGCATCGCCGCCGGTTACGAGTTGATGTACCGCCTCGGCAAGGACTATGAAAAGCCGGCGTTCGGCATCGGCACTACCGTCGTCGGCGATAAAACCGTACCGATCATCGAAGAAACGACGCTGCACAAACCGTTCTGCAAGCTGCTGCACTTCCGCAAGGATTTGAAGGAAAGGGAATTCGCGGCGCTGAAACAGCCGAAAGTGCTGCTGGTCGCGCCGTTGTCCGGACATCATGCAACCCTGCTGCGCGATACCGTGCGCACGCTGTTGCCGGAGCATGATGTCTATATCACCGACTGGATCGACGCGCGCATGGTGCCGGCCGCGGATGGACCGTTCCATTTGCACGACTATGTCTACTATGTGCAGGAGTTCATCCGCCTGCTCGGCCCCGACGTGCACGTGATTTCCGTCTGCCAGCCCACGGTCCCGGTGCTGGCCGCCATTTCGCTGATGGCGAGCGATAACGATCCGAAGCTGCCGAAGACGATGACGATGATGGGCGGTCCGATCGATCCGCGCAAGTCGCCGACCCAGGTTAACGATCTGGCGACGAAGAAGCCGTATTCCTGGTTCGAGAACAAGGTCATCTATGCCGTACCGGCGAACTATCCGGGTTTCGGCCGCAAGGTCTATCCTGGCTTCCTGCAGCATGCCGGCTTCATTGCCATGAACCCGGGCCGCCATGCGCAAAGCCACTGGGACTTCTACATGCACCTGCGCGCCGGCGACCAGGAATCGGCCGAGGAGCATCGCAGGTTCTACGACGAATACAACGCCGTGCTCGACATGCCGGCCGAGTACTATCTCGAGACGATCCAGACGGTGTTCCAGGAATTCCGTCTGCCGATGGGCACCTGGAAAGTGGAAGGCAAGCTGGTGCGCCCGCAAGACATCAAGAGCGTCGCCCTGTTCACGATCGAAGGCGAGCTGGACGATATTTCCGGCGCGGGCCAGACCAAAGCGGCGCACGAGCTATGCTCCTCGATTCCGAAATCGAAGAAGCAGCATTTCACGGCGCCGAAGTGCGGCCATTACGGTATTTTCTCGGGCCGTCGCTGGCGTGAGAACATTGCGCCCAAGATCGCGGAATTCATCAAGGCGAATTCCTGATTCTTTCGTTGCCATGCGCGAGCCGCTCGTCCTCGGGATGAGCGGCTTTTTTGTTTGGCGCCCTCGATTTCATCCGGCTTGCGGGCATTCCCGTCCCTGCAAGCGCGTCTGGTGAAAAAGACGTGATCATCCGATAATGTCGTCTTTCCGTTCGTTGCCCCTTCTTTCCGCCGTGTCCGTTTCTCCGATCAAACCGCTCGCCGATCAGCTCGAAGACTTGTTGCCGCAAACCCAGTGCACCAAGTGCGGCTATCCCTCATGCAAGGCTTATGCGCAGGCGATGGCGGACGGCAGCGCGAACCACAACCAATGCCCGCCGGGCGGCGCCGACGGCGTAGCCCGCCTCGCGCTGCTGCTCGGCAAGCCGGTGATTCCGCTGAACCCGGGCAACGGCATCGAACGCCCCCGTTTGCTCGCGGTCATCGACGAAACGCTATGCATCGGCTGCACACTCTGCATCCAGGCTTGCCCGGTCGATGCCATCGTGGGCGCCGCCAAGCAGATGCATACAGTCGCGCCGGACCTGTGCACCGGCTGCGACCTGTGCGTCCCGCCCTGCCCGGTCGACTGCATCGCGATGGTCGAAGCAACCCCAGGCCGCACCGGCTGGGCCGCATGGTCCCAGGAACAGGCCGATGCGGCGCGCGAACGCCACGATTTCCGCAATTTCCGCCTGCAACGCGAGCGCGAGGAAAACGAAGCGCGGCTCGCTGCCAAGGCGGCGGCGAAGCTGAAAGCGGTCGAGGCGGAAACGGCCTTGTCGGCGGAAGCCCAGGCCGAACAGGCGCGCAAGAAGGCGATCATCCAGGCCGCCATCGAACGCGCGCGGCAACGCCAAGAAGAAGCTGCCAAGAAGGAACAATCATGAACGCGGCGAAACGCCGGGAAATCTTCGAGCGCTTGCGCAAAGCGAATCCGAACCCGACCACTGAACTCGAATATACGACGCCGTTCGAATTGCTGATCGCGGTGATCTTGTCAGCCCAGGCGACCGACGTTTCGGTGAACAAGGCGACGCGCAAGCTCTATCCGGTCGCCAATACGCCCGCAGCGATCCATAAGCTCGGCGTGGAAGGCTTGACTCCCTATATCCAGACGATCGGCCTGTATCGGATGAAGGCCAAGAACGTCATCGAAACCTGCCGCATCCTGCTGGAACAGCATGGCGGCGAAGTGCCGCGCACGCGCGAAGCCTTGCAGGCGCTCCCCGGCGTCGGCCGCAAGACAGCCAACGTCGTGTTGAACACCGCCTTCGGGGAAGCGACGATCGCGGTCGACACGCATATCTTCCGCGTATCGAACCGTACCGGCATCGCGCCCGGCAAGAATGTCGACGAAGTCGAAGACAAGCTGACGAAACTCGTGCCCGAGGAATTCCGGCATGATGCGCACCACTGGCTGATCCTGCACGGCCGCTATACCTGCATTGCCAGGAAACCCCTGTGCTGGAACTGCGTCATCGCGGATTTGTGCGAATTCAAGGACAAGACGCCCTTGCCCGAAAAAGGCGTTTGAATATTTCACGACAAGGAGAATCAACATGGAATTTCGCGATCGAACCGTCGTCGTCACCGGCGGCACCGGCGCGCTCGGCACTGTGGTGGTCGGCGAATTGCTGGCCGCCGGCGCCCGCTGCCGCATCCCTTATGTGCTGCAGAAAGAGGCCGACGCGTTCCCCTACAAAGATAGCGTGGAATTGGTGCCGGACTGCGACCTGACCGATGAAAGCGCGGTCGCCCGCCTGTACGAAGGCTTTCAAGGAAAGCTCTATGCCTCCATCCATATCGCCGGCGGTTTCGCCATGAGCAACCTTGCGGACACGGACAAGCAAGGCTTGATGGCGATGCTGAACGCCAACCTGATCAGCTGCCACCTGTGCAGCCGCGCCGCCTTGCATGCCTTCGGCGCCGACGGCGGGCGCATCGTCAATGTCGCGGCGCGCAAGGCGCTGGAGCCGCAATATGGCGCCGGCATGAGCGCCTACGTCGTCAGCAAGGCCGCCGTCGCCGCGCTGACCCAGGCGCTGGCCGCCGAAGTCGCATCGAAAAACGTCTTGGTCAATGCGGTCGCGCCGTCGATCATCGACACGCCTGCCAACCGCGCCGCCATGCCCGGCGCGGCGCACGACACCTGGCCGACACCGCGCGAGATCGCGTCAACCATCCTCTTCCTGGCTTCGCCCCGCAATCGGGTGACGTCCGGCGCCGTGGTGCCGGTGTACGGCCGCGCTTGATCCGATGTTTACGCCGTCCCAGCACGATGTCCGCCGCTTCTTCTGCGAAACCTTTCGCAAGCATGAGGCGAAGGAAATCCTGACGCCGCTCGAAGCGATCGCGCGCGACTGGATCGTGCAGCATCCGGAATACGGCGGTGCGCTGCGCGACGTCGAAGCGGCGCTCGCGGCCGACTATTCGGTCGAACGCGGGGAGAGCAATCCCTTCCTGCATTTGTCCATGCACCTGTCGATCGCCGAGCAGATCTCGATCGACCAGCCGCCCGGCATCCGCGCCGCCTTTCTCGCCTTGGCGCAACGCCTCGGGTCCGAGCACGAGGCGCATCATCAGATCATGGAATGCCTCGGGCAAATGATCTGGACGTCGCAGCGCAGCGGCATGCCGCCGGACGGCGATGCGTATATCGATTGCGTCAAGCGGCGCGCTTCCTGACTTCCGTGCGCGCCGCTATCGGCAAGAGACGGAAACAAAAAAGCCACGGGTGATTCCGTGGCTTTTTTTAGGTTCATCGCGGAATTCCGGGGAAGGCTGCGCGGATTTTGAGGAAGAAGTATTCCGTATCGCGGTAGCCGTAAGCCCGGCGCTTGATGACCTTGATAGTGTTGTT
>Ga0196972_1000127_pt1 | contig 62382 bp, 67 predicted proteins | sample S1v_2013CmetaG_FD_148618 | JGI IMG/M metagenome (GOLD analysis project Ga0196972, IMG submission 148618) | Soil microbial communities from Anza Borrego desert, Southern California, United States - S1+v_20-13C | ecosystem: Environmental > Terrestrial > Soil > Desert | place: USA: California...
GCTTCGTGCTGGGCCAGGGGACGCAGGCCGCGTATGACGAAGTGCGCCGCCAGATCCCGGCCTGCCTGGAAGGCGATCGCTGGTTCCACAACGATATCGCGGTCGCGCATTCGTTCGTCACCAGCGGATCGGTGCGGGCGGTAGTGGAGAAGAAAATCGGCGAATTTGTCTAAAAAGATCTAGCCGTGCCCTTTGGCGGGCTTGGCCCGCCTTTTTTATCTCGGCTCTATCATTTTTCCATGGCCTCCAATGCCCCGGTCTACTGGGGCGGCGAATAACACCGTGCGCATCATGGGCAAGCATGAAGTTTTCTTCTGGACCGCCGTCTGGCTAGCGCTTGGCGCGATCGGAGCAACATGGTTATCACGGGCCGAACTGAATGCTTTGCAGCAAAAGTTCGAAGCAGACAGCCGCATTGTGCATCGCCTGCTGACCCAACGCACGGTACAACATGACACCATTCTCGCCACCCTGGCGGCGAGCGCGACTGGCGGCGATGCCCGATGCGCGGAGAACGCCCGGCAGCAGATCATGCGGACCTTCCCGCATATCATTGCCGTCCTCTGCGATGGAATGAAACAGGCGTGGCCCCCGATATCCCGGTCCGCGGTCGCCCTTGATCAGGGACGGTACTGGCTGGCGTTGGATGGAGGCGAGAACCGTTGGGCACTCCAGGTGGATATCCTGAAAATGATTCCGCATAGCGAATGGCCGTCTGCGCCGATCCATGTCGAACTGCGTAACGGACACGGCCATGTCGTACTCCAGAAAGGCATGACATCCGCTGACGGCTGGGAGTTCCAGTTCTCGAAGAAGCTGTCGTCGGACAGCCAGCCGTTCACATTGACGACCCGGCAGCATGCAGGCTGGAGCGACCTGCCATGGGCATCGATCGCTGCATGGCTCCTCGCGGTCGCAGCCGCCCTTGGCGCCGTGGCGGCGTGGCGCCTGCAATCGATTGGCCGGCGGCGCGCGGAACATTTGCTGCGCCTGCGCAAGGTGGAGCGCCTGAACACCCTCGGCGAACTGGCTGCCGGTATGGCCCACGAATTGAACCAGCCGCTGACCGCGATTCTTGCGAACTCCCAGGCTGCGAATCGCTTGCTCAAGGTCGAGCCGCCGGATCTCGACAAAACACGAGACGCGATCGCACAAACGGTGGTGCAGGCCAAGCGAGCCGCACAGGTCATCACCCGGTTGCGCGATGCAATCGGCCAGCCGGGCACAGCGGGACGGACCCGCGACGTGTCGCTCAACGAGGCGGTCAACAACGCGCTGCACTTGCTTGCACCGGAAATCAGGTCACGCCAAGTCGCATTGACATTGGAGGGATGTTCGCCGGCGGCCATGGTCAATGCAGATCCGGTGGAACTCGACCAGATTTTGCACAATCTGCTGTGGAACGCATTGCAAGCCCTGGAGCAGGTCGGCAGCTGCGAACGCCGGCTGCAAATCCGGATCGAATCCCAAGCACAGCATGCCTGTGTCCGCATCGCGGACAGTGGACCCGGCATTCCGCCGGCCGCGCTGTCGCACCTGTTCGAACCCTTCTTCACTACCCGCAAGAACGGGCTCGGTCTGGGCCTGAGCCTCTGTGAAACGCTCGCCGGAGGTATGGGCGGCACCATCAGTGCAGCCAACCGTGCGCCGCGCGGCGCGGAGTTTCTATTGTCTTTGCCTCAACCTGGATAAGCAATGAACGGACACCCAATCCTGCCCGTGATCTATCTGCTCGACGACGACGCTGCAGTCAGGCAAAGCCTCGCCCTGCTGTTATCCACCGTAGGAATGTCGGTCAAGGCGTACGCCGAGCCGGACGTCTTCCTGCGCGAATTCGAACCGGGATTGCCGGGCGCCATCCTGCTCGACGTGCGCATGCCCGGCATTGGCGGCATGACAGTACTCGACCGCCTGGCCGCGATGCGCGTTACGCAGCCAATCATTGTCCTCACCGGCCACGGCACGATCGACCTGTGCCGCCGTGCATTCAAGGCAGGTGCTGCGGAATTCCTCGAAAAACCGGTCGATGACGAACTGCTGATCGACACGCTGCAGGAGTGCCTGAAGACATATCTGCTCCAAAGCAGCCGCATGGTCGCCGAGCGGCAGGCACGCGAGCGCTTTGAGCGGCTGTCGGCACGCGAACGTGAAGTCCTGGACATGATCATCGCCGGCCTGACAAATCGCGAGATTGCGCGCGCTCTTGATCTTTCTCCGCGCACCGTGGAGTTTCATCGCGCGCGCGTCGCGGAAAAGCTGGAAACGGGGACGCTGGCCGAGTTGATTCGTCACTATGCGCCTTTGGTCGAGAGCGCACATATATAACGGCGAGCGCTAGTAGTTCGACATGCTTGAATTTCGACTTGGAAATGCAGGCGGGCGACTGCGGTGGATCTTTCGTCAACGTACCCCCGTCATTCCCGCGCAGGCGGGAATCCATAAGCCGGGAGATACAGCTGACTTCCTATGGATTCCCGCCTTCGCGGGAATGACGGGGAAAATCATGTAAAACACAATGAGAGGGCATCCCGCCTGCAAACGTCACTTCAAAATCGAGGTGTGTTGGACTACTAAAGCGGATTGCGAGTCAATTCAGGCGACATGTTTCACGTACCGCATCTCCAACCGAAACAGATCGGCGACCACGTAGAAATACGAGGCGCACTGCGTAACATTCCGATTCGAAAATCCGAGCAAAGTCTCTATGCTGCATTCACGGCTCGCATGAGCCGCGTCTACAAGGAGAATGTCATGAACGCATTCAGCAAGAGCATGGCGGTTGCCGCCCTATCCGTCCTGGCGTCCCACGCATCCGCCCAGGTCCGCACCGAGCGAAACATCAGCCTCGACCTCGCCAACCAGATCGCCACCGCCGCAGTGGCCGCATGTGCCGAGAAGGGTTATGCCGTGGCTGCCACCGTCGTGGATCGCAGCGGCGTCGTCAAAGCCGTTCAACGCGCCGACAATGCCGGCCCGCACACGCTCGCCTCGAGCCAGCAGAAGGCCTTCACGTCTGCATCGGCAAAAGGATCGACGCTGGCGATGATGGAAATGGCGCAAAAGAACCCGGGCGCGGCCAATCTGGTTTATCTGCCGGGATTCCTGCTGCTCGGCGGCGGCCTGCCGATCAAGGCGGGGAATGACGTAATCGGCGGCGTCGGCATCGGCGGCGCACCGGGGGGACACCTGGACGACCAATGCGCCCAGGCGGCGCTGGAAAAGGTCAAGGAACAGTTGAAGTGATCGCGGGCTGCTGCAAGCGGGCATATGTGCACCGGCCCGCGGCAGCAGCGCGCACGGACGGCGGGAACGCATTACTGCGCCCCGTCCGCCCGCCCTACTTTCTTACTGCGTTGCCTGGCACTTCTGCCACGCCTCATACAGATCTTCGCCGTCAGCCCGTACCGGCACGCCGGACAGTTTCATCTCGCGATGCTCGACCGGCTTGGCGATCTCGATGTATCCCCGTTCCGCCGACAAGTCGTATGGCGCACCGTCCTCGTTGGAATAGGCGTAATACACCTCTTTCACGCCGGACAGGTACATCGCGGTCAGACACATCGGGCAAGGATAGCCGCTGGCGTACACTGTGGCCCCGCTCAGGTCGGTGTGGCCCTGCGCCTTGGCCGCCGCCCGCACCGCCTGCATTTCGGCATGCGCGCTCGGGTCGCAGGTCGCCTCGACCTGGTTAACCGCCCTGGCAAGGACCTTGCCGTCCTTGACCAGCACGGCGCCGAAGGGCCAGGTTTTCCGTTCGCGGACGTTTTCCATCGCGAGCTGGATCGCCTCGACTAGATATTTTTCTGTATGTGACATTGCAATTCCTGTTGAAGTTACGCTCAGCTGCCGCGGTAGGTAGAAAAACACCACGGGGAACAGAGCAAGGGGACGTGGTAGTGCTGCTTCGCGTCGATAATGGTGAAACGGACCGGGATCTCCTCGGAGAACGCGTTCTCGTTCTTGAAATGGGCGCCGACATGGAAGCGCAGCTCGAAATCGCCCACGCGCGTTTGCTCGGGCGTCAGCATCGGTGCGTCGGTGCGGCCGTCCGGATTGCTTCGGGTGCTCCTGAGCAAGGTCGGCGGTGAAGTTTTCAAGTCGTAGAGATCGATCTGCATGCCGGCGATCGGCCGTCCGGTGGATATGTTCAATACGTGTGTCGTAATGCCTGCCATGTCAATTCTCCTGAACCTTTGGAATATGCTGTTTTACTTGTTAACAACGTCTCAGCTGCCGCGGTAATAGGTGTAGTTCCACGGGCTGAACTGGATAGGCAGGTGAATTCGCTCACCGGTATTGCGGACCTGGAAGCGGATCGGGATCTTGGACAGGAAGCCGGGCCGCGGCAGCTTCGCCTGTTTCATCGCAAAGTAGTCGTCGACATGCAGCAGCACCTCGTAGTTGCCTTCGCGGTAGGTATCGCCAATCAGCAGCGGCTCGTCGGAACGGCCGTTGGGATTGATCGTGACACTGCGGATCGGCACATGGCGCCCCCCTTCGATCGATGAAAAGTCCACGCGCAGCCCGACAGCCGCCTGGCCGTGATAGGTATCGAGAATATGGATCGTCAGGCGCGGACTCACACCGTGCAGCACGATCGGCCCGGACGATTGCGCGGCAGCCGGTGCCGTGGCAGGGGTCGTCGCAAGGGCGCTGTGTGAAACCAGTGCGGCGCCGCCCAGTGCCAGGCCGGTGACGGCGAAGCGCCGGCGGTCAGGATTCTTGATGCTGTTGTCGTTCATTTCACTCCTCCATTTTTGATGTACGGGCAATACAGCGCAGTACGAGTATTGCCGCGATCGCTTCTACTACGGCTACTACATAAAGTCCTGGTGAAATCTGTCCGGTCGCGTTCTTGATCACGCCCATCAGGTAGGGCGCGCCAAAGCCGGCGAGATTGGATACGGAATTGATCAGCGCGACGCCGATTGCGGCGGCGCCGCCGGCAAGGTATCGGTTAGGTAATTGCCAGAACACCGGGATCGCACTCATCGTTCCCACCAGGGCTACGCCCATTGCCAGCAATGGCACGATCGGCGTGCTGCCCGGTGACGCGAGCAGGATGGCAAGCACGCCCATCGCCAGCGCGCCGCACAGCGCGGCACCGCTGAAATGCCATCGGACTTCACGGTGCTTGTCCGAATGCGCGCCGTTCAGGATCATGCCGGCGGCGCCGCAGAGATACACGGCTGCGGCAATCCAGCCCACCGCCATGGGGCTGGCAAAGCCCGTTTCCTTGATGATTGTCGGAATCCAGAATGTCAGCGTCGAATTTGCGCAGAGCAGGCAAAAGAAAATGGCGATCAGCAGCCACACCTTGGAATTCCAGAACAGGCTGCGCCAGTCGCTGCCGCGCTCGCCCATCTCCTGGTTGTCCCGATCGAGCGCGTCCTGGATCACGCGCCTTTCATGCTGGTCGAGCCAGCGGGCATGCTCCGGCTTGTCGGTCATGTAGAAGTACGCGGCGACGCCTGCGAGGACGGATGGCATCCCTTCCAGGATGAACAGCCATTGCCAGCCATGCAGCCCATCGACGCCGGCCATGGAAGTCATGATCCATCCGGCGATCGGACCGCCCAGTACACCGGCCAGCGCGGACGCCGACATGAACGTGCCAAAGGCTTTCGCGCGGCGTTTGCTCGGATACCAGTAGGTCAGGTACAGGATCATGCCCGGGTAGAAGCCCGCTTCGAATGCGCCGAGCAGGAAGCGAAGGATGTAGAACTGGGTGGGGGTGCTCACGAATGCCTGCAGCATGCAGATCACGCCCCAGCCGATGGTGATCCGCATCACCGTCTTGCGGGCGCCTATTTTCTGCAGCAATGCATTGGACGGCACCTCGAACAGGAAATACCCAAGGAAGAAAATGCCCGCGCCCAGCCCATAGACCGCTTCACTGAACTTCAGGTCGTCGAGCATCTGCAGCTTGGCAAAGCCGATGTTGACCCGGTCTATCCACGCCAGGATCCACAAGGCGCCGAGGAATGGCAGCAAGCGCCAGGAAACCTTGCGATAGACGGCGTCTTCCTCCGTCTGCTGCAGGTCGGCGTAAAGGGGGATTTCCTGCTCTCGTGTCGGCATGTTGTCTCCTTCTTGGGGCTGCTTTGTGGCCGGCAGCCTGGTTCGAAGACAAGTATAGAAAGCGGCCTACAGGAAGGAAACGCGCGAGCTGTTATAGACCGGATAGCAAAACTGATATTGGAAACCAAATTGCCAAACGTGAAAATCAGCCCGACTACGCGCGGCTTCTGGAATCCGGTTGCTTCGACATTCTTTCCTTGAGGTGCATTGCAATGATCCGGTCCGACGACCCGTTTGATACCTATCTGTTGCGCGTGCTATGCACCGTGATCGCCGAGCAAAGCGTGTCCCGTGCCGCCATCCGGCTGAACCAGTCGCAACCCGCGGTCAGCGCCGCGCTCAAGCGCCTGCGGGCCATCTTCAACGATCCGCTGCTGACACGCGACAAGAACTTGATGGTGCCCACAGAACGGGCAATGCAGATCGCTGCCCAGGCGCGCACCGCCCTTAACCTGCTGGACGGCCTGCTGGTATCGGACAGCAGCTTCGATCCGGCATCCACGGAGCAGACCTTTACGATTGCGATGCCGGACTATCTGGCGCCGACCTTCTTTGCCAGCGTCGTCCGGGCATTCCGCAGCAGTGCGCCGGGCGCCCGGCTGATTGCGCAGCCGCTCGTGCCGCAGTACGACTACGAACAGGCGCTCGCGGATGGCACGGTCGATATCGTCATCGGCAATTGGCCCAATCCACCGGAGCACCTGCACCTGTCGATCCTGCTCGAAGACGAGGTGGTCTGCCTGCTGGCGCATGACAATCCATTGAGCCAGCCCGGCAAGCTGACCACCGAAAGCTATCTGCGCGCCTCCCACATTGTCCCCATGCCCTATTCAAGGGGACAGCGCGGCGTGGTCGAGAGCGGACTGGGCACCTTGCGTGTCAGCCGCGACCGCAGGATTCACTGCCCCTACCTGAGCCTGGCGCCGAACCTGCTTCCAGGTACCGACCTTATCCTCACGACGGCGCGGCATTTTGCGCAGTACCACGCGCAGCGGATTCCACTTGCCATCGTCGCGTCGCCGATTTCCTTCTCGTTCATGCGCTTCTACCAGCTGTGGCATCCGTCACGACACCGGTCTCCGGCGCATGCCTGGGTAAGAGGCGTCCTCACTGCGGCGTCACGGGAGCTGAAGGCGCTGCAAGAGCAGTGAGGCTATTCGAATTTGCTATTCGCACTATAGGAAGTTGCGTCTCGTCTCGAGTTGGTTCTATTCCTATACTCGCTCGACACTTTTATCCATCAACGGAACTTCAGGACAGCCATGCCAACCACTTCTTCTTACGACCTGGCAACCATCAACGCCATGGACAGGACAACCTTTACCGATGCATTCGGTGACGTCTTCGAACATTCGGCCTATGTCGCTTCCGCCGCATGGGACAACCGCCCGTTCGCGTCCGCGTCTGCGCTGCACGCGTCGATGATGAATGTGATCCGTGGCCTTTCAATCGAAGAGCAGAAGGCTTTCCTCCGGGGCCATCCAGAGCTTTCCCCGACTGCAATCCGCTCAGGCGTTCTCACGGAAAGTTCGTCAGCGGAGCAAAGCAGTGCCGGGCTCGATGCCCTCACCCATGACGAAAGCGCACGCCTGCGCGAAATGAACCGCGCCTATCAAGAACGGCATGATTTCCCCTTCATTATTTGCGTGCGCCACTACACCAGGAAAGGAGTCTTCGCGGAGCTTGAACGCCGCCTTGGACGCAATACCGAACAGGAATTCGACGAAGCGATGCAGCAGATCGCCTTCATTACGCGCGGGCGCCTCGAACTGCGCCTGCGCGCCGAGCACGGAGAGTGCGTCGCCTGAGCTGTCTGAACGCTTCGGGGCGCTGTCAGGCGCCCCTGCGGCAGGAGTTGCTGTCCCGACTTTCCTTTCATTACTTAATCAACTCCACGCATGGCGCCTCGTCGATCTGACCGGTGCCCTACCCCTGACAAGACATTGAAACGTGAACTATGCTTCGATTAAGGTACTAACCTGATCCGAAGCTATTGCAGCCGCATTGAGAGGAAGCATTCTTCTCAAGAAATCTTACGCTTGCAGATCTTTTTCCAGGCGTCATTAACGACGACATCGATATCGTCGCGGAGATTGCAGCCGACAAGGGTTTCGGGAAATTGACGAACTTCATTCAAGATGATCGTTATGCTCCATCAGTCACACGGATCCGGCCGAGCAATTAACTTGCCGCCGCAGACACTTCTGCTCAATGCGCTTGAATCGGCAGCCAATGCAATCTTCATTACGGACAACGCCGGGCATATTGTATGGATGAACCAGGCATTGACCAGACTATGTGGCTATTCGCCCGAAGAGCTGTTCGGCAATACACCTGCAATGTTGAGTTCAGGAATGCAAAGCAAATCGTTCTATGCCGATTTGTGGCACACCATCCTTTCAGGTAATGCGTGGCGGGGAATATTGATCGATCGAAGGAAGGACGGCTCTCTATACTCGGTTGACGAAACGATTACACCTTTGCTGGATGAGCAAGGTTTGATTACACACTTCATTGCTCTCCAGCAGGATATTACGCTTCGCAGCCGGGAGCAGGAGCAGGATCATTACCTTGCCTATCACGACCTCCTTACCGGATTGCCAAACCGTGCGCAGTTTCAAGAACTGCTGAAGCAAGCAATGCTTCATGCAACGCATGCGGACGAGATGCTCGCGGTGATGTTTCTGGATTTGGACAAGTTCAAGCCGGTGAACGACACGTTCGGACACGACATTGGCGACCGGCTGCTTCAAGCTGTTGCCGAACGATTGCAAGCCGCCTTGCGGCGATCTGATACCGTGGCCAGAATCGGCGGTGACGAGTTCGCCGTACTTTCGCAGGGACTGCCTGGCATGGAGGTTCCAATAACACTGGCGTCCAAACTGGTGAGCGTCATCCGGCAGCCATTCATCATCGATGATCACAAACTATCCATCGGCGTAAGCGTTGGCATCGCAATCTATCCCGTCGATGGCAGCACGCTGGAGGATTTGATGAAAAGAGCCGATCAAGCCATGTACGCGGCTAAACAAGCGGGTGGCAGCACCTATCGGTTTTATGGGAATGTTCTGTCATAACGTAGTAGGAACGATCGACATTTGAATGCGACGGGGCTGCCAACCCACTGTGCATGAAATGTTCAGTCGGCCAGCCGGAATGTGCCGACCACCTGCGCGAGCTGCCTCGCCTGCTCGTCCAACACATCCGCTGCAGCAGTCGCCTGCTCGACCAGCGCAGCGTTCTGCTGCGTAGCGTCATCCATCTGCGACACCGCCACATTGATTTGTCCGATGCCGGTACTCTGCTCGCGCATCGTACGGCTGATGTCGGCGATCAGGTCGCTCACGCGCCGGATACTGACGACGACGTCATCCATCGTGGCACCGGCCTCCTGCACACGCTTCGTGCCGGACTGTACGCTTGATTGGGATGCTTCGATCAGCCCCTTGATTTCGCTGGCGGCTACCGTGCTGTGCTGTGCGAGATTGCGCACTTCCCCGGCAACCACCGCGAAGCCGCGCCCGTTCTCTCCCGCACGGGCGGCCTCGACGGCGGCATTCAACGCAAGCAGGTTGGTCTGGAATGCGATGCCGTCGATCACGCTGATGATGTCGGCGATCTTGCCGGATGCATGGGTAATGTCATTCATCGTCGCCACCACGTCTGCCACTGCAGCCCCGCCGCGTGAGGCAATCTTGCTGGCGGATGCGGCCAGCTCGGTTGCCTGTGTCGTGGCATCGGCCGACTGGCGGACGGCGCCGGTGAGCTGCGCCAGGGCCGAGGCGGTTTGCTGCAGTTCGCTCGCGGCCATTTCGGTGCGGCACGACAGATCGCGGTTACCGGACACAATCTCCTGGGTCGCATTCTTCACCGATTCGCTACCGCTTCGGATCTGCTGAAGCACGCCGTTCATCTTGTGCACGAAAAGATTGAAGGACGCGGCGATCTGGGCAACTTCATCCCGTCCTGCAACGGGCAGGCGCTGCGAGAGGTCACCACTGCCGGAACTGATCTCATCCATGGCGTCGCGCACCTGCGACAGGCGCCGGAAGGCGGTCGTGGTCAGCATCCCTATCAGCAATGTGGCGACCACGCCTGCGAGCGCGATCGCTCCCGCGGTGGCCTTGAGTACATCGCGCATGCCCGCACTCGCTTCCTCCTTGTCGAGGGCAACCACCAGGGTCCAACCTGTACCGCGAATCGATTTGGCGCGCAGGAGTTTTTCAGCGCCGGCAAGCTCGATGTCCAGTGGATCATGCGCCTGCACCAGTTGGGTGATCAGTTCAGGCGTCAGCGCCGGCGATAGCGTGCTTGACGGCTTGCGCAGAAATTCGGCGTCGGGGTGCGCGACGATCGTGCCGTCGCTGTCCACCACGAAGCCGAAACTGGCCGGCGTGGGATGCACGGCAGCCACCACGTCGCGCACGCCGTCCAGCGGGACAGCCGCCGAGATCACACTGGTAGCGCCGTCCCGCGTCGATGGCGCGGCGAATGACACCATGGGTTTTCCGGTGGCCGCATCGCCGTATGTGCGTGTCACGATCAGCCGGCCGGCCTTGACAGCTTCGTTGTACCAGGGCCGGCTGGTGGGGTCGAAGTTCGGTGGTACGCCGTCCAGATTGGAGGTGTAGGCCGATTTGTCCGGCAGGCCGATGGTAGCTACCTGAAATCCCCCCGAGTGATGCAATTGCTGGACGATCACCTGAGGATCACCGTGCGGAAGCGCCTTGATGGCGGCCGCTACTGACGTGGTGCGCGCGGCCACCCATTCATCCACCGCGAGCGCGTGGCCCGCCGCAATGGAGTCGAGGTTTGACTGGATGGCGTCGATGCTGCTCGAGCGCACGATGAAATAGTTGCTGCCCCCGGTCAGCGCCAGCGCAACCATCAATATGGCGGTGGAACAGATCAGGATGCGGGTGCGGATCGAGGAGAGCATGGGTGACTTTGCTGAATCAAGGGAGGCCGGCGCCGCGATCTGCGCACGGGGGCACGGGGCGGCATGGCGCCGCCCGCTCAGCCCTGGCCGGGTCAGAAGGTATGGCGTACACCGACGTTGAACGACCGATTGCCGCTGCCGGCGTCGGTTGCATTGCCTGCCGTATAGAAGCCAGGCGCGGTGTTGGCAACCGTGTTGTCGATATGCGCAACCGAGGTATACAGGTTGGTGCGCTTCGACAAGGGATAGGTATAGCCAAGCGCGACCTGGCTGGCATCGTTGCCGGCCGCGGTCTGGTCGGACTTGCGGATGTACGAGGCGAGGAAGGTACCCGCGCCGACCGGGGCGCTCACGCCGATCATCGCATCGCGCGTGTCAGCCTGTGCCACATTGGTATTGCCCGCAACGGCATTCTTGTTGAGTGCATAGGCGAAGTGCACGGCAGCGATGCCGAAGTCATACTTCGCGCCGAATGTCGTTACTTTCGATGTCGAAGTCGCACCGGTGTTATTGACATTGTTGTGTGCAAGACGGACGACCAGCGGGCCGGCGCTATAGCCGACCTGGCCTGCGAGCGTGCGCAGTGACGAGTTGTCGCCGGCGGTTTCGCCCATGCCATAGGTCACTTCGGCCATCATCCCGGAGGTCAACGGGGCCGCGTACTTGATCGCATTGTTGGTGCGCAGACCGCCGCCGGTGGCTGCCGTTCCCCCTTGTGACATGAGGTTTGCCGCGTTGCCGGCAAGGCCGCAGGCAAACGGGTCGATCACGCCACACAAGGAAGTAAAGATCGGGGTGTATTGACGCCCGAGCGTGACCGTGCCGAAACCGCCCTTGAGGCCGACGAATGCCTGGCGTCCGAACAGTGCGCCGCCCTGCAGTGCCGCGCCGGTATCGAGCGCAAAACCGTTCTCCAGCGTAAAGAGGGCGGACATGCCGCCACCCAGGTCTTCGGTGCCGCGGAAACCGATGCGCGAGGCGTTCTGCATGCCGCTCGTGACCTTGGTGACGGAACCGGCAGCGCCTCCGCCCTGATACTCGACACCGCCGTCGATGAGGCCGTACACCGTGACGCTGGATTGCGCCATCGCCGTGGCCGGTACCAGGCCGAGCGCGATCACGCCGATAGTCAGTTTTTTCATTGGAACTCTCCCTTCTGTTTGTGCTTATTGATGCAATGTCTTCGCTGCTCCATGCATTGAAGATCTCCTCCATGCCGGGGCAGGCATGTTCGTTTCCGTTTCCAATGGCCGAACGCAGGGCTGCCTTCCTTTTTCAAGGCGCACAGGTAGTCAACCAGGAAACAGGGGCACGGGTGGAGCAGAACCAAGGTCCACCCGGTGTGCGGCCTACCAGGCCGCGATGGAATGCCGCATTACTGCGCGGCCTTGAGCTGGGTACCGAGCGGTTTTTGCGGACGGATCAGGAGCAGGACCAGCAGGGCGCCGACCGCCTCGATCATTGCCACGGCGAGCAAGCCGGAGGACAGGCCGCCACCGGAATCCTTGAGCACGCCCATCGCGTAGGGCGCACCGAAACCGGCCAGATTGGCAAATGAGTTGATCATGGCGACACCGGCCGCTGCCGCCGCGCCGGACACATACATGTTGGGCAGTTGCCAGAACACCGGGATCGCGCTCATGGTCCCCACGACGGCCAGCGTCAGCGCAATAAATGCAAGCACGGGCTGGTGGGCCAGCATGGCAGTCGCGGCCATTGCGCTCGCGCCGAGCAGTGCCGCGCCGGCTACATGTAGCGTGTTCTTGCCGGTCTTGTCGGCGAGGTAGCCGTTACCGACCATGCCGCAGGCGCCGAAGATGTATGCCACACCGATGAGCAAGCCGACATGCAGCGAATCGGACACGCCCATGTCCCGGACGATACTCGGTGCCCAGAACGTCAGCGTCGAGTTGGCGGCGATGATGCAGAAGAAGACGGCGACCAGGGCCCACAGCTTCGGCTTGCGCAGGCTGGCGAGGAAGCTGTGTTCGCGCGGACCTGCGGCTGCCGCGTCCCGCTGGAGTTCGCGCTGCACGAAGGCGCGCTCATCCGCTGTCAGCCATTTCGCCTGCGACGGCTTGTCAGTCAGGTAGGCCAGTGTCACGAAACCGGCGATCACGGACGGGATGCCTTCAAGCAGGAAAAGCCATTGCCAACCGCGCATGCCCTGGAAGTCGTTCAGCGACGTCATGATGACGCCGGCGAGCGGACCGCCGATGATGCCGGCAATTGCCGACGCCGACATGAACAGGCCGAACGCGCGCGAACGGCGCTCGCTCGGATACCAGTAGGTCAGGTAAAGGATGATGCCGGGATAGAAGCCGGCTTCGAACACGCCGAGCAGGAAGCGCAGCACATAGAACTGCGTCGGCGTCGTGGTAAACAGCATGAGGATGCTGACAATGCCCCAGCCGATGGTGATGCGGGCGATCGTCTTGCGCGCGCCGATCCGCTCCAGCAGCATGTTGCTGGGCACTTCGAACAGGAAATAGCCGAGGAAGAAAATTCCTGCGCCGAGGCCGTACACCGCCTCGGAAAATTGCAGGTCGTTCAGCATCTGCAGCTTTGCAAAGCCGATATTGACGCGGTCCAGCCAGGCCAGGATCCAGAGTGCGCACAGGAAGGGAATCAGCCGCCAGGTAATCTTGGCATAGATCCGGTCGGCTTCGGTTTTTGATGGAATGGGCCGCGCACCCTGCGCGTCGAAGGTGGTCATGAATAGTCTCCTATGTGTGCAGTTCGCCTGCACTGTCTTCCTTGAATTGGTTACGCCGGCCGGCGTCAGCTGCCTCGATACGTCGTGCAACTCCACGGCGTCGCGAGCATGGGTACGTGGTAATGCTGCTTGGTGTCGAACACCGCAAACCGTACCGGCACCGTGTCGATGAACGCCAGTTCCGGCATCGGGGTCCCGATCTTCGAAAAGTATTCCCGTACATGGAACACCAGTTCGTACTTGCCGACCTTGGTTTCTTCCGGCTTCAGGATCATCTGGTCCGTGCGGCCGTCCTTGTTTGTATATACCGTCTTGACCAGTCGGTAGCGGTTGTCTTCCCAGATCGAAAAGTCAATGCGCATGCCAGCGCCCGGCAACCCGGTCGCCGTGTTCAGTACATGAGTCGTTATGCCTGCCATAGCTGTCTCCGTAATCGTTGGATAATCGTGCGTTCAGCTACCGCGGTAGTACGAATAGCTCCAGGGTGTGAGCAGAATCGCAATGTGATAGCGCTGACGCGGGTCGTCGATCGAGAAGCGAATCGGCACCTCGGTCAGGAATGCCGGGCGCGGCATCTGCGCGCCGAGCCTTGCGTAATGTTGCTCGACATGCAAGTTCAACTCGTAGCTGCCGCGTTTGAAGGTTTCCCCCTCGAACAACGGCTGGTCGGTGCGGCCGCCCTTGTTGGTGTCGAATGTACGCAGGAGCCGGTACGACTGCCCTTCCAGCATCGACAGGTCAACGCGCATTCCGGCCCCCGGCAACCCGGTCCAGATATCGATCGCATGTATGGTGAGGCGGCCCGGGCCCGGGCTATTAACCACCGGCGGCGTGGCCGGCGCCTGCACTGTGTTAAGCCCGCTGCAGCCAGCAAGTGCGGACAATCCGGCAGCCAGGCCGGCTGCAAGGAATCGTCTGCGTGGAAGGTCGTTATCGCTCATTCTGCGTCTCCTTATGCCAGCGTTGCCTGTGTTTCTTCCGCGAAGATCCGGTCCAGCCGCATCCGCACGATGTCGAAGATCTGCGCAACATTGTTGTCGAATTCCGTCGCGGTGTCGTTCTGCAGGCGCCGCTCAAACTCGCTGAAAATTTCTGCCTTGGAATAATTGCGCACTGCAATAATGAAGGGAAACTGATGTTTGGCCCTGTAATCGGCATTCAGTTGCCGCATCTTCTGCAACTCGGCGGCGGACAGCGCGTTGAGCCCCGCGCTTGACTGTTCGCTGACCGAGCTGACCGTCATGCTGCCGGCCTGGGCCTCCTTCCCGGCCAGATCCGGGTGTACGGAGAGAAGGGCCTCGATCTGCATGCGCGGCGCCCGGCGTACGACATTGAACATTGCCTGGTACAACTCCTCGATCGTTGCAAACGGCCGGTCCTGCCATGCCTGTTCTGCCACCCAGGGCGAATATTCGAACACCCCGCCAAACGCGTTGGTGAAAGAAGCGCGGCTCATTTGATTTACTGCTGTCAGGTCCATCTGCCATTCCTTTTTTTCATCGGTATCGACGCACCCTTTTTATCGAGAAGACGGCCACGTCGTGGAAAAGAAATATAGAGGACAGGGCAAACCGTGCACAATCGGCAATCTGCTATATTCCAAATAACAAAACCTCACGTTCCGCATATCGCCTTCGATCCCGACGGGCGCCACACCGATGTCACGAGCCACCGACCCGCTAGATACCTTCCTGTTACGCGTCCTGGAAACCCTGATCGCCGAGCGCAGCGTTTCCAAGGCCGCCGCCCGGCTCAACCAGTCGCAGCCCGCAATCAGCGCCGTCCTCAAGCGCTTGCGCGAGACGTTCAACGATCCCCTGCTTGTGCGTGAAAAAGGACAGATGATTCCGACCGCGCGTGCGCTGGAGCTGGTGGTATCGGCACGCGTGATACTCGAAGAAGCGGCGCGCATGATGGCTGAACCGACGACCTATGTCGCAGCGACGTCGCAACGTGAATTCCGCGTCGGCGCGGCCGACTTTCTCACGGCGACCTTCCTCGGCGAAGTGGTCGAACTGATGCGGGAAGAAGCCCCGCTGACGCGACTGGCGGTCATTCCGCTCCGGGGCGACCTTGACTATGAAACCGCGCTGGCCAACGGCGAACTCGACCTGGTGATCGGGAACTGGCCCAACCCGCCGCCGCAGCTGCATTTGTCGATTCTGCTGGAAGACGACATTGTCTGTTTGATGGGCAAACACAATCCGCTCTCGGAGAACATGACGCAGGCGAACTACCTCGCCGCCGCGCATATTGTGCCGCTGCAGTATTCGAATATGCATCGCGGCGTGGTCGAGACGCAATTGTCGAGCATGCGGCTGGCACGCAATGCAGTCATCACTTTGCCGTTCTTCAGCATCGCGCCTTACCTGCTGGTGCGCTCCGACCTGGTGTTTACAACCAGCCGCCATTTCGCGAATTACTATGCGGACTTTCTGCCGCTGAAGATCGTGACGCCCCCGATCGCGTTTCCGGTGATGCGCTTCTATCAGCTATGGCATGAGCGTACGCATCGCTCGAGCGCCCACGAATGGCTGCGCAGCGTATTTACGAAAGCGAGCAGGCGGACGCGTGAGGCGAATCGAAAAGGCGCGCAAAAGGCGAAGGCGTAAGCGTGCACGCAGTGCACGGCGTGCGCTGCGTGTCCGACGCGGCTGCGGTACATCGCCCGCTGCCGTACTTCGCACCCTTACCTGTGTCGCCAGATAGACGGGTCCGCTAACAGCTGAGAAGCCACGGAGTCATCGCCCGGCAGCTGCAGGACTTTCAGGCACGGGGTCCATCACCGCGCCCGGCGGCATGGCGGGTTCGGGCGGTATCATCGCGTCGACGGCCTGCTCCGTGATGCGTTCCATCTCATCCTCGCGCATGTCCGGAACAGGTTCGGGTGCCGGCGCACGCGGCGGTGCGGCAGGACGGCGGGGCGCGGGCGGCTCATCCTTTTTCCAGCTGAAGAAACCAGTCACCTTTTCCACGAGCGAAGCAAAGAAGGACTCGGGCGGCTTCGGGAAGCGGGCATTGGCGTCGATGAGCCTCGCCTGCAGCGTCCGCCGCGTGAAGTCTCCCACCATCGGCAGCGCGGTATGCGCGCCCTGCCCCCAGCGGTTGCTGCGCATCGTGACGCGCGCGTCGTTGAAACCAACCCATGCGCCGGCCACCAGGCGCGGGTGCATGAGGATGAACCAGCCGTCGGTGTTGTTCTGCGTGGTGCCGGTCTTGCCGGCGACATCGACACGGCTGCCAACCTGCCACTTGATGGCGCGCCCTGTCCCCTGGTCGATCACGGCACGCAGCATGCCGGTGAGGTCGTATGCGGTGTCTTCGTCGAGCACGCGCCTGCCGTCGCTGGTAAAGGTGTCCAGCACCTTGCCATCCTTGTCGAGGATGCGGCTGACCATGATGGGCTTGCGCGCTTCGCCGCCGGTGGCAATCGTGCCGTAGGCGGAGACCATTTCCAGCAGCGTGACCGGACTGGTGCCGAGCGCAAGCGCGGGGACTTGTTCAAGCGGACTCTGGTTCACGCCGAGGCGGCGCGCGAAATCGGCGACGCGCCGCGGACCGACTTCCTGCATCACTTGCGCGGTGATGGTGTTCTTGGACAGTGCCAGGCCTTCTCGCAGCGTCATGTCGCGGCCGCTGGGACCGGACATGTCGGTGGGCTTCCACACCGTACCGTCGGCCATCTTGATCTCGACCTCGGTGTCGGCAAAGCGCTTGTCCGGCGACATGCCTTTTTCCAGCGCTGCCCCGTAGACGAAAGGTTTGAAGGTCGAGCCCGGTTGGCGGCGTGCCGTTGCCACATGGTCGAACTGATCAATGGTGAAATCGCGGCTGCCGACCCATGCCTTGACATGGCCGGTAACGGGATCAATGGCCAGGAACCCGGTTTCCAGCCGCGTCTTGTCGGCGAGCAGCGGGACCATGAAGGCGGCGTTTTCCTTGAGCTGCTTCAGCGCCAGTTCGGGCGCCGTACCACCCTCGATCGCCTTGCGATACGGAGCGGACTCGCGAATGAAGGCATCGACCAGGTCGCCGCGCGTTTTCCAGAGATAGCCGAACGGACGCATGGCAGGATTAATGGCTGCACTGCCGGATGACCGGCGCATCGCGCCCGTCCCCCATTCGCTGTTGGCGATGCCCTGCAATACCCGCATCTGGCGCGCCACCGCCTGTTCCGCATGGGACTGCATGCGCGAATCGATGGTCGATTCCACGACCAGGCCGTCGGAATACAGGTTGTAGTCGTTGCGGTCGGCCCAGTCGATCAGCCATTTGCGGACTTGCACCGCCAGATGGGGTGCGACGCCGACCGGCTCCGGCTGGCGCTCGAAGTCGAGGCGCAGCGGGCGCGTCTTCAATCGCTCCAGGTCGCCCTTGCCCAGCACGCCGCGCTTGGCCATCAGCGACAGCACGACATTGCGGCGCTCGAGCGCGCGCTCGGGACGCAGGACCGGGTTGTAGTAGCTGGTGCCCTTGAGCATGCCGACCAGGGTCGCGCTTTCGAGCACGTTCAGGTCGGCGGCGGATTTGTCGAAGTAGGTGCGCGCGCCCATCTCGATGCCGAACGCGTTGTACAGGAAGGGCATCGTGTTGAGGTAGGTAAGAAGGATTTCCTTCTTCGAGTAGGCATACTCGATCTTGAGCGCGGTGATGAGCTCCTTGATCTTGCGGGTGATGGTGCGCTGGCGGCCGATCTCCTCCGGGTAGAGATTGCGCGCGAGCTGCTGCGTCAGCGTGGAACCGCCTTCCGGGTCGCCCTGCAATGTCCGCAAGATGCCGGCCGCGGTGCGCTTGAGGTCGACGCCGAAGTGCTGGTAGAAGCGATGGTCCTCGGTCGCGATCAGCGCGTTGATCACATGCGGCGAGATGCGATCCAGCTCGACCCACTCGCGATTCATGCGCTTGAACACGGCCAGTTCCTTGCCGTCCGCGGACACCAGGACGCTCGGGGTTTCGGCCTTGGCCTTGCGGATGTCGGCGATGCCGGGCGTGAAAGGAATCAGGACGATTGCATAGACTACAAGCAGCACGACGCCGATGACGCCGGACGCGGCTGCGGCCTTGAGCAGGGCAATGAACCTCGCGCGCCGGCCCAGTGCGGGATTGATGACGGGTTTGAAATATCCGGCCATGCGGTTGGCAAGCTGCGTGGCGGCACGTGAGATGTTTTGTACGATGTCCTGTGCGGCGGCCCGTGCCACGGGTTCGCGCGGCTTGATGTCTTCTTCCAACATGGATTCCTGCGTGACGGCCGTCCCTGTGCAGGAAAGCCCTTGCTGATGGGCCGATATTTTACCGCTTGGAAATGCCAAGAGCGCCGCAATTGCTGCTGACCCAAGGAACGAAGCTGGAAACACAATGCCAAAGATGCATGTCCGGCACTTGGCCGGAAGCATGTCCCGAGGCTATCAATGTCTGGAATTTTTCCGAAAGCGCCGGCGATCACGTCAGTGGAATCAGATGCTACGCCGGTCCGCGAGTGGGTGATGCCGGTGCCGAAGCGGAATTACGCGCGGGTTTGCATCGCGCTGCCGCCCGGCATGCCGGACTGCCTCGAGGTGAGCATCGTGCGTTCAGGCGAGGGCGTGGAGAGAACGACAGCGGTCATCTATGGCACGCGTGCCTACCTCATCCACTACGAGTTCAAGCCAAACTGAGCAAGCCGAACAGAGAGATTTCCGGCCGATGAGACCGGGTTGCCTGCTGCGCGGACAAGCCGGTGAGGCGCAGACACCCGGGATTGAACGCCTCACCGGCGCAAGCCTTGGCGGCGATGAGGCGCAATGTCCGCGGCAATTTTCGAGCAGACTACAGTCCGCTTTAGCGAGATCGATTCCGGCAGCTAGAGCGGTTTGATGGTCAGTGTACGGGAGCCAAGGTTGGGCCGAGGAGCGCACGCGTATGTGAGATACGCCGAGCACCGCAGGCTCGAGATTGGCCCCGTACGCTGATCAGCAAACCGCTCTATCGTGCATAGAACGGCGGGGTGCCGTAAGTATTGAGCGGTACAGCCTGGCCAACGGGCGTGACCCACAGGTTCGGATACGACTTCGGCGCGCAGCTGCCGTCATACTGGCGCTCCGACTGGATGGCGACCTGGGAGTAAGTCGGATTCTGCGCGCTGACATTCGCCGTCCATGCATCGCCTTGCTTTGTCGGCGCGACAACGTACTGCGATCCATATGCGGGCGGCGAGTAGTCCGGTCCCGTGGTGGGTGCGGGAGTGCCTTGCGCGGTCGGCGCTCTCGGCGCGCTTCCCACATACGCTGCGCCGGTGCAATCGGCCGTTGCGTAGTAGACAGGCACATACTTCCATGTCAGTCCACTGGAAACGGGCCTGCCCTGGGAGTAATCCCAATGCCCTTCCGTATAAATTCTTACCGGTGTGTTGTTGTACGAAATGACTACCGAATCGCCCTTGTACTGGCCGACAGCCTTGCCTGTCGAGTCGAAAAGGTCGGGTGTGGCCTGCCCCCATGCGAGGGAAGCAGTGGCCGCAATAGCGGTGAATGCCGTCGCTTGAATCAACTTACCCATCTTCAATCTCCACTTCATGAAACAAAAAAGAGCGCATAAACAGCGTGCGCGAGGTTCAGCCTAGTAGTTATCGTTCGAGATAGAAGATCAGGCGCATAAGTCGGCTTGAGCCAGCTCAAGCCGGAGAAAACAGAAATGCGGCAAGCGGCTTCGTTGTCCATATGCGCATGGCGCTCGCGAATGACCGCGCGTATTGATTGTGCGGATCATGCCGTCATAGAAGACATCAATCATGCCCGGGTCCGCACCATTGTCCGGCTGCCGTGGCCCTTTTCATCCGGGCTTCGTTATACACTTCATCATTTCGACGCGGAGGACAGGCATCGAAGCTGCTTCCGCTCCCCTCTCTCACCGACAAGACCATGAAGAAGACGAAACAAACCGGCGCGCCCACCGAGGACAGGGATGAAGTGCTGGCCGACCGCATGGTGGAACTCGCGCTCGATTTGCGCGAGTCCGGTATCTATGCCGTGCTGCCGGATGCGCTGCAGAAAGCGCAGGCCGAGCTGCGCAAGACGATACGCAAGTGCCTGCAGCAACATCGCGAGCAGGCGCTCGATGAAGCGCTGGAGCGCAGTTTCGACGAAGATGCGCAGGCCTGGAACGTGCTGCGCGAACACGCGGAGGAAATGTCGGGCACCGTCCTGCTCCACCGCGACGGCACGGAGCTGGAGATCAATGCTTTCGTGGTGCCGTTCTTCGTGCATACGACGGGCGGCCTGCGCAGCGAGCAATGTTTCCAGGACGAGCAGGCCTTCGAGCAACTGCGTGCCAGCTTCCAGGAAGATGGCCTCGAAAGCCGCAAGTCAAACGTCGTCCTGGTCAGCTACGCTTACCATCTCGATGAAATCGAGCGCATCGGCTACTGCCAGCTGAATGCCATGGTGCACGAAGCCCATGAAGCGATGACGCGCAAGAAGACTACCTCGGCAGACGCCCTCGCCCGCAGCATGCACGGCTGGCCGCCGTCGAGCTTCGCGCCCGAGGACAGTGCGATGGAACTGCGCTTCCTGCTCGGCTTTGCACTCAAGACGATGGACGATCCCTTCTACCATGTGCCGCAAAAGGAAGCCGCCGCCGACCGCTACTTCGAGGCGCGTGCCGAGCGCTTCCGCAATTGGTCGCAGAAGATCGTGCCCGTGCTGAAGCGCTGCCTGGTGACCGACGGACGCGATGTGCAGATCGATTTCCTGTACCAGGACCTGTTCCACGGCGGGAAGGAAGCGGCGGTGCGGGAACTGGATATGCTCAGCCTGTTGTCCGACGTGCGGCAGTCGATGGAGGAGAATGGCATTGCGCCAGACGCCGTCCGCGCCATTGTCGGACCGACCGAGGCGGACGACGGCGCGGTAGTGCGCGTTGGCCTGTATGCCGGCTCGAACGAGGTGGGGTCGGTCGATAAGGTCCTTCACCGGGCCGAGACCGTGGAAGCTGCGATGGCGGATATTTCGGATGCGCTCGTGGGCGTTGGGGTGGGCGAGGTACAGCTTGCGAAAAAATTCGATACCGACGGCGCGCCTATTGGAACCCGCCCGTATTCACGGCGGTAGCAGCGCGCTCAGCTAAGAGCAAGTCCCCGCGCGTGGCGCTGCAAGCCTTCCGCCAGCGCATCGAAAGTCACCCGGCAGCGCGGGCTGTGCCGCAAATCTTCATGCATGGTGATCCAGGTTTCCAGATGAAGCTGGAACTGCTTCGACAGCAGGCGCACCAGTCCGCTGCGTTTGGCCAGCGCCACCTGGCAAATGCCGATGCCCGTACCGGCGCGGATCAGCGCGAGTTGCGCAAGGTCGTTGTCCGCGCGCACGGAAAACATCTCCCTGTCCAACCCTTGCAGCGATTTGGCGGCACTGCGGACGAAGGCGTTGGGCCGGTCGAAGCCGATCAAGGAATGCGCCTGCAGTGCGTCGAGGCTGTCGGGTTTGCCGTAGCGCTTCACATACTCCGTGCTCGCGAACATGCCGACCTCGATCTTGCCCACATGCCGCGCAATAAGTTGCTTCTGCGTCGGCTTGGTCATCCGCACCGCGATGTCCGCCTCGCGATGCAGGAGGTCCTGCACGCGGTTCGTGAGGACCAGCTCCACCTTGAGGTCCGGATACTGGCGGCGCAGCGCGGCAACCACAGGCGGCAGCACCTCGACGCCGACCACATCGCTCGCGGTTACCCGCACCACGCCATGCACGCCCTCCCCCTGGCTGGCAGCCGCCCGCTCCAGCGCCGCGGCCGTGCTTTCCATCGCTTCGGCATGCGGCTTCAACGCGAGTGCCGCTTCGGTCGGCATCAATCCTGCCTGCGAGCGCGTGAACAACACCAGGCCGAGCGATTTCTCGAGTGTTTCGATGTGCCGGCCGACCGTAGGCTGGGCGACGCCGAGTGTGCGGGCGGCGCCCGACAGCGAGCCTTCGGTCAGTACGGAGAGGAAGGAGCGGTACAGCTCCCATGCGATGTTCGATGCCATGCAAAAATGTATAGCCGATACACATTGTTAGTCAATTTATTTTCATCCGCTCCTCGCCTATGCTTTGGTCCATGGTCAATCATCGGAGGAAGCAATGGAAGAACGACGGACAGCACTGGTACTGGGCGCCACCGGCGGCATCGGCGGCGAAGTCGTGCGACAACTGGGCCAGGCTGGTTGGACAGTCAAGGCAATGGCGCGCAGTATCCCGGCGCCAGACGAGCAAACTGAGGGGACAACATGGCTGCGCGGCGATGCATTAATCGCCGGCGACGTTGCCTCTGCCGCGCGCGGCTGTTCCGCGATCGTCCATGCGGTGAACCCGCCCGGTTACAAGCGATGGCAGGATCTTGTCCTGCCGATGCTGCGCAACACGATCGCCGCAGCGGAACATGAAGGCGCAACCATCGTCCTGCCGGGCACGGTGTACAACTACGGCCGCGACGCATTTCCTGTCATTACGGAGGACTCGCCCCAGCATCCCTTCACCCGCAAGGGTGCGATCCGGGTCGAGATGGAACATGCACTGCAGGCATTTTCGCGGCGCGGCGGACGGACATTGATCGTTCGAGCCGGCGATTTTTTCGGCCCGCGCGCAGGAAACAACTGGTTCTCGCAAGGACTGGTAAAACCGGCGCGCCGAATCACGCGCATTCACAATCCCGGCATCGGTATCGGCCATCAGTGGGCCTACCTGCCCGATGTCGCGCGCACCATGGTCGCATTGCTCGAACGCCGCCACCATCTGGAGGCGTACGCGAACTTCCATATGGCCGGCCATTGGGATCCTGACGGCTCGCAGATGGCATGCGCCATCCAACGCGCGGCCGCACGACATGGCGGCGCGACACCCGCTATCGCAACGTTCCCCTGGTGGCTGGTGCGCCTCGCATCTCCGTTCGTCGAAACCTTTCGCGAAATGCTGGAGATGCGTTACCTGTGGCAGCAACCGGTACGCATGGGCAATGCGAAGCTGAAGGCTGTGCTGGGCGAAGAGCCGCACACGCCGCTGGATCTGGCGGTCGAAAGCACGCTCGCAGGACTGGGCTGCATTCCGCCGCTGGAATCGGCAAGTGGAGATCTGGCCTCGTCCGCACGTTCGTGACCCTTGCCCGGCTATACTTTGATGCATGCCGCGAATCGTCGCGGGCAAGCAATCCTTCATAGTGCCGGCATGAACAAGAAATACCTACTCCTTGGCGCTGCGGTAGCCGTGTCCGGCGCCGCTGCACTCTTGCATTTCAGCGGCGACAATCAGGCGCGCGCCTTCATCGATCCTGCCGACCAGGCGTTAGTAACGCGGGGAAAGACCATCTACGCGAACCAATGCGCGGTCTGCCATGGCGCGAAGCTGGAAGGACAACCGGAGTGGCGAACGCGCCGCCCGGACGGCCGCCTGCCCGCTCCACCGCATGACGAAACCGGGCACACCTGGCATCACCCGGACGCGGTGCTGGTCGATATCGTAAAGAATGGTCTGGTGCCAGGCAGGACGGCACCCGATGGCTACCAAAGCGACATGCCCGCCTATGCGCAAGTGCTGTCCGACGAAGATATCGCCGCGGTGCTGGCCTATATCAAGAGCACATGGCCTGCGGAGATTCTCGAGATGCAGAAAGACGTGAGTTTGCAACGCGACCGGAAGTAAGACAGCATCGCGTCCAACAGCCCACAACAAGCGCCTGAAAACCCATGCAATCAAAAACCCAATACTACGGTGCGTCCAGCCTCGACGGCTTCATCGCCACGCGCGACCATTCCCTTGAATGGTTGCTGCAGTTCGGCAGCACCGACAACACGAGCTATCCGGCCTTCATCCAGGATGTAGGCGCCCTCGCCATGGGGTCCTCAACCTATGAATGGCTTTTGCGCCACCTCGGCGAGACAGAACCATGGTCGTACACCCAGCCCGCTTGGGTCTTCACCTCCCGTCAGCTTCCGGTCATGGCAGGAGCCGATGTGCGCTTCGTCAGTGGCGACGTCCGTCCCGTTCACGCCGCCATGGCTGCCGCAGCAGGCGGGAAGAACATCTGGATCGTCGGCGGCGGCGAGCTTGCCGGGAAGTTTCATGACGCCGGACTGCTCGACGAACTGATCATCCAGGTCACGCCGGTCACGCTGGGCGACGGCTTGCCCCTGTTGCCGCGACGAATTGCCCACCCGCCGCTGCGCCTGCTGTCGGCGACCACCTTTGGCGAGACGTTTGCGGAACTGCGCTACGCGGTGCCGAAGAAGTCCTGACGCCAGGTTCAGCGCACCTTCAACCGCCCCACCACGACCAGCCGCTCCCCCGGCGTTTCTGCCCGCTTGGCAACAAAGATCTCCCCCGACGCCACGGATTCTCCCGTCAGGGCGGTGATGTTGACCTGGTGTGTAACCAGCATCAGGTTCTGCGGCGGGCGGACACTGCGCGCGAGCGCCAGTACCTCCGCGGTCTGGGCGTCCTTTCTTTCCGGTGCATCGAAGAAGGAATTGAGCGGCGGCCACACGGTCGAATTACCGAAAGCCAGGCGGGCGGTATCGACGCAGCGGCACCATGCGCTGCTGCGCACTTCGGTGAGCACAATTCTGCGCACGCGGAACGCCGCGCCCGTGCGCCTTGCCTGCGCCCTTCCCTCCTCGGACAGGTTGCGCTGGGTCTTGCAATCCTCGAGCGTATATCCCGGAGGGTCGCCGATGCCCGCGACGGTCTGCGCATGCCGCATCAGCAGCACATAGCCGCCTGCGCGGAGCTGGTCCCAGACTGCATCCTCGGCATACACAGCCAGGCTCAGCAGGAAAAGGAGAAAACCGAATCCGATATGTCGCATAACCTCTCCTTCCGGAAACCCGGGCCTGGCGTGCTTTATGCCTCAGTTGTACACGCATGAAGCTATAATCGGGCCAACTCTATCCCCACAAGGTAACTCCCTTCCATGCGCTTTTCCGTACTGCATCAATATCTGCTGCCGAAACAGGCCCTGACCGCGCTGGCCGGCCGCTTCGCTTCCTCGGGCAGCCCGCTCACTCCCCATGTGATCCGCTGGTTCGCAAAGAAGTACGGCGTGAACATGGAAGAAGCGCTGAACCCGGACCTGGCGAGCTATCCGAGCTTCAACGAATTCTTCACGCGCGCGTTGCGCGAGGGCGCGCGCCCGATCGCCGATGCCGATTTCATCTGCCCGGTGGACGGCGCGATCAGCCAGTTCGGCTCCATCGAGCACGACCAGATCTTCCAGGCCAAGGGCCACCGTTATACGACGACGGCGCTGGTCGGCGGCGACGGCAAGCTGGCGGAGCAGTTCGACCACGGCAGCTTCGCGACGCTCTACCTGAGCCCGCGTGATTACCACCGCATCCACATGCCCTGCGACGGCAAGCTCAAACGCATGATCTATGTGCCGGGATCGCTGTTTTCGGTCAACCCGACGACAGCGCGCGGCGTGCCGGGCTTGTTCGCGCGCAACGAGCGTGTGGTGTGCGTGTTTGACGGTCCGTACGGACCGTTCGTTCTGGTGCTGGTCGGCGCGACCATCGTCGGCAGCATGGCGACGGTGTGGCACGGTGTCGTTAATCCGCCGCGCGGCGGGCTGGTGCGCGAATGGGAATACCTTGACAAGGACATCGTGCTGAAGAAAGGTGAGGAGATGGGCCGCTTCCTGCTCGGCTCCACGGTGGTGATGCTCTTCCCGCGCGGCGAGATCGAATTCAACCCGGAATGGCTGGCCGAGCGTTCGATCCGCATGGGCGAGGCGATGGGGCACAGGCCCGCCGCCTGATCCGGATTTCCTGCCGCAATACGGAGGCCAGATGACGCGTCAATCGATCCTCGAGTTTTCCACCACCGGCCGCGGCACGCGCAACATCACGGAATCGGTTGCGCGCGTGGTTGCCGATTCCGGTGTACGGACCGGCATCGCGCATGTGTTCGTGCAGCACACCAGTTGCTCGTTGACGATCACCGAAAATGCCGATCCCGATGTGCGGCGCGACCTCGATACCATCCTCGGCCGGCTCGCACCGGACGGCGACCCGGCCTACCGGCATGACCTGGAAGGGCCGGATGACATGGCAGCGCATGCACGCACGGTGCTGACGGATTCCGCGCTGACCATTCCTGTAGGCGGCGGCCGCCTGCTGCTCGGCACTTGGCAAGGGATCTTCCTGTGGGAGCACCGGACGTCGCCGCAAAAGCGCCACGTGGTAGTGACGCTGCTTGGAGATTGAACGGGCTAGACGGATACCGTTTCCCGACTTCCCCGGATCAAATGCAACGGCGCTGACGCATTCGCCTGGCCGCCTGCATCCACTCCCTCGAACAGGAATTGGGCCGCCATTCGGATGATTTCCGGCGATCCGGTCATCTTGTAGTGCCCTATTCCATCCACCGCCTCGAACCGGGCGTCACCAATCAACTGTGCATAACGTTGTCCATGCGAAAACGGCACGACATCATCCGCGGGGTTATGGATCAACAGCACTGGTGCCTTGATCCTCGGCGCGACCGCCTCGACATCGACATCGGCGAAGGTCACTCCATGCGTTTCCTCGATCCGGCGCTGAATCCCGTCGACTACCTTTCGCGACATGCCGAGCATGGCTCCGAACTGCTCGAGGAACACACGCGGATGCTTGGGCGGTGCGAGCAATACCGTGCGCAGGTCGCTTCGGCCCGATTCTGCCAGCACGAACGCCGTCGCCGCGGCGCCCAGCGAGTGCGCAACGATGCCTTTAGTCGCCGGAAATGCCGCCAGCAGTTCGCGCGTCGTGCGAATAAACACCGGCAAGGCGGAGAACCTGCCATCGCTTCGGCCATGTCCGACATGGTCGACCGCCACAACCGCCATGCCCTGATCCAGCAGCGCCGGTACGAATCCAGCGAGCTGCAGCCCCCATCCATTCCATCCATGCAAGAGGAGCACGACCGGCTGCGATGCCGGATCGCCCCACACGTAGGCGGACACTTCTGCGCCGGTCAACGGCAACTTGCGGATTTGCGGCGGCGGCAGGGCCGACTCCGGCGCGAGGCGGGATTTGCCTGGACGCATGGGCGTGCCGAACAGCCGAAAACCCTTCTCCGTTGCAATCCGCGGCGCGACAACAGAGCCAATTGCAAATGCAGTGCGGTAGGAAATGAACAAAAGAGACCGAACGGTCTTTTTTAGGTCAAACTTGGATGACGAGGTTTTCATCGGGGACTCCGTCAGGGTTGGGGTTGAGTCAATTGATCGAACGCCTGCATCGCGCGGGCATTCACCTGCTTGCGCCCGAGCAGGCGCCGTTCCATTTGTGCCGCGCTCACCAGGCCCTGCATCACCATCACGACGGCCTCGGGCGCCAGTCCTGCAGGCAGCTGCCCGGCGTCGGCCGCCTTGCGCGCCTGGTGCACAAGGTAGTTGTTCCACTCCGCCGTCGCCTGGCGCAGGTGCTCACGGACCTGGTTCTGCTCATCGTCGAATTCCTGCTGCGCACAGAGCAGCGGGCAACCGCCTTGCAAGCCCGCCCTATCGATCCACGTCAGCCAAAGCTCGAGCGTCGCACGCAGGCGCGGCAAGCCGGCCGGCGCGGCCTGTGCCGGGACCAGGATGAGTTCGCGGAAGCGCCTGAACGCATGGTCGAGCACCGCGATCCGCAGGCTTTCCTTGCTAGGGAAATAGCGCAGCAAACCACCCTTCGACCGGCCGGCCGCAGCCGCCAACGGTGCCAGCGTCAGGCGAGCAATGCCGGTCATGCTGGCTTCCTGCAGCGCGGTGTCGAGGAAAGCCTCACGCGTCAGTTCACTTTTGGAAAGGGTTCTCTCGTTCATGGTAATTTGCGACCGATCGGTCTTTTTTCAAGAATAGCACGAAAATGGAAAAGCGTGGTTCTCGATAATGGTCGCCGGCAGAAAGCTGGCGCAAACCGGACGTTATTGTGTTGGACGACGACTCAAATGAGGTGTTTTCCTCTCTTGTCGATTAATGGCCTGACAGCCCAGTCAGGTGCCGGTCGAGGGTTCGGTTTATCGTCATTAAAGTCTGCCAGCACACTGACAGATTGATCATTTCGCTGCCAATGGAGGCGGCCATTCGCTGAAAAAACAAGCCTGCCGCGCTGATCCCTTCCCGACCACGCAGCGCCGGCCACTTCATTACTCGATGCGTGGCCCTTGTTGCTCTCCCAATCCACCTCCAATCCAATTGGCGGATGATCAGGATTGCGTGCTATGCATGAGCGAATAGCTCCTCGAATTCTTCGCGCTTTTCGACGTCACTGATATGGATTAGCAAGGTATCGTTCAAATCAAGCGCGGGATGCTTTGCTCGGTTTTTTGCAAACCAGAACACTTCTTCCAGGTCATCATCCTCATGCCAGGTGGTCATGACGCTCTCTTCGTCCGGAATATCGCCATAGTCAAACCTTTCAAGGTTCGCCTCATCGACCGAGTCGTCCCATGAGCCGCAGTCTGTTCCCCACGCAAGCATGTACCTGCAACCGGATGACACAAGCCACCGGCTCACGTCCCACTGCCACATTTGAGACACTTCGGACTCAATGATCAATACGGCCTTGAAACGATGCAGGCCGCCGAGCTCTGGCAGATCGGCGTCAGGTGGCAAGTGCAAATACTTCACTGATTTATTCTGCATGACGTCAAAGGTGAAGAGCGGCGAAAGGCGAAGTCCGTAGCGGACTCAAAAAGCGCAGCTTTTTGAGCGTCCTCTCGACTGATGGGCTATACATTCCGCCGTTGTTCAAGGGCGAGACGAACCGCTAATGCGGCCAGCACGAAGCCCATGAAATAGCGTTGAACTGCGAGCCATGTTGGGTTTCGAGAAAACCAAGAGGCAATGCCAGCAGCTGAGAGCGCAATGAGCAGATTGACCGAAAAGCTGACAGAAATTTGTGTCAGGCCAAGCACGACACTCTGAAGAAAGACGGAGCCATGCTGCGGCGAAATGAATTGTGGGAGGATAGCCAGATAGAACACCGCGATCTTCGGGTTAAGCACGTTCGTAAGAAAGCCCATCAAGAAGAGCTTTGATGGTGAATCAGATGGCAGGTTTTTGGCTTCGAACGGCGACCGGGCACCAGGCCGAATAGCTTGCCATGCCAACCATAGCAGGTACAGCGCGCCGGCCCATTTAAGGACTTCGTAGGCAAGAGGTATCGCAAGAAACAGCGTGGTCAAACCAACAGCAGCCGCAAACATATGCACGAGGAAGCCAGCAATTACGCCGAATAAGGAGATGACGCCAGCTTTGCGCCCCTGACTGATGGAGCGCGAAATCAAGTAAATCATATTCGGACCGGGCGTCAGCACCATCAGCAGGGCGGCGCCAGCGAACAAAAACAGTTCATTAAGCGGAATCATTTGTTCTCCTTGAATGCATAACGACTAAGCTGACAAGCGCGGAGCGCCGTTGTCGAGCGACCTGTTAAACATTTTCGCCCGCTCGAACATTCCTTGGTCCCGAGTCACCAAGAACATATTGGGTGTACCCGCCCCCAACACGTGCATTGGCTTTGTCATCTCGATTTGATACCAAAATTCTTTCATTTTTTCGCTACTCGAATCCAGAGGAGAAAAGCCATAGTAATTCACGAAAGAACAATCAGGGCACTTCGCCGGTTCGTCTTCATACACGTACCACTCGTCGAAACCAGGAGTCGGCAATACTCCAATTCCCTCAATTCTCGGGCTAAGGGCAGTGTCGTTAATCATGCTCCACCCACTTATCATCTCGTCCGCATTAGGCTTGTATGGGCCACTATCGCAAGACGTAATTGCTACCCGGCGGCCAAGCACCAGCTCAGGCATTTCGACCAGGAGGTCTAGCAAAGACGGGTCCCAGTCTTCTGACCACTGAACCACCAAATAGCCAAAACGTTCTTCGGTACGCATATGTTTAACTGTAGTAATTAGACGGACAACGGCTGTCTGATTAACTCAGAACCGTGTCCGTCTAACACGGCTTGCACAAACGCCAAGCCATTGACAATAAAGACAATTTTTCACGACTTGATTGGTTAATCATACCCAACCAACCGGGAAATGCGACCAGCCAACCCCTGACGAGCCGCCCCCATCAGAGACATCAAGCGGGCTCGTCAGCTTGAGCCCTATCTTTCTCATCGCTCCATAATTTGCAGAGTTGCAATGGAACCGGAGCGCAGTATCAGGCCCGTCCGGACGACTTTATAAACAAGCATTCAATCCGTCCGCGTCTCTCCCTTGACCTTGATCCCATCCTGCTCAAAGGATTGCGCCAGCGCCGCACGCGCGGCTTTTGCGATGGAGATGGTTTTCATATCGTCACGGAAGTGCGGGAACATCGCGTCCAGCGTCTCGAAGTTGTGTTCGCGGAACTTGACCCGCGCGAGTTCTGCGGTCTGCGGGTCAATCTCCATCTGCTCCAGCGCACGGCGCGCGATGAGCAAGGCTGACTCGAACGTCTCCCGCTCGAGCATCTCGACACCGCGGCTCCGCAGCTCGAAGACATGGGGCACGTCGCGTGCCCTGCTGATGAGCTTGAGGTGCGGGAAATGGGAGCGCACCAGGTCGGCCAGCCTGAGATTGCTTTCGACGTCGTCGATGGCATTGATCAGCAGGACGGCCTTGTCCGCCTCCGCGGCGCGCAGCAGGTCCAGGCGCGTCGCGTCGCCGTAGTACACCTTGAAGCCGAAGCGGCTGACCGTGTCGATCATGTCCGGGTCGTTGTCTAGGACGGTGGCCTTGATGCCGGAGGCGTACAGCATGCGGCCGACGATCTGGCCGACGCGGCCGAATCCGGCAATGATGACGCGCGCACCTTCCGGTTCGATGACATCCGTCTCGCGCTGCGGGGCTTCATGGAACTTCCTGCCCAACCAGTTGCCGGCGATGACTGCCAGCGGCGTCAGTGCCATCGATACGGCCACCACCAGCGGCAGTATGTCGTTCCACGGCGCCGGGATGACTTTTGCATCCTGCGCAACGGCGAACAGCACGAAGGCGAATTCGCTGCCCTGCGCCAGCAAGCCGGCAAAGCTCAAACGCTGGATGGGAGCAATCGGCAGAACGCGTGCGAGCAGGCCGAGCAGCGCCATCTTCATCACCATGTAGACCACGGTGAGGCCAAGGATGGTCAGCGGCGCCGATGCCAGCAGCTCGAGGTTCATCGACATGCCGACCGAGGTGAAGAACAGGCCGAGCAGCAGTCCTTTGAATGGTTCAAGGTCGGTCTCCAGCGCCTTGCGGTACTCCGACCGGGCAAGCAGGACGCCGGCGAGGAAGGCCCCCAGGCCCATCGACAGGTTGGCCAGCGTCATCAGATGGGCGGTGCCCAGCACCAGCAGCAGCGAGAATGCAGTGAAGATTTCGCGCAGGCGGGTTTGCGCAACCAGGCGCAGCATGGGACGCATTCCATAGCGGCCCATCAGGTAGACAGCCGCCAGCACGGCGGCCGCAAGCATCCAGTTGAAGCCCTCCCCTCCGTCCGCGGCGCGCACGCCGAGCAGCGGCACGATGACCAGCAGCGGGATTGCCGCCATGTCCTGGAACAGGAGGATCGCGAAGGCATTCTTGCCGGCCGGCGTATTCTGCAGGTGTTTTTCCTGCATGCTCTGCATCGCAATTGCGGTCGATGACAGCGACAGCGCCAGCCCGGTGACGAGCGCTGGCACCCAAGGCAGCCCCGCGAGCCAAGCCGCGCCGGCGAGCGGAATGCCGCATGCCAGCATCTGCAGGGTACCGCCGCCGAACACGATGGTGCGCATCTCCAGCAACTTCTTCGGCTGCAGTTCCAGTCCGATGAGGAAGAGCATCAACACCACGCCGATCTCGGCAACATGGCTGATCACTTCGACGTTCTTGACCAGCGCCAGACCCCAGGGGCCGATGAGGCAGCCACCGAGGAGGTAGCCGAGGACGGAACCGAGGCCGAGCCGCTGTGCGAGCGGCACGAGCAGGACGGCGGTCAGAAGGAAAACGAGGGGAGTGGGCAGCAAGTCGTGCATGGTCGGTCTTGTATTCTTCGGGAGAGGCGTATTGCGTTCTTATCCGCCTACTGTAGCAGCAAGCGGGAAACCGGGTTGCAATCATGTCCACATCAACTGCCATGTTGGCGCACGTGCAAAAGCGGTTATGCGGTGATTTCCGGGATATCATGCCAGCAAAGCAACGTTACCGGACAAGCATCCCGCATGACAACTCGCAGCGCTCCGCAGAAAATCGCCAACGACACGCCGGCCTTCCTCGCCACCATGCATCCCGACCGGTCACAGCGCCGGGTTGCCCTCGCCGTATTGGGAATATCTCTCCTGTTCTTCCTCGCGGTCGCGCCTTTCGCGAAAGTCCAGCTGTTGCCTGTCCCCGCGTTCATCCCGGTCTACCAGTCCACGCTGGTGGTCAGCGACCTGATCACGGCAATCCTCCTGTTCGGCCAGTTCCGCATCCTGCGCTCGCGCGCGCTGGCGATCCTGGCGGCGGGCTACCTGTTCAGCGCTTTCATCGCCATTGCGCACGCACTGACCTTCCCCGGCCTGTTTGCGCCGACCGGGCTGCTGGGCGCGGGCCCGCAAAGCACGGCCTGGCTGTACATGTTCTGGCACGCGGGCTTTCCGCTGTTCGTGGTCGCCTATGCGTTAGCGAAGGACAAGGCACCTGCCGCCGATGGCCGCACCGGCGCCACCATCGCTGCTGCAGCGACCGGGGCTTTCTTGCTGGTCGCCGCCGCTGCCTCGCTTGCCACCGCCGGACACCCGCTCCTCCCCCCTATCATGGCGGGGAACCGCTACACACCCTTGATGATCGGGGTCGTCTCCAGCACCTGGGCCTTCAGCCTGCTGGCGCTGTTCATCCTGTGGCGCAGCAAGACGCGCTCCGTCATCGACCTCTGGCTGATGGTGGTGATGTGCGCCTGGCTATTCGATGTCGCGCTGTCGGCAATGCTGAACCAGGGGCGCTTCGATGTCGGGTTCTATTCCGGCCGCGTCTACGGATTGCTAGCAGCCAGCTTCGTGCTCATGATGCTGTTGCTCGAGAACAGCCTGCTTTACACACGGCTGGTGGAATCCCATGCGCGTGAGCGCGAGCGCTCGGCCGAGCTGGAACGTCTCGGCAGCGAGCTGGAAGCCGCCAACGACCTGCTGGAGGAAAGGAATTTCCAGTTGCGGGAAGCGGACCGTTTGAAGTCCGATTTCCTCGCCAACATGTCGCATGAGCTGCGCACGCCGCTCAATGCCATCATCGGCTTTTCCGAGGTGATGAAGGATGGACTGGCGGGTGAATTGCCGGCGCAACAGAAGGAATACATCACCGATATTCACACCAGCGGCAAGCATTTGCTTTCGCTGATCAATGACATCCTCGACCTGTCCAAGGTCGAGTCCGGCAAGATGACGCTGGAACTGGAACGCTACCAGGTTCCATCGCTGGTGCGCGACGGGTTGCAGGTCGTGCGCGAGAAAGCGCTGGTCGGACGCATCCAGCTGTCGTCCGACGTGGAGGAAGGCCTGGGCGACATTTGGGTCGACGGACGCAAGACCAAGCAGATTCTCTACAACCTGCTGTCCAACGCGGTGAAGTTCACGCCGGAAGGCGGCCAGGTGCACCTGACGGCGCGCAAGGTCGGGAAGGACCGCTTCCCGCAAGACAGCCATGCGCATTACCTGGAAGTGACGGTGAGCGACACCGGCATCGGCATTTCCGCGCAAGACCAGGCCCGCCTGTTCCAGCCCTTCACCCAGATCGACAGCACCCTGTCGCGTCGCCATGACGGGACGGGTCTCGGCCTCGTGCTGCTGAAACGGCTGGCAGAATTGCACGGCGGCGGCGTAATGCTGCAAAGCGAGCCGGGGAAAGGCTCGACCTTCACCGTCTGGCTGCCCTGGCGAGTGGATGACAGTGCCAGTGCCCCGGCGGACCTGCCGGACGCGCCCGCCGTGAAGGTACCGCCCATTGCCCCGCTGGCACTGGTGATCGAAGACGACGATCCGGCCGCCAACCTGTTGCGCGTACAACTGGAAGATGGCGGGTTCCGCGTGGTGCGTGCCGCAACAGCCGAACGCGGGCTGGCGCTCGCCGCAAGCGAGCGGCCCGATGTGATCATCCTGGACATTCTGCTGCCGGGCGGCGCCGATGGCTGGCATGTGCTGGAGCAGATCAAGCATGACCCGCAGCTATCCAAGGTGCCGGTCGTCATCGTCTCTATCCTCGCCGACTGCAACCACGGCTTATCGCTCGGTGCGGCGCAGGTGCTACAGAAGCCGGTCAGCCGCGCCGACCTGCTACAGGCACTGGAAGACATCGGGTTCCCTGCCGGCGTCGACCTCGCGCAACGGACGGTGCTGGTGGTGGACGATGACCGCCGCGCCGTGGAACTGCTCCGTACGCATCTGGCGGCCGCGCACTATGACGTGCTGCCGGCATTCGGCGGGCGCGAGGGCATCGAGCTCGCGCGCAGCGGGCGCCCCGACCTGATCGTCCTCGACCTGATGATGCCGGAGGTAAACGGCTTCGGCGTCGTGGAAGCGCTGAAGGATGATCCAGCTACACGCACCATTCCGATCATCGTGGTGACCGCCAAGCCGATCAACGACGACGACCGCCAGCGCCTCAACGGCCATGTCCGCAACATCATGCGGAAGGCGGAGTTTAACCACGGCCGCTTCATCGGTGAAGTACGGCGGGCATTGCCGGGGAAAGCGGCATAGGCCGGACCAACGCGAAACACGCACGGGGTCGATGCCCCGTGCCACCGATCCCTCCGCCTACACGCCCGACGCTGTCCGCTCGCTCCCCATTACCGTATTCAGCAGCAAGGCCAGGTTGCGCGCAGCCGCGGTCAGCTGTGCAGTCACGATCGGCTTGCAGCGTCGGTCGTACGCTGCCTTTCCTTCCCACGACACCTTGAACTTGCCACCGTCGAGCTTGTCGGTGATGCGCAGGGTTTCATATGCCGCGCGCGCATGCAGGAGCGCGGTGTTGGCCCACTGCTCGCCCCATTGGTCCGGGGGCAGGGTTTCCGCGAGCCCGACAGCGTCGTCGCTTGCGGTCGCCCTCTCCTCTTCGATCATGTTCAGCAGCTTGGTGATGAAGCGTTTCTTCAATTCGGGGCCGGCCTGTGCGCCGCTTTCGCCCGTCGCCGTAACCGCCTCGATACTGCCTGGGATGCGGCTGTCCCAGTAGGAATGCAGGCTGACGTTGCCGCCGACAGGCAGGATGAGGCTGTTGCCGCCCTTGTCGTGAGGGAGCCGCTTGCTCAGGATGGCCTGCGGGTCGGACACCAGTTGCGGTGCGGGGCCGGAGGTGTCGATGAAGCCGCAGCCGATGTGCACTGGCTGGTGCACGTCGCCGATCAGGTGCACCAGCCAGCGCAGCGCATTCAGCCTGCTCATCACCTTCGAATCGCCCTGCAGCACGCGCACGGTCACGCGGACCATCTCCACCACGTCGTCGTTGCGGGTGAATTCCAGGCGCTTCGCTTCGGCATAGCTGGTCACGCCGAGCGGCAGGTTGACGTAGTGCCAGTCCCTGCTTTCGCCGTTCGGGAAATCGCGCAGGAATTCGGCCGTGTCCGGATCGGCGCTGGTGCCGGGCCCGCCACCCTTGATGCGGTCGGCCCAGCCGGCGATCTCTCGCAGGCTGGCTTCGCTGCCGAGCGGTGCCAGCAGCCGCTCGACCTCTTCGCGGGCACGCTGGTTCAGCAGGCGGTCCGCCGCGCCGGCGATCAGCTCGTGGCGGGAAATGCCCCAGAACTCGGAGGCGTACAGGGTGGCGTCCTCCCTTGTCAGGTCATCGCGCGGCGCGGCCTGGCCATAAGTTGGCTTGGCCGGGATGGCGCCGGGCCGCACGGATGGATCGTGCAGCGGCTGCAGGCTTGCAAATGCAGCCTGCACGGCGGCATCCGCATCCACGCAGCCATGGCCGTAGAAGATGGAATGGCCGCTGTCGTCATAGGTCTCGAGGTCGCCGACCTTGCGCGCCGTATCCTGCAGGATCTGCTTCACCTGCCGCGCGGTCAATGCAGGATTGACCGACAGCACCAACGCACAAATGCCGGCCACAAGCGGTGTGGCGCTCGAGGTGCCGCCAAAGGTGCGGGTGTAGTCGCCCGCCTCGTAACCGGACTCGTATGTCACGCCCTGGAACTGGAAGGTGCCGCGCACATCGGTGGTAAGAATGCCCCGGCCGCCCGCGCCGCTTGAAGGTGCGCAGATCGCGATCTCCTTGCCGAAGTTGGAGTAGTTGGATTTCTCGTCGCGGCTGTTGCACGCGGCGACGGCGATCACGTTGGGATGCGTGGCGAATCCGTCGACGGTGCCGCCCTGCGGGTCGTTGATGTCGTGATTCAGATTGCCCGCCGCGAAGACGACCACGCAGCCCAGTCCGTTGCGGCCTTCCGTCGCGCATTCGGCAATGGCTTCGTCCATCACGGTCGACAGATAGAACTCTTCCGCGGCGACACCCCAGCTGCAACTCACCACCCACGCGCCTTGCGTCGCGACGTAGCCGAACTGCCGGCGGATGGTATCGTCGGAGATCGAGCTGTTCCATCGCACAGGCATGAAGCGGCAACCCGGTGCAGCGCCGATGATGCCGCCGCCGCTGGCATTGCCGATCGCCACACCCGCACAGGCGGTGCCGTGATAGTCGCCGCGCCGCACATCCGGATGGAATCTCCTGGGGGCAGGATTGTCGGTATTGGTCGTGAAATCCCAAGGCGCGACGATCTTGCTGTTTCCCGACAGGTCAGGATGGGAAAGATCGAAGCCGTCGTCAATCACCGCGACGATGCATGCCGGCGAACCGAGCGATTGCGCACGTTCCCACGCGGCGGTGACGCGTGCATCCGCACCGGGTTTCAGGCCGAGCGACGTACCGAATTGAATGCCGTCATTCTTCAGGTGCCACTGGTCTCTGAGGAAAGTGTCGGCTGGCATCTGGAAGGCGAGCAATTGACCCGGCGTAGCCAAGTCGGGTTCGGCGAGCGCAACCACTGCAGTATCCTGCTGCAGCTTCTCCGCCACCTTCAGCGGGTTGGGCGCGTCGGGCGTGGTTCGCACAGTGAACGTCTCGACCTTGGAGCCGTCGGGTTTCTGCTTGACAGCCGACTCGACGATTTCGAGATGGTTGTCGTCGAGCACCTTCTGCCGCTGGCCGACGGAGGATCCGGGCGTGAAGCGCAGTGTGATCTTGCCGGTCGGGACAATGGGCGCGGTATTGCTCTTCGTATGGTAGACATGCGTGCCGGCATCGACCAGGTAATGACTGCGCAGCTTGTCGAGGGTTTCCTCCATCTTGTCTTTCGCCGCGCGCACCTTCACGATCTCGAAGCCACCGAGGGTGGCCCCGACATCCGTCGTCACGACCGAATCGGGCACCGCGGCCAGCACTTCCGCGACTTCCGCCTGCGAGGTCGGCCGGATCGCGATCAGGTCGTCGCTCTTGACGAGGTTGACCGTGCCGCGGCCGCGCTTGAGGGTTACCGTGTCCATTGTTATTCCTTTCCGGAGCAAGAGAAGGCGCCTTGTCGTCTTCCTATGCCCGTCCGTGGCGGCAGGAGGTCCCTTGGGAAGGATCAAAAGGCGCACATGGACAGATTAGCCGCGCGCATTCGGCTGCCGCTGATCTTTGCCAAAGCTTCGGATGGCAAGCGTGGATTTCGATTAATATTGCCCGACAATCAAGATCAAAATCACAGGAGACATCATTGGGCGCACATACAGCCTGTCTGTTCTGCAAAATCGTCGGCAAGACGGAACCCGCGGTGCATGTTTATGAAGACGCCACCTGCATTGCCTTCATGGATATCCATCCGCTCGGCAAGGGACATGTTCTGGTGATCCCGCGCCAGCACGCGCAAAAGCTCGACGAGCTCGACGTCGCCACCCGCATGCACCTGTTCGCGGTATGTGACCGTATCGTCGGAGCACAGCGCCGCGCGGGCCTCGGCGTCAACGGGACACACCTGTTGCTGAACGACGGCAAGGCGACGAACCAGCATGTGCCGCATGTGCATTTCCACCTGATCCCGCGCACCGGCACCGACAGCCTCGGATTCTTTTTCCGGATGCTCCTTCACTTCACAGGCTTGTTCGGGCTGCGTACGTCCGCCGCTACGCTGCAGCAGCAGGCGGACATGATCCGCGAGCAATTGCAGCAAGCTGGCCCACACGCATTTGCCGAAAAGGTCCATTGACCGGAAGGCCGGGTGCGATGCCGCCCGGCTTCTGGTACGGTCATCCACTGCGGGTTGATGCCCGACAAAATCCCGGGACGCGCCCGCCGATAAGCTTGAGATGCAGACAATAGAAACTGCCGCGTAGTGGCGGAACTCGACGGCCAACCGTCGAAGCCCCTCACTGCTACTCACAGACAGACTGGTCCACATGCCGAAAACCAGCCGCTTCCTCTCGATCGAATCCTTTCATGAAGCCAAACGCCTTGACGCCAGTGGATGCAACGATCGGCCTTGCTGTCGTGGCGTTTACCGCATTGCTGGCAGCCTTGCCACTGGTGCTGGAAAGGCCCCAGTTCAAATGGGCGCTCTCAGAACAAGGGCCGTTCGAACAACTTTCGATTGTCGGCTGGCTGTTTGCTGCAGCCGTCGTCATGATCGGGGCACGACCGCCCGGCAGGACCGGCTCGGCCTTCGCGCTGCTTTTTGTCGTGTTTGCTGCGCGCGAGGCCGACTGGCACAAGGCGTTCACCGCCGACAGCATCCTCAAGACCAATTACTACAGGCATGCGCTCGCTCCAATGCACGAAAAAATAGCGGCCGGCGTGGTCGCAATGGCTGTGATCGCGCTGATCGTGTACGTCGGATTCCTGATCTTCCGCTTCCTGTTCCTTCGGGGTGGATTGCGCACCCGTGCGGGTTTCTGGCTGCTGCTCACCTCGATCCTGATGGTCCTTGGCAAGATACTGGACCGCACGCAGGCAACGCTTGCGGAGAGCTTCGGCGTACTTTTGCCGCCTCTAGCGCAGCTCTATGTTCAGGCCTTCGATGACGGATTCGAAATGGCCGATCCCCTGCTCATGGCCTGGGCAATGTGGCTGGGCAAGGCGGACGGTTTGTTCGATCGATAGCGGGACAATCAACGCAACCGAGGGATCGTGCGCTTGTTACTGAACTGCCGGAAAATTGAGCGATAAGGACTGCGTTCGGAAAAATGCTTGAACCACAAAGTGCACGAAGCACACGAAGGAGGCGTCGTTCTTCGTGCCCTTCGTGTGCTTCGTGGTGAAACTTCTTTCCGGCTTTCGCCGGAATGACTTCGCTATCTTGATGCGCCGCGTCCGATCACTTGTAGATGCCGACCGCGAAGTAGACGTCGTCCACGCGCTCGACATAGGTGCTCTTCGGCTCGATTGCCTTGGTCACCGGATTCGGCCACTTGTAGTCGACCCAGCCCTTGCCTTCCTTGGACAGCGCGATTTCGATGATCTTCTTGGCGAACGGGAAGCCGTCGGCATCCTTGAGCTCGCCCATGTCCTTGCCGATCATGCGCGAGTTGGCGCCATGCGCCGCGAGCGGCTGGCCTTCCTTGGCGACGCTGCCGAAGACGTACAGGTCTTTGTACTTGAAGTCCGGATTCTGTTCGTTGATGGCAGCCCAGGTCTTGTCCTTGCCATTGGCCTTGTAATAGGTGATCACCTTCTTGACCAGCGCGGTGGCATCGGATGCCGTGCCGCGGTCCTGGGCAATGGACGGCGCCGCCGCAACGAAAGCAATGGAAGCGAAGAGTAAGCGATTGAGCAGGTGTTTCATGATTGATGTCTCCGAGGATGAGTAGAAAAAACTTGTTCTTATTAAGTTGATTCTACAGTCTCGGCGCATCTTTTTTGTTGCCACTCAGCAACAGAAAAACACTTGACGACAGAGGACACTGTGCGCATGTTCGTCAACGCGTGCGGTTTGTAGGACGCATTCCGTCATGCCGGCTGCACGCTCATCCCATTCAGCCGATCACCGCGCGATTTTGACGCTGCTCGAGCTTCGTGCGAAGCCGCCTCAATCCGATTGCCGCCCGTTTCTTCATGATCTTCCGCGCGACCGGCAGCATCGTAAAGCGAAATGCCAGCCCGCGATTGCGGCTGAGCATGCGCCAGGTGAGATCGCAACTGCCGCCCTCGCCCGGCGCGAACTCGACTTCCATGCGCGGCAGCAGCGGCGTGAATTTTCCTTCCGTCGCAAAGAACTGGCCTGGCTGCGATTCCCTCACGACGATACTGATCTGCCGCCTGCCGCGCAACGGGACGGCGACAGTTTCCAGATATTCCTTGCCGATCTGGCCGTGCTCGAGCCAGTTGGCCGGTTCGATCGCGAGCACGCCCGGAAACCAGTCGCCGAAGCGCTCCATGTCCGTGACGTAGGCAAACACGTCCGGCACGGGGCGTTTGATATTGATGCTTTCTTCAGCGAGCAGGTGCACGTTTTCTCTCCATGACGACGGGCAGGTACAACATACCGACCGCCAGAGCGGTGGTGAGGATGTCGGCTGCCGTGTGGTAGCGCTGCACCAGCATCAGCACCGCATATGCCAGCAGCGATATCCAGCACCACCAGCGTGCCTTCGGCGCGTTCACGGCGATGAACATCGCCAGCATCAGGGCAACCGCCGTATGCGTGCTGTAGTCCATGCCGAACGCAGGCCAAACCTGCAGCCAATTGTCCAGAAACATTAACCCGTATGCGATGAGCGCACCAGCGGCCAGTCTTGCCATCCGGGCGCCAAGCACTTGCCATTGCAGCTTGCCGGGCGTGCGCAGCAGGACGGCGAGAGCGGCGAGCGCCAGCAGAGGCGTATAGATGTCGGCGATGGCATCGAGAGTTTCGTAGCTGGGCATGCAGGTCCTGGGTTTTCTTGGCAACTGATCAATGAAAGCTTTATATCGTGCTGGCGCGGTGCGTTCAACAATCGATGCGGCAGCCGGCCAGCCCGACCCGCTCATTGTCGGCCCGGCGCGAGGCTATTTCGAGCACGATGACAAGAAGCAAGGAATATCTTGCCGGATTGCACATTGTGCAATAAGCTCAAGACAGGGTGTGACCAAGGACTGCCGTCATGACGACTCCGCTATCCGGTATCAAAGCCTGGACCGACTTCCTCGGCGACAAGGACGCCCCGGTCCTGCGGCACACAACCATCGCCATCGCCGAAGCGCGCGAGCGCGTTGACCGCATCAACGTGCACGAAATCGCCGACATTGTCCTGCACGACCCGATGATGACGGCACGCGTGTTGCGTTTTTCCGCACGCAACCGCGGGCGGCGCCAGCTGCAGGACCTGTCCACGGTCGAGCATGCGGTGATGATGCTTGGCGTCGAACCCTTCTTCCACCACTTCTCGCAGTTCGAGATCATCGAAAACCACCTCAAGCCGCATCCGCAGGCACTGCTCGGCCTGTTGCATGTGATCCGCCGTGCGCAGCGCGCCGCGCGCTTTGCGCTGGATTGGGCGACATGGCGCTGTGACCTGAACTGCGAGGAAGTGGCGATTGCCGCGCTGCTGCACGACCTGGCCGAAATGCTGGTGTGGTGCCATGCACCAGAGCAGGCATTGCAGATCCAGGCGCTGCGGAAGGTCCAGCCGGCCATGCGCAGCGCAGACGCGCAGGCCCGGGTGCTGGGCTTCCATATGAATGATCTGCAGGCGCACGTGTGCAGGAAATGGGAGCTGCCGGAACTGCTGCTGACCCTAATGGACGACGCATCCTGCGAGAAGCCGCGGGTGAAGAACGTGAAGCTCGCCGTCGACCTCGCCCGCCATTCCGCGCACGGCTGGAACGATCCGGCCTTGCCCGACGACTTCCGCGCGATCGCGACGCTGATGAATATCGATGAGGATACCCTGCGCGCGCGGCTCGGGTTGAGTACACCCGGCGAACAGGAAGCATCGACGGACAGTGAAGCGGCAGGTTAGAGGGTGTTATGAATCGACATGGATCAAACAGGTTACGCAATGTAACACCTGCGTCACTATTTCCGTGTAATATCCGGCCTCATGCAGCCCTCGGAGTGAGACCCAGGTTTTCAGAAGAACAGGCTGCATCCACCGGAGCTGGCGGGCGGGAAGTAGTACCAGCACCATATTCGAAGCCCTCCGCAATGCGGAGGGCTTTTCATTTCTGCATGACGGCAGCGCACGGGTTCAATCGGATTTCGGCTTTCCCCCATCTGCAGCCAGTGCCGGATAGGCAACGCTGTGTACCCCACGGTTGTCGCGATCGAAGCTCGCCAGATACACCGCATCCCTGCCAGGATTGATCTTGGAGACATGCCTGACATGCCGTCCATCGTGCACGGCCATGTACAAGGGCTGCTTGCCGCTTGCATCGAACACCATGTAGCCGGTGTCGTGCTTCACGGGGAACATGCGCGGCGACAGGCGTAGCAGCAGGTGTTTGATCCAGGGGTGTGCATGGATCCAGGTCATGACCGGGGTGCGCATTGTGTACATCGCGACATACAGCCTGCCGTCCTTGTCCCGATTGATCCCGTCCGGCATGCCGGGCAGGAATTCCTGCAGCACCTCGTCCTGTCCCGCCTTCGGACCGGCAATGTAATAGCGCAGCATGCGGAACTTCGGCGTCTCCGATACGACCACCGATTGCTCTACACCATCCGTCCCCTCCGACCCGTAGTCGATCAGCACGCCGTCAACAAAATGGTAGTCCTGCGCCACCAGCCGCGCCGACTGCTTTTCCAGGTCGAACATCCACAACCGGCCATTGTTTGCCAGCGAGATGGCCTCTTCATAGGCCGCTTCGCCCATCGCCGCACCTGGGAAGGGATAGGGCTCGGACATGTACACGCGCCTGCCGTCACGGCTCACGTCGAGGTCGTTGCAGAAGCGGACCGGGCGGCTGTTCCCATCCGTCATGCTGCGGAATGCAAGCGAACCTCCGTAAGTGAAGGGGATCACAGTGCCCTGGTTCCCTGCACGCGGCGCCTCGACAGGCGGCGGCAGCGGCACACGCACGCCGAGCGGCCGGATTTCTCGTGTCGACAGGCGCAGTTCATAGACACCGACGGGCGCATCCTTCGATGGCTTGAAGCCGTGCAGGTTGGATGCGCAGAACAGCATGCGGTCCGGATCGTTAGGCACGATGCGCGCACCGGACGGTACCAGCGGCGTCTGCACGAAGCGCTCCGCCCTGCCCGAGGCGAGATCCAGTTTCCATATCCACCCGTCGCGTGCGGTGATAAAGGCGCGGCCCTGATCTTCCTGAAGGACGATATCGTCGTGTCCGGGTACGTCGATTCCCAGAACCTTGCCTGCACCGAGGTCGTCGTTGCGAGCAGCGACCGCCAGCAGCCTGGAATCCGGGGCACCCATTTCGTAAGCAGGTGCAATCCTGATGTAGTCCGGCGGCGCGCTGGCGATCCATGCTACGGCAATGACAGCCAGCGCTGCAGCGGTAATGGTGCGTTTAGTCGCCATGTTGCCGCCCTCCCTTCGCTTCGAGCACATGCGGGACCTGGTCATCGAGCCAGTAGGCGTTGCCCGGCTCGACGACGAGAATCTCCTCGAACTTCGCGCCTCCGCCTTTCCAGCCGATATGCGGTTCGATTGCCCATAATCCGAGCTTCTTTCCGACATGTTCCGGCGTGAGCGCCGCCGACAGGCCAAGTTTGAGAAACACCATGTTGGTCTCCAGCGAGAACCAACCGAAGGAGCGCGTGCCGATACGGATTGGCTTGCCGGTTTTCGGTTTCACCTTGAAGACCCGGTGGCCCAGCACGCAGTGCGGATACCTGGCATGGATGTTGTCGTAGCCGGCTGCAGCGATGATGCGATCGATCTCCACCCAGATCTCCGCAGGCGTCATCGGACTTGCGAACATGCGGGGAATCGCATCGCGCAGTTCAAGCAGAAACGTCTTGGCGCGCACGAGCTCCGGATTGCTGCCAAGCGACGTGACATATCCGACGTCGCCGATGTAGCCGTCGACGATAGGCGACACATCGAGAATTGCGGTTTCGCCTTCACGCAGCGTACGTTCACCCGGATGGTAATCGGCATAGTCCTTGTAACCGTCGAAGCGCGCATGTTCGCCGAACCAGGCAAAGGGACGGTGCAGGAAGCGCTCCGTGCCGCGCGACTTCAGGTAATCGGCGAGCAGGCCGGACGCCTCGATCTCCGTCATGCCCGGTTTGAGCAGCGTGCCGACATGCACGACGCAGTCGTACGCGAGCCGCTGCGCATGCAGGAATCCGTGCAGTGTCTGTGCGGACGGAAGACGGTCGGCACCGCCTGAAAAGCGCGATGTGACCCGCGATAGCCAGCGATAGGCGCGATCCATCGGACCGGATGGTTCGTAGGAATAACCGATAGGCATGCTTGTCTCCTTCATGTTTTTTTGTACTTACATGGTATGGAGGCGCACATGGCCGCAGTATTGTTGTGCGGCCAAATCGATGGTTAAATTCAGCCAAAAATGGGAGACGGCCGTGAGCAAGCGCCTGGCGGGTATGAATTTCGTGTCGATCGTCGAACCGGTTGTGCCGATACACCTGCCGGCACTGCTGCTGGACGTGGTGCTGGAATACGGTGTGGATGCCGGTGAACTCCTGGCAGGCACCGACTTGCGGCGTGAACATTTTTCTCACCCCGATACCTTGCTCAGCTACGGGCAACTGGCAGTGATCATCTCGCGCGCATTGCAACTCACCGGCAATCCCCGCCTGGGACTGCACTTCGGATCGCGTATCCGTCTGTCCCACCAGGCCGAGCTGGGCATGGCCTACGCCAGTGCACCGACCTTGCGCGCGGCGCACCAGGTGACGATGCGCTACCAGAAACTGCTCGGATCCGCCTTCGACCTGCGCATCGTTGCAAAGCCGGATCACGTCGCCATCGTCGCTTCGAAACTGGTTCCGCTGGCTGAGCGTTACTGCTTCAACCAGGAATCATGGCTGTCGGCGATTGCGCGCCTGACAGCAATGGTGATGGAAAAGCGCATCGAGGAGATGGAACTGGAGATCGAGTTCGACTATCCGGCGCCGAAGGACGTGCAACCATTCCACGCCGTGTTCGGCGACAGGGTGCGCTTCGGCAGGAGCACCTGCCAGGTTCTGATCCCGCGCAGGCTGCTCGACGAGCCCCTGCCCGGCTCTGCACCGGCCCAATTCCGGCTTGCACTCGATCAATGCGAAAAGGCACTCGGCCGCAACCGCATTCCACAATCCCTGCCGGCCAGGATACGGCAGCTTCTGCAGGAGAACCTGGCGGAACCATTGAGCGCGCAGTCGGTGGCACAACGACTCAACCTGTCGGTGCGTACCATGCACAGGCGGCTGGACGAACTGGGCAGCAGCTACCGCGATCTGCTGCGGGATACCCGCTTCGAGACGGCTGCCGGTTTGCTGAGCGAATCGAACCTGCCCGTTACGGTCATTGCCCACCGCGCAGGATTCTCTGACCTGTCCAATTTCACCAAGGCTTTTCGCGAATGGGCAGGAGTCACGCCGGGAAGGTATCGACAGCTGGTTGATTGAACGTTAACGGCTCAACTCCCGCAGCTTGCCTTTCACCTCCGCCCACAGATGCGCATCCTCCGGCGCTTCCTTCCTTTCAATGATCGGGCTCCATGCCTCGGCCAGTTCGCGGTTGAGTGCGATGAATTCTTGCTGGTCGGCGGGCACCTCGGCATCCGCATAGATCGCATTGACCGGACACGCTGGCACGCACAGCGCGCAATCAATGCAGTCCTCCGGCGAGATCACGAGAAAATTCGGCCCCTCGCGAAAGGCGTCCGCGGGACAGGGTTCGACGCAATCGGTGTGCTTGCATCGGATACAGCTCTCCGTAACGACATAGGTCATGACCATCCTCCATGTGCAATAGACGTGTGGAGATAGTGTCAGGAGAAACGGCGGTGGTCACAAGCGATATAAATTCGTGACGTCATGCATGGCGGGAATGATCTTCCACTGCTCATCCTTCCAGCGCCGTCAACCTGCGCAGCAATGCCTTGCCCTCTTCCCACGCACCGAGTCCGCTGCGTGCATTGATGTGACCGGCCGCTCCCACGCTGACAAATTCGCTGTCCCACGCTTCGGCGCATTGCCGCCTGTATTCGTGCGAGCCGTAGGGATCATTCACGCTGGAAACGACCATGCTCCTGAACGGCAGGCGCCGCAGAGTGACCGGTTCGAATCCGCTCGCCTGCATCGGAAAGTTCGGACCGCGAACGTCCGGCACCGAGACCAGCATCGCGGCCCGCACGCCAGCCGCGCCAGTGCGCAGCGCCCATTCGACGACGGGCAGGCAGCCGAGGCTGTGCGCAACGATAGCGACCGGCGCCGTTGCGGCCTTAACCGCACGATCGACCGATGCAATCCAGTCTGCACATTGCGGATGGTCCCAGTCCCCCACCTCGATGCGCCTGAAGGAGGGATTCTCCATCTCCCACAAGGTCTGCCAGTGTTCCGGTCCCGAGTTGTTAATGCCCGGCATGATCAATACGGTTTCGCCCATCATGCGTCTCCCTTCTTCCTGTTCAAAGACTTTCAGTTTAGGGTTTGAGGCACCGGACGGATATCGGAAAACATTTGTTTTCATCGTATGATCCCTTCAATCTATTGTTTCTTCATGGATCTGGATTATGAAAACAAGGTTCGACGCGGACCGGATCGACTGGAAGATCATCGAACTGCTTCAGCGCGATGCGCGGATGACGAATACCGAAATCGGCAAAACGGTCGGCTTGTCGCAGCCGGCCGTGACCGCGCGCATTCGTGCACTGGAAGACGCAGGCGTGATCGAGGGCTATACGGCCCGGATCAATCCGCGCGCGTTGGGACAAGAGATCACAGCGATCATCCGGCTGAAAACCACCCACGAGAAGATCAATGCCTGCCTGAAGGCCTTCGAGCGGATTCCGGAAATCCTTGAGGCGCATCGGATCACCGGCGAAGACTGTTTTGTTGTGAAGGCGTCGTTTGCGGAAATGCCGCGACTGGAGGCGGTGATCGATACCCTGGCGAAGTTCGGGTCGGTCACAACATCGCTTGTGCTGGCGGCATACAAGCCGAAGCCATTGATGGCACCTGCGGCGTAATCAGGCGGCAGGCCTGCCCTTGGCGAAAGGCGCTGCATGCCGCAGGTCCTGCACGAAGCGCGCGTACGACGCCTCGCGCACCTCATCCGGCACGCGCAGCAAATAGGACGGATGCACGGTAATCAGAAGCTGCATACCGGCATGGAAAGGCATCACCCTGCCCCGGTTCGCCTCGATGGGCGTTGCGCGGCCGAGCAGAGCGCGTGCAGCCGTCGCGCCCATCGCCACCACCAGCTGCGGCGCCACCAGCTCAAGCTCGCGTTCCAGCCACTGGTGACAAGCCCCGATCTCGGCCTCGCCCGGCTTCTTGTGCAGGCGGCGCTTGCCGCGCGGTTCCCACTTGAAATGCTTGACCGCGTTCGTGACGTAGACCTTGTCGCGGTCGACGCCCGCGTCCTCCAGTGCGCGATCCAGCAATTGACCGGCAGGACCGACAAAAGGATGTCCCTGCCGGTCTTCCTGGTCGCCGGGCTGCTCGCCTACCAGCATGATGCGCGCATGCTCCGGGCCTTCGCCGAAGACGGTCTGGGTGGCATTCGCCCATAGCGGACAAGCCCTGCAGTCGTGCGCAGCGAGGCGCACATCCTCGAGGTCGCCGGTGTCGGGCGCCACACGGGGCGGCACCTGCTTCGGCACGCGGGGGGCACGTTTACGTTCTGCGGGGTGGTGTGTAGTGGGCATGGGCGCCGCGAGAAAAACGATCCGTCATCAATGTGATTCCGGCAACCGGATTTCGTTCGCGACGTATCCTGCCCAGCGGCACTTCAGAAGTACTTCTTGACCACTTCGCCGAACGCTTCCTCGGCGGACTTGCCCTGCTTCATCAGTTGGGTGATTTCTTCCGTGTGCTGGGAAATGGCCGCAGGCAGGGCATGCCGGTTGTTGCGGTAGTACTCGTAACGCTGCGCGGCGAACTGTTCTTCCAGTTTGGCGGCGCTGGTGCGCGTACCGGTGCCGCTGCCGGCGCGAACGACGCGCGGCGCGCGCGATGCCGACGTACGGGAACCGAGGCCAAAGCCGGTAATGGCAGCCTTGACCTGTTCGATCGTGAATGCATTCGTGGCGTTCGCGCCGACGAATTCATGCCCTTCCGGACGCATCAGGTGGTGATTCCTGTCGAACGCCATGGTCTTGCCAAGTGTATTCGTCACCTGGTAGCTCGGCTCCGGGCCGCCTGTGACCAATGAAAATTGGACGTGCTCGCCGTAATCGGCCATCTTTTCCATCACGCCCTTGAGGAATTCTGCCGAAAGGGAATCGACGTTCCCGTTCCAGCGTTTGCTTCTGGTTGCCAAGGTGAATTGCCTTCTAAAAAGTTGCAGAGGTACTGATGTCCCGTCGCGCCGGCACTGCGACAGCACGAGACAGGGGCGAAATTATCGCTCATCCGCGCGCTTGATGGTTTGATCAATCAGGAATGGGATCGCCTTTGGGCGTGCCTGGATTCAATACTCACTTACGTCCGACGAGATAGCGCACCCCGTCCGGTCCGTAACTTCGGTGTGCGGCTCGCCCGCCTTCAGGCGGAAGATATCGCCCGCGATCCCTCCCGATCAACCTTCGGCCAGGACCTGGCGCATGGCCTGTTCGAATACCTCGACCGGCTGGCCGCCGGAAATCAGGTAACGGTCGTTGAGGATCACGGCGGGGACGGAATGGATGCCCTGTTCGAGGAAGAAATTTTCCTGCTCGCGCGTCTCGGCCGCGTACGCGTCCGAGGAAAGGATCTCGCGTGCACGCGCCGTATCGAGGCCGACTTCGCCCGCGAGCCGCAGCAGCACGTCGTGCGCGCCAGGATTCTCGCCATCGGTGAAATACGCCTTGAACAGCGCGTGCTTGAGTTCCTTCTGCTTGCCCTCTTCCGCCGCCCAGTGCAGCAGGCGATGGGCATCGAAGGTGTTGTAGATGCGCCCGCGCTTGTCCATGTTGAATGCGAATCCGACTTCCTCGCCCCGGGCGCGGATCATGTCGCGCGTCTGCTGCGACTGTTCCGGAGTCGCGCCGTACTTCTCGGCGAGGTGTTCGTTGATGTCCTGGCCCTCAGGCCCCATGTGTGGATTGAGCTCGAACGGCTGGAAGGTGAGGTCGGCATGCACTTCATCGCCGACGCGCTCCAGCGCCTTTTCCAGGGAGTGCAGCCCGATCGCACACCACGGACAGGAGACATCGGATACGAAATCGATCTTCATTAGTTGCGCCATGGAATTTCTCCCCGAATGCCTGTCAATTTACGCAGTGTACTCTTTTGGGCAGCGGTCTGCGCTAACCAACCATGGGATAGGACAAGGCATGCGCCAGCATGTGCGCGACGATGGCCGACTCCAGCCCGCGGCGCCAGTAGAGCACGCCCGCAACGAGGCCAAAGACGGCATTGCCGGCAACGATATACAGGGTCGGCGCCAAGCCAAGCGGCCCGGCAATCGACGTAGCGGCCGGCAGGTGCATCACGCCGAAAGCCAGCGCGCTGGCGGCAATGGCAAGCCAAAGTTGTACCGGAGACGGCCTGTCGCTCCGTCCTGGCGTCAGGCGCCAGAACAACCACACGAGGAAGCTCATCAATCCCCAGCGCATCAGGATTTCCTCGGTGATGCCGCCATACAGTACGCGCGCCGCGAGCGGCAGCTCAGCCTGGCCCTGCAATTGCGCGAGCGGTTCCGGCGCAAAGCGGCTGAAGATCCACAGAAAGGCGGCACCGAACAGCCCGCCAAGGATGCCGGGCACCAGCTGCGGCCGCAATGTATCAACGCCACGCAGGGAACCGGCAAGCGGCATTAGGAACGGTGCCTGGAGGCCAGCCTTCGGCGCGAAGCGGATGCCTCCGTACACGGCGAGCGCCAGCAGCAACATGCTTTGCACGGCGCTTGCAGTACTGACCACCCACATCGGTACAGGAAGCGGCCGTCCTGCCATCAACGCCGGCAAGGCGAACCAGGATATTGCAATGATGCCGGGCAGGCCGGCAGTCCAGAGAGTAAGAAAGCGTTTCATGGTAGGGGAATGGTAGTTCGGTTTGTCGGATCTTGTCTTGGTCCGGTCGCGACCGGGGCCTGTTACTGCGCTTTGATGGTGCGGTTACGACGGTTTACAGTCATTGTCCGGTAGCCGGGATCGGCAGCGATCTCGGCCTCGCTGAACGGCAACGCAATCCACTGCTTGCGCGAGAACCGTTCCGTCTGGTCGGCATGATGCGCGGAGCCCGGGTTGGCGGACTGCGAATACGCCAGCAGCGCATTGGCCCTCGGCCCGGCATCGTCGAAGGCGACCGATTGCACGTAGCTGGTTCCGGAGACCGCCTCCAGCGTGCCATCCTGCATGGGATGGCCGATGACGACGTTGTAGATACCAAGCCCGTCGATGCCACCGTGGACCGGAATAGTCTTGCCGCCACGATGCGACACCTGGATATCCCCGAGCCGCGCGTCGAGCGACCATCCCAGCCGGTTGGCGTCCTGCACCGCTGCCACCAGCGCATTCCGCAGGATGGCGGCCACAGCCGGTTCGTCGTGCTTCAGTCCGCGCGGCGTATGGCGCGGATCTTTCGGGTCAAAGGGCACCGCCCATACTGCGGGATTGTCCATGGCCCGCATCATCATCCCCATGAAGTAGAGATAACCAATGTTGGTGTCGAGGTCGGCGGTACGGTCCCAGTTCGCCAGCCGGTTGCATCCGGCTGCGAATTCGGGCGGCCCATCCTCGCCGCCCCTCCTGCACAGCGCCAGTACATCATCCATGACCAGCTGCGCCAGGTAGATGCGATTGCCGAGCGCCATGTCCTGCAAGGCCTGCTGGGTCATGCGACGGCCCTGCTGGCCAGTGCCAAGCCGGGACTGCAGTTCGGCCAATCCGAAGCGGGTGCGCATACTCTGCGGAGTGTTTTCCCTGCTGACGACAGGAGAAAATCCGGTCAGCGGCGCCGCCGGATTGGCCAGCCATGCGCTGTCATTGCTGTTATGCACATAGTCGTTGCGGGCAAGAGTGGGCAGTCTGCTGCCGGCAATGATGCCCTGCTGCGGCGCTTGTGCATCGCTGTCCCAATCGCACCGGCTGGTATCGCCGGCAAGGACGAACATCCCGTTATCGGCATGCGCCCTGTACGGCTCGGGCATGCAGGACGCAAGTTTGGTTTCGTCCAGGTTCGGTATCGGCGAAACATTCATGTACAGGGTATTGCCGTCCTTGTCCGCGGCAATGGTGTTGTTCCACGGGTTGCCGACGACACGCGCATTAACTGACTGGAGTTCCGCCAGCGAGGTGGCACGGTTCATCGCGTACCACTGCTCGATCGCACGGTGGTTGTCTGCGTTCGCATCGCGGATCGCGTAGGCGGCCGTGCCGCTCCATTCCAGCCCTGCCTCCGGGAACACGACGACCGGACCGAAACGTGTGCCATAGAACTCGCGCGACTGCCGGACCACTTTTCCATCCGCTCCCTTGACGTCGATGCTGACAGTCTTGCGCGTCATGTCGATAGCCTGCCCGTCGACCATGTACCGGGTCGGGTTCTTGTCATCCAGGCGCAGCGCATAGAGCGTGTAATGCGCCGACGTATCGGTGGTATGGCTCCATGCAAAGTTGCGGGTGAAGCCGATGCCGACAATCGGCAGGCCCGGCAACGTGGCTCCCATGACGTCGAGCTTGCCGGGAATGGTCAGGTGCAACTGGTAGAAACGGAAGGTATCGGCCCACGGAAGGTGGGGCTGCCCGAGCAGCATTCCCTTGCCGTTGTCGGTTGCGTCCCGGCCAAGCGCGAGCGCGTTGCTGGCGGTGACGCGCCTGGGCAGTGCCTTTGGCGCAACCGGATTCGCAGACGAGACAGCAAGCTTGCCGGGCGCGGGAGGACGCGCTGTCACGAATCCATCCATGAACGCTGCCGAACTGTTTGCGAGCGCCGCGCGCCGCATCAGTTTCATCACGTCGCGCTCGCCGATCGCGCGCACCCATGCACCATTCCTGCAGGCGTCGGGCAGGTTGGCAGCGCCGGTCTTCTCCAGGTAGTCGTTGACCCCGGCGGTGTATCCCTTGACCAGCGCCTGCACTTCGGCCGGTTGCTTCTGCCATGCGGCTGCAATGGTCTCGTCATCATTGACCAGGCGGAAGAAATAGTCGGAGGTGAGATTGTCCTTCTGCAGGATGGGCGAGTCGGAACTCGATCCTTCCGCGCCGAAGTGTTTCGAGCGCTCGCCGTTCACAGTCAGTATCTCGTTGGCCAGCAGGCAGAAGTTGTCCTCTGCGTAGGCATACCCGATGCCATAGCCCAGGCTGGCCTCATCGTCGGCTTTGATGTGCGGGATGCCAAACGACGTACGGCGTATCTCGGCAGCATATGTGGCGTTTGCGTTCGCGCTCGCATTGGTGCTCGCAGTGCCGGAAGATCCTCCGCCACAGGCGGATACCAGGGCGGCCGCGACGGCGAAGCCTGCGCATTGCAAAGTGCGAATCGTGATGGATGTCGTCATCTGCGCCTCCGTTAGAAGTGGTATTTGAGGTTGACGCTCAGCATTGCCGCATCGCTCTTCTTCGATATCGCGCCGATGTTGTCGAACTCGATGGCCGCCGTCGTTTGAGGCGTGAACGCATACTCGGCCCCAACGCTGCCGAACGTAAGGCTGCGGCTGCTGCGATGTAGGTCGGCGAATTCGGGTATGGCACGGCTGGGGGATGTGGGATGGGTGCGGCCGTAGCTCAGCATGAGCTTCGCGGTCAGCGCAAACTGATCGGTGACGGGCAGCCGCCCGGTGCCGGCCAGGTAAAACGCTTCCGCCCGTCCCTTGAAGGTGCCCGCCGCATAGGTATTCCTGACGTGCCCGAGATTGGCGTAACCCGCTTCAACGCCCCAGTGCTCCGTGAACCGGTAGCCGGCATACAGTTTTTGCGCCGCGTCGGAACGGTCGCTCGCGCTGCGCGGGGACGGGATCGCGTCGAAGTCGAAGCGGCTTGCGCCGACACCGACACCGACATACGGTCCGATCGCAACGTCGGCATGGGCGGCTGCGGTCAGTGCCAAGGTCGCCAGCATCGCCGGCATGTGTTTGTGCATATCGATCTCCAAAGAATGATGGTCGGAAGGCGATTGTGCAAAGCCAGGCTTAAGGAATGCCAAAGGCCGCCTTAAAGTTTTCTTAAACATTCGCTGGTAAAGTGGCGGCATGAAAATCTGCCAAATCGAAGACGACCTCGAACTCGGCCGGGCCCTGCAGGCAGCTCTCCAGGACGCCGGGCACGATGTGGTGTGGGTTCGGCGCGGGATCGACGCGCGCGACTGGGTCGGCCGCGAGGATTTCGACGCCATCCTGCTCGACCTTGGCCTGCCCGACTGCAACGGCCTGGACTTGCTGCGTCATTTCCGCGGGACGGCCGAACCGCTTCCCATCCTGGTGATCACTGCGCGCGACAGTCTCGACGACCGTTTGCGCGGGCTGGACCTCGGCGCCGACGACTATCTCGTCAAACCCTTCGCCGTCAGCGAACTGCTGGCGCGCCTGCGGGCCGTCGCGCGTCGCGTGTCGGGCTGGAATGAGGCGCTGGAGCCCGTGTGGAAGGTGAAAGATCTTGTGCTCGATGAAAAGCGGATGACCGTCACGCGCGGCGGCAAACCGGTGACGCTGTCGAAGACCGAGTTCGCATTGCTCCACCTGCTGATGCGGCGTGCCGACCGCGTCCTGACCCGGCGCGAACTGGAGGAATGGGCGCTACCCAACAGCGAGAGCCAGGCGCTCGACGTCCACATGTCCAACCTGCGCAAAAAGATCGACGAAGGCTACATCCGCACCGTGCGCGGCGTCGGCTACGTGCTCGAAAAATGAGAACCCGGCATCGTTCCCTTTTCCTGCGGCTGGTCGCCGGCTTCATGCTTGTCATGTTCGGCGTGTGGACCTGCCTTGTCGGCGCGGTCATCTACGAAGCGCTGAACCAGAGCACGCGGATAGAAGAAGTCGCGCTCGACGCCAGCGCGCAGCAAGCGATGCTTCTGATGCAGGCACTGTCGGACCGACCGGACGCCATGGCTGCCGCGGTGGCGCAGTTCGAGCAGGCGGAGAACCGGCGGCGGGTGTCCAATGACGGCGAGTTCGCCCGTCCGCTGCATGTGCAGGCATGGAAGGACGGCGTGCTCGTCCACGGTGCGCCGCAACTGCCCTCTTCCGTTCCGGCGAATCGCGGCCACAGCACATTCATGGTGGACGGACGCGGGCGTTTCGCCTCCACCCGGCTTGACGCGGACCGCGGCCTTGCGATTCGCGCCGTGGTCGACGACCCGGAGTCGGTGGTGTTGCAGCCGTCCAGCGTCGGCTATTACGTGTTGCCGTTGCTGATCAGCTTTCCTTTCCTGATGCTGCCGGTATGGTTCACCGTGCGCGCCGGCTTGCGCCCGGTGAAGAACATGATCGATGAAATCGAACGGCGTGAAGCGTCGGACCTGACGCCGCTGGGCCAGTCGCCGTACAAGGAGCTGTCGCCGCTGGTCATCGCCATCAACCGCCTGATGGAGCGGCTGAAGGAACGTCTTGAGCGCGAGCAGGAGTTTCTTGCCGATGCGGCACACGAACTGAAGACGCCGCTCGCGGTAATCCAGGTCAATGCCGAAGCGCTCGGCAGCGCACCCAGCAAGGAACGTGCGGGCGAAGCGCAAGCCGGCCTGCAGTCGGGCGTCGCCCGCGCGGCGCACGCGGTGCACCAATTGCTCGCCTATGCGCGTTCCAAATCCGACCGGGAAAAAGCGGATCTCAGCAACATCGACCTCGTCGAACTCGTGCGTGGGCGCATGGCCTTGCTTGCCCCGCTTGCACTGCAGCGGAATGTCGAACTGGAACTTCGCAGCCCGGAACAATGCATGCTGCAGATGCACCGGGAGAGCATGATGCTGCTGGTCGACAACCTCATCGACAACGCGGTCAAGTACTCACCGCAGGATGGGCAGGTCGCCGTCTGCATCGAGACCGCGGCGGGCCGTGTCCGGCTCGCGATCGTCGACCAGGGGCCCGGCATCGCGCCGGCACTACGCGGCAAGGTATTCGAACGTTTCTACCGGGTGCCGGGACAGGACCAGCCCGGAAGCGGACTGGGGCTGGCGATCGCGGAAAGGGCTGCACAGCGCAATAATGCAAGCGTCACGCTCGACGCGGGTCCTGGCGGAAGGGGGTTGGCGGCTACGGTCGAGTTCCGCAGCGGCGCGGCATCCACCTGAATGATGCACATCGGTTCATCGAGTGCGGGCCTTCCGTGGTGTTATGCTTTACCCCGCGCAATTTCCCGGCGCACCATCCAGATTCACAAAACCCGATTCACAAAAATGAAGCTCGACGATTTCCTGAAAAAACTGAACGACGCGCCCGCCTCCGTCACTTTCGACGACACCATGGCGGCAGTGGCCGATACCTATGACTTCACCCCGGCCGCCTTCACCAATGGCGACACGCGCAACGAAGCCGGCCAGAACTCCGGCTCCTGCAAGCTGTTCGCATTCGCGATACTCAACAAGCTGAGCAAGGAGCAGACGCTCGCCTGCTTCGGCGCTTACTACCGCGAGGACGTGCTGAAGAATCCCGATGGCACAGACCACCAGAACATCCGCAACTTCATGAAGTACGGCTGGGACGGCGTGAAGTTCGACAGCATACCGCTGACGCCGAAAGCCGCCGCCTGATCATGCAGCGGGCGGCAATGCCGCCCGCTGCGTGTCGTACGCTACGCGCGCATCTCCGACGTCGTCGGGTCGATGACCCGATGAACCGTCGCGACACTGTTGATCGGGAATCCACCCCGCTTCGCATGCTCGCGTACAAGATCCTCGGACTCGGCGATATAGACGCAATAGATCTTGTCGTCGGTCACATAACTCTCCTGCCACTGGATCGACGTCCCCATGTTGTGAAGAACGTCGCGTGACTTGGCGGAGATGTCGCACAATTCATCGTCGGACAGTTTTCCGGCATTGGGAAGTTCGCGTTCAATGACGTACTTAGGCATGGTGGTCTCCTGGGCTCGTTGATCTCGGTGAAGCACAGGACAGCGGCGCTGCCCTGTCAGGAACCACCTTAGGCCCGACCGTGCCGGAGCGATTGAGCTAACGCAAACAGAGCGGCCCTGCCGTGCCCCGCGTCAAGACCGCAAGTGCGTGCAGGAAAGAGGCGAATCCGTGGAATTGCCCCTCGCGCACTTCACGGGCGCGGGCCCGCATCCGGTCCTGATGAACCCGCAGTCCCCGCCGTGCCACCCGACGCTCCGGAAGCGCCGGCTGCGTCGATGCCTTCGGGGCCCGCTGTTCCGCCGGTATTGCCCGCAGCCCCTTCGGTCCGCCGCGCAGGGCCGGGAGTCCGCTGGGCATTCTCTCCCAATGCCTCCACCGCAGCCGTGCCGGCAAAACCGGTTGCCGTTCCAGTATCGGATCCGGTCGCATCGCTCACCCCTGTGGTTGCCGTGCGTGCAGCTGCTCCCGCTTGCACCTGGGAACGGTCCGGCTCGGCGGGCGTCGAGACTTTTTCGACCAGTTGCGCAACGTCCCGCTGTTTGGTGTATTCGTCGGTCTTCGCGGCGAGATCGCCGAGCGACACGATGCCGACCAGGCGGTGCGCGTCGTCATGCGATACCACCGGCACGCGGCGTATCTGCGTGTCGGCCATCTGCCGCATCACGTCGTCCAGCGGCTGGTCCTCGAAACACCAGCGGACATCGGTGCTCATCACCTCTTCGACCTGCGCTTCGCCAGGCAGCCGCCCTGCGGCGACACCGCGCACCGTGATGTCGCGGTCGGTGACCATGCCGACCAGGCGCTCGCCGTCGCACACCGGCAATGCGCCTACATTGAGTTCGTCCATCATTTGTGCCGCGCGCTGCAGGTTCTCGTGGGGCGAGATGAATTGCACATTGCGCGTCATTACTTCCGAAACCATCTGCATCACACTCTCCTGTTCTTCGTTCGCATCATGCACCGCGGCCTTTGCCCGGATCGCGCGCACCCGATGTGCCACCGCCTGTCAGCGAGGCCCCAGATCCGGACGAGGTGCCGGTTCCCGTACGCGTGTCGCTTGCGCTTGCCGTTTCGCCGAGGCCGGTTCCGCCCGCGGCAGCTGCGCCGGCTGCGGGACTGGCGGCATTCCCGCCGATCGCTCCACCCGGTGTGCCCGGCGCACCGGTGGCGTCGGTGCCGCTACGCTGGCCGGTGGAGCTTTCGGCTCCCTTGCTGCCGGAGAGACGGGCACCGGCAGAGGCATCAGTGCCGCCGGCGGCGCCGACCACCGCTGACGTGCCGCCGCCCTGCCGGGAAGTCGCGTTGGTGCCCTGACCTGTTGCGTTTCGGCCGGCTGAGGTTACCGGCGATGTAGGATTTTCGTCGCCCGACCACCCTTCCGATCCGGCGGCGTAGCTCGACGTCGGTGCCGAGGAATTGCGCGGGCTGCCGCGCTCACCCTGCGCGGATGCGATGCCTTCCTGCTGGCGGACGTTTTCGCCTGCCTGGACCGGTGTATTGCCGGCTTGTCCGCCCGTCACCTGTCCGCCTTGCACTTCCCCGCGCCATACTCCGGTTTCCGATCCGCGCCGCTCGATGAAATCCTTGAATCGCGCAAGGTCGCTCTTCAATCGTTGCGAGATCTCCTGCTCGCTGCTGCCCGCAGAGGAACCCGGCACCTGCTGGGGTTCCGATTCAAGGGTGAAAGTGATGCGTGAAGCATCCTGGCCGAGCGGCTGGACTTCGACGCGTGCCGAACTGGTCGGGCCGCTCGTGTTGTGCCAGGCGATGCAGCGGTCGGGTTCCTGCTCGGTGATTTCCGCATCCCATTCGACCGCACGGTTGGACATCATGGTGCGCCAGTGCAGGTGCGTGTCATCGAGCTGCTGCACCGCTTCGACTTCTTCCATGAACTGCGGATAGTCTTCGAACTGCGTCAGCTGGTTATAGGCCGTGTGCACCGGGATCCGGATGTCGATGGATTGCTGTACGGTTGCCATGTTGCATCTCCTTGTCTCTCGCCGTCCGGTTCGCATGCCGGAACCGGCACGTGGTGAACCATGAGAGCGCAAGCCGCGCGACAAGTTGCGGCGAAGATGACGTCAGCGTCCGTGGTAGTACGCTTCCTGGATCATCCACAAGGTGGTGCGTATGGCGTTGAGGTCTTGCATGCCGGCCGGGGCGCCGGCCTTCTGTTGCGGCACCAGCGGTAGAGGCACCATGAGACGGATGTAGTGCGCATCCAGGCCGGGATCAGCATCGAGCAGGCGCAGCGCCTCTTCCTCGATGTCGAACATCAGCTGCCAGCTCAGGGCATTGCCTTTGGCGACGTGGCGCTGCACGATGCTCCGGATCACTTCGCGCAAACGCGATTGGACCGCGTCGAGTTTGGCGATTTCAGATTCCATGGCGACCTCGATATAATACTGTGTTTTTATACAGTATAATCGGTGTCATGGGAATTCAAGGAAAACCGGCGTTACCCCGCAGGAAGGAGGTCAGGAGATGAGAACGCACAGCGCTTTATCCTTGCTGAAGGACGGGGAGCTTTGCATCGTGACAACCAAGTATGGCGAACGGGAAATGCGCTGGAACGTGGCGAGCTGGTGTTTCTACTACACCAGCGCCGGCACGCCCATCGTATGCCCTTTCGATGAGATCGAAGAGTGGCGTCCCGCGGTCGTGAAGAAAGTGTAGGCGCGACGCCCGCAGAGCGGCGGACATCGCGCCTGGTCGTTGTACGCGTAACGGTTTACGCCGTCATCACCACGGCCTGTCTCCCGTAGACGACAACTTGGCCGCCGTTTTCGGCTTGCCATTGCTGCGCTTCTTTCTCGTTCGAAAACCAGACCTGGTTGTAATCGCCGAAGGCGCCGAGGTCGAGCCGGAAGCGGTCCAGCGTGCTTGCCGGCTTGCGGTCGATCTCATGCTTGCAGGCCTCCCAACCCGGATAGCCGAGTTCGGCGGCGATCATGCGCAACATGTGCTTCAACTGCACGGACTCGCGCGCATGGTAGAGGTCGGTCAGGCGCGCCGCCGGTACGACGCCGGACTGAAGCAGACGGCGTAGAACGGGCAGTGAGCTGCTCGGTTTTTCCGAATGCGCTTCGCGCAGCAAACGGCGCGCGACACGGCGCAGGAACTCCGCATTGGATGCGGCCGGATTGTTTCGGGGGGAATGGGTATGCATACCTGGCTCCTTTTCATTCCTTTTCACGCCGTTCCCGCTGCGGCCACTGTGAATGGAAAGGCATATGCATCGTAATGATGTCGTCGGCAGGTGCGCTGGCTTTTGCGGGAGCGGGTTCCCTGCTGAACCCGCGCGTATGGTAGCACATGCACCGCATGGCACGTGTGCATCATGCAGCCGCGTCCATCCTTCACGGCAACACTTGCCCTTGAGATCCGTCAACAAGCGCAATAATCCTGCCGGGCGTTATTAAAGACACATTTCAACCGCGCGAAAGCCTGCTATGAGTGAAATGTGCGGATCGCGCCGCCACGGCCGGGAACCTGGCCGGCGGTATGACCCTGGAGGATGCGATGAGCCTCACTCTCACCTCGCCGGCGTTCACTGCAGGCGGCAACATTCCCCACCACCACACTTGCGACGGAGACGACGCATCGCCGCCGTTGGCCTGGACCGGTCTGCCGGCCGGGACGAGAAGCCTTGCGCTCATTGTCGACGATCCCGACGCCCCCGACCCGGCCAAACCCGAGCGCGTCTGGGTGCACTGGGTGCTCTACAACATCCCGCCGGAGGCGACCGCCCTGCCACCGGCAGTCGCAAAGAAAGACCTGCCGGCCGGCACGCACGAGGGCATGAACGACTGGAAGCGCACCGGCTATGGCGGCCCCTGTCCACCGATTGGCCGGCACCGTTACTTTTTCAAGCTCTACGCGCTGGACACGATCCTCCCTGATCTCGGCCCCGCGAACAAGGCGGCACTGGAAAAGGCGATGCAAGCGCATATCGTCGAGCAGGCCGAGCTGATCGGCACGTATCAGAAGAAATAAGCGAGTGAAGGAGATTCGCATGACAACTTCAATCCACAACGAACTCGTCAGGATCACTTGCGGCAAGGCGCAAGTGGAAGGCATGCTCGAACTGCCGATGGATCCGGTCGGCGTCGTCCTGTTCGCCCACGGCAGCGGCAGCAGCCGTTTCAGCCCGCGCAACAACTACGTCGCCGCGGCATTGCGCCAGTCACATATTGGCACGCTGCTGATGGACCTGCTCACACAGCAGGAAGACGAGGACTACAAGACGCGCTTCGATATTTCCCTGCTCGTGCATCGGCTGGAGGCGGCGGTCCGCTGGCTGCGCCACCACGGCCTGACCGCCACGCTGCCCATCGGACTGTTCGGCGCAAGCACGGGAGCAGCAGCAGCGCTGCAGCTGGTGGCAAGGCACCCGGATGACATCGCCGCCGTCGTGTCCCGGGGCGGCAGGCCTGACCTGGCGGGCGAAACGGCATTGAAGAAGGTCATCACGCCTACGCTGCTGATCGTCGGCGGCCTGGATGTTGCGGTGATCGACCTCAACCAGACGGCGTTCGCGGCGCTCAACTGCGAAAAGCAGATGGACATCGTGCCCGATGCCGGCCACCTGTTCGAAGAGCCGGCAAGCTGGCGCGCGTCGCCGCGTTTGGCTTCCGGCTGGTTCCTGAGGCACATGAACCTGCCGGATGAAGAGATCGCCAACCAGATCAGGAAATCCGCGCACAAACCAGCGGAAAAACGGGCGACGTAAGAAGAAGTATCCGGCATCAATGAAAAAACCCGCGCACACACGGTGTACGCGGGTTTGGACAAGACGCCCTGGTCTTGCTTCTCAGTTCTTGGCGATCGGAGTTTCCGCCGGTGCAGCGAACGCAGTAGACGCGGGCGCCGACTGGGTGATCGCCTCTTCCATGATGACGGTAATCAGGGTCGGATAGTCGTAGGCCGCGCCCGATCCCGCATCGATCGCCGCGCCAATGACACCGCCGAAGAGTACGTTGCCGAAGGCCATCGGCTTGGTGCTCGACTTGACCGCGGCGATACCCGGCTGCAAGCCGTCCTTCTCGCATTTCACGTTCATGTCGTCGTAAGCGCGATGGACGGTGACAGTGCCCGGGGTCGTGACATAGAACGTGCCCTTGCCGTTGTCGAGGCGGCAGCTCGCGCCGGATACCTGCTGTCCCTTGTAACGGGTTTCGACGGAAACCACCTGGTTATGGCCGTTCACGATCGATGCGCAGCCGGTAAGCGTGCTTACTCCCGCCAGCGCGCCGATGACCGCCAACATCCTGATCGAATTTGATTGAATCATTTTTCCTCCCCGAGTCCGGCATCGTGGCGTGCCGGTTCGCCTTGACATTTTTTTAATAAGACGGGATTAGAGCGCAAAAGCCGGCGTGGGGCATCCCACGTTCATGGGAGAACCGCTCTGGCAGGCTGTTGAAAAACGTAGCGAGCGGGTCGAGATTGGTGTCGAGAAGCGCAAGCGTACGAGTAGTACGCTGAGCATCGCAGGCATCAAGACCGGCTCGCACAGTCGTTTTTCAACAGCCTGTTAGTACTACTGCGTCATAAAACGAAATTCCTTTGTTGGCAGCACGGACACCGTTGCAGACGTCTGATCAGGCCGATGACCAGCGCCAGGCGCAATGACCGGATCGAATCAGGCACGTGTCGCTGCGCCCGTGCCGGT
>Ga0196972_1000128_pt1 | contig 62214 bp, 37 predicted proteins | sample S1v_2013CmetaG_FD_148618 | JGI IMG/M metagenome (GOLD analysis project Ga0196972, IMG submission 148618) | Soil microbial communities from Anza Borrego desert, Southern California, United States - S1+v_20-13C | ecosystem: Environmental > Terrestrial > Soil > Desert | place: USA: California...
CGGTGCATTTCTCGGTGGCGCTGGACATGGCCGCCGACACGTCGGCGCCGGCGATCGTGACGCTCTGGTTGTTGGCGAAGCCGTGCGCCGGCAGGTGCACCGTCACCACGCCGTTGCTATAGGTCATGTTGCCGGCGGATACCGTCTGGCTGACGCTGCTGCCCGACGACACGGTCATGGCGCTGCTGGTGGTTGCCGGCGTGTCCGGCGTTTCCACGATCGTGAACGTGAAGGTATTGCCGGTGCCTTTGGTGACCGTCCAGGTGCCGTTGTATTCGGCGACATTGGCGCCGCTGATGGTGACGGTGTCGGTCGGCGAATTGAGGACCAGGTCGGTCGCGGTGGTGCCGGTGACGGTCGGGCCGGCGCGCGTCAGGGTGACGCTGGAACTGGTGCCGGTCAACGCCGATACCAGCGACGCATTGGTCGTGGCGAAGGCCGACGGGGTCGAATTGGCGGTGCAGGCCGGCGTACACGTGTACACGGTCCGGTCGGTCGGTCCGAGCGCCCTCAATTTTTGCGCCGCGCCGCCTTTTTCCACCAGGTCGCCGTCGGGCGAGTCGTACTGTCCGCCCGATCCCTGCGGGTTGAATGCCCAGAAGCCGGCGCTCGGAGAAGTGCTATAGGTCCAGTAGCTGCGGGCGTCGGGCTTGATGAAGCCGGTGGTGGTGCTGACGGCCGCGTTGCCGTCGGCGTCGGCCAGGAAGATCTCGCTCTGGCCGCTGACGATCGTGCGTCCGAACTTGTACTGCTTCAGGTTGCCCATCCAGCGCGGCTTGCCGCCGCCGTCGGGACGGAACACGCCCATGTAGATCTGGTTCAGATAGGTGCCTTGCGTATTCACGCTGACCGGCAAGCTGGCGGAGGTGAACACGCTGTTGACGGCCTGGATCTGGTTGAAGATCTTGGTCAGCGCCGTCACGATCTCCTGCTCGCTGGTGGCGGCGAAATATTCGCCGCCGCCGACCTTGGCCATGCTCTTGAGCAGGTCGGTCTGGTCGGTGTCCTGATGATCCTTGTAGACGTCGATCGTAAACGTGACGATCTTGCCGTCGGCGCAGGTGCCGCCGGAACAGGGCGCCACGACGCCGGTGTCCTTCAGGTAGCGGGCCCATTCGTCGGCGTAGTTGTCCTTGGACGAGGAATAGATCTGCGTAGCGTTGAACGTGGATAGCGTGGGATCGCCGAGCGTGGTCGGATTCGGGCCATCGGTGCTCGGGAAGCCGTTGCCGATGAAAATAATGAAGTTCTTTGCACAGGGCGCGCTGGCCGAGAGCGGGCCGACATACTGGTCGGAGCCGGAACTCGTGAAGGCGTTGCCGGTCAGGTTGCCCGCGGTATAGGGCGACACGCTATAGGAACCGTTGCCGGTGTAGTCGCGCTTGTCGTCGGCGTTGGAATAACGCGTCGACGAACCGAAATATCGGTAGGTTTCATACAGCGCGTTGCTGTACTTGGTCTTGGCGGAACCGACCTTTTCCGTGGGCGAGTTGAAGTTCGGTTTGATGCCGTCGAGGATGGTCTGGATGCCGGTGCGGTTGGTCGAACTCATGTCGCGAATCGCGAAACGCAGGTAGCCGCCGTCGATCGACGACCCCGAACCTTCGGTAAACATCATCAGGCCGACGCGGACGTCGCTGGTCAAGGTGCTAAGCACCAGCTTGAGCGCGTTCAGTTCGGATTCGCCCTGCTTGCCGTCCTCCCAGCCCTGGTCGTTGCGAGCCCAGTTGGCGCTGTTGTCGATGATGATCAGGACGTTCGGCTTGTTGCCGGTGATGTCGGAGCCGCCCTGGAACAGGTCGATGTCCTCCGCCGGCGCGGCAGCCGGAATCGCCAGGCTGGCCGCCAGGATCAGGTTTCGGGCTTTGTTCGAGAGTGCCATGACACACCTCCGCTGTATTGAATCTTGTCGATATTCTTAAGGGCGCCGTTCGTCGCTTCAGATAGCGCAGCGCTTGGTGGCGTCGTTCCGATAGGCGTCCGCGAGGATGCGGTCCATGCGCAGGCTGGCGCCTTCGATGAGCTGTACCTTGGTATTGGTATAGCTGTCGTCGACCGATGCCGTCACTTGCCAGGTCACCTTGGCGCAATCCGACGGCGCGCTGGAAGTATGCTGGCCCATGATGCCCGAATTGGTTTTCGCCGCCGACGTGATGCAGGCGCGGTCGTCCGCCTTGGTCACGTCGAGATCGGAGGCGGCGATCGTCACCGAAGACTTGATGCAGGGAGCGGTCAGCGTGACCGGATAGCTGGCGCCGTTGACGGTCACGTTCATGGAGGTCGGCGCCGTCGTCGGGTCGATCAGATAGCTGCCCTTGCTCCACACCTGGTTGACGGCCGATTGCGCCGCGCTGGTTGCTTCCTTCTGATATTGCATGTTGCCGACGATCTTCAGATTGCCGGTGCTCATGTTGATCGCCGCCAGCGCCAGCAAGGTCATCAAGACCAGCATGATCAATCCGACGATCAGCGTGGCGCCGTCCTGCCGCGATGCCGGCGCGTGGATGGTCGATCTCATGAGCTTCTCCTGCCCGCGATATTGGTGGCCCTGGCCGTCGCGGAGTAGACGTGGCGCTTGTAGTTGTCGTTGAACGGCGTTCCCGAGAGGGCGGTACCGGCCGAATTCAGGCTGTAGGTCTTTGTGTCGGTGTAGCCGAGCGTCTTGTCGGTATTGCGCGCCAGCAGGAAGATCTTGACGGCGACGACGTTTGCCCAGTCGGCGGCCGCGGGCGCCGTCTTGTAGGCATCGGGCACGCCGTCGCCGACGGACGGGCTGGAATCGACGCCGTATTCGAGCTGCAGATTCTCGATGCCTTCGGCGATCGGCTTGATGACGAAGGAGCCGCAGCTGGCGGTCGTGGTGGCGGTGCAAGAGGTCGTGGCCGGCGTCAATTCCGCCATCTTCAGCGTCGGGATGCCGTCGCCGGACCCGCTGCAGTCGTTGCAGCTGGCGACGTAGAAAATGTTGACGACATATTTGCGCACCGGGCTGAATCCGCCGTTCAGACAGCTGAGCGGCGTGCCGGCCGGCTTGATGGTATGGGAAGTGAATTGCGTGTTGTCGTGGTCCATCACGAACGCGAATTCGCTCGGCGTATCCGAGCAGTTCGACACCTGCAGGTAATAGCCGTTGTTCAGGGAGGCATAGGTGGCATCGTTGGTGCCGTCGCCGTTGGTGTCGATGCTGGCGTCGGCGGTGCCGTCCTCGTTGACGTCGATCTTGATCGGCGTGGTGCCGGCGCGGCGGACGACCAGGATATCGGTGCCGGTCTTGCGGTTAGCGAGGCAGGTCGGCGTGGTGTCGCTTTCCGTATAGCCCTGCAGTCCGACCGGAACGTTCGGCGTGCCGCTGGAGTTCCAGCGATAGGTGCCGGCCGCGAATCCCATTTCCTCGAGAATCACGGCGCATGGATTCGGCGTGGTCCAGGTGATGACGGTGGGCGGCAGGTATTCTCCGTAGAAGCCGGCGAGCTGGATTTCCTGGACCATCGACTCGATCGCGAAACGGCCGTTCTCGATCTGGACGCTGTTCTTGGCGAGCTCGTCGCGCGACTGCATGTTCGATACCAGGATCATGCTGAGTCCCGTCATCAGGATCAGGCCGATCGCGCTGGCGATCATCAGTTCGACCATCGAGAAGCCGCGCTCGCGCTTGCGTCTTCCTGCCGGCGATTTGCTGGGTTTCATGTCACGCTCGCTGAAAAGGGTTAGCTGGCCGCGAGATCGGCGACCCGGACCACCGTGGTCACCGCGCGCCGCGTGTTGTCGGCGTCGTACAGGCCGCTGCCGCAGGTGGTGGCGGGAGCGGAAGTGGCGGATTGCCCTTGCCATACCACCGAGACCAGGTATTCGGTTCCGGCCGTGGTTTCCTGGATGCAGCCGCGGGCGTCGATCATCGCCCCCTGATTGCTGCCGCCGCTGGTCTTCTCGGAGGCACCCTTGACGGCTTTGCTCCATTCGCACTTGTCGATGGAGGCGCGCGTCGTCAGCGAGGTGCAATCGGCGCTATCGGTCGCGCCGGTGCCCAGCGGGTCGGTGGTCTTGTAGCCGGCGATGTCCGCGGTGTTGTTTTCCATCCGGCTGACCATGTCCGCGAGCAGGATCAGCGCCTGGCCGCGCTGATACGATTCGAACTCGGCCGTATACGCCTTGGCCTGCAGGGCCGCCAGGCCGAGCAGGCCGAAGCTCATGATGATGATGGTCATGAGGACTTCCAGCAGCGAGGTGCCGCGGCTGCCCGCCGGAATGCGCCATCCGGCGCTCACATAGCGTGGGTTCATGAACAGCTCCCGAGTTTGCTGACCGGTTGGCCGATCAGGTTGACCTTGACGCAGCGCGACTGCACGGTGGAGCCGGAGTCGGAATCGCTGAGCTGGAAACTGGATTCGGCGCCGGTCGTGGTGCGCCCGTTCCGGTCGTAGACAAGCGTGGTCGGGCCGGTGATCGTGATCTTGGAGTAGGCAGCCTGCGTCCTGATCGTGCCGCCCGAGCCGGACACCGTCCAGCCGTCGGCCCAATTGCTGGTGCTGACCGGGGTGATCGTGACGTTGCCGTTCTGCTTGATCGCCTCGCTGCGGGCCAGCGTCAGGTTGGTCACGAGATCGAAACTGGCGGTCTTGAGCCGTTGCGAAGTGATCAGGTTCTTGAAGGAGGGGGCGGCAAGAACCGTCAGCACGGCGGCGATCGTCAGGGTGACGATCACCTCGATCAGCGTGAAGCCGGCGGAACGTTGGTGAGGAAGGCGGGCCATGATGTGCGGACGCGGCGACTACCACTTGTCGGCCGGCGTCTTTGCTCCAGTGTTATCGAGGGTCAGCGTGCCATCGCCGGCCTGGACCGTGCCGCTGATCGGCACGGCCTGGATCAGGTAAGTGCGTCCGTTGCCGCCGACATGCGCCACCGACATCGTGTAGTACTTGCTGACTTCGGCCGGCACGGTGAGATTGAGGCCGCTCGAACCGAAGGCGTCGTTGTTGGCGGCTTGCGCATAACTGCGGGCGTCCAGCAGGTATTGCTCCTGGCGGTTGGCGACGTTGAGCATGAAAGACTTCGCCACCGCCCGATTCGATTTGACGATGTGCCCCGTGTACATCGGGTAGGCGATCGCGGCCAGAATGCCGACGACGGCGACCGTTACCATCAATTCGATCAGGGTGAAACCTTGCTGGCGATTTGTTTTCACGTGGCTCTCCGTTTCGCGGGCGTTGCGCCGAACCGAAAGATGTCCGGCAGGAATGGATGCCATCAGCATATCCAAGCGATATATGTTGGCAACTTGTTCCCGACGGCAGGTTTGTTTCGAAGAATGAACGGTAGGAACCCTGCAAAAACGGCAATTTCGCGGGCCATCCGGACGCCGCGCGATTACAATGGCGCCGATGAATGCCTCTGCTTCTTTCTCGAATCTGACGCCAGATATCGTCCTCGACGCGCTCGATGCCGCCGATCTGCGCAGCGACGGCCGCCTGCTGGCGCTGAACAGCTATGAAAATCGCGTCTACCAGGTGGGCATGGAAGACGGGCCGCCGCTGGTGGCGAAGTTCTACCGCCCGCAACGCTGGTCGAACGAAGCCATCCTCGAGGAACACGCGTTCGCGCGGCTCCTGGCCGAGCGCGAGATCCCGGTCGTGCCGCCGCTGGCGCTTGCCGCCGGCGCGACGCTGCACGAGTACCGGGGATTCCGGTTCGCGGTATTCGAGCGGCGCGGCGGCCGGGCGCCGAACCTGGAAGACAGCGCGACGCTCGAATGGATGGGGCGCTTCATCGGCCGCATCCATGCCGTCGGCGCCCTCGAACCCTTCGCCGCCCGCCCCGCGCTCGATATCGCCGGCTTCGGCGAAGAGCCTTGCGCCTACCTGCTGGACCAAGGGTTCATTCCCGGCGACTTGACCGAAGCCTATCGCAGCGTGGCGCTGCAAGCGCTCGACGGCGTGCGGCGCTGTTACGAGCGGGCGGGAGAGCCGGGTTTGCTGCGCCTGCACGGCGATTGCCACGGCGGCAACGTATTGTGGACCGACGCCGGCCCGCATTTCGTCGATTTCGACGACAGCCGCATGGGGCCGGCCGTGCAGGATTTGTGGATGCTGCTGTCCGGCAGTCGCGCCGACATGGCGCGCCAGCTATCGGACATCCTGGCCGGTTACGAGGATTTCCGTGAATTCGATCCGCGCGAACTGTTCCTGATCGAAGCCTTGCGCACGCTGCGCCTGATGCATTATTCGGCCTGGCTGGCGCGGCGCTGGGACGATCCGGCTTTTCCGGCCGCTTTCCCCTGGTTCAATACCCAGCGTTACTGGCAGGACCGGATTCTCGAGTTGCGCGAGCAGGTCGCCCTGATGGACGAGCCGCCGTTGTGGCCGGTGTGATCGTTCCGCTCAGATTTTCTGGGCCGCGGCCGCGAGCCGGTCGAGCGCCTCGATGATCCTGTCGATCGACGCAGCGCCGTTGGCGATCAGCACAGTGCGCTCGATCGCCGCGTCGCGCGCCTCCGGCGAAAAATAGGACAGCAGATAGTCGCCGTTCTCGGTGCCGCGCACGCCGCGGCCGTCGTCCTTCGGCAGGCGCCGCACGTACCAGACGCCGAATCCGTTCGCCTCTTCGCAACAATATACTTCGACGTAATGGTGCGGCCCGAGCGGATGCTGTTCGGGATCGGTATGCCAGACGATCTTGCGCCACAGGTGATTCTTCTTCGACTCCGGAACCATGTCCATCGGCTATCCTCCTGGGCCACAGTTTAAATCGGACTGCGATCGATGCGCTTGGTCAGGATGATCGAGGTCGAGGTCTGCCGCACGCCGTCGATCGTGCCGATCTGGTCGAGCAAGCGATCCAGCTCCGCGGTCGACTGGCAGCGCAGCGTCAGCATGTAATCGATCGTGCCGCTGACAGCGCAGAGCGTTTCCACCTCCGCCATCGTTTGCATGATCCTGACGAAGTTGGCGGCGCTGCGCGGATCGATCGAAATTCCCACATAAGCGCGTACGGCGGGTTGATACAGCTCATTGTTCAGCCGCACGCCGTAGCCTGCGATGATGCCTTTCTTCTCCAAGCCTTGAATACGCGCGATCGCCGTGGTGCGGGCGATCGAGACCTTCTTCGCGATCGTCGTGACCGGCGTGCGCGCGTCATCCATCAGCAGCGCGAGGATTTTGTTGTCGATTTCGTCCAGGTTGGCATTCATGAGGTCGATTTGTAGTATTTACTGGTCAAATTGTATTGAATGGATACATTATGACGGCATTTTAATATCTATTATCTGACAACGACAATATTTACACTCTTTCCCGTTCGCACGCCCAAGCAAATAAAGCGGCGCGCACAGCATCCACCAATCCAGACATTCGCGGGAGAGAAACATGAAAAAGACCAAACTGATTCTTCTGGGCGCAGGCAAGATCGGCGACGCCATCCTCAATCTGCTGTCCCATACCGGCGACTATGAGCTGACCGTCGCGGACCGCGATCCGAAGCGCATGGAGTACGTGCAGCAGGCCGGCTTTCCGAACGTTCGTTGCGTGCAAGCCGACCTGGCCGACGCCAATGCCGTCGCCGAACTGATCAGCGGCCATGACGTCACCTTGTCCGCCTGCCCGTACTTCCTGACCCCGATCATCGCCGCCGCCGCCAAGAAGGCCAAGTCGCATTATTTCGACCTGACCGAAGACGTGGAAAGCACGCGCGTCGTCAAGCAGCTGGCCGTGGGCGCCGAAACCGCCTTCGTCCCGCAGTGCGGCCTGGCCCCGGGCTTCATCTCGATCGTCGCCAACGATGTCGCCAAGCGCTTCGACAAGCTGCGCGACGTGAACATGCGCGTCGGCGCGCTGCCGACCTTCCCGAGCAACGCGCTCAAATACAACCTGACGTGGTCCACCGACGGTTTGATCAACGAATACTGCAATCCGTGCGAGGCGATCGTCGACGGCAAGCTGCGCGAGACCGCGCCGCTGGAGGAAGTCGAGCACTTCTCGCTGGACGGCATCGATTATGAAGCCTTCAACACCTCCGGCGGCCTCGGCACGCTGTGCGAAAGCCTCGAAGGCAAGGTGCAAAACCTGAACTACAAGACAGTTCGCTATCCGGGCCATCGCGATATCATCAAGATGCTCGTGCGCGACCTCCAGCTCGGCCAGCTCGATCGCCGTCCGATCCTCAAGGAAGTGATGGAAACCGCGATCCCGATCACCAAGCAAGACGTCGTGCTGGTGTTCGTGACCGTGACCGGCATGCGCGAAGGCCGCCTCGAGCAGGAATCCTATGCGAAGAAGATCTACAGCCAGAAGGTCAACGGCCAATTGCTGTCCGCGATCCAGTTGACTACGGCTTCCGGCATCTGCACCATGGTGGATTTGCTCGTGCAGGGCAAACTGCCGAACAACGGTTTCGTGCGCCAGGAGCAGACCAAGCTGGACGACTTCCTGGCGAACCGTTTCGGTCAGTACTACGCTGCATAAAAGCAAGCGCATTTGCGGGAAAGAGAGGGGCGGTAAGCCCGGGGCGTGCAGGCTTAAGCACTGGCGCCAGCCTTACCGGCCGTCTCCGTCCCCGACTGACTAAGACAGGAGAGAAGAGATGCAACAGGTTTCACAACTATTGACCGAACTCGGCGTCGATCTGGCCGCCTACCAGGGCACGGACCTGACGTCGCGTTCGCCGATCACCGGCGAGTCGACCGCGCAGCTGCGCATGGATACGCCGGCGCAAGTGACGGAGAAGATCGGCAAGGCGCACGACGCCTTTCTCAAGTGGCGCAACATCCCGGCCCCGCGCCGCGGCGAGCTGATCCGCCTGTTCGGCGAAGAGCTGCGCAAGCACAAGGAAGCGCTCGGCAAGCTGGTCACCCTCGAAGCCGGCAAGATCCTGCAGGAAGGCCTCGGCGAAGTGCAAGAAATGATCGACATCTGCGATTTCGCGGTCGGCCTGTCGCGCCAGCTGTACGGCCTGACGATCGCCTCCGAGCGCCCGGGCCATCGCATGATGGAGACCTGGCACCCAGTCGGCGTGGTCGGCGTGATTTCCGCCTTCAACTTCCCGGTCGCCGTATGGTCGTGGAATGCCGCGTTGGCCTTCGTCTGCGGCGACAGCGTCGTGTGGAAGCCGTCCGAGAAGACGCCGCTGACCGCGATCGCCACGCATGCGCTGTTCCTGCGCGCCATGGCACGCTTCGGCGCCGATGCGCCGGAAGGCCTGGCCGAACTGGTCATCGGCGGCCGCGAGTGCGGCGCGACGCTGGTCGACGACAAGCGCGTCCCGCTCGTTTCCGCCACCGGCAGCACGCAGATGGGCCGCAAGGTGGCCGAACGCTGCGCGACCCGCCTGGCACGCACCATCCTCGAACTGGGCGGCAACAATGCCATGATCGTGGCGCCGTCGGCCGATCTCGAAATGGCGGTCCGCGCCATCACGTTCTCGGCGGTCGGCACCGCCGGCCAGCGCTGCACCACGTTGCGCCGCCTGTTCGTGCACGACAGCGTGTACGACGCGCTGGTGCCGCGCCTGAAGAAGGTGTATTCCGGTCTCCCGATCGGCAATCCGCTCGAGAAGGGCACGCTGGTCGGTCCGCTGATCGATCGCGACGCCTTCGCGGCGATGCAGAAGGCGCTGGAAACGGCCAAGGCCGAAGGCGGCCAGATCCACGGCGGCGAGCGCGCGCAAGTCGGCGGTTGCGCCGACGGCTACTATGTCGCCCCCGCGCTGGTTGAAATGCCGGCCCAGACCGAGGTGATGTACCACGAGACGTTCGCGCCGATCCTGTACGTCGTGCGCTACAGCACGCTGGAGCAGGCGATCGCCTGGAACAACGCCGTCCCGCAAGGCTTGTCGTCGTCGATCTTCACGACCGACATGCGCGAAGCCGAGACCTTCGTGTCGGCGGCCGGCAGCGATTGCGGCATCGCCAACGTCAACATCGGCCCGTCCGGCGCTGAAATCGGCGGCGCCTTCGGCGGCGAAAAGGACACCGGCGGCGGCCGCGAATCCGGTTCGGATTCGTGGAAAGCCTACATGCGGCGCGCGACCAATACCTTCAACTACAGCAATTCGCTGCCGTTGGCGCAGGGTATCAGCTTCGATATTTGATCGATCAAGGTTGGCAGGAGGAGGCAGCAGCAAAGACGGGGACCGCGGAGAAGAGTTTTCTTCTCCGCGGATCTCTGCGACCTCTGTCGTCCCTGGCCTGTTGCCAATCGAAACCGGGAAATGCTTCAGCGTGGGTGCACAAAACAATAATCTGATCAATCTGGTCGAACGCACGATCGGCGTCGAAGCTTGCGCATGGGTCGTCGAATTGATGACGATTCCGGCCGGCTTCTCCGTCTGGGAGAGCGGCTGGGTGACGCGCAAGGAATTGGCGCAGGCGCTGAACATGGTGCTGTTCCACGACCTGTTGCTGCGCGTACCGACCGGCCGTCTCTATACCGAGGAGGTCGCGGCGCGCGGCGGCAAGGTGTTCCACGACCATGGTGCCTTGCGCACCGTGCGCTGGGCCGCCAACGGCGCCTTGCCGCCCGGCGAAGCGGCTTTCACCCGCATCCTGGAGCCGCTCGGCTTCCGCTTGAACGGCACGTTCCCGCTGGACCGTATCGGCATGACCGGGCGCTCGTACGCGCACCAGGATGCTCCGGACCAGATCGCCCAGTTTTTCGTGAGCGAGCTGCACCCGGAGAAGTTCTCCAAGCCATTCCAGGCCGCCGTCACGCGCGTCCTGTCGTCTTCCTGGGACCCGCTGACGCCGTTGGCGCAATGCCTGTTGCGCGAACTGGCGCGCGACGGCCGCCTGCGTTTCGAGGATGCCGCGGGCTTGCTGCCGGTGCTGAAGGGATGCTTCGCGCGCCAGCACGACACGCCCTGGCTCGAAGATTATGAAATCCTGCTGGCCGAGTCCGCCGAAATGGCGTGGATCGCCACCGAGGGCAATGCCTTCAACCACGTCACCGACCGCGTCGACGATCTGTTGCGCCTGACCCGGGAGCAAGAAGCCTTGAACCGCCCGCTGAAGCCGGCGATCGAGGTTTCCAAGAGCGGACGCATCAAGCAGACGGCCTTCAAGGCCGACCTCGTGGTGCGTCAGTTCCGCACCGCCGACGGCGGCGTCGTCGAGCGCGAGGTGCCGGGCAGTTTTTACGAATTCATCACCCGTGATCACTACATCGATTCGGTCGAGCAGGCGCAAAAGCTCGATCTCGGATTCGATGCTGCGAACGCGCAGGGGATTTTCAAGATGACCGCCGCGAATCACTAGAGATTTGCGGCGACCACCGGGCATGAGGGCGCCACCCGATTGCAAGCGCGAACGAGAAGCGCGTTTTTTTAAATGGCGAGATGTTCTCTCTCTCTTTATGGCGCTGTGCGAACAGCGCCATTTTTTTTGGTTCTGCCCAAAACCTGCACGAGCCGGCTTCCGCCGAGGCCGCCGCTTTATTCCCAAACGCGACAGACTCTTTCCGATTTAGGACAAAACGGTTGGGTTGCGGCCTGGTTTGAAAGACAATATGGCTTCCCCCGGTTGCCCCGCGTCGTCATGCCATTTTCCGAATTGTCGGTTCTCGGACAGGAGTCTCCCTTGCGCATCGTCTTGATCGATGCGGGAGAGGGCCCGTCCATGACGCTCGCCGGCCTGCTGCAGCCGTTGCGGCTCGCCGCCACGGCGGTCGGCGCCGGCCGGCTGCAAGTCGATCTCCTGTCGCCGGAGGCGGCCGCAACGGACCGGGCGCTCGCTCATGTCGTCTTGCTGGTCGCCGATAGCGACGCCGTGCCGCCGGCGCCGGAGCCGTTGCGCAGGCTGATCGAACGCTGCCAGCGGGCCCGGTTCTGGGGCGCGGTCGGCGCTCCGGTATTGTGGCTGGCGCGCGCCGGCGCAATGGAGGGGATGCGTACGGCGCTCCCCTGGGCGCTTTATCCCGAGGCCGACGAGATCGCCGAAAAAGCGATCCTCACCCCGCAACTGTTCGAGCTCGACGGCAACCGCCTGACCTGCTGCGGCGGCGCCGCCAGCCTCGATTTCGCGCTGACCCTGATCCAGGCCTGGTATGGCAACGACGTGCAGGCGGAGATCAAGGAAGCGCTGTGCGTCGATCGTGTGCGCAGCGCTTCGGACCGCCAGCGGGTCGCGTTGCAGGCGCGTTTCGGCGCGCTGCAGCCCAAGCTGTCGGAGGCGGTCAGCCTGATGGAGGCGAATATCGAGGAGCCGCTGTCGACCGACGAGATCGCCGGCCTGGTCGGCATTTCGCGCCGCCAGCTCGAGCGGCAATTCAAGCAATATCTCGGCAGCGTGCCGTCTCGCTACTACCTCGAATTGCGCCTGCAACGGGCGCGGCAATTGCTTCTCGGATCCCATCATTCCATCGTGCAAGTCGGCTTGATGTGCGGTTTTTCCTCGGGCTCGCATTTCTCCACCGCTTACGGCGCCCTGTTCGGCATCACGCCGCGCGAGGAGCGCCAGCGCAAGCTGTTGTCGTCTTGACACCGCTTCTTTCCGGCCGATCGGCGCCGGCTTGGCATGATTCAGGTAAACTTCGCGCGCCTTGCGGCGCATTTTGGTCACCGGGACTTCGCTTTGGCTCGTTTTCTTAAAATCGCCGTCGCAGTTTCAAAAGAATTTGTTGTGTCCGCTGCCTATACTTTCCTTATCTAGCTCAACCCATAGCCCAACCTATCGGAGCCCGCAATGAACGCGATTCACCCGCTGGACACCGCCCAGGCCGACGCCGCCCAGGCAAACGTCAACCGTCAAACCTTCGATCAAGTCATGGTGCCGACTTACGCGCCCAGCAATCTCGTTCCCGCGCGCGCCGCCGGCCTGGAGCTTTGGGACCAGCAAGGCAAGCGTTATCTCGATTTCACGGCCGGCATCGGCGTGACCGGTCTCGGCCACGCCAATCCGGCCATCGTCGAGGCCTTGATGAAGCAGGCGAACACGCTCTGGCACGTCGGCAACGGCTATACCAACGAGCCGGTGCTGCGCCTGGCGCTTGCCCTGACCGAGGCGACCTTCGCCGACCGCGCCTTCTTCTGCAATTCCGGCGCCGAAGCCAATGAAGCGGCGTTCAAGCTGGCGCGCAAGTATGCGCATGGCAAGTTCGGCCCGGCCAAGTCGCGCATCGTGTCTTGCATCAACTCTTTCCACGGCCGCACGCTGTTCACGGTGTCGGTCGGCGGCCAGCCGAAATACACCGAGGGCTTCGAGCCGCTGCCGCCGCAGCTCAACCACATTCCGTTCAACGATATCGAAGCGGCACGCGCGGCGATCGGCGACGACGTCTGCGCCGTCGTGGTCGAGCCGGTGCAGGGCGAGGGCGGTGTGCTGCCGGCCGATCCTGCCTACCTGCAGGCCTTGCGCGAATTGTGCGACAAGACCGGCGCCGTGCTGATTTTCGACGAAGTGCAGTCCGGCCTGGGCCGCACCGGCGAGCTGTATGCCTACATGAGCTACGGCGTGACGCCGGACATCCTGACCACCGCCAAGGCGCTCGGCAACGGTTATCCGATCGGCGCGATGCTGACCACCGGCGAGATCGCCAAGGCGTTCGCCGTCGGCTCGCACGGCACCACCTACGGCGGCAATCCTCTCGCCACCGCGGTCGCGCTGAAGGTGTTCCAGACCATCAATACGCCCGAATTCCTGGCGCGCGTGAGGCAAGCCGCCGATAACCTGACCGGCAAGCTGCAGGCGATCGCCGCCGATTACAGCCAGGTGTTCGCCGAAGTGCGCGGCCGCGGCCTGATGATCGGCATGACGCTGACCGAGGCGTACCGCGGCAAGGCCAAGGACATCACCAAGGCCGCCGAGGCGCAGGGCCTGATGCTGCTGATCGCCGGCCCGGACGTCGTGCGCCTGCTGCCGGCGCTGGTGGTGACGGATGCGCAGATCGACGAGGCGATCGCGCTGTTCCGCCGCGCCCTGGATGCGTTCCTGGCGCCGGCGTAAATCGCATGCCGCCCCGGCAATGCGAAGCAAGGCGGGGCGGCAACCAAAACAAGATTCGGAGACATTCATGTTCGTTGTCAGGCCGGTGGAGACGAAAGACATCCCGGCACTCGCAGAATTGGGAAAGGTGGCGACGCGCGGCGTCCATACCTTCCCGAAAACGCCGTCCGCCATCGAGCGCGCGGTGGAGCGTTCGATCGCATCCTTCGCGGCGCAAGTCGAGATCCCGAGCGAGGAATCGTATTTCTTCGTCCTGGAGTCGAGCCGCGACCGGAGCATCGCCGGCGCGGCGGCGATTTCGGCCACGGCCGGTTCCGCCGGCACCTTCTTCGCGTTCCGCAACGACGTCATCCACCAGGTGTCGCGCGACCTGAACATCAGCCACAGCGTGCATGTCCTGACCCTGTGCTCCGACCTGACCAGCTGTTCGCAATTGTCGAGCTTCTTCGTGCGCGACCAGCAGGCGGCCGGCCAGGAGACCGCTCTCCTGTCGCGCGCGCGGCTGCTGTTCGCCGCCGCCGCGCCGCATCGCTTCGGCGAGAAATTCTTCGCCTCGCTGGCCGGCATGACCGACGCCAATGGCCGTTCGGCGTTCTGGGAAGCGCTCGGGCGCAAGTTCTTCCAGATGGATTACCTGGAGGCCGAACGCCTGGTCGAGGGCGCGCGCAACCGCACGCTGATCGTCGAACTGATGCCGCATTACCCGATCTACGTGCCCCTGCTGCCGGGCGAAGCCCAGGCCGCCATGGGGCAGGTGCATCCCGAGGGCGAGCTGCCGTTCCGGATGCTCTCGGAGGAGGGCTTCGAGCCCGACGAATTCATCGATATCTTCGACGGCGGCCCGATCCTGCGCGCGCACAAGCATGCCTTGCGTTCGTTCTCGTCGTCGGCGCGGCGAGAGGTCGCCTACATGGTGACGCCCGACGATACGCCGAAAACGAGCTATCTCGTCTGCAATGCGCGGGAAGCCGGGTTCCGCGCCGTGATCGCGGAATGCCCGCGCCTCGAATCGGCGGAGAGCATCGTCCTGTCGCCGGAAGCGATGCGCTGCCTGGATGTGGTCAACGGCGATGCCGTGCTATGCGTGAAATTGTGAGAACACCATGTTAGTCGTACGTGCGATTCAAGAGCGGGACCTCGATGGCCTGATGGAGCTGGCGCGGCAGACCGGCGACGGCATGACGACCCTGAAGCCGGACCGCAAGGTGCTGGGCAAGCGCGTCGAAGTCGCCTGCGCGTCGTTCGCCGAGCAGATCGCGCCGCCCCAGCGCGACTACGTGTTCGTCATGGAAGATACCGAGGCGGGGCGGCTGGCCGGCGTGTGCGCGATCAAGAGCGCGGTCGGCCTCGACGAGCCGTTCTACAACTACCGCATCGGCACGCTGGTCCATTCGAGCAACGAGCTCAAGGTCTTCTCGCGCATGGAGACGCTGTATCTTTCGAACGACCTGACCGGCTGTTCCGAATTGTGCTCGCTGTTCCTGCATCCCGAGTACCGCAAGGGTCACAACGGCCGCCTGCTGTCGAAGAGCCGCTTCCTGTTCATCGCGCAATTCCCGCACCTGTTCGAGCAAAAGCTGATCGCGGAGCTGCGCGGCTTCCAGCATTCCGACGGCCGTTCGCCGTTCTGGGAAGGGCTGGGGCGGCATTTCTTCAAGATCGATTTCGACCGCGCCGACGACATGACCGGCATGGGCAAGAAATCCTTCATCGCCGAACTGATGCCGCGCCATCCGCTGTACGTCGCCTACCTGCCGCAGGAAGCGCAGGACGTGATCGGCCGCGTGCATGTCGATACCGTGCCGGCGCGCCGCCTGCTCGAATCGGAGGGCATGTATTACGAAGGATACGTCGATATCTTCGACGCCGGCCCGGTGCTGCAGGCGCGCATCAGCGAATTGCGTTCGCTGCGCGAAAGCGCGCTGGCGCTCGTCGATCCGGCGCCTGCCGCCAGCGCGGCGGGCGAGCCTTTCCTGGTGTCCTCGACCGTGCTCCAGGATTTCCGCGTCATCGTCAGCCATGCCGGCGGCGGCCCGAACGTCTCCGACCGCATCGGCTTGTCCGGCGCCGAACAAGCACTCCTTGCCTGCGCCGCCGGCGGTCCGGTGCGCACCATGTCCTTGAACCCGAAGAAACCCAACCATGCATAGTCATTACATCAACGGCGAGTGGATCGCCGGCGAAGGCGCTCCGTTGCCTGTCATCGACCCTGCCACCGGCAGCGAAATCTGGTCCGGCCGCTGCGCCACGGCGAATGAAATCGACGCCGCATGCCGCGCTGCGCGCTCCGCTTTCGAAGACTGGGCCCTGCGGCCGCTGGACGAACGCATCGCCGTCTGCGCCCGCTTTCGCGACCTGCTCAAGGCCAACAGCGAGGAACTCGCGCTGCTGATCGCGCAGGAAGTCGGCAAACCCTTGTGGGAGGCGCGCACCGAAGTCACGTCGATGGCGAACAAGGTCGATATCTCGGTGCAGGCCTATCACGCCCGCACCGGCGCCGCGCAGTCGAAGAACGCCGACGGCGATGCGGTGCTGCGCCATCGTCCGCACGGCGTGTTCGGCGTGTTCGGCCCGTACAACTTCCCGGGCCACCTGCCGAACGGGCATATCGTGCCGGCGCTCATCGCCGGCAATGCCCTGGTGTTCAAGCCGAGCGAATACGCGCCGCAAACCGCGATCCTGACGGTCCGCCTGTGGATCGAAGCCGGCTTGCCGCAAGGCGTTCTCAACCTGGTCAACGGCGCGCGCGACACCGGCGCCGCGCTGTCGCAACACCCGGAGCTCGACGGCATCCTGTTCACCGGCAGCTACCAGACCGGAGCGATCCTGCATCGGCAGTTCGCCGGGCAGCCGGGCAAGATGCTCGCGCTCGAAATGGGCGGCAATAATGCGCTGGTCGCGTGGAATGTCGCCAATATCGACGCCGCGGTCCATCATGCGATCTTCTCGGCCTTCGTCAGCGCGGGACAGCGCTGCACTTGCGCGCGCCGCCTGATCGTGGAGGACGGCCCGCAAGGGCAGGCCCTCGTCGAGCGCCTGGTGGAGGTCGCGGGCAAGATAGCGGTCGGCAAGTACGATGCCGCGCCGGCGCCGTTCATGGGGCCGGTGATCTCGGCGCCGGTCGCGCTCCGCCTGCTGCAAGCGCAGAGCGGCTTGCTCGAACGCGGCGGCAAGCCGCTGCTGGAAATGCGCCAGCTCGCGGACGGCACCGGCTTCCTGTCGCCCGGCATCGTCGACGTCACCGGCGCCCGGGATATACCCGACGAAGAATGGTTCGGCCCGCTGCTGCAAGTGATCCGCGTGCCGAGCTTCGATGCCGCGCTGGCGGCGGTCAACGCGACCGCGTACGGCCTGGCGGCGGGCCTGCTGTCGGACGACGAGGCGCTGTGGAGGAAATTCCTGGCGCGCGCGCGCGCCGGCGTCGTCAATTGGAACCGCCCGACCACGGGCGCGGCGAGCACCGCGCCGTTTGGCGGCGTCGGCAAGTCGGGCAACCATCGCCCGAGCGCCTACTATGCCGCCGACTATTGCGCCTACCCGGTCGCTTCCATCGAGAACAGCCAGCTCGACATGCCGAAGCAATTGTCGCCCGGCTTGCAGTTCTGACGCCTTGCGTCACCCCTTGATCCCGCGCCGCGCCGGCGCGGGAATTGGACAACCCAGACCGAATCCGAAAGCCCGCTCATGACAATCGCACGCGAATTCAATTTCGATGGCCTGGTCGGCCCGAGCCACAACTACGCCGGCCTGTCCTTCGGCAACGTCGCTTCCTTCAACAACGTCAAGAGCGCCTCCAATCCGAAGGAGGCGGCATTGCAGGGATTGGCGAAGATGCGCGCGCTGGCGGCGCGCGGCTTCGGACAAGCCTTGCTGCCGCCGCAGGCGCGGCCCAATTTCCGCCTGCTGCGCGATATCGGCTTCGGCGGCAGTGACGCCGACGTGATCGCCAAGGCTTACAAGGAATCGCCGGTGCTGCTTGCCTGCGCCTATTCCGCCTCGCCGATGTGGACCGCGAACGCCGGAACCGTCAGCCCCTCGCCCGACACCGCCGACGGCCGCGTGCATTTCACCGTCGCCAATCTGAACAACAAGCTGCACCGGTCGCACGAGCATGCGCAGACCGAACGCGCGTTGCGCGCCATCTTCAAGGACGAGCGGCACTTCGCCGTGCACGGCGCCTTGCCGCAGACGCCGGCCTTCGGCGACGAGGGCGCCGCCAACTTCGCGCGCCTGTGCGCGGACCACGGCGCGCAAGGCGTCGAGATGTTCGTCTACGGCCGCGTCGAGTTCGATGCCAATGCGCCGGCGCCGAAGCGCTTTCCCGCCCGCCAGACGCTCGAAGCCAGCCGGGCCGTCGCCCGCCTGCACGGCCTCGACGGCAAGCGCACGGTGTTCGTGCCGCAGAATCCCGACGTGATCGACGCCGGCGTGTTCCACAACGACGTTATCTCCGTCGGCAACGGTAATGTCTTGTTCTATCACGAACACGCCTTCGTCGACGAGGCCGCCACGCTCGCTGCGCTGCGCGAGGCGATGGAGAGCGTCGGCGCGGAACTGCGCCCGGTGCGCGTCGCCGCCGCCGACGTATCGGTGGCCGACGCCGTGTCGAGCTATCTGTTCAACAGCCAGCTGCTGTCCAAGCCGGACGGCAAGATGGCGCTCGTGGTGCCGCAGGAATGCCAGGAGAACGCCGCGGTCGCGAAATACCTCCAAGGTTTGGTGGCCGCCGGCGGTCCGATCGACGAGTTGATCTGCTTTGATCTGCGTCAAAGCATGCGCAACGGCGGCGGCCCGGCCTGCCTGCGCTTGCGCGTGGCATTGACCGATGCCGAGGCGCGGGCGATGCACCAAGGCGTGCTCATGACCGAAGCGCTCTACGCCAGACTCGTAGCCTGGGTCGAGAAGCATTATCGCGACCGTCTGCTGCCGTCCGATCTGGCCGATCCCGCGCTGGCGCTGGAAGTCAAGAGCGCACTGAGTGAATTAAGCAACATTCTCGATTTGCCGAATTTGTATGACTTTTGATCACTGGGCATAATGTCCCATTTTTGCAAGTCGAGGTCGCGCGCGTGGTTTGTTTCGGCGCGGTAACGCGGTTCAATGAATACCAGCAAAACCGCATCAAGACGGGCGCGCATTCGCATCACCCCACAATAACTTTTTCCTGGATGGAGGACATCATATGAAGCGTATCAAGACCCTGTTGGCTATCGTTGCGGCAGGCGTGGCAATGGCGACCGTCGCCGCATCGGCGAACGCCCGCACGTTCGAAGAGATCAAGGCCTCGGGGAAGATCATCGCCGCATCGGAAGGCGCCTATCCTCCGTTCAACTACTTCCAGGGTTCCAAGCTGACCGGCTTCGAGATCGAACTCGGCGAAGCGCTGGCCAAGAAGATGGGCGTGGCGATCGAATGGAAGGCCTTGTCCTTCGACGCCTTGCTGGCCGGCTTGCGCCAGGATCGCTGGGACATGGTGCTCGCTTCTTTCGGCATCACCGATGAGCGTTCCAAGGCCGTGACCTTCACCCATCCGCATTACTGCTCGGGCGGCGTGATCGTAACCCGCGACGGCAGCATCCGTACGCCCGACCAGCTGGCCGGCAAGACGGTCGCGGTCCAGACCGGCACCACTTACCTCGACAACGTGAAAAGAATACCGGGCGTGAAGGAAGTGAAGAACTTCCCGCAGGATACCGATGCCCGTTCCGCGCTCGTCAACGGCCGCGTCGACGCCTGGGTCAGCGACCGCTTCGTCGTGAAGGCCGCCATGGATGCCAATCCCAGCCTCGGCCTGAAGACCGGCGGCTTCCTGTTCGTCGAGAAGATCGCGACCGCCGTCAAGAAGGGCAATACCTCGCTCGAAGCCGCGCTCAACAAGGCGCTCGCCGAAATCATGGCCGACGGCACCTACAAGGCGATTTCCGAGAAATACATGAAAGAAGACATCCGCTGCAAATAATCCCGGCCGCAGAGCCCCATAAGAAGGATATTTCGAGAGGGAGAGAACCTTGAACGCAGCGATTTCCATCTTGCCGGCCCATTGGTCGCGCGAGCGGCGGAGCGCAGTCTCCATCGCCATCGCGGTCGCCGGCCTGGTGCTGTTCTTGTGGCTGATGGCCATACCCCTGAGCTGGATGCCGGAACCCATCGGGTCCGCCGCACAGCTGTTCGCGGAGGGCGCGAAGACCACCGTTCAGCTCACCGTCGTGGCCGGCGTCGCCGGGATCGCCCTGGGCGTCCTGGCCGCGCTGGCGAAGCTGTCCAAGCTGCCGCCGGTGCGCTGGATCGCGAACTTCTACATCTGGGTCATCCGCGGCACGCCGCTGCTGGTGCAGGTGCTGTTCGTGTTCCTGGCCCTGCCGGCCATGATTCCCGGCCTGCAGCTGTCGGACTTCAATTCGGCGGTCGTCGCGCTCGCGTTCAACGTCGGCGCCTACAACGCCGAAGCGATCCGCGCCGGCATCCTGGCGGTGCACAAGGGACAGACCGAGGCGGCGCGCTCGCTCGGCCTGACGCCCTTCATGACCTTCCGCGACGTGGTGTTCCCGCAAGCCTTCCGCGTCGCCTTGCCGCCGTTGGTCAACAACATCGTCGCCTTGCTCAAGGATTCGAGCCTGGCCTACACGATCGGCGTCGTGGAGCTGACCAACATCGGCAACCGCATTCAGGCGGCGACCTTCCAGCCGATCCACTCGCTGACGACGGTCGCCGTGATCTATCTGCTGCTGACCACGATCCTGACGCAGATCTCGAACGCGATCGAGCGGCAACTGGATGTGGAGCGTCATCGATGAGCGGGGAAGACAACATGAAGACACCGGACATGCCGCAACAGGCGATGCAGCCTGGGGCGCGACGCGAGGCGGAAGACAAAGGCGCTCCGCTCATCACGGCGGAAAAGGTCAACAAGCATTTCGGCCATTTCCACGTGATCAAGGACGTGAGCACGCGGTTCTACCAGGGCGAGGTCGCGGTCATCATCGGCGCTTCCGGCTCCGGCAAGTCGACTTTCCTGCGCATGCTGAACCGGCTGGAAACGCACGACAGCGGCAAGATCGTCATCGACGGCATCGAGCTCAACGAGAACATGAAGAACATCGACGCCATACGCCGCGAAGTCGGCATGGTGTTCCAGAGCTTCAACCTGTTCCCGCACATGACCGTGATGAACAACATCACGCTCGCGCCGCGCCGCCTGCGCGGCGTGACGCGGGCCCAGGCCGAGGAAACGGCGCGCGGCCTGCTGGCCAAGGTCGGCATGTCCGACCATGCCCACAAGTATCCGCACCAGCTGTCGGGCGGGCAGCAGCAGCGGGTCGCGATCGCGCGCTCGCTGGCGATGCAGCCCAAGGTCATGCTGTTCGACGAGCCGACCTCGGCGCTCGATCCGGAAATGATCAAGGAAGTTCTCGACGTGATGAAGGATCTGGCGCGCTCCGGCATGACCATGATCGTCGTGACGCACGAGATGGGCTTCGCCCGCGAAGTCGCCGATCGCGTGATCTTCTTCGAGAAAGGACAGATTCTCGAAGAGGCGCCGCCGGCGGAATTCTTCGGCAATCCGAAGAACGAGCGCATCCGCTCCTTCATCGGCCAGATCTCGCAGGCGCGATGAACCGAACAACCCCCAGCAGAATCGTCAGTAACCACAAAATCGGCAGCACCCTTTTCAGGAGGATAAAAAAATGAATTTGAAACGCACCAGCCTGACCGCATCGATCGCCCTGATGTTCGCCGCGGCGGCATTGCCGGCGCATGCGCAGACCACCAAGAAGGCGCAAGCGCAGATGGCCAAGGATTTCGAGGAAATGCGCGCCGAGATCAAGCGCCTGCGCGAAGAGCTCGATGCGATGAAGAGGGAGAAAGCCGCCGCGCCCGCGCCGGTGGTCGCCGCTCCGGTCGAGAAGGGGCCGTCCAAGGTCGAACTGGCGGAGCGCATCGAGCAGGTCGAGCTGCGCGCCAAGGATGCGGTCGTGGTCGGCGACATCGGCAATTCCTTCCGCCTGCCGAATTCCGAGACCTCCCTGCGCATCTACGGCTTCGGCGAGCTGAACCTGGTGCACGAGATGAAGGGCGACAATTCGAACAACGACTACTCGACCTTCCTGCCGTACGCGCCGCTCAAGGGCTCGGCGGCAGCCAACCGCAGCGGCCAGACCTATCTGCATGCGCGCACCTCGCGCATCGGTTTCGAGGCGGCGACGCCGACCAAGTTCGGTGCGCTCGGCATCAAGATCGAAGGCGATTTCAACAACGACCCGCGTACCGGCAACGCTGCCGTTTCGGGCGATGTGAAAAACATCTTTACCCAGCAGGCAACCAACAGCTACAACTTCCGTCTGCGCCATGCCTATGGCAAGTTTGGCGGCTTGTTGATCGGCCAGAGCTGGTCTACTTTCATGGATCTCGACGCCTTGCCGGAAACCGTCGACTTCAACGGCCCGATCGGCGCGACCTTCATTCGTCAGCCGCAGATCCGTTACACCTATCCGACCAAGGACAATGGCAGCTTCACGTTCGCGGTCGAGAATCCGGTCAGCTATGTTCTCGACGTCAGCAATCTGGACGGCGCGGACGATCCGGATTCCACCTACGGGCTTCCCACGGTCAAGGGATTCTCCCGCGTGCCTGACTTCATCGCGCGTTGGGACAAGTCGTTCGACTGGGGGACGTTCAGCTTGCGCGGGCTCATGACGGAGCACCGCATCGACAACGGCAGGAATGTTTCGGTATCCCGCACCGGCTGGGGCCTGGGCGCGAGCGCCTTTTACAAGCTCGACGGCTCCGACTTCCTGACCGTGGCGCTGACGGGCGGCACCGGCATCGGCCGTTACTTCAACTACGTCGAGGGTGCGGTCTACGATGCGACTCAGAACAAGATCCATATCGAGAAGGCGCTCGGCGCCGTGATCGGCTACCAGCACAAGGCATCCGACACGCTGCGCTTCAACGCTTCGCTCGGTTGGCAGCGCAATTACGACAATGCGTACACGAGCTTCGTGAAGGATAGCGATCTCGACAGCGGCCAGTACGGCGTCAACCGCCGCGTCTGGCAATCCCATCTCGGCTTCATCTGGAACCCGGTTCCGGGCGTGGACTTCGGCGCCGAATACATCTTCGGCCGCCGCAAGACCCTGGCCAACGAGACCGGCGAGATGAGCCGTATCAATTTCTCGGCCAAGTACAACTTCAACTAAGCGTCATCCGCCTCTCGCAAGCCCCGGACTTCCGGGGCTTTTTTGTGCCCTGGCAACAGGAGAAAACGCGCCCGGTGGAATAAAAACGACATATTTGCGCATAGAATAACGTTCGATAAAATCCTGAAATATGGTTTTAATATTCTAATATTTAATGAAAATGTGAAATAAATATAATAATTATGCCTGTTTGGCCGATAGGGGTGGGGTGCTCCCCAGGGGTGTGCTCGAATTAGCTTCTGCGGCCTACCTGCAGAAGAAAACAATAAACGGCGAACTCGCTCTTAAGATCATGATTCCGGCGGTATATGCCTAGAAAAACGAAGTGCCGCCACTACGTAAAACGGCGTCGCGCGGTTGATAGCGGCTCGGGGAGCCGGCGCGCATACTGAACGCCATCGCAATGGAGAAGCCATGAACCAGTTATCGCAAGACCTTCGCAAGAAAGCATTGGACCTCGCCCTGGCGGCGGCCGGATCGGCCGCCGCGGCGCAAAAGCCGGTCGTGTCGCTGATCGACACCTGGCTCGCTTCGGTCGAGGAGGAAGACCTTGCCGACCAGACTCCGGAAACGCTGGCCTCGGTGCTGTGGGATGGATTCTCGCGCATCGCCAAGCGCACTCCCGACGATTGCCAGATCGAGGCCTTGCGCTATGCCGACGGCCGCGGCGGCCACGCCAGCGCCTTGCTGGTTCTCAACCGCGACATGCCTTTCCTGGTGGATTCGATCGTGATGGCGCTGCGCCGCATGCGCATTCCGTCGCGCGCCGTGCTGAACGCGGTGCTGTCGGTCGGCCGCAATGCCGACGGCGTCGAACGCGCCGCGCCGGCCAAGACCGGCGGCGATCCGCTCGAATCCTATGTGCTCGTGTTGCTGGCCGATGAGATCGCCGAGCAGGAACTGAACGCCTTGATCGCGAGCATCCGCATGGTGGCCGGCGACGCCGCCGCCGTGCATCGCGATGCGGCGGCCATCGCCGGCAAGATGGCGGAAATCGCCTCGGCGCTGGGCGCCGCCGGCACGGACGAGGGCAAGGAAGTCGCGGCCTTCCTCGATTGGGCCCGGAGCGGCGGCTTCGAAGCCTTCGGCTACGCCTATTACACGGTCGCCAAGGGCGAGGGCAAGCTGGTGCGCGACGTGCCGAGCCGCATCGGCGTCCTCAAGGATCCGAAGCATCCGGTGTACGACAAATGCCTGGCCGGCATTCCGGAAGACCTGAACACGCTGGCGCCGCGCGCCGACACGCTGTCGGTCGTGAAAGCCGATACCCAATCGACCCTGCACCGCGATCAGCGCCTCGATTTCATCGGCGTGCGCGACACCGCTCCCGACGGCGAAGTGCGCGGCGAGCATTGCTTCGTCGGCCTGTTCTCGCGCACCGCGACGGCCACCCCGATCGCCCAGATGCCGTTCGCCCGCGTCAGGATCAAGCAGGTGCTGCAACTGGCCGGCGTGCGCTCCGAAGGCTTCCGCGCCGAGAAGTTCGTCGACATCCTCGAATCGCTGCCGCGCACCGAAGTGCTGGAAGCCTCGCCGGAATGGCTGGCCGATGTTTGCGGCACGGTGGTCGCCCTCTACAAGCAGCCGCGCGCCAAGGTGTTCGCGCGTCCGGACCTGTACGGCCGTCACCTCAACGTGCTGGTCTACATGCCGCGCGAGCGCTACAGCTCGACGCTGGTGGACCGCCTGTCGACCGGCCTGCGCAGCCTGTCCGGCGCGACCGACGTGCGGGTGCAGACGCTGCTGTCCGACGGCCCGCTGGCGCGCGTCTACTTCATCGCGACCGCGGCCCGCCTGTCGCTCGACCTCGTCAACGATATCCAGCAGCCGCTGCTGGCGGCCGTCGAAGGCTGGCATACTGCCTTCGACAGCCTGGTCGATTCGGCCGCGGCCGGCCAGCGCTCGGCCCTGCGCCGCCTGGTCGCCAGCCTGCCGGCGGAATACATCGCCGCCACGCCGCCGCAAGTCGCCTATCACGACTTGTCCGAACTGCTGCAGAACCGCGATTCCACGCGCGTCAAGGTGCATATCGAAATCGGCCCGCGCGGCGCCGTCAACGTGCGCCTGCTGTCGCGCGACCAGGCGACCTCGCTGTCCCAGATCCTGCCGGCGCTGCACAATGCCGGCGTCGCGGTCGACCGCGAGCAGACCTACGCCATCGACACGCCGGAAGACATCGTGTTCTACGCGACTTGCCTGACGGTGGACGAACAGAGCGCCGCCAAGCTGTCGCAGCCGCAAGTCGCGGAGGCCGCCCAGGAATTGTTCGAATCGCTGTTCAACAACGAAGCCGAAGACGGCCGCATGAACGGCCTGGTGATCGAGGCCGGCCTGCGCCAGAAGGAAGTGCAGGTCATCCGCGCCTACGCCAGCTACTGGCGCCAGGCCGGCAGCAAGTTCAGCTTGCGCTACATGGCGGACTGCCTGCGCAAGCAGCCGAAGTTCGCGCGCATCCTGATCGAGAGCTTCACCAAGCGCTTCGATCCGAAGGCGACGCTCGAGGAGCGTTCGGCCGGCACCGCGGCGCTGACCGCGATGAAGAAGAACCTCGGCGAAGTCAACCACGCCGATACCGAAGACATCCTGCGCAGCATCGCCGACCTGATCCTGGCGACCCTGCGCACCTCCTACTTCCAGAGCGCGCAAGCCGGCGACACCGTGATCTTCAAGTTCGACAGCAGCCAGCTGAACCTGTTGCCGGAGCCGAAGCCGCATCGCGAGATCTACGTGTTCTCGCGCCGCTTCGAGGGCGTGCACCTGCGCGGCGGCCCGGTGGCGCGCGGCGGCCTGCGCTGGTCCGACCGCATGGAAGACTACCGCACCGAAGTGCTGGGCCTGGTCAAGGCGCAGATGGTCAAGAACGCCGTCATCGTGCCGGCCGGCGCCAAGGGCGGTTTCGTCTGCAAGATGGTGCCCAAGGATGCCACGCGCGAAGTCATCGCCGCCGAAGGCGAAGCCGTGTACCGCCTGTTCATCGCCGGTCTGCTCGACGTGACCGACAACCGCTCCAAGGGCGAGATCGTGCCGCCGGCGGAAACCGTGTGCTACGACGACGCCGACCCCTACCTGGTGGTGGCTGCCGACAAGGGCACCGCGACCTTCTCCGACATCGCCAACGGCATCGCCGTCAAGCGCGGCTTCTGGCTCGGCGACGCCTTCGCCTCGGGCGGCTCGAACGGCTACGACCACAAGAAGCTCGGCATCACCGCCAAGGGCGCGTGGGAAGCGGTCAAGCGCCATTTCTACGAGATGGGGCACGACATGAACACCACGCCGTTCACCGTGGTCGGCGTGGGCGACATGTCGGGCGACGTGTTCGGCAACGGCATGCTGCTGTCGGACAAGCTCAAGCTCATCGCCGCCTTCGACCATCGCCACATCTTCATCGATCCGAACCCGGATTGCGCGGTCTCGTTCAAGGAGCGCCAGCGCATGTTCGCCCTGCCGCGTTCCTCGTGGGAAGACTATGACAAGAGCCTGATCTCGAAGGGCGGCGGCGTGTATCCGCGCACGGCGCGCACCATCGAGCTGTCGCCGGAAGCGCGCGCCGCGCTCGGCATCGATGCGGAAAGCATGACGCCGGAGCAACTGATGCACGCGATCCTGCTGGCGCAGGTCGACATGTTCTACAACGGCGGCATCGGCACCTATATCAAGGCCTCGACCGAATCGCATCCGCAGGTGAAGGATCGCGCCAACGACCATATCCGCGTCAACGGCAACGAATTGCGCTGCAAGGTCGTCGCCGAAGGCGGCAACCTCGGCGCCACGCAAGCCGGCCGCATCGAATTCGCGATGGCCGGCGGCCGCATCTTCACCGATGCGATCGACAACTCGGCGGGCGTGGATTGCTCGGACCATGAAGTCAACGTCAAGATCTGGCTCGACACCGAAGTCAACCTGGGCAAGCTGTCAGAGACCGAGCGCAACCGCGTCCTGTCCGACATCACGGACGACGTCTGCCGCCTGGTATTGCGCGACAATGCGCTCCAGACGCATCTGCTGACCCGCGAGACCCAGGCGCAGAACGATCCGGCCGTGCTGGACGCCTATGCCGCGCTGATCTCGAACCTCGAAGCCGAAGGCGCCGTTTCGCGCGAACTCGAGCAATTGCCGAGCGATGCCGAACTGATGCGCCGCAAGGCAGAAGGCCGCGGCTTGACCGCGCCGGAACTCGCTGTCGTGGTCGCCAATGTGAAGAACCGCTATAAGCGCATCCTCGGCGCCCAGACGCTGACCGGCTATGCGTGGGCCCGCACGCTGCTGACGCCGTACTTCCCGGCGGCGCTGGTGGCGACCCGCGATCCGCTCGACCATCCGCTCGCCAACGCCATCCTGGCGACCGTGCTGGCCAACGAAGTCATCAACCGCTGCGGCCCGTTGATGACAGGCACGCTGGCGCGCACCCACCTAGTCAAGGAAACCGACGTCATCACGGCCTGGGCGCAGGGCTGGGCCTCGCTCAACCTGGCTCCGGTGTTCGACACCCTCGACGCCCATGCCCTGAGCGTGCCGCGCGAAGTGTCGAAGGCGGTCGACCAGCGCACCCGCGCGCTGTTGAAAGCGGTCATCGAAGGCGTGCTCGCGGTGCCGGAACAGCAGCGCGGCGGCGACGGCTTCGCCGAATTGACGGCCTTGTTCGGCAACACCGACAGCGCGCGCCAGCTGATGGCGATGTCGGCTTCGTCGCCGAACGGCCACGGCAGCGATGCGTTCGGCCAGGCCTGCACGGCGGTCGAGGCGATCGAAGGCATGGCGGATTTCCTGTTCGCCGCGCTGTCGGTGTCCCGTCCGTCCGGCATGGGCCTGCCTGCCTTCATCCAGGTCGGCATGGCGGTGCGCCGCCATGCCGGCATCGACCGGCTCGAGCGCGTGCTGACGCATACGCAGGTGGGCGCCGCGCAGGAAAGCTTGCGCAGCCATGCCTTGCAAGCCCTGCGCCGCTCCCAGCAACGCCTGCTGTCGCAAGTCCTGCGGCAGATGCCGGTACCGGCGGGCGGCGCGGAGATGCCGGAGAAGTCGGTCGAGCAGGCGATGGGCAAGTTCAAGCTCTCGCCGCTGGCGGCCGGCGAGACGCTCGGCTTCGAGCAAGCCGTGCTCGACGTGTGGTCGCTGTCGGAGGCCGTGTCTCCGTCGAACGGCGCCGCCTAAGGCTCGCATCGATGCGATCGGCTGCACATCCAGCGACACATCCTGCGACGAACGGCCTCGTGTCCGATGCGGTGCGCGCATTGGCCGAGGCCGATTTCGGCGGGATAGCCGAGCGCTTCTCGAGCGCCGGATTCGGCGTCGAGCAGCCGGCGCGCGGCATCCTGCAAATCAAGTCTTCCGTTTCTCTTCCCGAGCGGCTTGCGCTGCTGGTCTCCGTCGGCGTGCATGGCGACGAGACGGCGCCGATCGAGATGCTGGCGCTGCTGCTCGACCGGCTCGCGCAAGCGCCGCAAGCCTTGGCTGTCGATCTGATGGTCGCGGTCGGCAATCTCGGCGCGATCGCGCAAGGCAAGCGTTACCTCGATGCCGACATGAACCGCATGTTCCGCGCGGAGCGGGGCGATCTGGCGAACGCCGCGGAAGCGTCGCGCGCCGATGAAATCATGGCGGCCGTCGCGGCGTTCTTCGCCGCGTCGCCGGGCCGCAAATGGCATCTCGATCTGCACACCGCGATCCGGCCGTCGGTCTATCCCGCCTTCGCCGTCATACCCGACGTGATCGCGGAAGAGGAGCGGGAGGCGTTGCTGGCGTGGCTGGGCGGCGCCGGCATCGATGCCGTCATTCTCAATCGCAAGCTGGCCGGCACCTTCAGCGCCTGGACGGCGCTCGAATTCGGCGCCTCCGGCACCACGGTCGAACTCGGCCGGATCGGCGAACTCGGCGCCAACGACCTCTCCCAGTTCGCCGCGACCCAGGCCGCGCTCGACGCCTTGCTGCGCTCGGGCGATACCCGGCCGCTGGCGCAAAAGACACCCCGGGTCTTCGTCGTCGCCCAGGAAATCGTCAAGCGCAGCGATGCCTTCACGATGGCCTTCGACAAGGCCACCTGGAATTTCACCGCGCTGGAGCCCGGCGCCGAGATTGCGCGCGACGGCGATATCGTCTATCGCGTCGGGGCGGAAACGGAGTACGTGGTGTTTCCGAATCCGGATGTCCGGCCCGGATTGCGGGCCGGGCTGATGGTGGTGCGGCGGCCTTGATCGCGTTTCCTATCGATTGAACGACTTTCGCGAATGACTACACAACTCTGGCTTCTCTATCTGACAACGGTGATGGCCGTCATTTTTGTGCCCGGCCCGTCGGCGGCTCTCTGCCTCACGCATGGGGCGAAGCACGGCCGATGGCGAACCACGGGAACCATCGTCGGCGGAATGTGCGCCTCGCTGACGCTGATGGCGCTTTCCGCTTTGGGGCTAGGCGCTGTCATCGCATCGTCGGAGCTTCTGTTTCAAATCATCAAATTCGCCGGCGCCGCCTATCTGATTGCAATCGGCATTTCGACTTGGCGATCCTCGTCCGTCATGCTGATTCCATCGGAGACCGAATTGGCGGAGCCGAGGGCTTCCAGGGAGAGCTGGAGCAGGCTATTTAGGCACGGCTTTTTCGTGGGGATCGGTAATCCCAAGGATTTATTGTTCTTCGGTGCGCTATTTCCGCAATTCATCGACCCCGGTCGATCGCTCGTCGGGCAATTATCCGTCCTCGCGGCGACATGGCTCGTGGTCGACGGTGTCGCGATGTTCGGCTACGCCGCCAGCGGCGGCTTGTTGCGACCGCTCCTGGTCAACGCAGGATTGAGCAAGTGGTTCAACCGGGTAGCAGGCGGCATTTTCGTTTCCGCTGGAGCCGCATTGATGACGGCCAGAAGATGATGCTTCGCTCGCGGCGCGGTCCCGGCGCCGCGTCCTGGCCGGGTCGAGGCCGGACATGCTGGTCAAGATGCCTTGTATCGGCCAGGATTCTTTGAATGCGCGGAAGGGATCGTCCGTCGACGCCTACTCCGTCACGCTCGGAAAATGCAATGTGATCTTCAAGCCCTGTCCGACATCGCTATCGAGATCGAGCTTGCCTTTCAGCGCGCCGTAGGTCAGGTTGTGCACGATGAACATCCCGAGTCCCGACCCGCCCTGGGCCAGCTTGGACGTGTAGAACGGTTCGAACACCTTGCGATGCAAGTCGGGCGCGATGCCGCAGCCGTCGTCGCGATAGACGATCTCGATGTCGTTTTCCATGCGCCGCGCGCTGATCGTGATATGGCCGCCGTCCCGGCCCTCGAAACCGTGCTTGATGGAGTTGAGGATCAGGTTGTTGAAGATCTGCTCGAGATGCGCCGGATAGCTGTCCATCTCGATGCCGTCCGGAATGGCGATTTCCACCGCGACCTTGGCATGGCGGAGGATCGTGCCGAGCGTGTGGACGATGTCCTCGATGATCTGGTGCAAGTCGAAGACGCGGCGCCGCATGCTGCTCTGATCCACGGCGACGCGCTTGAAGCTCTCGATCAGCTCGGCCGCCCGTTGCGCGCTGCGCGCGACCAGGCGGTTGGCGTTATCGAGTTCTTGGACGGCCTGGACCAGCACCGAGCGCGAGACATTCTTCGATTGCACCACCTCCGTCAGCCGCTTCAGGTTTTCCCCGGCCGCCGATGAGGTCAGCACGATGTTGCCGATCGGCGTGTTCAACTCATGCGCCACACCGGCGACGATCCGGCCGAGCGAGGCGAGCTTCTCCGATTCGACGATCTGCGCCATCGCCTGCTGCAGTTCCTGCGTCCTTTGCTCGACGCGCGTTTCGAGCTGCTCGTTCAGTTCGCGGTACTTGCGTTCGCTGGCGTGCAGCTCGCCGATCTTGTTCTCGATCGCTTCGCCCATGTGGTTGAAGTTGCGCGCCAGCTCGGCCACTTCGTCGCGCCCCGTCTGCTGCAGCTTGAGGTCGTAGCGGCCGTCGGCGATGGCGCGGCTGCCTTCCACGAATTTCCACAGGTTGCGCGTCAGCCAGTATCCGAGCACGCTCAGCAGAACGAAGCTGACCAGGATTTCGGCCACGGCGATGGAGCCGCTCTGCTTGAGCAGGTTGATCTTCGCCAGTGCGATGATGCGTGTCGACAGGCCGAATCGCAGCGTGCCGACCTGCTGTCCGGCCAGGCTCAACGGCCGCTCGACATGCAGCACCGCCCCCGATAAGGCATCCTTGAGATCGTTGGACGGCGGCGGCAATGCCCGGGGATCGGCGGTCCCGGCCTTGGCGACCACACGGCCGGACGCATCGCGCACCACGATGTACACGACGCCTTGGTCGACGTCGCCGAGCATCTCGTTGAGATTGTCTTGCAGCGTCGCGTAATCGCCCTGCACCACGTAGGGCGCCGTGCTCACGTTGAGCATCGGCACCGTCTGCCGGAGCGCCGCCTCGGTGCTGGCAAGCATCGCCTCGTCGATCAGCCTTACCGTGTTGAGCAGCAGCAGGCCCAGCATCAGCGCTTCCACCAGCGTGCTGGCGAGCATCAGCTTGAAGCGCAGGGAATAGGGATTGAATCGCATGTCGGGTTCTAGGAGTCGTTCGCCAGCAGCTCTTTCAGGCGCGGCAGGTAGGCATCGAGGCGGCGCATGGTGGCGGTGTCGGCCGGGATGAATTCGGTGCGGCTGGATTGAAAGAATTTCAAGCCGTCGACACTGAACGGGAACTTGTTCAAGGCCTGCTGCAGGCGGGCGACTTCGGCGTCGGACAGCCTGGGATGCGCAAGCGCGACCAGGCTTAGCGCGCTTTGCGTGCTGCCGAGGATGCGCAGCTTGTCCGTGATCTCTTTCGGCATGCCGTCGAAGACCGCGCGCTGCGCTGCCGCGGCGTCGTCGCGGCTCCGCTCGGCCGCGAGGATGGCATTGTTGTCGGTGCTGTGGTGAATGACCGTCAAGTCGCGTTCCGGCAGGATGCCGCGCTGCCGCAGGAAGTCTTCGATCTGCAGCGAAATGAAGGACAGGCGGTGCGGCAGGTGCAAGGTCTTGCCGCGCAGACCGCTCAAGGTGCTCGCGGCCGCGCCTTCGGGGACCAGGACCAGGGCGTAGAAGTCGGCGCGGATCGCGATCAGCGGCTTGAAACCGAGTTCCTGTTGCGCCAGGCGCGCGAAGTGCGGCGCCGTCACCACCAGATCGAAGTGGCCGGCATCGGTGCGGGCCAGGAAGCGCGGAAAATCGGGAGCGCTCAGGATCTCGGTCTTGCGCCGCAGTTCTCCTTCGAGGAATTCCCGCAGCGGCGCGAATTCGAGCAGCAGGGTGCGCGGGCTGAGATAGGGCAGGACGCCGATACGCAAGGTGGGTGACGCGGCCGATGCGGGCGACGGGGACGCGGCGGCGGGCAAAGCGGGGGACTGTGCCGACGCCGTCGACATGCTCAGTACCATCAGTCCCAATGCGAGCCAATATCGCATGTCCCGTCCGCAAGGCAGTGGCGGCGATCGTTCCGGACGGGCGCGTCAGCGTACCCGTCCCTCTTTCCAAGCTTCAAGCAGCTTATCATAGGACACCGTTTCGCCCGGCGGTTTTTCATCGGCAAGCCTGGCATGCGGAGCGCCCGCGCGGTTGAGCCAGCGTTCCGGGGCCTGCTTGGGATTGAGCCTGGGCGCGCAGCGCGTCATCTTCGCTTCCCGCGCAATGACGGCCATCTCTTGATCCATCTGCTCGGCCAATTGGTCGAGCGCCTGCTGCGGCGTCTTTTCGCCGCTGACGGCCTGGCTGATGTTTTGCCACCACAGGGGCGCCAGGCGCGGATAGTCGGGAACGTTGGTTCCGGTCGGCGTCCACGAGATGCGCGCCGGACTGCGGTAGAACTCGACCAGGCCGCCGAGCCGCGGGGCCGCCTTGGTCATCGCGTCCGAATTGATGTCCGATTCGCGGATCGGCGTCAGGCCGACCAGGGTCTTTCTCAGCGAAGTGCTTTTCGCGACCGTGAATTGCGCGTACAGCCAGGCGGCCTTGCGGCGCTCCAGCGGCACCGTGTTCAGCATGGTCCACGAACCGGCGTCCTGGTAACCGAGCTTCACGCCCGCCTGCCAATAGGCGCCGTGCGGCGATGGCGCCATGCGCCACTTGGGCGTGCCATCCTTGTTCACCACGGCCAGCCCGGGCTTGGCGAGCGCGGCGGTGAACGCGGAATACCAGAAGATCTGCTGCGCGATATGACCCTGGCCCGGTACCGGGCCGGCGTCGGTGAAGGTCATGTTCATGGCGTCCGGCGGCGCGTATTTCTTCAGCCAATCGAGATACTTGGTCAGCGAATACACGGTGGCCGGCCCGTTGAGTTCGCCGCCGCGCGCCGTCGAGGCGCCGACCGGCACGCAGCCGTCGACGCGAATGCCCCATTCGTCCACCGGCTTGCCGTTCGGCAGACCCTTGTCGCCGGCGCCCGCCATCGACAGCCAGGCGTCGGAAAAGCGCCAGCCGAGGGACGGATCGCGCTTGGCGTAATCCATGTGGCCCCAGACCCGCACGCCGTCGATCTCGCGCACGTCGTTGGTGAAGAAATCGGCGATGTCTTCGTAGGCGGACCAGTTGATCGGGACGCCGAGCTCGTAACCGTATTTGTCCTTGAAGCGCTTCTTCAATGCCGGACGGCTGAACCAGTCGGCGCGGAACCAGTAGAGGTTGGCGAACTGCTGATCGGGCAACTGGTAGAGCTTGCCGTCCGGACCGGTGACGAAGCTCTTGCCGATGAAATCGTGGACATCGAGCGTCGGCAACGTGACGTCGCGTCCCTCGCCGAGCATGAAATCGGACAGCGGCACCGTGACGCCGTAGCGGTAATGGGTGCCGATCGAATCGGAATCGTTGACGTACATGTCGTAGCCGCTCGGCTTGCCGCCCGCCATCTCGGCCTGGATCTTGGCGACCACATCGCCTTCGGGGATCGTATCGTGGATCACCTTGATGCCGGTGATTTCATGGAACGCCTTGGCCATCACCCTGGCTTCGTAGAAATGGGTGTCGATCTGCTCCGACACCACGCGCACCGTCATGCCGCGATAGGGCTTGGCGGCCTCGATGAACCAGCGCATTTCTTCCAGTTGCTGTTCCGGCGTCAGCGTGCTCGGCTTGAATTCCTTCTGGATCCAGCGTTTGGCCGCCGCCAGGTCGGCGTGCGCGGGGAGGGCCGCAAACAGGGCGAGGAGGGCGGCCGCGAGCGACGCGCCGGCGCGGCGGGAGATGGACTTGGAGCGCATGATCGTTATCATTATCTGGACCGGCCGAATCAGGCCATCTCCAGCATAACCAATGGGCGGCAAAGCACAAGATGCTGTGGCGCCACAGCATCATCCGGGCGGCTGCAAGGGAAGCGGTTTGCCGAAATAATAGCCCTGGCCGTAGCGCACACCGAATTCGCGCAGCAGGTCCGTCGTTACCCGGTCCTCGACCCATTCTGCGATCACCTTGAGCCCGAACACGCGCGAAATCTCGACCATCGCGCGCACGAACGCCTGGTCGTCGGGATTGCTCTTCAGTTCGACGATGAACGAGCCGTCGATCTTCAGATAATCGAATTCCAGTTCCTTGATGTAGTAGAACGACGAGAAGCCGACGCCGAAGTCGTCGAGCGCGAAACGGCAGCCGAGGCTCTTGATGCGGCCGACGAAATGCCGCACCTCCTCGAGGTTGTAGAACGCGGCCGTCTCGGTCAGCTCGAAGATCACGCGCGCCGGATCGATGCCGCGCGATGCGATCTCGCTTTCGATCAATTTCAGCAATTCCGGATCGCCGATCGACTTTCCCGAAAGGTTGATGGCCACGCCGGCATTGTCCGGCAGGCGCGACATGTCGGTCAGGCAGCGCCGGATGACGGCGCGATCGAGCCGCTCGATCAAGCCGAACACCTCGCAGGTCTTCACCAGGTCCCCCGTATTGCAGGGGCGGCCGTTGTCGTCGAAGATGCGCAGCAGCGCCTCGAAGTGGCTGACCTTCCCGCTGTCGAGATCGATGATCGGCTGGTAGTGCATGACCAGGCGGCCCTCGGCCGCCAGCGCGTCGCGCACCACCGCCAGCATGTTGAGCTGCTGCGACAACTCCCGCTTGTGGATCTCGTCCTCGCTGCGGTAGAAGCGCAGGCGCTGGCGGCCGCTTTCGCGCGCCAGGTGCAGCGCGAAATCGGCCTGGCTGAGGAGTTCGTCGACTTCCATCTTGCCGAAGGCGCAGGCGGCGCCGGCCACCAGCGCCAGGCTGAACGCTTCGTTGCCGATCACGGCCTTGCGTGCCTCGGCCGCTTCCAGCACGGCGGCAGCGGCATCCTCGAGGCCGGCGTGCGCGACGCCGTCGAGGTAAAGCGCGAACAGGTCGCCGCCGAGGCGCCCCAGCAGATCGTCCGCAGCGCGGCTCGACGCCGAAAGCGCGGCGGCCGCGTGCTGCACCACCTTGTCGCCCTCGGAGCGGCCGTAACTGTGATTGATGTAACTGAGGCCGCGAATCTTGATCAGCATGACCGCGCCGCAGACGTGATCGCATTTCGCCGCCTGCAGGCGCAAATCGAGCCGGTGCCGGAACTCGTTCTTGTTCACCAGGCCGGTCAGGGCGTCGCGTTCGGCGAGTTCGATCGCGCGGCGCTGGACGTCTTGTTCCTGGCGGTACTTCGACATGGCCTCGGCGACCGTCTGACGCAGGGAATCGAAGCGCAGCGGCTTGGTCAGGTAGCCGTAGGCGCCGCGATGCAGGGAGCCGACCGCATGCTCGGCATCGTCGAAGGTGGTGGACATGATGAACAGCGGCGGGCGCGGCTTCTTGCGTACGGTTTCGAGCAGCGAGAGTCCGCTCATGCCCGGCATCGAAATGTCGCACAGCACGAGGTCGACCGGCTGCCGTTCCATCAGCAGCAACGCGTCCTCGCCGTTGGTGGCGGTCGTGACCGAGAAGCCGAGCCTCTCGAGCATGGTCTTGCCGGCCAGCCGTTCGACCGGGCCGTCGTCGACGACCAACGCATGGATGGACCCGGGAGCCGGGTCGCGGGTGGCAACGAGTTCCATCACATCCTCCCAGGATGCCGCGGCGCGCCGCCTCCGTCATGCGCGGAAGCGGTCAGTTTTCTATCTAATGCATGCCCTTCAGGCAGTTCTTCAATGCTTCGATCACTTTGACGGCATTGAAGGGCTTGACGACGAAGCTGTTCGCGCCGGAACGCATCGCCTGCTGCACGTTGTCGAGCGTGGCCAAAGAGCTGATCATGACGACCTTGATATGGGGATGATCGTCCCGGACGCGCTGCACCACGTCGTGGCCGTTGAATTTGGGCATGTCGATATCGATGAACGCGACATCGGGCCGCAGCATCAAGCATGCCTCGATCGCGCGCTCGCCATCCGCCGCCTCGGCGACCACGCGATAGAACGCTTCCTGAAGGATCATGCGCAGCACGCTGCGCGTCAGGCGATCGTCATCCGCGATCAGAACGCGTATGTCCTTGCTCTGCTTGATCATGTGCACTCCCTGGATGATGTGCCGCCTCTTGACGGGCGGTTGCGGTCATCGTCATGGCATCGTCTACGCAATCAACTGCTTGAGCCTGCTTTCGATCCTGGCATATTCCTTTTCGATGGCATCGAGCGCCGCCGCCGCGCCGCCGAGTTCGCCGGCGCGCGCGTCGGCCTCGAACGACTTGCACAAGGCCGATAATCCGTTCGCGCCGATCGAGGCCGTGCTGCCGCTGAAGGCGTGGGCCAGCTTGACGAGCAGCGCCGCATTCGGTTCCGCCGCGGCATTGCGCAACGCCTCGATGCGCTTCGGGCTGTCGTTCATGAACAGTCTCGCCAGGTCGGCGAAGTCCGGGCCGAAGATTTCCTGCATCGATTCGAGTTCGTCATCGGCCGCCATGGCATCGTTCGCCGGGGGGCGCGGCGTGCCGCGCGCCAGCCATTTGGCGAGCATGTCGTACAGGGGGCGCGGCCGGAGGGGCTTGGCCATGAAATCGTCCATGCCGGCGCCGAGGCAGCGCTGACGCTCTTCCTGCAGGGCGAAGGCGGTCCAGCCGATCACCGGCGTGCGGCCCTCGCCGGTTTCCATCGCGCGGATGCGGGCCGTCGCCTGGTAGCCGTCCAGCACCGGCATCTGGCAATCCATCAGGATCAGGTCGTAGCGCTGCGCCTCATGCATGGCGATCGCTTCGCGGCCGTCGGCGGCGACCTCGACCTCGCAGCCGAACTTGGCGAGCATGCGCGCGGCGATCTGCTGATTCACCACGTGGTCGTCGGCCACCAGCACGCGGCGGCCGGCGAAAGTGTGCGGCGATGCGACCGTCTCCGCCTGGGCCGCCTCCTTGGCGCCGGCGTCGACCAGACGCGCCAGCGTGCCGATCAAGTCGCGCGCCGCGATCGGCGGACGGACGACGGCGGCGAAGCCGGCGGCCGCGAGCTTTTGCTCGTTCACCGGTTCCTCGGAGCTCAGGAGTACGAATCGCGTCGCGCGATAGGCCGGATCGGCGATGATGGCGCGGCCGAGCAGTTCGCCGTCGATGCCTTGCATTTTACGGCCGAGCATCACGATGCGATAAGGATCGTGATTGAGCGTGGCCTGCTTCAGTTCTTTCAGCGCGTCCGCGGCCGACGCGTAGCCTTCCGCGCGTATTCCGGATCGGGACAGTTCGGCTTCGAGCGCGCGGCATTGTTCGGCGCCGTCCGCGACGAACAGCATGCGCATACCGGCCAGCGTGTCGGGCGCCGCGGGAAGATCGAGCGTGAGCTTGAGCGATGCGTATCCGTAGCCGTCGTCCAGCTCGATGCGCGTTCCGAGGTGTTCGGCCAGGCTCTGCGTGAAGCGCCAGGACAAGCCGTCCGCATCGCAATGCAGCGGCCCCGCGGAATTGCTCAGCACGAGCTCCAGGTGCCAATAGCCTCCGGTCTCGATCGACGCGTCGAGCGTGAGTTCGAGAGCGATGTTCGGATTCTTCTTGAGCGTGCCGTCGAGCAGGCTGGCCACGAGTTGCTTGAGCCTGACGGCATCGCCGACGACGCGCGTGCCTTCCGCGACCGAGCAGACGACGCTCAGGTCGCAGCCGTGCTGGCGCGCGGTTTCCATGTGAGAGTGGATCAGCGACTCGAGTTCCTCGCGCAGATCGAAGCTGGACTCCTGCAGCGCGAGCGTTCCGGATTCGAGCAGCGACAGATCGAGCAGTTCGTCGATCAGCATCAGCAGATGCTCGGCGCTGCGCTGGGCGGTGGATGCATACATCCGCTGGTCGTCGTTGATCTGCGTATCGATCAGCAGTTCGAGCATGCCGATGACGCCGTTGATCGGCGTGCGCAGTTCATGGCAGATGTTGGCGAGAAAGCGGTCGCGTACGAGATCCGAGGCTCCGCCTCCTTGTGATACTTGGTTACGCGGAGCGACGGGCTTTAGGTTGTGATCTGAACGCATGGCTTTTCGACATCTTCCAGGTAAAGCTTCATGGTTCTCCGGCTCGCGTACGCCGAAGGAAAATATTATGGATCGTAGTGCATCGGCATCGATTTGTGGAAAGAGAAATCGTAATCCGTTTCAAAAATAAAACATCCCATGAATATGAGATGGCGGTTCCTATCCGGAATCTGCTAACTTTGCCTGTCAAATCTGACAGGTGCGCGCGGCCGCAGAAACTGCATACTGCTCGCATCGGCCGCCTGTCGGAGCACACGACACGCAATCGGAACGCATCGTTGTCGAAACTTCATTCCTGATGCGATTCTTGCAACGACCCGAAACATGACCGCGCAACCAATGACGCGGCGACGAACGATGTAGAACTGGCGAGCGGCGCGCCGCGCGCGGAATACAGGTTCCAATAACAAGGGGGAGGGGTATGTCGAATATTGCGGGCAAAGCCTATGCGATGAACGTGATCACGCCGCTGAGATGGTACATGGCGTGGCTCAACAAGTTCTTCTTCAGGTTCGTGGGGTGGTTTCCGAGCTACCTGAACGGCTTGATCACCTTGTCGCTGATCCACTACGCGCGCTGGGTCGTCATCGGGCGCAATCAATTTCCACACGTCGATCCGGCGCAGCCGAAGGAAAATCTCAAGTACAGCTACATGCTGTTCGCCAGCAATTTCAACGGCAGCTGGGATCAGTACGTCGATTCCTTCACCTTCGCGATTCCCAAGGGGCTCGACCTGTTCTGGACCGGCAATATCCGCTACCCGCGCTCGGTGCCCCTGACGCCGTTCCACGAATACATCCGCTACAACCAGATCGAGACGATCCACTACTACAGCGCCTATCCGCTGGCGACTTCGAACGACATCAAGTCCGCCAAGAAGGTCAAGGCGGCATTGATCGAATTCGCCGACGGCTGGGCCGATGCCTCTCCCGATCAGTTCCAGAAGCAGTACCACGCTTTGCTGCGCAATCTGCAGAACGATCTCGGCGACATGAGTCCGGCGCCGATCATCAGCATGGCCGCCGCCCAGGTCCAGAAGCGCCACTTGCGCGATCTGCGCAAGGCGTCGGAACGCGCCGCGATCGATAAGATCCTGGCGGTGGACGAGTCGCGCGCCGGTTCGCCGGCGGCCAGCAAGCAAAAGGAGACTGCCGATGAGTAACGTCAGCGGAAAGGCGTACGGATTGACCGTCCTGTGCCCGATCAAGCCGGGGCATACCGGCGAAATCGCGTATTCCGACGAGGTGAAGTGCCGCCTGCTCGAATGGAATACGCGCCAGAACAGCCCGATGACCAAGGTGCCGCAGACCTATCTGTGCCGCTATTTCGTGCTGGACGACGTGTTCACCGAAGCGCTGGCCGGCGCCGAGGGACGCGGCACCTGGCTCGACGTGTTCGCCTGCTGGTTCAAGCCGATCTACGACCTCGGCCTGCCGCGCGAGGAGCATCTGAAGTCGCGCTACCTGGTCTTTTCCAGCAATTTCCACGGCGATCTCGACGCCTATCTGCGCGGCATGTGGAATGCGATCGGCGAAGAGATCTGCCGCGTATGGGAATACTGCTACGCCTTCGAGCAGGTGTGCGATGCCGACAGCTTCATCGCCTACATGAAGAAATGCCAGCTCGATGTGTCGCTGTTCTTCGTCGGCTCCACCGACGATCCGCTCGAGGAGCAGTTGAAGTCCCTCTACCTCAAGCAGGAGTTCGCGCATTTCGTGCTCGAGCACCAAGGCATGGAGCCCGCGCGGCTGCAGGCGGCGTTCAAGGAATTCATCGCGCGCGTCAAGCCGCGCGACGTCAAAGGCCCGTCGTGGTCGCCGGGACAATACAAATTGGGACGTCAATGGGAGGTAGCGTGACCAAGGAACTCGACCTGTTCGACATTCAAGGGAATGTGATTCGCGCCTACGGGCGCTACAGCTTCCCGGTGGCGCGCTATGTCTTGTTGCGCATCCACGACGGCGGCAGGGGACGGCGCTTCGTCGGCGCCGTCACCAAGCGCGTCACGACGTCGGTCGATTGGGGCGACGGGCCGGGCCAGGTGAAGAAGCCGCGCGTGACGGTCAATATCGCCTTCACCTATGCCGGCCTGGAAGCCCTGGAGCTCCCGCGCGCATCGCTGATGGGCTTTCCCGCCGAATTCGCGATGGGCATGAAGAAACGCAAGGATATCCTGGGCGACGACGGGCCGAGCGCGCCCGAGCACTGGGACCCGGTCTGGCGCGGCGAGCAGGCGCACGTGCTCGTCACCCTGAACGGCCGGACGCCGCAGGACCTCGAAGACGGCTACGCCTGGCTCAACGGGCAGGTGGTCGAGAGCGAAGGCGGCGTCAGCATCATGACCGGGCATCGCGGCGACGACGGTGCGGAGGATTTGCCGTACCAGGACGCCAAGGTCGTATGCGACCAGGACGGCAATCCGACGCCCAAGGAGCACTTCGGCTACACCGACGGCATCAGCGATCCGGTGTTCGAAGGCATGCCCAGCAAGAGTTCGCAAAGCGTGATCGGCCGCGGCAAGCAGACCCGGAACGGCTGGGCGCCGCTCGCGACAGGAGAATTCCTGCTCGGCCATATCGACGAGGCGCACGAGTATCCGGCCGCGCCGATGCCGATGTCGCTGTCGAAGAACGGCAGCTTCATGGTGTACCGCAAGCTGCACGAGAATGTCGGCAGCTTCAACGCCTTGCTCGACCGGGAAGCCAAGTCCTATCCCGGCGGGCGCGAACTGCTGGCGGCCAAGTTCGTCGGCCGCTGGCGCGACAACGGCGCGCCCCTGACCGACGCGCCGGACGAGAAGAGCAAGGCGGAATGGGATGCGCGCTTCGCCAAGGCGAACGCCGCGGAACAGGACCGCATGCTGTCCGGCTATACCTTCGACGACGATCCGGTCGGCGCCAAGTGCCCGTTCTCCGCCCACGTGCGGCGCATCAATCCGCGCGCCTCGCTCGAGACCAACAAGGGCGCGTTCAATACGCCGGGCGCCTTGTCGGACCGGCGCCGCATCCTGCGCCGTGGCCTGCCCTATGGCGACGTCAAGGATCCGTCGCGCGACGACGGCAACCACGGCATCGTCATCATGATGGTGAATGCCAGCATCGAGCGCCAATTCGAATTCGTCCAGCAGCAATGGATCAATTACGGCAACGATTTCCATGCCGGCAACGACAAGGAGATCATCCTCGGCAATCACAGCCGCGAACATCCGAGCAAGGCCGTGCTGCCGGTCGAGCCGGACAGCGATCGGTGCCCGCACTTCGTGCGCAACATTCCCCGGCTGGTCGAGACGCGCGGCGGCGATTATTTCTTCGTCCCGAGCATGACGGCCTTGCGCATCATCGCCGCCGGCATGGTGGATCCGACTTGAGTTGACATGAGTTCTTGCGGTTCAGGCGTTGTTGTTTCTCCTCCCTCGGCGCGGACGATGCAAGGAAGATTCGCCCATCCTTGCATCCTCCGCGCATCTTTTGCGCTGTTTTCCCGCTGTTTTGCTATTCCGCCGGATTTTCCGTGGCGCTTTCTTCCAGGGCCTGGCTGACCGCCGATAGCGTACGCTCGAGCAAGGCGCGGAATTTCTCTTCCTGTCCCCGGGTGTGCCGCTTGTCCTGAATGGCTTTTTCGAGCGCGGCCGCCGCCGCCGTCAATTCGTCCGCGCCGGCGCTCGCCGCCATGCCGCGCACCGTATGCGCGACGGATTTGAGCGCGGCCGCCTCGCCCTTGACCATGGCGGCGTCGAATTGCGCCAGCGCCTTCGCCAGCGAGGGCGCCAGCAGGCTCATGACTTCGCGGTGCAGTTCGACATCGTTGCCCAGGCGTGCCAATGCCGTCGCCGTGTCGAGGCCCGGTATCGCGAGCGGAGCGCGGCTCGCCCTCGGGCGCTCCGGCGGCGCCGCGTTCGCGCGGCCGTCCGCTTCCGGCGCCGGGAGCCAGCGCCGCAGCGTTTCATGGAAGCGTTCCGGATCGATCGGCTTGGCGATGTGATCCTGCATGCCGCTGTCCAGGCAAGCCATGCGTTCTTCCTCGGTGGCATAGGCGGTCAGCGCGATGATGGGCAGCGCGGCGTAACGCGCGTCGAGGCGGATGCGCCGCGCGGCGGCATGGCCGCTCATTTCCGGCATCTGGATATCCATCAGGACCAGGCAATAGGCGTCGGGCCCGGCCGCGAACAGCTTGTCCAGCGCCTCCCGGCCGTCTTCGGCGACCTCGACCTCCAGTCCGGTCGCCGCCAGCATCTCGGCCGCGATCCGCCGATTGACCGGATTGTCTTCCGCCAGCAATACCTTGCCCGCCGCGAAGCGCGGGGCATGCCTCGTGCGCTCCGGTTCGGATGCATGCGCGGCGGCCGCTTCTCCCTGCTTCCGCGCCGCCGGAGCAGGGAGGCAAGCCGCCGCCGTGCCGCAGCTCACGGTGAAGCGCAGGCATGAACCGGCGCCGGGCGCGCTTTCCACCGCCATGACGCCGCCCATCAATTCCACCAGCCGCTTGCTGATCGCGAGGCCGAGCCCGGTGCCGCCGTACTTGCGGGGCGTGGAATCGTCCGCCTGCGTGAACGCCTGGAACAGCTTGGCGAGCTGTTCGGGCGACATGCCGATGCCGGTGTCGCGCACCTCGAATCGCAGCTCGACGCGGCCCGCGCTCGCCTCGACGACGCCGCATAGCAGGCGCACCTCGCCGCGCTCGGTGAACTTGGCCGCATTGCTGACCAGGTTGATCAAGACCTGTCCCAGGCGCAGAGGATCGCCGATCAGGCGGTCCGGCACGGCCGGATCGATCTCGACCGCGTAGGCGAGCCGCTTTTCCGAGATGCGCTGACCGTTGACCGCCGCCACGTTGGCCAGCACGTCGCGCAGGGAGAATTCGACCGCTTCGACCTGGAGCTTGCCGGCCTCGATCTTGGAGAAATCGAGAATGTCGTTGAGGATGCCGAGCAGCGAGATCGCCGCGCGGTGCATCTTTTCCAGGTAGTCGCGCTGGCGGGCGTTCAGGTCGGTGCGCAGCGCGAGATAGGCCATGCCGATGATCGCATTCATCGGCGTGCGGATTTCATGGCTCATGTTGGCCAGGAAAGCCGATTTCATGCGCGAAGCGCTTTCGGCGGCGCGCCGGGCTTCTTCGAGCGTGCGTTCATGCGTGCGCAGTTCCGCGTTGGCGCGCGACAGCGCCGCCGTCCGTTCGGCGACGCGCTGCTCCAGCATGCGCTCGGTGCGCTGGAGATTGTCGACCAGTTGCCGCTGCACCTTTTCCTTTTCTTCGCGGATCAGGCGGAAACGATCGGCCAGCGCCAGCGAGAGCAGCAGCATTTCGAGCGCCGAGCCGATCTGGAGGCCGTAAGTCGTCAGGAAACTCGGCAGCCACAGGCCGAAGCTGTGCAGCGCGGTCCATACGGCGAACACGGCCAGGCAGAGGAAGGCGAGCAGGAAGAAGCGCGCGCTGCGCTGGCCGCGCCGCAGGCAGACGAAAGCCGCGACCAGGGCGAACACCATGTTGGCCATGTCGAGCGCGACGCCGAACCGGATCGTATTCTCGAACGACCACAGGAAGCCGGCGATCTGCGCCGCGTTCAGGGCGATCAAGACGCGCAGGCACAGGTCGAGGCGCGGCACGGTCCGCGGCATGGCGAGCAGGCGGCGCTGGAAGACCAGCAGCGTGATGCCGGTGGCGCCGAAGCCGATCATGGTGGCGATGACGGCCCAGCCGGGAGCGCCGGGCCACAGGAATTGATAGCCGATGCCGCTGTAGCCGAGCAGCGACAGGACGTTCGCCGCCGCGAACATCGTGTAGTAGAGATAGCTGCGGTTGCGCAGCGAGACGAACAACAGGAGGTTATAGAAGCCGAGCGCGAACAGCATGCCGAAGTAAGCGGCCTGGCCCATGTATTCGACCAGGCTGCGTTGTTCGAACGTCTTGGGCTCCCATAGCCGGGCGGGGATGTCGAGCGTGGTCGGCGAGGCGGCGCGCAGGAAGTAGGTGGTTTGCGAACCGGCGCGCAGCCGCAGCGGGAACACGAAATTGCGATGGGCGATCGGGCGTTGCGCGAACGGGATCGCCGCGCCGGCGGCGATGCGGCGGAAGCCGCCGTCCTCCGGAACGTAGAGGTCGACATGGTGCAGGTGCGGATACGCGATCTCGAGCAGGCGCTCGGCATCGCGGTCGCCGCCATTGCGCAAGGTCACGCGCAGCCAGATGGCGGAGCTGCGCGTGCCGAAGTTGAGCGTGTCGCCGCGGTAGCGCGGCCGGACGAAGCGCGCCGCCTCGGCGCCTGACGCGACGTCGGCGATGGTCAAGGCATGCGCTTCGTCTTCCAGCATTTCCCAATGCGGCGTCAGGTCGTAGGCCCGGTCGGCGGGCAAGTCGTTCACTTGCACGGCGGCGAATGCGTCCGCCACGGCCAGGGCGAACAGCAGCCATGCCAGGCCGATCAGGGAGAGAAGGCGTTGTCCGAACGGGAGGCTCGGGGCCGGCGGCGCGCTTGCCCGACCGATCCTAGATATCCCAGCTCGTCGGTTCGCGCCGCGGCACGTTGTTGTATTGGTGACGGAAAGTAGAAATGAAAGCATAGACCACTTTGCGGGCGCGATTGATGCCGCCGAGCGGCCGGTGCTCGGGCAGCGCATGCCAGGGAGAATACGACAGGTTCTCGCCGAATTCGCGCTGCTTGGCGCTGTCGAACTCCTGCTTGAAGATGCGGATCGTCGCCACCTTGCGGAACGGAGACTCGGATTCGCGCCACTCCTTGCCCGGGTCTTCGATCGGCATGTTGTCCGGATCGGTCTGGAACTGCACCGCGAAATCGAAGAGCGCATCGCCGCGCTCGAGCTGGCGGATCATGGCCAGGCGCAGGTAATCCGGATCGGGATCGTCCGGGATCGTATCCGCGGCGGCCGGATGCGGGATCGCCGAGTACTTCACGGCGCGGTCGCCGAACAGATAAGGCGTAGTGCTGAAATAACGGATTTGCAACGGATTGGCGAAGCGCTTCATCGACTTGAGCAGGTTCCAGACCACGCGCCAATGCGTCGCGAAAAACCACAGCTTCGCCAGCGTGCCGCTCATCAGCGCCCGGATCATGTCGTCGAATTCCTCGACATCCTTGGTGACGAAGACATTGGTGCTGATGGTGAGGAAATCGTGGGTCTGCTCATGCCTTTCGGCCTCCAGCAGTTTCTCTCCCGGCACGCCCATCAGCTTGATCGCCATGCCGCGGATGTCGCGGACGGTATCGGGATTGATCGTGTCGAATTGATTGGAAAAGCGTACCCAGGCCTGATACGTCGCGGGCCGGGCGAACAGGCCGACGCGCAGTTCGTCCGGAAGATCCGGTTCCACGATGAATTCGGCCTTGACGACGCCGTGCATCTTGGGATGGGCGTCGCGCCGCATGATGCCGGTCGGATTGTCCTGGATGATCTTTTGCTTGAGCCGTTGCGCCAGATCGTCGATCACGGCGGCTTCTTCGGAGGGGGGGTATTCCTGGGCCAGCTGTTTTTTTGCCATACCGACTCCCTGGGGTGAGACGTTCCATGCGCCATTGAACCGCGGTTCGGGCTATATTACCTTGTAGTCAGCGTATTGAGACGGTAAAGGCGCCATCGGTCCGCACAACACATGACAAATAAACGACACGATCGGAGACCCCAGCGATGATCAGCGTACCGCACAAGGCCATGTTCTTCCGCCGCGCGGCGGAAAGCGAAGACGGCGCCGTGCTCGAGGTCGACGACAGCTTCGATCTCGGCGCCGCGCTCGATTTCGCGATGGCGCTGGCGGAACGCCTGCGGGAAGTCCATGCCCGTTCCGAGGCGCACCTGGCCGTATGTCCGGCCAATATCCGGATCGCCGACGGCGGCGCGATCGAATTGCGCGACGAAGCGCCCATGCCGCTGGCCTACGTCTCGCCCGAGCAGACCGGCCGCATGAACCGCCGCGTCGATTACCGCAGCGACTTCTACTCCTTGGGCGTGACGCTGTACGAGGTCTTCACCGGCCACCTGCCGTTCGAGTCGGACAATCCGATGGAAGTCGTGCACGGCCATATCGCCAAGAAGCCGCTCGCGCCGCTCGCCGTCAATCTCGAATTGCCGTCCGTCGTCAGCGACATCATCGCCAGGCTGCTCGCGAAGAACGCGGAGGATCGCTATCAAAGCCTCGACGGCTTGCTGGCGGATCTGCGCCAATGCCGGCTGGCGTTCGCCGATAACGGCACCGTGCCTTCGTTTCCGCTCGGCCAGCACGACGTCTGCGAGCGCCTGCAGTTGCCGCAAAGGCTGTACGGCCGAGAAGCGGAAGTCGGCCAGCTGATCGGCGCCTTCAACCGGATCGCCGACGGCGGCGCGGAGATGCTGCTGGTGGTGGGATACTCCGGCATCGGCAAGTCGGCCCTGGTCAACGAGATCCACAAGCCGGTGGCGGCCCGGCGCGGCTACTTCGTCGCCGGCAAGTTCGACCAGTTCAAGCGCAGCGTTCCGTATTCGGCGATCAACGACGCCCTGCGCGAACTGATCCGCCAGATCCTCACCGAGAGCGAAGCGCGCATCGCCCAGTGGCGCGAGAAGCTGCTCAAGGCCCTCGGTCCGAACGGGCAGATGGTGATCGACGTCATCCCGGAACTCGAATACATCATCGGCAAACAGCAAGTCGCGCCGCAGCTCGGCGCCGGCCGCAACAGCTACAACTACGTGATGCAGAACTTCGTCGGCGTGTTCGCGCGGGCGGAGCATCCGCTGGTGATCTTCCTCGACGACCTGCAGTGGGCCGACGCCGCGTCGCTCAAGCTGCTGGCGCTCCTGATGCGCAGCCTGGAACAGCCGTGCCTGCTGCTGATCGCCGCCTACCGCAACAACGAGGTCGGCGCCGCCCATCCGGTCATGATGACCATCGACGAGATCCGCAAGGACGCGCGGGTCAGCACGATCGAAGTGCAGGCGCTGCCGCAATCGAGCGTCGTCGAGCTGGTGTCCGATACCGTGCAGAGCCGCCGCCAGCCGGCCGCCGCGCTGGCCCAGCTGGTCTATAGCAAGACCCGCGGCAATCCCTTCTTCGTCGGGCAGTTCATCAAGAGCATCCACAACGAAGGCCTGTTGCGCTTCGAGGAGGGAGGCTGGTGCTGGAACGTCGAGCAGATCGAGGCGCTCGGCATCACCGACAACGTCATCGATCTGCTCACGCGCGAATTGCGCCGGCTGCCGGCCAAGACCCACCGCCTGCTGACGCTGGCCGCCTGCATCGGCAATCGCTTCGACGTGCGGACGCTGGCGACGGTCAGCGAAACCAGCGAGGAAATCACGGCCGACGCGTTGCGGCAGGCGGTGCAGGCCGGCTTGCTGACGCGCCCCGACGCCGGCCTGGCGCCCGGCGGCGAGGCGGAAAGATCGGTGTATCACTTCCTGCACGACCGGGTGCAGCAGGCGGCTTACGACGACATTCCCCAGAGCGAGAAGAAGGCTGTGCACCTGAAGATCGGCCGGCTCCTGGTCGACAGCCTGTCCGCCGAGGAACAGGAAGAGCGCCTGTTCGACATCGTGCACCAGCTCAACGAGGGGCGCGGGTTGCTGGACGACGAGGGCGAATGCGACCGCCTGGCGCGGCTCAACCTGCGGGCGGCGAAGAAGGCGCGCGCCTCGGCGGCGTTCGACATGCACCGCGAATGCGTCGAGATCGCGCGCGAGTTCGGCGCGGTGAAGCCGTGGTCGCTGAAGCAGGCTTTCATGCACGAGCTCTACATGGAGATGGTCAGCGCCGCCTTCGCGCGCGCCGACTATGCCGAGATGGAACGCCTGTGCAACATCGTCAGCGCCAATGCCGCATCCGCCCAGGAGGCGATCGTCGCCAAGGAAATGCTGGTGCGCTGCTACGGCGCCGCCTACAACCCCGAAAAGCTGCTGCAGACCGGCATCGCGCTGGCCGAGCTGTCGGGCATCCGGATGCCCGACAATCTCGGCCCGCGCCATATCCAGACCGCGCGCCTGCGGCTGGCGTTCGCGCTGCGCGGACGCGACCCGCTGGACCTGGCCGATTTTCCCGAGGCGACCGATCCGCAGTACCTGTTGCAGCTGCAGGCGACGACCGCCTTTCTCGCCTATGGCCTGACCTATCTCGCAGGCTCCAACGTCGTGCTCTGGCTGGCGCTGGAGATGATCCGCAAATCGATCCGGCACGGCGTGTCGCCGTATTGCGCCTATGCGTACGCGGTCTGGGGGCGCACCTTGTCGGGGCGGCTCGGCAAACCGCTCGAGGGCTACAAGTTCGGCAAGGTGGCGGCCATTCTCGGCGCGCGCAAATACCTGCTCGGCGCGGTCGGCATCTACCAGGGGATCATCCGCCATCGCTGCGAACATCTCAACCTGTCGCTGCAACCCTTGCTCGATACCTATGTCAAGGCGATGGAGGTCGGCGACCGTGCCGGCGCCGTCGTCGCGCTGCAATTCTCGGATGCGATCCGCTTCCAGTCCGGCGGCCGCGTCGACGACGCCTATGCGCACATCCTGAAAGACATCGAGATCTACCGCAAGATGGATTATTCGGCGCTGCTCGGGGTGATGCTGCCGTGGGCCCAGCTGTTCGCCGACCTGGTCGGCCAGTCGGTCGAACATCTGACGCAGGGCCGCACGATGGACGACTTCGTGCAGGCGCGCAAGAAGGCATCCGACCCCTGGGGCGTGTTCTATGTCCGCACCATCCAGTGCATCGACGACTATTACTTCGGCCGCTACGGCGAGGCGCTGCTGCATGCCGCCGAGGCGATCGGCCTGCCCGGCTTCGACTACGGCACCCCGTCGTCCGCCTACCTGATGTTCTTCCATTCGCTGGCGCAGCTTGCCTTGTGCGACAGCCACGGCGGCGCCAAGCTGGCGGCGCTGGCGAAAGTCACGAAGATGCAGCGCCGCTTCCGGCCGTGGGCGCGCCACGCGCCGATGAATTACCTCCACAAGTGGCAACTGGTCGAAGCCGAACGGCAACGCGTGCTCGGCAATCCGCGGCCGGCCAAGCGCTTCTATCAGCAGGCCATCAAGGGCGCGCGCCGGCACGGTTTCCCGAACGACGAAGCCCTGGCGCACGAGCTGCTGGCGAAATTCCATCTCCATGCCGGCGAGGAATTGCTGGCGCGCCTGCACATGGAGGAGGCGCTCGCCAAGTACGAGGAATGGGGCGGCCATGCCAAGGCCTGGCAGTTGCAGGAAAATTATCCGACGCTGCTGTCGCGCGCGCTCGAACGGCGGCGCGCGGAACAAGACAGGGCGGAGGCGCCGGCGGAGCAGCATATCGATGTCGACACCATCATCAAGGCGTCGCAGATGCTGTCCGGCGAGATCCAGCTCGAACGCCTGCTGGAACGCGTCATGCAACTCCTGATCCGCAATGCCGGCGCGCAGCGCGGCGCGCTGCTGGCGCAGAAGGATGGCGCGCTGACGATCCAGGCGGCCGCGCTCGGCGAGTCGATCGAGGTCTTGCGCAACGAAGCGGTGGAACGCAATGCGGGCCTCAGCCTGGCGGTCATCAATTACGTGCGCCGCACCGGGAGTTCGGTCGTGCTCGGCGACGCCGACAACGACCCGCGCTTCAATCTCGATCCCTATATCCGGCGCGAGCATCCGAAGTCGCTCATGTGCATTCCGCTGTTGAAGCAGAGCGAACTGATCGGCATGCTGTATCTCGAGAACAATCTGGCGGCGGATGCGTTCACGCCGCAGCACACCGAGCTGCTGCAGATCCTGTCCACCCAGATCGCGATCTCCCTCGAGAACGCCGGCCTGTACAACGAGCTCGAACAGAAGATCGAGGCGCGCACGCTGGCGTTGCGGCGCAAGAACGACGAGCTGAACGAGACGCTGCAGTCGCTGCGCCAGGCGCAGAAGCAGCTGATCGAATCGGAGAAACTGGCCTCGCTGGGGCAGCTGGTGGCGGGCGTCGCCCACGAGATCAACACGCCGGTCGGCGTCGCCGTCACCGCCGCCTCTACTCTTTCCGAGGAGACCGGGCGCATCGAAAGCCTGTACCGGACCGGAGCGATGAAGCGTTCCGATCTCGAGAAATTCGTCGATTCGGCCGCGACCATCAGCAAATTGCTGCTGTCGAACATGGAGCGCGCCGCGACCCTGGTGCAGAGCTTCAAGGAAGTCGCGATCGACCAGACCAGCCAGGAACGGCGCAGCTTCAACCTGAAGAACTATATCGACGAAGTCTTGCTGAACCTGACGCCGATCCTGCGCAAGACCGAGCACCGGATCGAGGTCGAGTGCGACGAGATGATCGAAGTCGATACCTATCCGGGCGCGCTGTCGCAGGTATTGACCAATCTCGTCATGAACGCCTTGATCCATGCCTTCGAGGAGGGAGAGCGGGGCGCGATGGCGATCAAGGTGACGCAGCCGGACACGGCGACGATCGAATTATGCTTCTCCGATAACGGAAAAGGCATCCCGGCGGAGCACTTGCCGAAGATATTCGATCCGTTTTTCACTACAATGCGGGGCAGGGGCGGCAGCGGGCTCGGCCTCAACATCGCCTACAACCTGGTGTCGGGCAGCTTGCAGGGAGTGCTCTCCGTGACGAGCGAGGTGGGCGCCGGAACCGTGTTCACGCTGCGCTTCCCGCGCAATCCGGCCCGGTCCGCGGATGCAAGATCCCGACCGGCCGCCGCGAGCGCCGACGAGTTATCACAATGAAGTGGAATTTGACATGCTAGATGATTTTTCATTCGCGCCGGAAGTCGAAGCCGAGGCAATGGCGGCGCCGTGGCAAATTCTGATCGCCGACGATGAAGAGGAAGTCCATGCCGTCACCAAGGTGGCCTTGGCCGACGTCGTCTTCAAGGGGCGGCCGCTGGCTTTCCTGCATGCTTATTCGGCCGCGGAGGCGCGCCGCATCCTCGCCGAGCGCAGCGATATCGCGGTGATCCTGCTCGACGTGGTGATGGAGTCCGACGACGCCGGCCTGCGCCTGGTGCGCGAGATCCGCGGCCAGATGCGCAACCGTCGGTTGCGCATCGTGTTGCGCACCGGCCAGCCGGGCCAGGCGCCGGAGCGCGAGGTCGTGATCGAACACGACATCAACGATTACAAGTCCAAGACCGAGCTGACGCGCCAGAAGCTGCTGACCTGCGTGGTCTCGGCCTTGCGTTCGTACGACGACATCCTGACCCTCGAGAAGAGCCTGCAAGGCCTGGAGCAGATCGTCGGCGCCGCCGGCTCCCTGCTGCAAGCCCTGACCGAACGCAGCTTCGCCGACGAGATCCTGGCCCAGATCAGCCAGTTGATCGGGCATCCGGCAGACGGCATCATCGCCAAGCGCATCGCGGGCGCGGAGCGCGGCGCGGACGGTGAAATCGCCGTGGTGACCGCGCTCGGCAGGTATCTGCAGCCGGATGCCGGCGCGCTCGAGTTGCTGCGCCGCGTGTTCGAAACCAAGCGCAACATCTACGACCGCGCCCACCTGTGCCTGTATGTCCAGCCGACCAAGGGCAACGGCGAATACGGCATCCTGGTGCCGTCCGAGCGCGAACTGACCGATCTCGAGAAGCGCTTGATCGAAGTCCTCTCGACCAACATTTCCGCCGGCCTCGGCAACGTGCAGCTGTACGAATCGCTGCGCGAATTGAGCCGCAGCCTGGAAAACCAGGTGATCGAGCGCACGCGCGACCTGATGGTGGCCAAGGAAGCCGCCGAAGCGGCCAATCGCGCCAAGTCCGAATTCCTGGCGGTGATGAGCCACGAGATCCGCACGCCGATGAACGGTGTGCTCGGCATGATGCAACTGGCGCTGGCCGAAACCACCGATCCGTCGCAGCGCGAGCATCTCGAAACGGCCCAGTACTCGGCCGAGGCCCTGCTGACGATCCTGAACGACATTCTCGATTTTTCCAAGCTCGAATCGGGCAATTTCGAGTTCGAGGCGATCCAGTTCGACCTGAGCAAGACCATCGACGGCGTGATCAGCCTGATGCAGCCGCGTGTGCAGGAACATGCCCTGTGGCTCAAGTTCGAGCGCGGGGCGGCGCTGCCGCAATACCTGGTGGGCGACGGCGGCCGCCTGCGCCAAGTCTTGCTGAACCTGATCAGCAATGCCCTGAAGTTCACGGAAAAGGGCGGCATCACGCTCGCGGTTGAGCGCGTCTCGGCTGGCGAGAAGGAGGTATGCCTGCGTTTTTCCGTGGCCGATACCGGCATCGGCATCCCGGACGAAGCCAAGGACAAGCTGTTCCAGTCGTTCTACCAGGCCGACCGTTCGATCTCGCGACGCTTCGGCGGCACCGGCCTTGGATTGTCGATCTGTCGCAAGATCGTCGAATTGCAGGGTGGGCGCATCGGCTTCGAAAGCACGCAAGGCGTCGGCAGCAGGTTCTGGTTCGAGCTCGGCTTCGCGTTGCCGGCCGCCAGCGCGCAGCCGTCCGCCGCCGCCGCGTCCGCGCCCTCGGCCCAGCTCGCTGGCCTGAACATCCTGCTGGCCGAGGACAACGAGGTCAACCAGAAGGTCGCGTCCAGCCTGCTGCAGCGCGCCGGGCATCGGGTCCTGATCGCCAACAACGGCCGCGAGGTGCTGGACATCCTGGAGCGCGACCACGCCTTCGACGTCATCCTGATGGATATGCACATGCCCGAGATGGATGGCCTGGAGGCGACGCGCGCGATCCGCCGGATGGACGGCCCGGCGGCGGCGCTGCCGATCGTCGCCCTGACCGCGGCGGGGGCGCTGTCCGATATACAGACCTGCCTGGATGCCGGTATGAATTACTTTCTCGTCAAGCCGTTCCGCATGGAGCGGTTGCAGGGCATCTTGATCGAGATGCGGGCGGGGAAGTGAGGTAGGCTGCCCAAAGGATCTCGCCGTTTTCATTCAAAAATGAGATCCCGCCTCCCATAAAGTGGGTATGGACGAAGCGATGACTCTTCGCCGATAATCCGCCGCTGGTCGAAACGGCAATACTTTTTGACCAGGATCCTCAAGCCTGCATCGCTTCCTGGCCGCGACCGCCTTGTCCGTCCGGCCGCCGAAGGCTCGCTCGACGCGTTCGCGTCGCCAGGATTGACCTCACAACGAATAAGAACCGAAAGGGAGGCGCATGCGTTTCGCATCCGTCAGCGGCCGCGTCGCGGCCATGGGCTTGCTTTGCCTGAACCAACGAGATCGATTCCTGGCCTGGCTCCTGCGCCTGGCCGCGCTGCTGCTGTTGTGCCTTGCGGGCGCGGCGCAAGCGCAGATCACGTTCGACTCGACCAGCCCGACTACCACGGGCGGCTCGGTTCCTGCGGGCGGCACGCTGTCGGCCGGCATCAATTTCACGGCCAATTCCGTGGCCGGCGACTCGATCGAGCGCATCGAGCTGTACAGCCACAACGGCTATATCAACAGCGGCACCTACAAGGTCATCTTCGACAGTTCCGGCCAGCCGGTCAATGTCACCCGCTCGGGCGTGCGATCGACCAGCCTGGGCATCGGCACGCATCACCTGTACCTGGTGGCGCATTCCTACAATGGCGAGATGGCGCATTCGCCGACCTATACCGTGACGGTGACCGCGCAAGCCTCGCCGCCCGGGGTCGGCATGAGCGCGCCGCTCAACGGCGTCAAGTTCTTCGCGTCCGCCGGCGGCACGGCGAGCGTGGCGGTCTCGGGCAGCGCCTCCAGCGGCAGCGCGAGCATCGTCAAGATCGAGGTGCTCGACAACGGCGGCGTGATCAAGACGGTCAATGCGGCCAGCATCAGCACCAGCGTGGCGCTGGCGGTGGGCAGCCACAGCATCCAGCTGCGCGCCACCGACAGCCTGGGGCAGAGCGCGACGAGCACCGCGTCGGCGGTCACGATCGAGGTGCCGGTGCCGCCCAGCGTGGGCATGAGCGCGCCGGCCCATGGCGCGAACGTCACCGCCACGGCCGCCGGATCGGCCAGCGTGGCGGTGTCGGGCAACGCCTCGGCCGGCAGCGCCAGCGTCACCAAGATCGAGGTGCTCGACAACGGCAGCGTGATCGCCAGCGTCAATGGTGCGAGCATCAGCACCAGCGTGGCGCTGACGGTCGGCAGCCACAACATCCAATTGCGCGCCACCGACAGCCTGGGCAGCACCGCCACCAGCAGTGTCGCCGGCGTCACGGTCAAGGCGCCGGTCGTGCCGCCCAGCGTCAACATGAGCGCGCCGGCCAACGGCATCAGCGTGACCTCGCCGGCCAGCGTGCCGGTGTCGGGCAGCGCGTCGGCCGGCAGCGCCAGCGTCGCCAGGATCGAAGTGCTCGACAACGGCAGCGTGATCGCCAGCGCCAATGGTTCGAGCATCAGCACCAGCGTGTCGCTGGCGGTGGGCAGCCACAGCATCCAGTTGCGCGCCATCGACAGCAACGGCAACGCCGCCACCAGCGGCGCCGCCGACGTCGCGGTATCGCCACCACCGGTCGTGCCGCCCGGCGTCGGCATGAGCGCGCCGGCCAATGGCGCGAGCTTCACCGCCACGGCCGCCGGCTCGGCCAGCGTCCCGGTGACGGGCAGCGCTTCGGCCGGCAGCGCCAGCGTCACCAGGATCGAGGTGCTTGCCAACGGCAGCGTGATCGCCACCATCAATGGGGCGGACGTCAACACCACGGTATCGCTGCCTGTGGGCAGCCACGGCATCCAATTGCGCGCCACCGACAGCAACGGCCTGACCGCCACCAGCGCCACCGCGAACGTCACGGTGGTCGCCCCGGCGCTCAGCAACGGCGCTCAATTCGTGTCGCAAAGCGTGCCGTTGCGCATGAGCGGCGGACAGGAGTACGACGTGTCGGTGACGATGAAGAACACCGGCACCAGCACCTGGAGCGCCGGCGCGGGCTACAAGCTTGGCGCCCAGAACCCGCAAGACAACACCTATTGGCTCGCGGCCAAGCGGGTCGAGCTGACGCGTCCGGTCGCCCCCGGCGAAACCTACACCTTCGCCTTCCGCGTGACCGCCCCGAGCAATCCGGGCAGCGCCGATTTCCAATGGAAGATGGTGCGCGAACAAGTCGAATGGTTCGGCGACACCACGCCCAACGTCCTGGTCTCGATCGACAGCCACGTCCTGTTCGAGCGCGCCACCCCCACCACCGCCGGCGGCGGCGTGGATGCCGGCGGCACCCTCGCGGCCGGCATCGACTATGCCGTGCGCGCCTGGGACGAGTTCGACACCGTCACCCGGGTCGAATTGCGCGAAGGCAACACCGTGCTTGCTTACCACACCTACGGCGTCAGGAGGGATGCGCAGGGCGAAATCATCAACATGACGCGCAGCAAGACGCTCTCGGCCAACCTGGGCGCGGGCAGCCACCGACTCTACCTGCGCGCCTACACCGACTTCAGCGCGCAAGGCGATTCGCCGGCCTACACCGTCGTCGTCACCGCGCAGCCGAGCGGCGCGACGCTGGCGGCGCCCGCCGACAACGCCGTCTTCACGGCAGGGGCCGACGGCCGCGCCCAAGTCGCGGTGAAAGGAGGCGCCGCCAGCGGCGCCGGCAGCATCACCCGTCTCGAAGTGCTCGACGGCGGCACCGTCATCGCCTCGGTTGCAACATCCAGTCTCGACACCACCGTGCCGCTGGCGGTCGGCAACCACAGCCTGCAACTGCGCGCCTTCGACAGCGCCGGCAACGCCATGCTCAGCACCATCGCCCGCGTCACCGTCAACCCGGCCGTCGGCAGCGCCCCCTTCACCGTCACCCGCAGCCCCGTGCCGCTGGTGACCGGCCAAGCGTTCCAGGTCAACTGGAACGCCCCCGACGCCACCGCCGTGTCCTACCAATGCAGCAGCGGCAGCGCCGACTTCCCGGCCACGCGCAGCGGCCTGGCCGCCGCCAGCGGCAGCGCGCCCGTCGCCGGCACCGCCAGCCTGGGCTGGGTCGACGCGCCGCCGGTGTGCACCTGGAGCGCCAGCGGGCCGAACGGCACCCAGACCTTCACCGACACGCTGACCACCGTCATGGCCGTCAACAACGCCGAAGTCGTCGCGCAAAGCGTGCCGGGCAGCATGAACGCCGGCCAGCGCTACGACGTTTCGGTCACGGTCAAGAACACCGGCAGCACCACCTGGAGCGCCGCCGAGGCTTACCGGCTGGGCGCCGAGAATCCCCACGACAACCGCAACTGGCTGCCCAGCGCGCGCGTCGCGCTCACGCAAGACGTCGCTCCCGGCCAGAGCCACACCTTCGCCTTTGGCGTCACCGCCCCGGCCACCCCGGGCAACTACCCGTTCCAATGGCGCATGGTGCAAGAAGCGGTCGAATGGTTCGGCGCCTATTCGCCGACGGTCACGGTCAACGTCATCGCCAGCGACACCCTGGGCGCCACGCTGGCGGCCAGCCCCACCAACGTGCGCGTGACCGGCGGCGCCACGGCCGCCATCCGCTTCACCGGAGGCGGCAGCAGCGGCAAGGGCCTATTGACCAAGCTCGAGCTCGTGCAAGACAACGGCACCGGTCCGACCACGGTCCACACCGAGACCGGCGCCGCCGCCGGCAGCCCCAATCTCGCGACCGCGCCCACCCTGAACCTGGGCGCCGGCCTGTACCGTTTCACGCTGCGCGCCACCAATGCCTACGGCAGCAGCGCCGAATCGACCCCGGTCGTCGTCAGCGTCACCAACAGCAGCCTGCTGGGCACGATCGACGGCGTGCGCAGCGACGGCAACGGCGTGCCCTACCTGGCCGGCTGGGTATGCCAAGACGGCAACCCCGCGGCGCTGGCTTACCGCGTCTTCCTGCACGCCCCCGGCGCCGAGCTGGGCGGTACCGAAGTCGGCAGCGGCGTGGCCGACCTGGCCGACGGCGACAGCGCCGCGATCCAAGCGGCTTGCCGCACACCGGGCGCCGGCCACCATTTCCGGATCGACTTGAACGCCCTGAGCAACACGATCGGCGGCGGCATTGCCCCCGGCACGCCGCTGTACGTCACGGCCCAGACCGCCGACGGCGCCGAGCGCGTGATCCTGCCGTGCGCCGAAGGCAACTGCAGCATGCCCGGCGCCTTGCGCATCGCGCTCATGACGCCCAACGACGGCGACCGTTACGCCGCCCCGGCCACGGTATTCTTGCGCGCCAAGCTTTCCTACGTCAGCGGCCCGGTCGACGAGGTCGCCTTCCAGATCAACGGCGAATGGCTCGACGCCCAGCCCGACAACGCCGCCGACACTTGGTATGCCAGCAAGAGCGGCTTGCCGGAAAGCGCGCTACCTTACCCGGTGCAAGCGCGGGTCCGGCAAGGCGGCACCACGCTGTACACCCTGGTCAACCGGATCTATGTAGGCGCGGCCAGCGGCGTGACGCTCGCGCTGGTCAAGCCGGCCAACAATACGGTGGCCGGCGCCGGCACCCCGATCGTGCTGTCGGCCGTGCCGGCCGGCGCGACGGGATTGGTGGCCAGCGTCAAGTTCTACGCCAACGGCGTCTTGATCGGCGCCGGCGTCAACAGCAACGGCACCTGGAGCGCCCTCTGGAAAGACAGCGTGGCGGGGACCTACCGGATCCACGCCGCCGCCTTCGACGGCAGCGGCCGGCAACTGGCGGCCTCGGCCCTGGCCAAGCTGACCACCGGCACCGGACCGAGTTCGGCTGCGCCGATCGCGGTCAATATCACGCCGCCGCACCTGGGCAATGCCGACGCCGGCAGCCTGCCTGGCAGCGTCGCGGTGGGCAACGACGGCGCGGCCGGCTACAGCGTGCCGTTGGCGGTGCCGCCCGGCACGGCCGGGATGCAGCCGGACCTGGCGTTGAGTTACAGCAGCCAGGGCGGCAACGGCATGCTGGGCCTGGGCTGGTCGCTGCACGGCTTGTCGAGCATCCAGCGCTGCGCCAAAACCATCGCCCGGGATGGCGTGGCCGGGCGCATCGGTTTCGATGCCGCCGACCGCCTGTGCCTGGACGGCGCCTATCTGGTGCGCGCCGATGGTCCCAACCCCGGCACCGACATCAACGCGATCGACGCCGCCTACTGGGCGGCCGGAGCGCAATACCGCACCGAACACGAAAGCTTCACGCGCGTCACGCGCCTGGCCAACGGCGGCTTCAAGGTCGAAGGCAAGGATGGCCGCATCCACCACTACGGCACCGATGCCAACAGCGCCATCGCCGCCCAAGGCAGGAGCGACGGCCAGCCGCTGCTATGGGCCGTGGCGCGCACGGAAGACCGGTCCGGCAATTACATGACGTACCACTACAGCACCGACGCGACAACCGGCGAGTACCTCCCGGTACAGATTCGCTATGGCGGCAACGGCAATGCCAACCAGGCGGCCGACCTGGCGGTGCGCTTCGAGTACGAAGCGCGCGGCGATGCCCAGGTGCGCTATGCCGGCGGCGCGCGCAACGACCTGCGGCAGCGGCTGGCGCACATCAAGACCTATGTCGGCACGGCCGCCGACGGCAGCGGGGGCACGCTGGTGCGCGACCATGCGATCCATTACGCGGAGAGCGCCGCCAGCGGCCGCAGCCTGGTGGATTGGATGCAGGCGTGCGCCGTGCATCCGGCCACCGGCGCCACCGAATGCCTGCCCAAGACCACCTTCGAGTGGGGCCAGGGCGGCGCGCCGAGCTGGAAGACGCTGCCGATGGCCGCCTTCACGCTGCCGCGCATCGGCGGCTCGAAGATCCAACGCTACCAAGGCAATCTCGACGCCACGGGCAGGACCAGCCTGATCGCCGCCGAACTGGTGGCGCGCACCGACAGCACCGAGGGCTCCACCGTCGGCACCGGCGACACCGGCTGGCATTTGTCGGGCAAGCTGTCCATCCGCCTGCCCAGCGGCCAAGTGATCGAGCGCACGCTCGACCTGGCTGCGATCGGCTTGCCGCCCGATATCTACACGGGCGCGACCGGCTTGCACGTGGGCGACCTGGACGGCGACGGCCGCGACGACCTGGTGCCGTACGACAGTTTCGAGGCGAAATGGGGCTATTGCCTGAACACGCCGGCGGCCGACGGCACGCCCAACTTCACGTGCCACGGTCCGTTCGATCGCGGCGTGCACACCGTGGCCGACCTGTACAACACCGGCAAGGTGCGCCTGTTACGTGGCGTGAACGCCAACGGCGACGGCGAAAGCTGCACCATTGCCGACGGTACGCTGCAATGCGTGCCGATGACCGTCAGCGGCGACCTGAGCGGCTGGACCGATGGTCTGTCCACGCGCAGTCCGATCCATTTCAGCGCCGGCGGCGCCGCCGGGTTCTACACGGTGCGCAATACGAATAGCATGCAATTGCCGGTGACGAGCCGCTCGACGGCCTGCTTCCATCGCCCGGGCGGCCTCACCTGCCAGACCGTGGCCCAGGCCAGCATCACCAGCGGCAATACACCGGTCAGGCCCGCCCTGCGCGAGACGGCCCCGATCGGCGACCTCAACGGCGACGGCCACGCCGACTTCGTCTACACGCTCGACAATGCCGGCGCCGACAGCGGCGCCTACCTGTGCCTGTCGAAGGAAACCGGGCTGGATTGCCGGCGCGATGCGGTGCTGACGACGTATGCCAATGCGACCAATACGCATGGAACCGAAGGTTATACGCTCGGCCACGGCAAGATCGGCGACTTCCTGGGCGATGGCGTTCAACGCTTGTTGTTCGTCAAGGTCGGGGATGGACCACCGGCTGAAGGGCAACCGTCGGGGCCAGCAGTGCTGTGCCGCTACACGGCGGCGGGCTTTGCTTGCCAGGGACTCGGTTACTCGCCAGCGGCGAGCGAAGGGCATGACCCGGTGCAGATCGACGACAGCGGCGTGCCGGCCTTTTTCGCCGAGACCGGAACGGAAGAGAACAACCAGCCGCTGTTCCAGGCAGTCACGCTGGTCAACGCGCCCGAGCAAGACCGCCTGGTCGGCGTGACCAACGGCCTCGGTTACCGGGAAGAAGTGAGCTATGCGCGCGGCGACGACGGCACGGTATACGGCCGCACGGCCGTGATCGACGGCGTGGAACGGCGCCCGGCGTATCCGCAGATGGCGACCATGCCGAACGTGCTGGTCAAGGAAGCGCGCAGGAGCAACGGGCAAGGCGGTTGGATCCGCAGCGGCCATCGCTACGCCGGCGCCATGACCGATGCGCAAGGACGCGGCCCGCTGGGCTTCGGCAAGGTAGTCGTCACCGACCCGCAATCGGGCATCGTCACCGACCTGACCCTGGCGCAGACTTATCCCTATACCGGCATGGTCATGACCAGCAAAACCTTCTCGTCGGCGGGCGTGGCCTTGCGGGACATGCAACACCAGCACGACCAGCAAGCGTTCCCGCTGCCCAGCGGCGGCCATACCGTCCATGCCTACGTCAAGCAAACCGCGACGGCCGAGAAAGACCTCGACGGCAGCGAACTCGGCAGGACCGTCACCACCTTCACCTACGGCGACGGCTGGGGCAACCTGACGCGGCAAGACATCAGCGCCGCCGGCGGCGGCCAGACCTTCACCAGCAGCACGGTCAACGCCTATCGCAACGACGCCACATCCTGGCTGTTGGGCTTGCTCGAAGCAAGCACGGTCACCAAGACCGACCCGGCGGCCGGCGGCATTACGCGCAGCCTGAGCTACACCCACGACCCGGTCACGGGCCTGCTTCAAACCGAGACCATCGAGCCGGGCACGCCCGCCCTGCGCGTGGTGACGAGCTACGAGCGGAACAACGTCTTCGGCCTGGTCAACAAGAAGACCCAGGCCTGGACCGATCCCCATAGCGGCGCTGCGACGAGCCGCACGCTGAGCGACACGACCTACGACGCACGTGGCCGCTTCGCCGTCACGGTCAAGAATGCGCTGAACCATGCCGAGACGCGGACCTACCACGCCGGCACCGGCGCGCCAACCGGCTTGACCGGCCCGAACGGCTTGACCACCACCTGGACCGTGGACGGCTTCGGCCGCGTCACCAAAGAGTTGCGCGCCGACGGCAACGAGACGCGCCAGTACCGCAAGCAATGCCAGGGCGATTGCCCGGCCGGCGCCGTTCTCGCCACGATCAGCGACAGCTTCCGCGGCAACGACCGCATCGCCGTGCCGAGCATCGCCTACAGCGATGCCGCCGGCCACGTGCTGCGCACCCAGACCTGGGGCTTCGACGGCAGCGTCATCGTGGCCGACCAGCGCTACGACAGCCAAGGCCGCCTCCACGAGGCGGACCAGCCGCGTTATGTCAGCGATACGGCGCTGCTGGCGCAGCGCATGGCCTACGACGACCTGGGCCGGATCATCGGCGTGACGAGCCTGAACGAGACGGGTGTCGAGCAGACGGCGACCACGCAATACCAGGGCATCACCCGGATCCTGCGCAACGCCAAGCACCAGCAGCGCATCGAAACCCGCGACGTCCTGGGCCGCTTGACGCAAGTCATGGATGCCAAGGCCGGCTTGACGCAATTCGCCTATGACGCCTTCGGCAACCTGATCAAGACCACCGATCCGAACGGCAACGTCGTGACGGTCACCTACGACCGCCTGGGGCGTAAGACCGACTTGCGCGACCCGGACCTGGGCTGGATCCATTACGACGTCGATCCGCTGGGCCGCACCTGGAAACAGACCAGCCCGGTACAACGCGGCAAGGGCCAGTTCACGCGCTTCGAGTACGACAAACTCGACCGCCTGACCGGCCGCTACGAGCCCGACCTGGAAAGCCACTGGGTATTCGACACCGCGGCCAAGGGTATCGGCCAGCTGGCCGAAGCCTACACCGGCACGTCGTCGGCCAAGGACTATCGCCGTCTCCACGCCTACGACAGCCTGGGCCGCCCCGGCACGACCATG
>Ga0196972_1000129_pt1 | contig 62198 bp, 56 predicted proteins | sample S1v_2013CmetaG_FD_148618 | JGI IMG/M metagenome (GOLD analysis project Ga0196972, IMG submission 148618) | Soil microbial communities from Anza Borrego desert, Southern California, United States - S1+v_20-13C | ecosystem: Environmental > Terrestrial > Soil > Desert | place: USA: California...
CTTCCGGTTCCGGCTTGATCTCGCGTTCCGGCAGCGGCGGCGGCGCGGCTTCTCTGATCTGCGGGCTCCACACTTCGGCCTCGACCGCGATCGGCACCTCGTTCTGCCAGCGCACGCCGACCCACAGGAGGGCGAGCAGCATGGCGTGCACCGTCGCCGCCAGCGCCAGGGCGCGCCAGCGGCCGGGTTCCTTCGGTACCTGATACGGCGTTGCCTGCATGATCGCTGTCATCGGGCTGTCATTGCTTGGTCGCGAGTCCCACGCGGTTGATGCCGAGCTTCTTCGCTTCCGAAACGACCTGTATCACTTCGTCGTACTTGATTTCCTTGTCGGCGGAAATCATGACCGGCAGTTCCGGGCTGCGTTCGTGCAGGGCGCGCAGCTTCTGCAGCAAGGCCGAACGGTCGCGCGCCGTCTCGGATTTGCCGCCGCCGCTCTTCTGGCCGTTGACGCTGATCGTCGCCGCCGCGTTCGGCTGCAGCGTGATCTGGATGTATTCGGTCGGCGGCAGCGCCGATTTTTCCGCCGTCGGCAGATTGATGACGCCGGGGTTGGTCAGCGGCGCGGCGACCATGAAGATCACGAGCAGCACCAGCATCACGTCGATATACGGGACGACGTTGATTTCCGCCTTGAACTTGCGATTGCGATTGCTGCGCAGCGAGCTTGCCATTGAATTTTCCTTATCCTTGCCATCCGCGCCGCCGCTTGCCGGCGGCGACGGTACCGAGGGCGCGAAGCCGTGCTTGCCTGCGCCGGCCGCCCCGAAATCCCGGTTCACCCCGCCTGCCGCTGCAGGATGTTGGTGAATTCTTCGATGAAGGTCTCGAAGCGGATCGCGAGACGGTCGATGTCGTGCGAATAGCGGTTGTAGGCGACCACCGCCGGAATCGCGGCGAACAGGCCGATCGCGGTGGCGATCAGGGCTTCGGCGATGCCGGGGGCGACCGCCGCCAGCGTCGCCTGCTGCACGTTGGACAGGCCGCGGAACGAATTCATGATGCCCCATACCGTGCCGAGCAGGCCGACATAGGGAGAGACCGAGCCGACCGAGGCGAGGAAGGACAGATGCGATTCGAGGGCGTCCATTTCGCGCTGGTAGGCGGCGCGCATGGCGCGGCGGGCGCCGTCGATCATGCCGCTCGGGTCGCTGGCGCCGCGATGGCCGAGCGAGGCGCGGATCTTGTTGAACTCGCCCATGCCGGATTCGAAGATGCGCTCGAGAGCGCCGGTCTTGCCGGCGCGCTGGCGGCGGTTCGTGGCCGCGCTTTCATAGAGCGTATGAAGATTGCCGCCCGACCAGAAGCTGCGCTCGAATTCCTCGGTCTGCCGCTGCGCGGTACGAACCGCGAACATCTTGCGGAAAATATAGGTCCAGCTGACGAGGGAGACGAACAACAGCAAGGCCATGACCAATTGCACGAGCAGCGAGGCATTGGTCACCAGAGCGAGAAAGGAAAGATCCTGGGTAACGGTCATGGAGAAGTAGGGAAAAGATCAATGTCGGCAATTGTATTCGCTGAAAGATGTTTCCAGTGCGAATCAAACCTTTTGTAACGATTTCGTAACCAATTATTTGTTTGGCGGTAGGTCCGCCTGTGCCGTTTTCGGCGTCGGATGACGCCGGGCGGCGAAAAGGGTTCAGACGGCGATGGTGTCCAGCACTTCGGCCGGAATGGGGCGCGGCCGGAAGCTGCGGGTATCGACGCAGCCGACCTTGATGCGCCCGCTGGCCAGCAAGACCGGTTCCGTACCGTTCAGGCGCCATGCTTCTTGTAAAAATTGTACTGAAGCACGTCCCAGCCTTTCGACCACGACCGTCAGTTTCAGTTCATCATCGAGTTTCGCCGGCGCATGATAATCGAGCGCTGTGCTCTTGACGACGAACATCGCCTGCTGTTTTTCCGACAATTCCTGCTGGCCGACGCCGGCCGCCCGCAGCCATTCGGTACGGGCCCGTTCGAAGAATTTCAGGTAATTGGCATAGAACACGACGCCGCCGGCGTCGGTGTCTTCGTAATAGACGCGGATGGTCCAACTGAAGTCTTGGGAAGGCATGGAGCGAAACGCGGCGTTCAATTGCGCTTGATCGTGAACGGGGAAAAGCCCTGGCAGGTCGGCATCATCTCGATGTAGTTGATGTTGACATGGGGCGGCAGGGTGGCGATCCAGTATGCCGTTTCGGCGATGTCCTTGGCCGTCAGCGGAACAGTGCCTTCATAGACCTTGGCCGCGGCGGCATCGTCGCCGTGAAAGCGGACCTTCGAGAATTCGGTGCCGCCGCACAGGCCGGGCGCGATATTGGTGGCGCGTACCCCGGTGCCGACCAGGTCGGCGCGCAGATTGGTGGTGAACTGGTCGACGAAGGCCTTGGTCGCGCCGTAGACGTTCCCGCCCGGATAAGGATAGGCGCCGGCCGTCGAGCCGATATTGATCACGGTGCCGCTGCCGCGCGCGACCATCGCCGGCAGGATCGCATGGGTCATCGTCACCAAACCCTTGCAATTGGTGGCGATCATGGTTTCCCAATCGTCGAGCGAAGCCTTGTGCGCCGGTTCGACGCCCAGCGCCAATCCGGCATTGTTGATCAACACGTCGATGTCGCGCCAGCCGGGCGGCAGCGATGCCAAACCGCGTTGGATCGATTCCTTGTCGGCGACATCCATCTCGAGCGGCAGCAGGGCGGCGCCCAACTCCGCCGCCAGCGCGTCCAGGCGCTCGCGCCGCCGCCCGGCAGCGATGACCTGGTGACCGTTTTGCACGAATTTCCTCGCCATTTCGGCGCCGAAGCCGGCGGTTGCGCCGGTAATCAAAGCAAGCATCTGCGTTCCTCTCCGCGAAGTTTGCGAAATTGTAGCCCAAAGCATGCAACCCCAAACGGGAGATCGCTGCCTGCGTTTGCCCGATGACGAATCGTGCATAACTGATAAAAATTCCAGTTGATGTTGCCGTATGGAAAGTGTATGGTGGGCCCACTCTAAATGTTAATTTTTGCGGCAAGGTAACTTGACGTTCCCGCGTGGAGATTGTAAGGTTCGCAACTTTTAATAGTTTTGTTTTGTTTGTGCCAATCCGGTGCAAAAAACATAAGAAGCGGCGCCGACTGGGCAGGTGAGCGCGGCCGACAACCAGCGAGACAAGCAATGAAAGATAGAGCACGATGGAAATCCGGCGCGTTCCTGTGCCGCTCGCGGCGCGGATCGGGTTTCACGCTGATCGAGCTGATGGTCACGGTGGTCGTGATCGCCATCCTCGCGGCCGTGGCCTTGCCGGCCTACAGCGACTATGTCGTCCGCGGCCGCTTGCCCCAGGCGACCAGCAATCTCGCGACGATGCGGGTCAAGCTGGAGCAATATTTCCAGGACAACCGCACTTATGTCGGCGCCTGCAAGGACGGTACCGTCGCGCCCTTGCCGGCCAAGGACGATTTCGAATACACCTGTCCGACCCTGACCGCGACGGCTTACACGGTGCAAGCCAAGGGACTCGATTCGTCGCAGGCCAAGGGCTTCACCTACACCATCGACGAATCGAACACGCGCAAGACGACCGCATTGCCGAACGACAGCTGGGGCAGCGCTCCGGCGAACTGCTGGGTCGTCAAGAAGGGCGGAGCATGCTGATCTTGCGCAGGCATGGCGGCGTCACCCTGGTCGAGCTCATGATAGCGGTCGCCGTCATGTCGCTGCTGCTCGCCGCCGGGGTGCCGTCGTTCAGCCTGTGGCTGCAGAACCTGCAGACCCGTACCGCCGCCGAGTCGATACAAAGCGGCCTGCATATGGCGTTGACCGAGGCGGTGCGCCGCAACGCCTATGTCCGGTTCGAACTGACCGATGCGACCGGCAAGGTGGCGTGGAAGGTCGGCTGCGTGACGGTCAAGGCCGATTGCCCGGCCGTGCTCCAGAGCCGCGAGTCGAAAGAAGGCGGCGGCAATGCCCGGGTCGGCATCAGCACCGATGAAATTCCGAATCCGGTGCCGGCCGCGCAATTCGCGACGGCGATCACTCCTGGCACCGGCTTGCCGGCCGGCGTGACCTTCGACGGCTTCGGCCGCGTCGTGAACATCGGCGACGACGTGACCCGGATCGACGTGACGAATGCGGCCAACAGCGACGTGCGCCGGCTGGTCGTCACGATCGGCACCATCGGCCAGATCCGCATGTGCGATCCGGCGCAGTCCTACGCCACCAATCCTCAGGGGTGCTGACGATGGCGACGTCCGACAAACACAAGAAAATATCGCCGATTTCGGCACAGCGCGGCGTGGTCATCGTGGAGAACCTCGTCGCGGTTCTGATTTTCGCGGTCGGCATGCTGGGGCTGGTCGGCTTGCTGGCCGCATCGATCAAGAATGTCAGCGCCGCGCGCTACCGCAACGATGCGAGCCTGCTGGCGAACCAGATCATCGGCCAGATGTGGGCCGACGACAAATCGAACGCCGCGCTCAAGAAAAATTACGCGAGTCCGGACGGGGCGCAATATCTCACCTGGAAGAGCAGCGTCAGCAATGCCCTGCCGGGAGTCGCCGACAATCCGCCGACGGTCGAGATCGACAAGGACAATGTCGTCACCGTGACCTTGCGCTGGAAGGAGCCCGGGGCGTCGGTAGTGAACAACTTCGCGATCAGCGCGCGCATCAACGGGTGAGGGGAGACCGGGATGCGCGCCATTTCTCGCTCAATGCGCCGCAACGGCGGCTTCAGCCTGGTCGAGCTGATGGTCGGCGTGGTCATCAGCCTGCTGGCCGTGCTCGTCATCACCCAGGTCTTCACGCTGTTCGAAAGCCGGAAACGCAGCGCCTCGGGCGCCGCCGACGCGCAAACGAGCGGCGCGCTCGCCATGTTCGCGATCGAACGCGACATCCGCATGGCCGGCTACGGCCTGAGTCAAACCGGCCTGATCGGCTGCACGATCAACCGCTGGTACGACGGCACCTTGCTGCCGTCGCTGACGCTCAAGCCCGCCAGCATCACCAAGGGTTCCGGCGGCGTGTCCGACAGCATCCGGGTGTCGTACAGCTCCAAGGGCTGGAGCGTGCCGGCGCGCGTCGTCACCGAGCATCCGCAGACCGCGAACAACATCTTTCTCAACACCACGCTTGGCATCGCCGTGGGCGACATGATGGTCGCCTATGAGAGCGGCAAGGATTGCACGCTGTTCCAGGTCACGGGCATCAGCGGCAATTCGCAGATCCACCATTCGAGCGGCAAGAGCAAATGGAATCCGCCGGGCGGGCACAACATCTTCCCGAGCGGCGGCTATTCCACCAACGCGCTGGTCTTCAATTTCGGCGACCTGGTCGACCGCTCGTACAGCATCGACGCCAACAACAACCTCAAGCTTTCGGAATATTCTTCCGACGACAACACCAGCACGACGCAAACCGTGGTTCCGAATATCGTCGCCCTGCGCATGCAGTACGGCTTCGACACGCGCGCCGATCCGCGCAGCGACGCCCGCGTCGATACCTGGAGCGATACCGTGATCGACGCCGACGGCAACAAAACCGTCGGCGACCACGGCGATGTCCAGCGCATCTATGCCATCCGCCTCGCGGTCGTGGCGCGCAACGCGGTGGGGGAAAAGCCCAAGGCCGACGGCACTTGCGACTACTATGACGGCGAGAAGCCGGCGCTGAAGAAGCCGGCATGGACGGCGGTCAACGCCGCCACCGCGAAGCTCGAGTCGATCGAGATCGATGTCAGCAAGAATCACGACGGCAGCTTCCGGAAGGACTGGCAGTGCTATCGCTACAAGACCTTCCAGACCATCATCCCCCTGCGCAACCGCATATGGAGCCAATCATGACGCGCCGGACCGGCGCCGCCGGGCGCGAACGCGGCGCGGTGCTCGTCATCGCTCTGATCGTGCTGGTCGCGATGACGCTGGCCGCGATCGCTCTCGTGCGTTCGGTCGACGCGGCCAACATGGTGGCCGGCAATTTCGCCTTCAAGCAAGGCGCGACGGCGGCGGGCGATGCCGGCACGGAAGCGGCCATCTCGTGGCTGCAGACGGTGGTCGGGACCAGCGATTCGTATGAAGACAATGTCAACGCCGGCTATTACGCCACCAGCCAGGACGAGATCGACTACACCGGCAACAGCCGCGACGAAACGCGCGCGCTGGTGGACTGGGATTTCAACAAGTGCAACGACCAAAAGACCAGTGCCTGCATCAAGCCGGCCAAGGAGATCGCGGTCGGGAACGGCAACAAGGTCAGCTACATCATCCACCGCCTGTGCCTCTCCGCCGGTGATCCGAATGCGGCGGCCAACAGTTGCGCCAACTTCCGGGCGTCCGGCACCGGCAGCCCGAAACGCGGCGAACTGAAATACGGCGACGACAAGCGTTTCGAAGGGACGCCGGCGGAGTATTACCGGATCACCACGCGCGTGAAAGGGCCGCGCAACACGACCAGTTATGTCGAAACGATCGTCCACTTCTGATTTTGCCAACCGGGTTTCGAAGCCCGTCATCGACCACCAACGGGAGTCAGTATGAGTGACCGTCTTTCCCGGGCGAAGCGCAAGCCGCTGCTCCTGGCTGCGCTGGCCTGCTACGGCGCGGCCGCTTGCGCCGCGACCACCGACATCGCGAACGCGCCGATGGCCTCGTCCTCGACCGCCGTCGTCAAGCCGAACGTGATGTTCATTTTCGACGACTCGGGCAGCATGGATAGCGATTATCTGCCCGACGAGGCCGCGTATTTCTACGGGAAATACGGCTTCAAGAGCAACCATTGCAACGGCGTCTACTACAATCCGGCGGTGACCTACACGCCGCCGGTCGACTCCACCGGCGCGAGCTATCCCAACGCCAGCTTCACCGGGGCCTGGGTCAACGGCTACAAGACATCCGACGGCACCACCGACCTGACCGGCTCCGTCTACTATCAATACAAGGGCAAGGTCGCCGACCATGCCTTCAGCTACGACGCCAGCGGCAATCTCGATACCAATTCCGCGTTCTACAAGGAGTGCAGCGCCTCCATCGAAGGCAGTTGGGTGTGGGTGCCGAAAGAGAAGAAAGGCAAGGGCAAGGGGAAGGATAAGGACGACGGAACCTGGGTCTGGGTCACCGACGGCAACAGCGATTTCACGCAGGTGACCGTGAGCGCCACCTCGGGGCCGGACGGCACCGACGAGCGCACCAATTTCGCGAACTGGTACAGCTATTACCGCACGCGTCTCCTGATGATGAAGACCGAGGTCGGCAAGGCGTTCAAGAACATCGGCAACAGGTATCGCGTCGGCTATTCCACTATCGGTTATACCGGCGTCGACTCCTCCAGCAGCGACTTCCTCAAGATCGCCGACTTCGACAACACGCAGAAGGCGTCGTGGTACAGCAAGCTCTACAGCGCCAAGGCGACGCACTGGACGCCGTTGCGCGCCGCGCTGTCGAAAGCGGGGCGCATCTATGCCGGCAAACTGCTGACCGGCAGCGACGATCCGATCCAGTACTCGTGCCAGCAGAACTTCACGATTCTCTCGACCGACGGCTACTGGAACACCAACGAGGAAACCGCGTCCTACGGCCCGCTGAAGATGGACGGCGAAACCGCGGTCGGCGACCAGGACGGCGGAACCACGGCGCGGCCGATGCTCGATTCGCTCAAGCAGAGCGATACGCTGGCCGACGTCGCGATGTACTACTACAAGACCGACCTGCGCACCAGCGAGGAGGGCAATTGCACCGGCGCGCTGTCGCAGGATGTGTGCGAGAACAACGTGACCGGATCCGACAGCGACGTCAATCCGCAGCAGCACATGACCAGCTTCACGCTCGGCCTGGGCGCGAGCGGCACGCTTTCCTATTCGCCGGCCTACAAGACCGGCGGCTCGCCCGATTACACGGCGATCCTGCAGGGCACGAAGAGCTGGCCTGCGCCGGCGGCGAACAAACCGACGGCGATCGACGACCTCTGGCACGCCGCCGTCAACGGACGCGGCACCTACTTCAACGCCCAGGATCCGAATTCGCTGGCGACCGGCCTGGCCAATGCGCTGGCCGGCGTCAGGGCGCGCAACGGTTCGTCGTCGTCGGCGGCGACCAGCAACCTGGAACCGGTGGCCGGCGACAACTACGTGTACATCGCGCTCTATACGACGGTGCGCTGGGACGGCAACCTGCAGGCCAGGACCATCGATCCGGAGAAGGGGACGATTTCCTCGACGTCGGTCTGGGAAGCGCAGCCCTTGCTCGACGCGAAGGTTTCCGCGAACAGCGATACGCGCACCATCTACACCTTCGATGCGGACGCGAACGACAAGCTCAAGCCGTTCACCTGGGCTGAGCTGAGCAGCGCGGAGAAGGCCTATTTCAACGGCATGTGCTCGCCCAGCGCCAAGCTGTCGCAGTGCGCCGACCTGACGGCGGAACAGCAGGCGGCGGCGTCCGGCGAAAATCTCGTGAATTACCTGCGCGGCCGGAGCGGTTATGAAGCGCGCTCCGGCAATGCCGATCCGCTGTATCGCGAGCGCCTGCACGTGCTTGGCGACATCGTCGGTTCGCAGCCGGTCTATGTGAAGAAGCCGCCGTTCCTCTACGTCGACAGCGGCTACGCGACCTTCCGCGACACGACGCAGAAGAACCGCGCGCCGATGGTCTATGTGGCGGCCAACGACGGCATGCTGCACGCGTTCAACGGCGAGAACGGCAGGGAGGAATGGGCCTATATTCCGCCGATGGTCATGCCGAACCTGTACCGCTTGGCCGACAAGGCTTACTCGGCCAATCATCAATATTTCGTGGACGGCTCGCCCACGGTCGGCGACATCTGCCCGAGCGCGCCGTCGGGCACCTGCAAGGGCAGCGACTGGAAGACGATCCTGGTCGGCGGCCTCAACGCCGGCGGCCGCGGCTACTACGCGCTGGACATCACCGATCCGGCCCGGCCGCGGGCACTGTGGAATTTCACGTCGGCCAACGATGCGAACCTCGGCTACACCTTCGGCAATCCGGTCATCACGAAACGCAAGGACGGCACCTGGGTCGTGGTATTCGCCTCGGGTTACAACAATGTGGGGGGCGGCGACGGCCGAGGCTATCTGTTTGTCTTGAACGCGAACACCGGCGCGGTGCTGGAAAAGATCGACACCGGTGTCGGCGACACGACGACGCCGAGCGGACTGGCCAAGATCAACGCCTGGGTCAACAGCACCGTCGACAACACGGCGGAGCGTTTCTACGGCGGCGATCTTCTCGGCAACGTATGGCGTTTCGACATCGACGACGTCGTCCTGCCGTCCGGCAAGGAAGCGACGCGCCTGGCCGAGGTCGGGCAAGTCGACGTGGGCACGCAATCGATCACGGTCAAGCCGGAGTTGGCGGAAATATCGGCCGGCGGCAAGAATCACGCCGTGGTGTATGTCGCCACCGGGCGCTATCTCGGCACTGGCGACCTGAGCGATACCAGCCAGCAATCGATCTACGCCCTGAAGGACGCGCTCGGCGCCACCGGCCTTGGCCGGGTACGCACCGCCGGCACGCTGGTCGAACAGAAACTCAGCACGTTTACCGGCAAGGATGGACGAACGCTGCGCACCACGACCACGGTGCCGGTGGACTGGGCGACGCAATCCGGCTGGTACGTCGATCTCAATCCAGACGGCAATTCGCCGGGCGAGCGCGTCACGGTCGACATGCAGCAACAGCTCGGCCTGCTGACCGTGGCGGCCAACGTGCCGAACCAGAACGCCTGCACGCTGGGCGGCTACAGCTGGCTGTATTCCTTCGATTACAAGACCGGGCAATTCGTCTCGACCGCCACCGAGAAGGCGGCCGGACAGCGGCTCGTGTCCAACGCATTGAGCGCCGGCATCAAGACGATTCAGCTGACCACCGGAAAAACCACGACCATCGTGACGAATACCGGCGGCGATACCGACAGCTACCACGATCCGTCGTCAAGCTCCGGTGCGCCGGGCGGCGGCAAGCGCGTGTCGTGGCGCGAGCTGGCCGATTGAGTCCGCCGCGGGAATGCCGTCCATGCGCATGATCCGGCCGCATTACATCGCCGCGGTGAGCCTGTCGCTGGCGGCCCATGCCGCCGTCGCCCTGCTGGTCGGACCGGGCGGGAAGGGCGGCGGAGCGGACGCCGTGCCTACGGGCGCCATGCGCGAGCGGCCGATCGCGGTGCGCTTGCAGGCCGGCGCCGGATCGCGCTTGGTTCTCCCGGCTCCGGAACAGCGTACCGGCGCTGACCGCCGCGATCGGCAAGATCCGCCGCAGCCGCCCGGTGCCGTCGGCGCGGCGGCGGAATCTTCGTTCCCCTTCCAGATTGCGGCCGCTCCGCATTATTTTTCATCCAAGGATTTGACGGAAAGGCCCCGTGTCCTGCGGGATATTCCCGAGAACCTGACGCTGACCCTGCCCGACGTGCCGCCGCAGACCGCGATCGTGCGCCTGCTGATCAACGAACGCGGCGCTATCGACCGCGTGGTCATGGAAGATTCGACGCTGCCGGAACATGCGGCGCGGCTGGTCGCCGAGGCGTTTTCGGAGACACGCTTTCATCCCGGGCGGATCGACGACGTGCCGGTCAAGAGCCAGTTGCGGATCGAAATCGCCCTGGAAAACGCCGACCAGCCGGCGGCGGCGCCCGGCGTCTCCAGCCCATAGGGCAAGTTGCCGAAATCCCCGCCTTAAACTACAATGCCCCTTCCATTTCGTCTCACGTGACTGGCGAAAAGACCGGGATTATCCGCCCGGCGATAGGTGGGCAACCACCGGGAAGCGTGAGATATCAATCAAGCCGTACGCCTGGGCAGCCAAAGATGGGAAGTAGGAACGCTTGAGGCTGCCGTCATTGATCTTTCCCTGGCCCTCATCGATTTCGCCGCCGCGCGGCGGCCTGTCATCCAGCATCTGAAAATCGATCGGAGTAATCATGTTTGCAAAAGACCACACCATCGCCAATATCGATCCGGAACTCTGGTCCGCGATCCAGCAGGAAAACCGGCGCCAGCAAGACCATATCGAGCTGATCGCCTCCGAGAACTACACTTCGCCCGCCGTCATGGAAGCGCAAGGCTCGCAACTGACCAACAAGTATGCCGAAGGCTATCCGGGCAAGCGCTTCTACGGCGGCTGCGAATTCGTCGACATCGCCGAACGCCTCGCGATCGAGCGCGTCAAGCAATTGTTCGGCGCCGAGTACGCGAACGTGCAGCCGCATTCCGGTTCCCAGGCCAACCAGGCGGTCTATTTCGCCGTCCTCAAGCCGGGCGATACGGTGATGGGCATGAACCTCGCGCACGGCGGCCACCTGACGCACGGCTCGCCGGCCAACCTGTCGGGCAAACTGTTCAACATCGTGCCCTACGGCTTGAACGAGAAGGAAGAAATCGATTACGACGACATGGCCCGCATCGCGCGCGAGGCCAGGCCGAAGATGATCATCGGCGGCGCTTCGGCTTACGCGCTGCGTTTCGACTTCGCGCGCATGGCCGAGATCGCGAAAGAGGTGGGCGCCTATTTCATGGTCGACATGGCCCACTATGCCGGCCTGATCGCGGCGGGCGTGTATCCGAACCCGGTGCCGCATGCCGATTTCGTGACGTCCACCACCCACAAGACGCTGCGCGGCCCGCGCGGCGGCATCGTGCTGGCCAAGGCCGAACACGAAAAGATGCTCAATTCGAGCGTGTTCCCGAGCCTCCAGGGCGGCCCGCTCGAGCATGTGATCGCGGCCAAGGCGGTCGCCTTCAAGGAAGCGCTGACGCCGGAATTCAAGGCCTACCAGCAACAGGTGGTGAAGAATGCCGACGTGTTGGCCAGGACGCTGATCGAGCGCGGCCTGCGCATCGTCTCCGGCCGCACCGAGTCGCACGTGATGCTGGTCGATTTGCGCCCGAAGAAGATCACCGGCAAGGAAGCGGAAGCGGTGCTCGGCACGGCGCACATGACTTGCAACAAGAACGCGATCCCGAACGATCCGGAAACGCCGTTCGTCACCTCCGGCATCCGCCTCGGCAGCCCGGCGATGACGACGCGCGGCTTCAAGGAAGCGGAGATCGTCAAGGTCGGCCACCTGATCGCCGACGTGCTCGACAATCCGCACGACGCCGCGACCATCGAGCGCGTCAAGGGCGAGGTCAAGCAACTGACCGACGCCCATCCGGTCTACGCCGTATAAGCGCTTCCCCCGCCGCGTCGCCTCGTGTCATGCCGTGCCTTGGCGCGACATGGCACGAAACGGCGCGGCGCCCTGGCTGTTCCGACAGGTGATGTCTGTTGCAATATTTGATATAAATATCGCTTTTCGACCGACGGCTTTCCCATGCGCTGCCCCTTTTGCCACCACGAAGATACGCAAGTCCTCGACACCCGCGTGTCGGAAGAGGGAGACGCCATCCGCCGCCGCCGCCGCTGCGCGCATTGCGACAAGCGATTCACGACCTACGAACGCACCGAACTGATGATGCCGGTGGTCGTGAAGAAAAACGGCAGCCGTTCCGATTTCGATCCCGCCAAGCTGCGCGGCAGCATGATGCTGGCCCTGCGCAAGCGCCCGGTATCCGCGGAAGCGGTGGACGCGGCGATCCGCAGGATCGAAGAGAAGCTGTTGTCGAGCGGCCAGCGCGAGATCGTCTCCGGCCAGATCGGCGAACTGGTCATGCGCGAGCTGAAGAAGCTGGACAAGATCGCCTATATCCGCTTCGCCTCGGTGTACAAGAGTTTCGAGGACGTGACCGAGTTCCAGGACGCGATCGCCGAAGTGGGCCAGGAACGCAAGGCCAGATAATCGGCTGCGTCACGGGCAGCCTCCGGCAAACATTCCACCCATCCACATCGTGCCGCGCCGGCTCCAGCCGGTGCCGAGCCCACGCAAACCCGCGGACAATCGATGCGCGACATCGCTCCGTCCCTATTAATAATTCCGGTTATTCGCATTAGCGGGCGTTAATAGTTGACGCCTCATTTCGCCGGCTCCGCTCCCGGCCGGCGCGCCGCGAATTCTGTCCTAATCTAGGCGTGGCGCGGGCTTCAGCGCGATACACCCATTCCGGATGCTGGTGAAAGCGTTGCCGTCAGGATTTTTGCCGCCCATCGTCTCCCATAAATATGGGATTGTTCCAGTCGTTCACGCTCAGTAACTTTTGCTCCCGGTGTGTATAAAAAAACAACGAATCGTGAGCGAAAACATCCATCAAGGCGGCTGGTCCATGGTCGAGGTGCTCGTCTCGGCCCTGGTGTTGTCCATCGGCGTGATCGGCGGCGCCGCCATGCAATTGACGGCGCTGCGGACCTCGCAGCAATCGGCATTCCAGACGACGGCCGCCGAACTCGCCGCCGACCTGGCCGACAGGATGCGCGCGAATAGCCGCGTCATGGGATTGCGCGACCGGGAGAATCCTTTTCTCGGCATCGATTACAGCACCAGCGCCGAGCCGGCGGCAGCGGAAAGAACGTGCCATGGAAACGCTGAGTGCGATGCCCGCCAACTCGCGCGCTTCGAGATCCATGAATGGCAGCGGCGTTTCCAGGCCGCGTTCCCGCTGGCGCGCGCCGTGGTTTGCCGCGATCGCATGCCGTGGGACGGCTCGGCCGGCGGCTACAAATGGGAGTGCACCGCCGCGGCGACCGAGCACGCGGCCGCTCCGCTGGTGATCAAGATCGGTTGGCGGGCCAGGAACCCGGACGGCGGCCCCCCTGGGAACGACGGCAAGCACTTTCCTCCGGCGCTCGCGCTGATCGTCGAACCATATGTCCGATGATGCGGGATTCCGATCGAAACGGCATGCGCCGCCCGCGACGCCAGGCGGGCTTCTCGCTGGTCGAACTGATGGTATCCACCGCGCTCGGCCTGTTCGTCGTCCTGGCCGGCTTGGCCTTGCTGGTGTCGAGCAAGATGGCCTACCTGGCGCAGGACGAGGGCGTGCGGCTGCAGGAAGCGGGACGTCATGCGCTCGATGTCGTCGCGCGCGCCGTGCGCCAGGCCGGCTATGAGCATTGGGACGAGGAGCAGGCTCGCCTCCACGCGGAACCGGAATTCAGCCCCAACGTTCTCGGGCTCGATGCCAGGAGCCTGAAGGAAAGCAGCGACGACATCGAATTTCCATCGCCCCATGCCGTCAACGGCAGCGATGTACTGGCGCTGCGCTTTTTCGGCGTCGGCGGCGGCGCGCACGGCGACGGCAGCATTCTCAATTGCGCAGGCTTCGGCGTCGCCGCGCCGGAGTCGCAGGCGGCGGCCGAGGACGGACGCGGCTGGAGCATCTTCTACGTTGCCAAGGGCATCGGCGGCGAACCGGAATTGCGCTGCAAGTACCGCGGCAAGAAAGCCTGGACTTCCGATGCGCTGGTCGCCGGCGTCGAATCGTTCCAGGTGCTCTACGGCATCGATCTGGACGGCGACGGCATTCCGAACGGCTACCTGAACGCCGACGCCATCGAGACGCTCGACGACCGGCTGCTGTTGCAAGGGCCGAATGCGGTCGCGCGGGCGCTCGATCGCAAACGCAAGACGCATTGGAAGAAAGTGGTCGCCGTGCAAGTCGCCTTGCTGCTGCGCGGAGCGCAAGCCGGCGGCTCGGCCGGCGCCAAGGCCCGGTACGACTTGTTCGGCTTGGCGTACGGCGAGGCGCATGCCGGCCGCGATATCGGCACCCGCATCCAGGCAACGGATTTGCCGGCGGCGACGCGTGATCGCGTACGCAAGCTGGTGGCGCAAACGATACAGCTGCGCAATCGCTCCGCCGGCGCCGCGGCGATCGGGCGCGCCACGGGAGACGAGTCGTGAGCCGCCGTCCGCATCGGTGCGGCAGGGTGCGCAAGCGACACGGCGGCGCCACCCTCATCGTGACCCTCATCCTGCTGATCGCGGTGCTGATGCTCGGCCTGTCCGCCGCGCAGATCGCATTGCTGGCCGAGAAGGCGTCGCGCAACGACCGCGATCGGCAGATCGCATTCCAGGCCGCGGAGGCGGCGCTGATCGATGCCGAGCTCGATATCGAACATTCTCCCGATTCAACCAGATCGCGCAGCCACCTGTTTTCCGGGAACAGCGCGCGCGGCTTCCCGGAGGCCGGCACCTGCGGCACGGCGGCCGCCGGCATGTCGTTCGGGTTGTGCGCTCCCGCCGCGGCGGGAGCGGGGAAGGCGCCGGTGTGGCTCGGCGTCGACTTCGACGACGTCGGCGCGGCGACCGCGCGTTCGGTGCCGTTCGGCCGCTTCACCGGCCGCGTCTTCCAGACCGGCAAGGGCGCGCTGCCGAGCCGGCCGCCGCGCTACGTCATCGAGTTGATGAGCTATTCCCAGCACGGCGAAAGCGCCGAGCGGCCCGGCTATTTCTATCGCATCACCGCCATCGGTTACGGCGCGCGCGACATCACGCAAGTGGTGCTGCAAAGTTTTTATCGAAAGGAGGGTTGAGGGTCATGCGGACCACATTCCTGTTCTCCGGTTTCGTTCTCGCGCTGGCGGCCGGGGCGGCGGCCGCGCCGCTGCCGCCGCTCGACATCGCCGACATTCCACCCTACGCCGGACGCGTCAACGTGCATCCCAACGTGATCCTGAGCCTGTCAATCGAATATCCGGCGGCAGGCATCGCCTATCGCGGCGACAACGGCCTCTACGACCGGACCTTCGAGTACGTCGGCTATTTCAATCCGGCGCAGTGTTACCGCTATGTCGGCGGCGCCCGCAATGTCGTGGACGGTTACTTCGCGATCGCCAGGGCCGCCGATCCGGTCACGCATGAATGCGATGGCCGTACATTCAGCGGCAATTTCATGAACTGGGCGGTGTCGTCGACGCTCGACATGCTGCGCTATGCGTTGACCGGCGGCGACCGCGTCGTCGATACGGCTGATACGACCATCCTGCAACGCGCGGTCTTGCCGGAAGATTTCTATGCCAATTACGCGCATTTCCCGCGCCGCATCCTCAGCGCCGGCGGCAAATCCAGCGCGCCGGAGCGCGTGACGCCGTTCAAGGTGGACAAGCTGCACGTCGTCTCCTGCCGCAACCGCATCCTGTTCAGCGACCTGGCGGCGGAGGCCGGCCATTGCGACACGCCGGCCTACGAGCGCAGCGGCCGTTTGGCGAAGACCGACAAGAGGCTTGGCGAATACCTGGCGCGGGTGAAAGTCTGCGACAGCGCCGAGGGCGCGACGCGCGGCGATCTGTGCCGCCGGTACGGCGCCAACTACAAGCCCGCCGGCGTGCTGCAGCGGCATGCCGGGCGCATGCGTTTCGCCGCGATGGGGTATCTGCTCGACGATGCCGCGACGCGCTACGGCGGCGTGCTGCGCGTGCCGATGAAACATATCGGCCCGAAGAAATTCGGCCCCCCGGATTTCGGCGAGAGGCCGAACGACAGAGCCGAATGGGATGCCGCCACCGGCGTGTTGTACCGCAATCCCGACGCGCCCGGCGCGCGCGATCATGCCGGCGCCAACAGCGGCATCCTCAACTACCTCAACCAGTTCGGACGCGGCGGCATCTACAAGAAACACGATCCGGCCAGCGAGCTGCATTACGAAGCGATCCGCTACCTGCAAGGCAAGCAGCCGACGCTCGAGGCGGCCGCCGGCATGACGGCGGCGATGAAGGACGGCTTTCCGGTGATCGAGGGCTGGAGCGATCCGGTCGCCGCCTCTTGCCAGCGCAATTACATCGTCGCGATCGCCGATGCCGAGACCCATGGCGACCGCTATGTTCCCGGCCACCGGAACGGGGGGCGCGGCTACGGCGGCGCGCGAGATCCAGCCCGCCCGGTCGATGTCGCGGTCGCCGGCCGGACGCCGGAACTCGATGCCGCTGCGTGGACGCGCATGGTCGGCGAGATGGAGGCCGATACGGCGGGCCGGTACGGAAACCGCGCCCGGCGTCCGGCACTGGCGAATCTCGATATGCTCGATACCGGCGCCGGCGGGCGCGGCAGCTACTACATGGCCGGACTCGCGTACTGGGCCAATACCCATGATATCCGTCTCGACAAGCCGACCCGCGCGCGAACGCTGGTGCTCGACCTCGACGAAGGCGGCAACGGACGGATCGACGGCAGCACCAGAACCGTCGCGCCGCGCGACAGCCAGCTCTACCTGGCCGCCAAGTACGGCGGCTTCGTCGACCGCAACGGCGACGGCAATCCCTTCATGACCCTGGCGGAGGACGGCAAGGGGCGCGTCTCGAGCGACGACGAATGGAGCTCGGACGGCGGCGCTCGCCCCGCGAACTATTTCCTCGCCGGCCGACCGGATGTCCTGATCGGCGCGATCCGCAAGATGTTCGCGGACATCGCCGCCGGCGGCAGAGCCGATGCCGGCGCCGTGGCGTCGAATGCCGTGCCGTCGGCCGACGGCGCGCGTGTCTACAGCGCCGGTTTCGATGCGTCGGCCTGGAGCGGAAGCCTGCGGCGCTTGCGGCTGCTGCCGGACGGGACGGTCGCCGAAGCGGCGGACTGGGATGCCGGCGAGATACTGACCGGCGGCGATGGCAAGGATGCCCGGCCGGCTCCGGACGCGCGCCGCATTTACACCACGCGGGTCGACGACGGCGTCGCCTACGGGACCGTCGAGTTCCGCTGGGAACGCTTGAGCCCGGAGCAGCAGGCGCTGCTCGACGCGGCGCCGGACGACGGCGGCCGCGACGGATTGGGACGCCAGCGCGTCGATTTCCTGCGCGGGGTGCGCAACCTGGAAATCGGCGCGGCGGGCGGAATGTTCCGGGCGCGCAAGCGGCTGCTGGGCGACATCGTCAACAGCGTTCCGGTCTACGGCGCCAAGCCCGCGGCCCACGTCCGGGGCGACGGCTACGCGGATTTCGCCGAGCGCCACAAGGGCCGCGCCGATGCAGTCTATGTCGGCGCCAACGATGGATTCTTGCACGCCTTCGCCGCGGACGACGGCGTCGAATTGTTCGCTTACCTGCCGAGCGTGTTGCTGTCGCAAGTCAACCGCTTGACGTCCCCGGACTACGAGCATCGCCCCTTCGTGGACGGTGCGCCGGCGGTCGCCGAAGCGCGGATCGGTTCGCAATGGAGAACCGTGCTCGCCTCCGGCATGGGCGGCGGCGCGCAAGGCGTGTTCGCGCTCGACGTGACGAATCCGGCCGATTTCGCCGGCGGGCTCGGCGCCTTGTGGGAATTCACCGATGCCGACGACGCCGCCATGGGCAACCTGCGCGCGGCGCCCGCGATCGCCAAGTTCAGGGTGGGCGACGACAAGGGCGTGCCGCGCTACCGGTATTTCGTGGTGGCGTCGAGCGGCTGGAACAACTACCAGCCGGACGGCAGCGGCCGCTTCGACGCCAAGGGGGCGGGCGCCTTGTTCCTGCTGGCGCTCGACAAGCCGGCCGCCAGCCGTTGGCGCGAGGGCGTCAATTACTACAAGTTCAAGACACCGGTCATGGACGACGGTCTTGCCAACGCCTTGGGTCCGCCGGCGCTCGTCGTCGGCGGCGACGGCGCTGTACGGCGCGCCTACGCCGGCGATTTGCAGGGCAATCTCTGGCGTTTCGATTTCACCGGCGCGGCGCCGTGGTCGCGCGCGCTCGGTTCTTCGCCCAAACCCTTGTTCGCCGCTCGCGATGCGGAGGGCAGGCGCCAGCCGATCACGGCGCGGCCAAGGGTGGTGTTCGCGCCCGGCGGCGGTTACCTGGTGCTGTTCGGTACCGGCCGGCTTGTCGCGCCCGCCGACGCCGCCGCCGGCGATTTCACACCGCAATCGTTTTACGCGGTTCTCGATTCGGCCGCCAACGACGGCACGACCGTGACGCGCGCCCAGCTTGCCGCCCGCAGTGCCGCGCGGATCGACGCAGGCGGCGTGGGCGGCGCGATCGCGGTGAGCGGCGCGGCCTTCCGCTATGGTGCGTCGGAGGGCGGCGGGAAGGGCTGGTATCTCGACTTCGCGGCCTCCGACAAGACCGGCGAGCGCAGCATCGGCGAGCCGACGACCGCCTACGGCCGCGTGTTCTTCAATACCGTGATTCCCGGCGCCGATCCTTGCGGCGCCGGCGGCGGCCGCACCTATGCGCTCGACGCGCTGACCGGGATGCCGCCGGGCGGCGGCACGACGGGCACACCGTCGGCCATCGTCGTGAACGCGCCGTTGCTGCTGGAAACCGGCCCGGCCGAGACCGGCGAGCGCGACGCGGTCGGTGCACGGGTCGTGAAGCGGAGATATACCGTCGTCGATTTCGGGAGCGGGGCCGGCGCCGGTTCCGCCGAGGGCGGTCCTCCTGCCGCGCAAGTCCCGGCGGCGCAAGCGCGGGAACGCGAGCGCGCCGTCGAAGTGTCGCTGTCCGCCGGCCGTCTCGGCTGGCGCGAAGTGGCGAACTGGCGGGAGCTGCGGCATGCGGCCGGCAAGAAATGAAAGGAGCGGCATGAACACGTCCAGGCCTTGCGGTTTCACGCTGATCGAACTGGGGATCGTCCTGGTGATCGTCGCTATCCTGGCGACGCTGGCATATCCGTCCTACCTGGAATTCGCGCGCAAGGCGCGGCGTGCCGAGGCGCGCGCGGCCTTGTTCCAGTTGATGCAGCAGGAGGAACGCTTCTATTCGCAAAACACGCGCTATGTCGCATTCTCCGCGGATTCGTCCGACGCCGATGCCAGGAAATTCAAATGGTATTCGAGCGACAGCCCGTCTTCGAGCGCCTATGAAATCACGGCTTCCGCCTGCCGCGACGACACGCTCCAGCAATGCGTGATGCTCACCGCGCGCCCCGGCACGGCAAGAGTGAATGCCGCCTACCGGGATCCGGTATGCGGCGATCTGATCCTGACCAGCGCCGGAGTCAAGGCCGCCTCCGGCGGCGGAAAGAATTGCTGGCAATGACCAGGCGCCGATCGGACTCAAGGCGGACGGCGGAGCAGGGCGGTTTCACGCTCCTGGAATTGACGGCCGCGCTGGCGGTCGCCGCGATCCTGCTCGGCATCGGCGTCGCCGCATTCGCCGCCCTGCTGCAGAATCTGCGCATGACGACGACCGTCAACGATTTTTTTATCGCCATCAACATGGCGCGTTCGGAAGCCATCCAGCGCGGCGCGCGCGTCGACCTGGTCCCGGCCGACGGCAAGAGCTGGACCAGCGGTTGGGTGGTGTTCGTCGACGCCGACGGCAATCATCGCGCCGACCGCGGCGAGAGTATCGTTTTCGCGCACGGCCCGGTGCCGCCCGGCATCGCGATCGCCGCGACGCTGACCGACTCCAGCGCGCCTTATCTCGCCTACAACGGCCTGGGCCGCACGCGCACCGATGCCAGCGGCCAGGCGCCGCAGCTCGGCACCTGGTCCTTCAGCCAGGACGGCAAGGTGAAGCGGCGGATCAAGATCGGCTTTCTCGGCCGGCCGCGCACCTGCGATCCCGCCGCCGATTCCAGCTGCACCGGTACCGCCGACGTCAAATAAACGGTAAAGTAGCCGCTTTGCGGCGATCCGAGCGGTTGCCGCGTTCTTCGAACGGCATGACGAGAACTTCCGTGGAAATCAGCAGCGACTTGCAAGGCATGCGGCTTGCCTTGGAATGGGCCGAAAAGGGCTTGTTCATCACGACCCCCAATCCGCGCGTCGGCTGCGTCATCGCCAAAGCCGGGCAAGTCATCGGCGCCGGCCATACCCAGCCGGCGGGACAGGCGCATGCCGAAGTGCAGGCGCTGGCCGACGCCGCGCACCGCGGCCACGACGTGCGCGGCGCCACCGTGTACGTCACGCTTGAACCGTGCAGTCATTTCGGCCGCACGCCGCCGTGTGCGAATGCCCTGGTCGAAGCCGGCGTCGCGCGCGTCGTGGCGGCGATGCGCGATCCGAATCCGCTGGTGGGCGGGCAGGGATTGGCCAGGCTGCAGGCGGCCGGCATCGAGGTCGCCTGCGGCGTGCTCGAGGAAGAAGCGCGCGAGCTCAACATCGGCTTCTTCTCGCGCATGGAGCGCGGCAAGCCGTGGGTGCGCCTGAAGGCGGCCGCCAGCCTCGACGGCAAGACGGCGCTGTTCAACGGCAAGAGCCAGTGGATCACCTCGCAGGAAGCGCGCGACGACGGCCATTGGTGGCGCGCGCGCGCCTGCGCCATCCTCACCGGCATCGGCACCGTCAACGAAGACGATCCGCAGATGAACGTGCGCGCCGTCGCCACGCCGCGCCAGCCGCGCCGCATCGTGGTCGACAGCAAGCTGCAGATCAAGCCGAGCGCCCGCGTGCTGGCCGGCGGCGGCACCTGGGTCGTCACGGCCGACAGCGACCCGGACAAGGCGGCGCGGCTGCGCGACGCCGGCGCCGAAATCATCGTGCTGCCGAACGCGTACGGCAAGGTCGATCTGCCGGCGCTGATGCGGGAACTCGGGCGCCGCCAGATCAACGAGCTGCATATCGAGGCCGGCTACAAGCTCAACGGCTCGCTGATCCGCGAAGGCTGCGTCGACGAATTGCTGCTGTATCTCGCTCCCAGCCTGCTGGGCGAGGCGCAGGGCATGTTCGACCTGGGGGCGCTGGAGACGCTGGACGGCAGGCGTACGCTATCATTCCACGACGTCCGGCAGATCGGTCCCGATTTGCGTATCCTTGCCCGTTTCCTCTAAATCCATTCCATCGTCGAATCTTCGCCATGTTTACCGGAATCGTCGCCGCCATCGGCAGAATCACCTCGGTCACCCCCTTGAGCAATACCGCCGATGCCGGCGTGCGGCTCGTCGTCGATGCCGGCGGCTTGCCGCTGGCCGATGTCGCGCTCGGCGATTCGATCGCCTTGAACGGCGCCTGCATGACCGTCGTCGAAAAATCGGCGACCGGCTTCGCCGTCGATGTGTCGCGCGAAAGCCTCAACCGCACCGCCGGGCTCGACCGGCCCGGCGAAGTCAATCTCGAAAAGGCGCTGACGCTGGCCGACCGTCTCGGCGGCCATCTCGTTTCCGGCCATGTCGACGGGCTCGGCGTCGTGCGCCGGTTCGAGGCCGTCGGCGAATCGCGCGAACTGGTCGTCGAAGCGCCGAAGGAACTCGCGAAATACCTGGCTTACAAGGGATCGGTCGTGGTCAACGGCGTATCGCTGACCGTCAACCGCGTCACGGATAGCGCGTCCGGCTGCGAATTCTCGATCAACCTGATTCCGCACACGATCGAGGTCACGACGCTCAAGCACTTGCATGCCGGCGCCAGGGTCAATCTCGAGATCGACCTGATCGCGCGCTATGTCGAGCGCATGCTGTCGCTGGAAAACAAGGCTTGATCGGCGGCGCGCCGCGGAAGAGAAAAACGTATTTGCCATTCCGGCAAGTCTTTCGACCGAAAGAGCGTGGGTTTCTTTTCCGGCGGAAAGGTTTCCGGCCTCGGGCAGACCTAAATCCATTAAAATAGCGGCCTGATAAGGATTTAGTCATGTCTATTTCAACCGTCCAGGAAATCGTCGCCGAGATTCGCGCCGGCCGCATGGTCATCCTCGTCGACGAGGAAGACCGCGAAAACGAGGGGGACCTGGTCCTGGCCGCCGATTTCGTCACTCCGGAAGCGATCAATTTCATGGCCAAGTACGGCCGTGGCTTGATTTGCCTGACGCTGACCGCGGAGCGCTGCGAGCAGCTCAACCTGCCGATGATGGCGTCGCGCAACGGCACCTCTTTCGGCACCAATTTCACGGTGTCGATCGAAGCCGCCGAAGGCGTCACGACCGGCATTTCCGCGGCCGACCGCGCCCGCACCATCCAGGTGGCGGTCGCCCGCAACGCCAAGCCGTCCGACATCGTCCAGCCCGGCCACATCTTCCCGCTGAAGGCCCAGAAGGGCGGCGTGCTGATGCGCGCCGGCCATACCGAAGCCGGTTGCGACCTGGCCGAACTGGCCGGCTTGACGCCGGCCTCGGTCATCTGCGAAATCATGAAGGACGACGGCACGATGGCGCGCCTGCCCGACCTGATCGAATTCGCCAAGGAACACGGCTTGAAGATCGGCACCATCGCCGACCTGATCCATTACCGGAGCCAGCACGAAAGCATCGTCGAGCGCGTCGCCGAGCGCGTCATGCACACGGCGCACGGCCCGTTCAAGGCGATCGCCTTCCGCGACAAGCCGAGCGGCGGCGCGCATCTGGCGCTGGTGCACGGCGATATCGTTCCGGATCAAGAGACGCTGGTGCGGGTGCATCAGCCGGTATCGATTCTCGACCTGCTCGAGACCCGCGCCACCACGCATTCCTGGAACATGGCGACCGCGATGAGCGCCGTCAAGGCGGCGGAGCGCGGCGTGATCGTCCTGCTCAATTGCGAAGAATCGGCCGAGCAGATGTTCGCCCAGTTCGAAGCCTTGAACAATCCCGAGGCCCGGCCGCAGCCGCGCGGCTCGCGCATGGACTTGCGCACCTACGGCATCGGCGCCCAGATCCTGCGCGATCTGCGGGTCGGCAAGATGAAGCTGCTGGCCAATCCGCGCAAGATGCCGTCGATGACCGGCTTCGATCTCGAGGTGGTCGGCTACCAGGACAAACCGTAACGCAACCGCGTTCGCACAATAAGATAAGAGGAAAACAATGACCGTAGGAACCTACGAATCCACTTTGGAAGGTCAGGGCTTGCGCATCGGCATCGTGCAGGCGCGTTTCAACGAAGATGTCTGCCACGGGCTGCTGTCGGCCTGCCTGGCCGAACTCAAGCACCTCGGCGTCGAGGATGAAGACATTCTCCACGTCACCGTTCCGGGCGCGCTGGAAATCCCGCTCGCGCTGCAGAAGATGGCCCAGACCGAGCAATTCGATGCCTTGATCGCGCTGGGCGCCGTCATTCGCGGCGAGACCTATCATTTCGAACTGGTGTCGAACGAATCGGGGGCCGGCATCACGCGCGTCGGCCTCGATTTCAACATTCCGATCGCCAATGCCGTGCTGACCACGGAAACCGACGAGCAAGCCGAAGCGCGCATGGCGGAAAAGGGCACCGACGCGGCGCGTGTCGCGGTCGAGATGGCGAACCTGTCGATCGCGCTCGACGAGCTGGCCGAAGCCGGCGACGACGAGTAATTCAGAAAGCGGCAAACATGACCCAGAAAACCGTCCACGCCAATCCGAACAAGAACCGTACGCCGCGCCATCGCGCGCGCGAATTCGCGCTGCAGGGCCTGTATCAATGGCTGTTGAACAATGAAGACGCCGGTGCCATCGACGCCCATATCCGCGAGGCGCACGGCTTCGACAAGGCCGACGCCGAGCATTTCGATACGCTGCTGCATGGCGCGATCCGCGACGCGGCCGTCTTGCGCGCCGGGTTGTCGCCGCTGATCGACCGCCCGATCGACCAATTGTCGCCGGTCGAGCACGCGGCGCTGCTGATCGGCGCGTTCGAATTGCAGAACCATATCGAAATTCCGTACAAGGTCGTCATCAACGAAGCCGTCGAATTGACGAAATCCTTCGGCGGCATCGACGGCCACAAGTACGTCAACGGCGTGCTCGACAAGTTCGCCGCCAAGGCGCGCGCGACCGAGATCGACGCCGACAAGAAGTCCTGATCGCGTCGCGGCCGGCTCCATGGATTTCAACCGCCTCGCTTCCCGCCTGGGCAACATCGCGCCGTTCCATGTCATGGAACTGGCGAAGATGGCCGCCGAACTGGAGCGCCAGGGGCGGCATATCATCCACATGGGAATCGGCGAGCCCGATTTCACGGCGCCGCCGCCCGTGATCGAGGCGGCGGCCCGCGCCATGGCCGACGGCCGGATGCAATACACGGCGGCGGTCGGCATTCCCGCTTTGCGCGCCGTGATCGCCGAGCATTACCGCCGCGTCTACGGCCTCGAGATCGCGCCGTCGCGCATCGTCGTGACGGCCGGGGCGTCGGCGGCGCTGCTGCTGGCGTGCGCGGCGCTGGTCGAGCGCGATGCCGAAGTGCTGATGCCCGATCCGTCCTATCCCTGCAACCGCCATTTCGTGGCCGCCTGCGAGGGCCGCGCGAAGATGATTCCGAGCGGCCCGGAACAACGCTTCCAGTTGTCGGACGCGATGGTGCGCGAGCATTGGAGTGCCGCGACGCGCGGGGTGTTGCTGGCTTCACCGTCGAACCCGACCGGCACCTCGATCGCGGCCGACGAATTGCGAAAGATCGTCGCCACCGTCCGCGAGAAGCAAGGGTTCACGATCGTCGACGAGATCTATCAGGGCTTGAGCTATGATGCAGCGCCGTTTTCGGCATTGTCCCTGGGCGACGACATCGTCGTCATCAACAGCTTTTCCAAGTATTTCAGCATGACCGGTTGGCGGCTCGGCTGGCTGGTCGTGCCCGAGGCGCTGCTGCCACAGATCGAGAAGCTGGCGCAGAACCTGTTCATCTGCGCCTCCAGCATCGCGCAGCATGCGGCACTCGCCTGTTTCCTGCCAGAATCGCTGGCGGTCTACGAAGCACGCAAGGAAGAGTTCCGGCGCCGCCGCGACTATATCGTGCCGGCGTTGCGCGAACTCGGGTTCAAGGTGCCGGTGATGCCGGACGGCGCATTCTATGTCTATGCCGATTGCTCGGCCCTGGCCGACGATGCCGATCGCCTGACGATCGACATGCTGAACCTGGCCGGCGTCGAACTGGTGCCGGGGCTCGATTTCGGAGCGCACACGGCGCGGCAGTATATTCGCCTGTCGTACGCGACGTCGATGGAAAACCTGCGGGAAGCGGTGGCGCGGTTGCGGAAGTTCTTCGGCGAACGCGCGGATTAGCGCCCGTATCGAGCGCGAAAGAAAAAAGGAGCCGATGGCTCCTTTTTTTGTTTTCCCGGGCGGAAATCAGGACAGCGCCGCGAGTTCTTGTTCCTTCTTGCCGGAGACCTGCGCCGGCTCGGTCGACATGGCCTCGGTCTCGACCGGAGCGGCGGGACGCGCCTCGGTTTGCTGCGGTTTGGCCGACACCGAATTAGTGCTGGTCGCGAAGGTCGGGACCTTCTTGCCGGCGGAGACATCCTTCAGCCGGCGGTATTCCGCCAGCACGCGCGCGCCGTAGCCGAAGTCGGTTTCCATGTCGGCGGCGCCGACATAGATTTTCAGGCCCGCTTCGACCGAACCGCCGCGCCGCACGTATTCCTTCAGGATTTGCGCGCCGACACGGATATTGGCGACCGGGTTGAGCGCCGCCTTGACGCCGCCGAGCTCTTCGAACTTGTCGCGATGCACTTTCGACATCACTTGCATCAAGCCTTGTGCTCCCACCGGACTCTCGGCGAACGGATTGAAACCCGATTCGACCGCCATCACTGCCAGGATCAGCAACGGATCGATCTTGATCTCGTTGGCGGTCAAGTAGGCCGCCGACACCAGCATATTGGTGGCATCGGTGGCGACCCGGTAACGCTTGGCGAGCCATGCCGTCACCCATTGCTGCTGGCGCGAGGTGCCGAGCGCATCGTTGCCGGCGAGCCCGTTCCCGGTCGTGTGGGCCGCCGGTTGCGCGAAGGCGCGGCCCGGCATGTCCATCAGGTTTGCCAGCGAGGGCTCTTCGATCGCGGTCTCTTCTTCTTCCACTTGCGCGAACGGAGAGAGGGTTTTCAGATGATCGGCGATCTCGGGCCGCACGAAGAGCACGCCCCAAGCGGCGATTGCCGCGATACCAAGCACCATGACCGTGTGATGCATGGTGGTCAAAAAGCCGCTGGCCGTGTCACGGGCGACCATGACCATGGCCGCCGACTGGCCGGCTTTTTGGCGGGCGGCATCCAGGGCCGCCCTGAAGAAACGATGTAGCATCGTTAACCTCCTGAGTCGTTCGACACACAGCTTTCCCACGCCAGGACGAATCGCCCACGGCGGTAAAGATTGCATGCCACTATCAGTACATCGTCCAGATCCGTGAATTGCAGGACTCACAAGAATCGGACGCCTTAACGCTTGCTTTTGAGCTGGCTGCGGCGCGATGGCGCTGCCAGTGCAAGTTCTTTTTTCGGGGGGAAGGCTGACGCCTTTTGAAAACACTCCTTACAATGTCGTGCGGGACCCCGATCCCAAGAGCTGATGAAGATGAATCGAGAATCTGTCTCCGGTCGCCTCGTCTTGAGGCATGGCATCTTCATCAAGTTGGCCGAATTGTAGGAGGCCGTTTATATCACGTCAATACTATAGAATCGATAAATCATAACCATTGAATCTAATGATGTGCGCTGCGGCGCAACAAAATTCAATAAAATCAGTTACTTGGCGAAACAAGCTCAGTCCTAGACTGGGTAGTCAAAAAAACTCAAAAAAAGATGAAATATTCCGATCTGCGGGACTTTATTGCTCAACTGGAAACAATTGGTGAGCTGAAGCATGTTTCCATTCCCGTGTCTCCTTACCTGGAAATGACGGAACTCTGTGATCGTACGTTAAGGAACGGCGGTCCCGCGTTGTTGTTCGATAAACCATCGACGCATGGCATCCCCGTCCTTGGCAATCTGTTCGGGACGCCGCGCCGCGTGGCGCTCGGCATGGGGGCCAGCGATCTTTCCGAGTTGCGCAAGGTCGGGCAGGTGCTGGCGACGCTGAAGGAACCCGAACCGCCGAAGGGTTTCAAGGATGTGCTCGGCCTGGGAGCGATGGTGAAGGCCTTGTGGGACATGGCGCCGAAGGAGACGCGCGGCGCGCCGTGCCAGGAAATCGTCTGGGAAGGAAACGATGTCGATCTGGCCAGGCTGCCGATCCAGCATTGCTGGCCCGGCGACGCGGCGCCCTTGATCACCTGGGGCCTGGTCGTGACGAAGGGGCCGCACAAGAAACGCCAGAATCTCGGCATCTACCGCCAGCAGGTCATCGGGCGCAACAAGGTCATCATGCGCTGGCTCGCTCATCGCGGCGGGGCGCTCGATTTTCGCGACCATTGCCTGACGAATCCGGGCCGGCCGTATCCGATCGCGGTCGCCCTCGGCGCCGATCCCGCCACTATATTGGGAGCGGTGACGCCGGTGCCGGACAGTTTGTCGGAATATCAATTCGCCGGACTCTTGCGCGGCAGCCGGACCGAACTGGTCAAGGCGCTCGGCAGCGAGCTGCGGGTTCCGGCTTCGGCCGAGATCGTGCTGGAAGGGCATATCTATCCGGATCCGGAGCATCCGAGCGGGTACGAAATGGCCCTCGAAGGGCCATTCGGAGACCACACCGGCTATTACAACGAGCAGGATTGGTTTCCGGTCTTCACGATCGACCGCATCACGATGCGGCGCGACCCGATCTACCACTCCACATATACAGGCAAGCCGCCGGACGAGCCGGCCGTGCTCGGCGTCGCGCTGAACGAAGTCTTCATTCCGCTGCTGCAGAAACAGTTCACGGAAATCACCGATTTCTATCTACCGCCGGAAGGCTGCAGCTACCGGATGGCGATCGTGCAGATGAAGAAAGCCTATCCAGGCCATGCCAAGCGGGTGATGTTCGGCGTCTGGAGTTTCCTGCGGCAGTTCATGTATACCAAGTTCATCGTCGTGGTCGATGAGGACGTGAATATCCGCGATTGGAAGGAAGTGATCTGGGCCATCACGACCCGTGTCGATCCGACCCGCGATACGACTCTGGTCGACAATACGCCGATCGACTATCTCGATTTCGCGTCGCCGGTCAGCGGGCTGGGCAGCAAGATGGGCATCGACGCCACCAACAAGTGGCCGGGCGAAACGACTCGCGAATGGGGACGGACCATCGAGATGGATGCCGGAGTGAAGGCGCGCGTCGACCGCATCTGGCAGGAACTGGGGTTGTAATTCGCTGTTGTAACTAGAGCGGAGGCGACTAACGGTTTCTCCGCTTTCCCGCCGTTATGCTATTTTGCTGGTTCCGCCATCGCCGATCAGGAGCCTGCAATGAGTTCTTCGGACAAGCCGACCAAGCAGAGGAGCGAGATCAGCGGGCATTGGGTCGATGGCAAGCCGGTATTGCCGGACCCGACGCGCACGCGCGCCGAAAACAACTACCTGCAGCACACCACCTTCAATATTTCCCATCCCTCGGAAGCGACCTTCAAGAGCCGCGCCAGGGCGTTCTCGGCCTTCCAGCCGGCCGAGGAAAACCTGCTGTCGTCGATCAACAATGGCATGAGGAAAGATCAGCCGGTGTCGGCCGAAACCATGCAGAGCGGCTGGATGCTGCATGCGCAGCGCGGCATGTTCGGCAAGTCTTCCGATCTGCAAAAAGCCGAGATCGGCGCGGCATCCGAGGGAGCGCGTTCCCTGATCGCGATGTTCCAGCGCAAGGAGCAGGGGCCTTTGACCCTGGCCCAGTCCCAGCTGGGCGCGGAAGTCGCGCTGACCTCAGCTTTCATGCAGCCGAAAGAAGTTCAGTCCCAGTTCAAGGCGCGGCGTGTCGATGCGTCGCGCGCGCTCGACGACAGCGGCAAGCCGTCGCATCAGAGCTCCAGCAAGTTCGGCATGGATCTGTCCCCCGATCTAGGCACCCAGGTGCGCGATCGCATGGGCTTGCCGGTCATGTCCGGCACCTCGGGCACATCCTCCACCATGACGCTGTCGCACATGAAGGCCAGCATGGATTCCGGGCAGAGCCAGCTGTTCGATCCATCGCTCAGCGCGAAGCGCGGCGTCACGTCCATGGCCAACCTGTCTTTCCAGTACATGCGTTCCGGACAGTTGCCGGAGCTGCTGCACGGCCGTACCCGGACCAACCTGGCCAAGCAGCATCCGGAGCAGACGCTGATCAGCAACGCGACCAATCCGACCCGCGTGCAAACCCATACTTATCCGGAAGTCTTTTCGGCGGTGGACATGACCCTGCGGGGCAAGTCGGCCAAGAGCGGGCCGGACCATGTCAAGAGCAACCTGCGCGCCGCGTCGGAACTCATGTTGCACATGCCGCCGCGTCCCAAGTTGTAACGAAAATCCGGCCGCCGGCGGGAAATTGCGCCGAACCGGAGGCACGTATCCCCGAATGCTGCTAGAATGCCGGTCGGCGGGCCCCTGCGCATTGTGGCGCGGTCAACCTGGTCAGGTCGGGAACGAAGCAGCCATAGCCGTTTCCCGCAAGTGCCGCAGACAAGGCTCGCCCCTTCCTGTATCGTCTTTTCTTCCGCCGCCCGCCTTTCGGGGTGCGCCGTCTTCACATAGCTTTACATTGCGTTTGCAATTCCCGTAATTTGTCCGGGCAAACTGGACTCAATTTTCGTATCATTCATACCGGCAATATTTTCCTCCTCTTTCACGCTATTCCCCTATGCGCGCAGTCACCAAGCGGCTCTTGATCGTTATCGTCGTCGCTGGCCTGTCGGCCGGCGCTTATTTCGCGGCTCGCGGCAAACAAGATGAGGGTGCGGGGCGCGCCCGCAATCCGGTGCAGACCGTCCGGAGCGCCGTGGCCGAAAAGGCCGCGCTGCCGATCACCATCCGCGCCAACGGCCATGTCACCGCGTTGAACAGCGTGGAAGTGCGCCCGCAAGTGCAGAACATCGTGCGCGCGATCCATGTAAAGGAAGGGCAGGAAGTGCGTGCCGGCGATCTCCTGTTCACGCTGGACGAGCGCGGCGACGCTTCCAATCTCGAACGAGCCCGCGCGCAGGCGGCGCGCGACCGCGCCGACCTGGCCGATGCCGAGCAGACGCTCAAGCGCAACCTGGAGTTGCAGGCCAAGGGGTTCGTCTCGCAAGCCATCGTCGATAGCGCGCGCAACAAGGTCGAAGCCTTGCGCGCCACGCTGCAAGCCGACCAGGCCGGCATCCAGTCCAGCAGCGTGACGCTCGGCCACAATCGCATCACGGCCAGCATCGCCGGCCGCCTCGGCGTCATCAATGCGCGGCCGGGGAGCCTAGCGCAGCCCTCCGCCGCGCTGACCACGATCGTGCAAATGGACCCGGTCGCCGTGACGTTCTCGGTCCCCGAAAAAGAACTGGCGCATATCGCCGCGAGTTATCCGCAAGGCGATGCGCCGGTGATCGCCCAACTGCCGGGCGCCGGAAGGGACAGGGAAATCCGCGGCAAGCTCATCTTCATCGACAATGCGGTCGATCAGCAGACCGGCACGATCCGCATGAAGGCGCAGTTCGCCAATCCCGACCGCGCCCTGTGGCCGGGCGCCTATGTCGACGTGCGCATCGTGTCGCGCACGCTGCCCGATGCGGTCGTCGTGCCGGTGCAGGCAGTCGTGACCGGGCCGACCGATCAATTCGTCTATGTCGTGCAGCCGGACGGCACGGTCAAGATGCAGAAGGTGGCGGTGGCCGCGATCGAGAACGGCAGCGCCGCCGTGACCGGCCTCGCCGCCGGCGCCAGGATCGTGATCGAAGGCACGCAAAACCTGCGCCCGAACAGCAAGGTGAAGGAGGCGGAAGCCGCGCCCGCCAAGCCGCGCGGCAGCGGCGCCGGCTCCGCACCGAACGGGAAGGCAGCGTGAATATTTCCGAACTTTGCATCCGGCGGCCGGTCATGACCGTGCTGCTGTCGCTGGCGGTCGTGATCACCGGTTTGCTGGCTTACGCCAAGCTGCCGATCGCTGCATTGCCGAGCTATAACACCCCGATCATCAATGTCAGCGCCTCGCTCGCCGGCGCCAGCCCGGAAATCATGGCGGCCTCGGTCGCGACGCCGCTGGAAAAACAATTCTCGACGATCGCCGGGTTGTCCACCATCAGTTCTTCCAGCACGCTCGGCAATACCTCGATCACGCTCGAATTCGTCGAAGACCGCGACATCGACGCCGCCGCCGTCGACGTGCAAGCCGCCATCCTGCGGGCCCAGCGCGGTTTGCCGGCGGAGATGACGTCGCTGCCGGCCTACCGCAAGGTCAATCCGGCCGACGCGCCGGTGCTGCTGCTGGCGCTGACCTCGCCCTCGCTGTCGCTGTCGGAATTGAACGATTACGCCGAGAACCTGATCTCGCCGTCGTTGTCCACGATAGCCGGCGTGGCGCAGGTGCAAGTGTTCGGCCAGCGCCGCTATGCGGTGCGCATCAAGGCCCGGCCGGCGCAACTGGCGGCGCGCAACATGACGCTCGACGAACTGGCGACGGCGGTCCGCGCGGCCAATGCCAACACCCCGGTCGGCGTGCTCGACGGCCCGCGCCAGAGCCTCACCCTGACCGCCAACCGCCAGTTGCCGAACGCGGCGGCGTTCGCTGAACTCGTCATCGCCAGCAAGGACGGCCAGGCCATGCGCCTGCGCGACGTGGCCGAGGTCGAGGACAGCGTCGAATCCACCAAGAGCGGCAGCTGGGCCAACGGCGAACCGTCGATCGTGCTGGCGGTGATGCGCCAGCCGAACGCCAACACGGTGGCGGTGGTCGACAAGGTCAAGGCGACGCTGCCGCAATTCAAGGAACAGCTGCCGGCCTCGATCGCCATCCGCGAACTGAACGACCGCTCGGTCTCGATCCGCGAAGCGATCGCCGACGTCAAGCACACGCTGCTGCTGACGATCGCGCTGGTGGTGATGGTGATCTTCCTGTTCCTGAAACGCCTGTGGGCGACCGCGATTCCCGTCATGTCGCTGCCGATCTCGCTGATCGGCTGCTTCGGCCTGATGTTGTGGCTCGGGTATAGCATCGACAATATCTCGTTGCTCGGCATTACGATCGCGGTCGGGCTGGTGGTGGACGACGCCATCGTGATGCTGGAGAACATCGTGCGCCACATCGAAGACGGCATGGAACCGCTGGCGGCCGCGCTGCAGGGTTCGCGCGAAGTCGGTTTCACCATCATGTCGATCTCGATCTCGCTGGTCGCGGTATTCATTCCGATCTTCTTCATGCCGGGCGTGATCGGCTTGCTGTTCCAGGAATTCGCCGCCGTCGTGTCGCTGGCGGTCCTGGTATCGGCCGCGGTATCGCTGTCCCTGGTGCCGATGCTGTGCAGCCGCTACCTGCGGCACGTGGAGCATGAAGAGGACAGCTGGCTGATCCGCCGCTTCGAGCGCGCGTTCAAGGCGACGCTCGATAGCTATACGCACGGGCTCGACTGGTGCCTCGGCCATCGCAAGGCGGTGCTCGGCGTGGCCTTCGCCACCTTCGCGCTGACAGCGTTGCTGTTCGTCACGATACCGAAAGGTTTCTTCCCGAGCGAGGATATCGGCCAGATCCGCGCCACCATCGAAGGGCCGCAGGATATTTCCTATCCGGCCATGGTCGAGCTGATCAGGAAAGCGGCCGATACGGTGCGCCAGGATCCGAACGTCGCCAGCGTGATGTCGCGCTCCGGCGGCGGCAATACGGGGTTCATGTTCATCGGCTTGAAGCCGCGCAAGGAGCGGGCCGACATGGACAAGGTGCTCGAGCAATTGCGGCGCAAGATGAGCGGCATACCGGGCGCGTCGGTCTTTTTCTCGCCGGTGCAGAACTTGCAGCTCGGCGGCCGTCAAGGCAAGAGCCGCTATCAATACGTATTGCAGAGCGTGCATGCCGACGAATTGACCGACTGGTCCGAGCGTCTGCAGGCGCGCATGCGCGCCGAGCCGATTTTCCGCGACGTGACCAGCGATTCGCAGCTGAAGGGCTTGCAAGCGGTGGTCGAGATCGATCGCGACCGCGCCAACCACGCCGGCGTCCAGATCCAGGATATCCGCTCCGCGCTCTACAGCGCCTTCGGCGATCGCCAGGTGTCGACGATCTTCACCAGCAGCAACAGCTATTCGGTGATCCTGCAAGACGCCGACTCGGGGCGGCAGAATGAAAACGATCTCGGCAAGGTGTATGTGCGCAGCAAGACCGGCGCGCTCGTGCCCTTGACCAGCGTCGCCAGCGTGCGCCGCACGGCCGGGCCGGTCGCCGTCAATCACCAGGGGCAGCTGCAGGCGGTGACGGTATCCTTCAATCTCGCGCCGGAAGTGCCGCTCGGCGAGGCGAGCAAGAAGATCGAGCAGATCAAGGCGTCGTTGCGCATGCCGCCCAGCGTCATCACCTCTTATGCCGGCGACGCGGCGGTGTTCGAATCCTCGCAAGGCAGCCAGATCGCCTTGCTGGTGCTGGCGCTGGTCGTGATCTACGTGCTGCTCGGCGTGCTGTATGAAAGCTATATCCATCCGCTCACGATCCTGGCCGGCCTGCCGTCGGCGGCGGTCGGCGCCTTGCTGATCCTGCGCATCTTCGGCTTCGAGCTGACGCTGATCGCGACGATCGGCATCCTGATGCTGATCGGCATCGTCAAGAAGAACGCGATCATGATGATCGATTTCGCGCTCGATGCGCAGCGCGAGCGGGGCATGCCGCCGATGGAAGCGATCCGCACCGCATGCATCCTGCGCTTCCGGCCGATCATGATGACGACCTTCGCGGCCCTGATGGGCGCGGTGCCGATCGCGCTCGGGCTGGGCGCCGGCGCCGAGCTGCGCCAGCCCTTGGGCCTGGCGATCGTGGGCGGGCTGGTGTTTTCGCAGGTGATCACGCTGTTCATCACGCCGGTGATCTACCTGGCGCTCGATCGCTTCAGCGGCAAGGGGCCGCTGAAGCTGGAAGGCGATCCGGTTCCTGCCGCCGGCCGCGCTTAGACCGGCCAGGCGCGTTGCAGGATGGCGTCCTGCAGGGCCGGGGCGGCCAGCGTTCCATAGACGCGGCCGCATCCGGCATCGGCGCGGCTGGCGACGAAGGCTTCCGCGATCGGCGCCGGCGCATGCCGCAGCATCAGTCCGCCCTGCAGCGCCAGCACGAGTTTCTGCACGAAGCGGCGCGCCAGCGTTTCGCGCCGTTCGGGCGGTGCCGCCAGGTCATCGCGCAAGGATGCCGCGAGGCCGCGCAATCCCGCGCGCGCGGCGGCCGCCTCCTGCAATTCCGCCAGCAGCAGAACCAAGCCCTCAGGCTCGCGCTCGCAGGCGCGCAACACGTCCAGGCACATCACGTTGCCCGAGCCTTCCCAGATCGAATTGACCGGCGCCTCGCGGTACATGCGCGCCATCGGGCCGGTCTCGACATAGCCGTTGCCGCCCCAGACTTCCATGGCTTCGCCGGCGAATTCGAGCGCGCGCTTGCAGATCCAGAATTTCGCGGCCGGCGTGACGATGCGGCGCCAGGCGCGTTCGAGCGGATCGTCGGGCGATTCGAAGGACTGCGCCAGGCGCAGCATCAGCAGCGTCGCCGCTTCGCTTTCGAGCGCGAGGTCGGACAAGACGTTGCGCATCAGCGGCTGTTCCGCCAGGCGTTTGCCGAAAGCCATGCGGTGCCGCGCATGATGGATCGCCTGCACCAGCGCCTGGCGCATCAGGCCGGCGCTGCCGATCACGCAATCGAGGCGCGTGTGGTTGGCCATCTCGATGATGGTCGGAATGCCGCGTCCTTCCTCGCCGATCATGATGCCGTGCGCATCCTGGAATTCGATTTCGCTGCTCGAATTGGAGCGGTTGCCGAGCTTGTCCTTCAGGCGCTGGATCAGGATCGGATTCTTGTCGCCGTCGGGGCGCCAGCGCGGCACGAAGAAACAGGAGAGCCCGGCTTCGGTGCGCGCCAGCACCAGGTGGGCGTCGCACATCGGCGCCGAGAAGAACCATTTGTGGCCGGTCAGGGCATAGGTCGCGCCGCGCCCTTCGCCGTCCAGCGGACGCGCGGCCGTGGCATTGCTGCGCACGTCCGAGCCGCCTTGCTTTTCCGTCATGCCCATGCCGATCATGATCGAACGTTTCCGTTCCAGCGGCAGGTCGCGCGGATCGTGTTCGCAGGAGAGCAGTTTCGCTTCGAGCCGGGCGTACAGCGCCGGTTCTTTCCGCAAGACCGGAATCGAGGCGAAGGTCATCGTCGTCGGACACAGCGAGCCGGCCTCGATCTGCGCTTGCATGAAATAACCGGCGGCGCGGGCGACATGGGCGCCGGACCTGGGAGCGCTCCAAGGCATGGCATGCAAGCCTTCGCGCCGCAGCAAGCTCAGCAGCGCGTGCCAGCTCGGGTGGAACTCCACGCTGTCGATGCGGTTGCCGAAACGGTCGTGCGTCGCCAGTTCCGGCGGATAGCGGTTGGCGAGTTCGCCGAGCTGGAAAATTTCCTTCGTTCCCAGTTCCGCGCCGAAGCGCGTGAGCTTGTCCTCATGCCAGGCGGCTTGCGCGCGCCGCACGCCTTCCGCCAGCGCGGCATCGGTCGTGAACAGGTTGTAACCATGAAGCTCGGGAACCTGGTTGGTGACTTCGTGGGTCGGCCATGGCATGTTCGGTCTCCTTGTGTTTTGGTTCGGAAGAGTGGGGTATGGGGGCAGTTTAGCCCCTCCGCCTAGAGTGCACGCTCGCATTTTTCGGGTTGACGGCGGACAATCCTGCGCAGCCGAAATTGGTCTGCCGGTAACGCACGCGGCTCGGGTAAAATGCTGCTTTTCGGTTCGCCGGATTACGCCAATTCGCATCGCGCTTATGTCTTATCAGGTTCTCGCCCGCAAATACCGCCCGAAGAGTTTCGACTCCCTGGTCGGCCAGGAGCACGTCGTGCGGGCCTTGACGCATGCGCTCGAGCAAAAGCGCCTGCATCACGCCTACTTGTTCACCGGCACGCGCGGCGTCGGCAAGACCACGCTGTCGCGCATCCTCGCCAAGTCCCTGAATTGCGAGAGCGGCATCACCGCCGCGCCTTGCGGCCGCTGCGAAGCCTGCGTCGCCATCGATGCCGGGCGCTTCGTCGATTACGTCGAAATGGACGCGGCCTCGAACCGGGGCGTCGACGAGATGGCGCAATTGCTGGAACAGGCGATCTACGCGCCGTCCAATGCGCGCTTCAAGGTCTACATGATCGACGAAGTCCACATGCTGACCAACCACGCATTCAACGCGATGCTGAAGACGCTGGAAGAGCCGCCCGAACACATCAAGTTCATCCTGGCGACGACCGATCCGCAAAAGATCCCGGTGACGGTCCTGTCGCGCTGCCTGCAGTTCAATCTCAAGCAGATGCCGCCCGGCCATATCGTCGGCCATCTCGAAAACATTCTCGCCCAGGAAGCCATCGAATTCGAAACGCCGGCCTTGCGCCTGCTGGCCCAGGGCGCGCACGGGTCGATGCGCGACGCCTTGTCGCTGACCGACCAGGCGATCGCGTATGCGGCCGGCAAGGTCACGCTCGAAGCGGTGCAGGGCATGCTTGGCGCCCTCGATCAGTCCTACCTGATCCGCTTGCTCGATGCGCTGGCGGCGAAAGACGGCGCCGGCTTGCTGGCCGTGGCCGACGAGATGGCTACGCGCAGCCTGTCGTACAACGCCGCGTTGCAGGATCTGGGCACCTTGCTGCACCGGATCGCGCTGGCGCAGACGGTGCCCGCCGCCGTGCCCGACGACGTGCCGGAGCGCGAAGACATCGTGCGCCTGGCCGCCCTGTTCGAGCCCGAGGAAGTGCAGCTGTTCTATCAGATCGCGGTTCACGGCCGTAACGAACTCGGCCTCGCGCCCGACGAATACGCCGGCTTTTCGATGACGCTGTTGCGCATGCTGGCGTTTCGCCCGGGTATCGGCGCCGACGGCGGCGCGGAAACGAAACCGGTGGCCGCCGCTCCAGTGAGCGCGGCACGGCCGGCTCCGGCAGCGCAGTCTCCCGCCGCGATGGCGGCAGCGGCCGCGCGCACGAGCGCCGCGCCGCAAGCCATGCCGCCATCCGCGCCGGCGCCTGCCGCCGCGCCCGCCGCACGTCCGGCCGGCACGATGAGCCCGGCGCGCGCGGCGCTCGAAGCAGCGCGCAACGGCGGTAAGATGCCGCCCGTGGCGCCACGGCCCGCGCCGGCGCCTGCCGTGGCCCCCGCGCCCGTTCCGGCTCCGGCGCCGGCGCCGAGCTCGTCGGTGCCGCCGCCCTGGGAGCAGGATCAACCGCCGCTTCCCGACAGCAGCGCGATGGAGTTCTCGAGCGCCGCGGCTCAAAAAAAAACTGAACAATTCGACGTCGACGTAGCGTTGGCGCCGCCGCCGGCATCCGCGCCGGTGCCGCCGGCTCCCGCCAAGAGCGAACCGCCGCCTTTCGATGCGTCCAGGCTCGTATTGCATCCGCTCAAGGAGCTCGGCTGGGATGGCCATTGGCCGAACCTGGCCGCCGTCCTGCCCTTGCGCGGCATCGCCCAGCAACTGGCGCAACAAAGCGAATTGATCAAATGCATAGGAAGCGACGGCGGCAACGGCGCGGTGCAATTTCACCTGCGCGTTGCGGTCGAAACCTTGTTGTCCGCCGGCAGCGTCGATAAACTCGCGGCCGCGTTGAGCGAGCATTTCGGCCGGACGATTCGCGTCACGACGGAAATCGGGGCGGTCCAGCAAACCGCCAATGCCCAAGCTGTCGCCCAGCGCGAGGAGTTGCAGCGCAAGACGGAGGAAACCCTGAAGAACGATCCGTTCGTGCAGACCTTGATCCGCGAATTCGGCGCGACGATCGTGCCGGATTCGATCAAGCCCATTGTTTGATATTCGAGCGATTTTTTTGAACGCGATATAGGAGCACACCATGATGAAGGGCCAATTGGCGGGGCTGATGAAGCAAGCCCAGGCGATGCAGGACAACATGAAGAAGATGCAGGAGCAACTGGCCTCGATCGAAGTCGAAGGGCAATCCGGCGCCGGCATGGTGAAGGTCGTCATGACCTGCAAGAACGACGTCAAGCGCGTCTCGATCGATCCGTCGCTGCTCGGCGACGACAAGGACATGCTGGAAGACCTGGTCGCCGCGGCGTTCAACGACGCCGTGCGCAAGGCCGAGGCGACCACCCAGGAAAAGATGTCCTCGATCACGGCCGGCATGCCGTTGCCGCCCGGCTTCAAGATGCCATTCTGATGAATTGCGGGACAGAATTAAGCGTAAGCGCCACTCTGTCCTCGACATGCTAGAGCCGTGAAGAATCCATCCAGCCTCGACTTCATGATCGAAGCGCTGCGCCGCCTGCCCGGCATCGGGCCGAAGTCGGCGCAGCGGCTCGCCTATCATCTGATGCAGCACGACCGCGAAGGCGCGGCCATGCTCGGGCGCGCCTTGACGCAAGCGGTGGAGAAGATCCATCACTGCGCCAGCTGCAACACCTTCACCGAGAACGAGGTCTGCGAGACCTGCCTCGATCCCGAGCGCGATGCGAGCCTGCTGTGCGTGGTCGAGACGCCCGCCGATCAATTGATGATCGAGCAGACCATGACTTACAAGGGGCTGTACTTCGTGCTGATGGGGCGCTTGTCGCCGCTCGACGGCATCGGTCCCAAGGATCTGCATCTCGACAAGCTGATCCGGCGCGCCACCGACGGCATCGTCGAGGAAGTCGTGCTCGCCACGAATTTCACCAACGAGGGCGAGGCGACCGCGCACTACATCAGCGAGACGCTCAAGGCGCGCGGCTTGAAGGTGAGCCGCCTGGCGCGCGGCGTGCCGGTCGGCGGCGAGCTCGAATATGTCGATGCCGGGACGATCGCGCGAGCGATGCTCGATCGGCGCTCGACTTGATACGTAGGGCGGATGCGATCCGCCGGACGTTTGACGTTTCCATGCGGCGGATCGCATCCGCCCTATACGCCATGACAGACACCAAGCCATCGTCCGGCCCGCTCGCCGGCATCAAGGTTCTCGAACTCGGCACGCTGATCGCCGGCCCGTTCTGCTCGCGCATGCTGGCCGAATTCGGCGCCGAGGTGATCAAGATCGAAGCTCCCGACGGCGGCGATCCGATCCGGCAATGGCGGGTGCTCAAGGACGGCAATTCGCTCTGGTGGTCGGTGCAGTCGCGCAACAAGAAGAGCGTGACGCTCAACCTGAAGGATGCCCGCGCGCAGGCGATCGCGAGGAAGCTGGCGCTCGACGCCGACGTCATCATCGAGAACTACCGCCCCGGCGTGCTCGAGAAATGGGGCCTCGGCTACGAGGATCTGAAGGCCGAGAATCCGGCGACCATCATGGTGCGCTTGTCCGGCTACGGCCAGACCGGGCCGATGAAGGACTTGCCGGGGTTCGGCGCGATCGGCGAATCGATGGGCGGCATGCGCTACGTCTCCGGCCATCCGGACCGCCCGCCGGTACGGATCGGCATTTCGATCGGCGATTCGCTCGCCGCGCTGCACGGCGTGATCGGCGCCTTGATGGCGTTGCGCCATCGCGATGCCAGCGGCGGCCGCTGGAACGGCAAGCGCGGCGCCGAATGCGTCGCCGGGCAGGGCCAGATGGTCGACGTCGCCTTGTATGAGGCGGTGTTCAACATGATGGAATCGCTGGTGCCCGAATACGACTTCGCCGGCGTGGTGCGCGAACGCACCGGCGGCGCGCTGCCCGGCATCGTGCCGTCGAACACCTACACCACGAAAGAGGGCGCGAACATCGTCATCGCCGGCAACGGCGACGCGATCTTCAAGCGCCTGATGCTGGCGATCGGCCGCGACGACATGGCGAACGATCCGCAACTGGCGCGCAACGACGGCCGCGTGCCGCGCACCCGCGATATCGACGACGCGATCCAGGCCTGGTGCGATACGCAAACGATCGACGACGCGCTCGCCGCCCTCAAGGCCGCCGACGTCCCGGTCGGCAAGATCTACTCGGTGCGCGACATGATGACCGATCCGCAATTCCTCGCGCGCCGCATGTTCGATCAGCATGCGTTCAAGGACGGCACGCCGATCAAGCTGCCGGCGATCACGCCGAAGCTGTCGGAGACGCCGGGCGAGACCAGGTGGCTCGGGCCGGAACTGGGCGAGCACAATCGCGAGGTTCTTTCCGGGCTCGGCTATGACGATGCGGAGATCGCGCGGTTGCGCGAGGAAAAGGTGATCTAACCATGAAAACCTTCATCACCGTCATCGGCCTCGGCGCCTTCGGTTCCACCGTGGCGCTTGAGCTGACGAAGTTCGGTTACGACATCCTCGGCATCGACCTGAACCCTTCGCGCGTCAACGAATTCGCCGAACGCATCGCGCAGGCGGTGGTGGCCGACGCGCGCGACGAACGCGTGCTGCGCGAGCTCGGCGTGCACGAGTCGGACGTGGTGGTGGTCGCGATCGGCGAGGACATCGAGGCCAACATCCTCGCCACGCTGCTGGTCAAGTCGATGCCGAAGCCCAAAGTGTGGGCCAAGGCGCTCAACCATAACCATCACCGCATCCTGAAGAAACTCGGGGCGGACCATATCATCCAACCCGAGTTCCAGATGGGCCAGCGCGTGGCGCGCACGCTGATCTATCCCGAGGTGATGGACTACATCGGCCTGGGCGACGATCAATTCCTTGCCGAGGTGCGCGCTTCCGAGAGGCTGGCCGGCAAGACGATCGACGCCTTGCACCTGGAAGAGCATGAAGTGCAATGCCTGCTGGTCAAGCACGAGGCGCTGGTGATGGCGCCGCCGCCCGAACATTATCAGTTCGAATTGGGCGACCAGATCGTCCTGCTCGGCACGCTCGGCAGATTGCGCAAGATTTCGAAATACCTATGATCGAATCGCCCGCGCCGCTGACCGAAGCCGTGCTCAAAGTAGAGAAGAGTCTGCTGCGCCTGACGCCGCCGCAGGCGCTGATCCTGTCCTTCGTCGCGCTGGCGCTGCTCGGCGCCGTGCTGCTGAAGCTGCCGATCGCGACGCGCGAGCCGATTTCCTGGCTGCAGGCGCTGTTCACGGCGACATCGGCCGCCACCGTCACCGGCTTCTCGGTGCTCGACACCGGCACGCATTTCACGCTATTCGGGCAAGCGGTGCTGCTGGTCCTGATCCAATGCGGCGGACTCGGCTTGATGAGCTTCGGCGTGTTCATCATCTTCCTGATGCGCGACAGCCTGACCTTAGGCCATCGCATGGTGCTGAGCGAAGCGCTCAACCAGAGCGGCCAGAGCAACCTGCGGCGCCAGCTGCGCTGGATGTTCGGCTTCACCGCCGGCATGGAATTGCTCGGCACCGCGCTGCTCGCGATCCGCTGGGTGCCGGAGAAGGGTTGGGCCGACGGAATCTATTACAGCTTTTTCCATGCCGTCTCGGCCTTCAACAATGCCGGCTTCGCCTTGGCGGCGGACAGCCTGGTCGCGCATGTCGCCGATCCGCTCGTCAACATAGTGATCACGGCCTTGTTCATTTCCGGCGGCATCGGATTCGTCGTGATCGCCGACATGATCGGCAAGCGCCGCTTCCGCGACTACTCCTTGCATACCAAGCTGATGCTGGTCGGCACGCTGGTCGTCAATGTCGCGGCGATGTTGTTGCTGCTCGCGATCGAATACGGCAATCCGAAGACGCTGGGCGCCCTGCCGGATTTCGGCGCCAAGCTGTGGGCGGCCTGGTTCCAGGGCGTCGCGCCGCGTTCGTCCGGATTCAACACGGTCGACGTCGCCGGGCTGTATCCGGCCAGCGCGGTCCTGATCATGGTGCTGATGTTCATCGGCGCCGGCAGCGGCTCGACCGCCAGCGGCATCAAGTTGTCGACCTTCATGGTGCTGGTGCTCGCCACCGGCGCCTTCCTGGCCGCGCGCGACCGCCCGGTCGTGTTCGGCCGCAGCCTCGACTGGGGCACGATGCTCAAGGCGATGGCGATTTCATGCATCGCCATGCTGGGCGTCCTGATCGGCATATTCCTGCTGGTGCTGACCGAAACGGGCGCGTTCCTCGACCTGGCCTTCGAAGCGGTCTCGGCCTTCGGCACGGTCGGCCTGTCGCGCGGCGCGACCGCCCGCCTGTCGGAAGCGGGGCAGGCGATCGTCATTGCGCTCATGCTGATCGGCCGCGTCGGTCCGCTGACGCTCGCCTTCCTGTTCGCCAACCGGCACCACGCGCCGATCCAGTATCCGGCGGGGCAGGTGAATATTGGCTAACGGCGATTCGACGACAAACATTGTCCTGGTCGGCGTGTTGCTGCTGATCATTCTGGCAATGAACGCAAGGGCGACGATTCTGGTCGTTCGCGACGATCTGTCCGAATCGTCTCAACGAACGGCGCAATTGCTCTTGGTATGGCTTGCTCCGGTCATCGGCGCGCTGGTCGTCTTTGCGGTGCATCGGAAGGAGGAGCCTCCATCCAGGAAATATAAGGAGGAGCGGAACATTGATGACGACGGCCTGCCTCCGCGGGCCGGCGGACGTTCCCGATCGCATGACGAGGCTGACGATGATTGACCGTTGCTCGACGCCTGGAGCGCGAGCGGCAAAAATATAGCAGCGCATGAACGGCTGAGCGCTGCGTCAATTGACCGCTTTCGGAACGACTCGGCAGCCGCCTTGGCTATAATTCCTTCCTTCGCCTGATCGGACTCTTCCCATGTCGCTCCTCGACCATCAGCTCGAACTGCTGTCCCCCGCCAAGACCGCCGAGATCGGCCGCGAGGCCATCCTGCACGGCGCCGACGCCGTCTACATCGGCGGTCCCGCGTTCGGCGCCCGCCACAACGCCAGCAACCCGCTGGAGGATATCGCCGGCCTGGTGGAATTCGCGCACCGTTACCGCGCCCGGATCTTCGTCACGATGAACACCATCCTGCACGATGCCGAACTGGAAACCGCGCGCAAGCAGATCCGCCAGCTGTACGATGCCGGCGTCGACGCGCTCATCGTGCAGGACATGGGCTTGCTCGAAATGGACCTGCCGCCGATCCAGCTGCATGCCAGCACCCAATGCGACATCCGCACCGTGGACAAGGCCCGCTTTCTCGGCGCGGTGGGATTTTCCCAGCTGGTATTGGCGCGCGAGCTGAGCCTGAAACAGATCCGCGAGATTCGCGAAGCGGTCGATACGCCGCTCGAATATTTCATCCACGGCGCGCTGTGCGTCGCGTTCTCCGGCCAGTGCTACATCTCCCACGCCGACACCGGCCGCAGCGCCAACCGCGGCGATTGCTCGCAAGCCTGCCGTCTGCCGTACACGCTCACCGACGGCCAGGGCCGCGTGGTCGCCTATGAAAAGCATCTGCTGTCGATGAAGGATAACGACCAGAGCCGCAACCTGGAAGCCCTGATCGATGCCGGCATCCGCTCGTTCAAGATCGAGGGGCGCTACAAGGACATGGGCTATGTGAAGAACATCACCGGCCATTACCGCCGGCTGCTCGACGAGATCCTCGAGCGCCGGCCCGAGCTGGCGCGCGCGTCGAGCGGGCGCACGCGCCTGCTGTTCACGCCGGACGTCGACAAGACCTTCCATCGCGGCCACACCGATTATTTCGCGCAGGGGCGCCAGCCCGACATCGGCGCCTTCGATACGCCCAAGTACGTGGGCGTGGAATTGGGTATCGTCAGCCGCGTCGGGCCCGACCATGTCGACCTCGTCACGAATGCGCCGATGGCCAACGGCGACGGGCTGAACTACATGCACAAGCGCGCCACGGTCGGCATTCAGGCCAATCGTGTCGAAAAACTGGGCGAGGACGCCGAAGGCCAGCGCTGGCGGGTCTTCCCCAACGAAGCCGTCGGCGCGCTGCCCGGCTTGAAGCCGGGCAGCATCGTTCATCGCAACCGCGACCACCAATGGGAGGGCGCCCTGCACAAGAAATCGTCCGAGCGCAAGATCGCGGCGAGCATGACGCTGTCCGAGCATGCGAACGGCCTGCGCCTGACGATCCGCGACGAGGACGGCATCGTCAGCGCGACCGACGCGGCGATCGAGCTGCAACCGGCGCAGCAGGCCGGACAAGCCGAAGCGGCGCTGCGCACCAGCCTGGCCAAGCTCGGCAACACGATGTTCGAGGCGGAGGAGGTCGCGTTGTCGCTCTCGAGGCCATGGTTCGTGCCGACCGCGGCGATCAACGCGCTGCGCCGCGATGCGATCGCGGCCCATGAGGCGGCGCGCCTGGCGGCATGGCAACGTCCGCCGCGCAAGGCGCCCGCCGAACCGCGCCCGACCTATCCCGACACGCAATTGAGCTACCTCGCCAATGTCTACAACGAGAAGGCTCGCGCCTTCTACCACAAGCACGGCGTGCGGTTGATCGATGCCGCATATGAAGCGCACGAGGAAGCCGGCGAGGTGTCGTTGATGATCACCAAGCACTGCCTGCGCTTCTCGTTCAACCTGTGCCCCAAGCAAGCCAAGGGCGTGCAGGGCGTGCAAGGCCAGGTGCGCGCCGAGCCGATGACGCTGGTGAGCGGCAACGAGCGCTACACCCTGCGTTTCGACTGCAAGCCGTGCGAGATGCATGTCGTCGGCGCGATCAAGCCGGGCATCCTGAATTCGCCGCCGCCGTCGGCCGTGCCGTATAGCCCGCTGGTGTTTCATCGCAAGCGACCGGCAGCCAGCAACGGCTGACCTGGCCGGAAGCCGGCGCCGCGACGCCCATGAGGGCTGACCAAACAAGAACAAACATGACCACATTTCGATTCCCCGCCGAGGGCGCATTCGCTGCTGTAGCAGTGGCGTCGATCGGTTTTCTCCCTGCGCCGCCGGCATGGGCCGATACCAAGGCGGCAATGCCTTCGGAGGAACCGGCCGCGATCGTAGCCGATGACGGTACCGGCAAGCGGGACGGCAAGCCCATGGACGGCTCCCGCATTCCCGCGAGCGCGTTGAAGCCGGTGCCGTACGTGACCGACGATATGCTGCGCGGCATCGTGCGCGAGGCCTTCGGCGCCCAGGTCGTCATCACCGCCAACAGGGGTAGGGAGCGCGACGGATTCACAGCTGCGCAGCGGAAAATACTCGACGAACGCTTCGAGAAGGGCGCCATCCCGGTGTGCCTGCACGACGACGGCCTGAAGCATCAGCCGACCTCGATCGGTCCGTTCGGCTTGTCCGGTCTCTTGCAGCTGCCGATGGTGCTCGTCGCCTCGGTTCGGGGAAAATGCAAGTTTTAGCAGGCGAATCGCTTCGCGCGACGATCGGCGCGCGGCGTCTCATCGGGATGTCCGGTCGGCGCCGGCCGCGAGCAAGGCCTGCATCCGGCTCGCGTCCAGCGGCCGGCTGAAAAGATAGCCCTGACCTTCGTCGCAGTGCTTCTCTTTGAGAAATTCCAGCTGCACCCGGTGTTCCACGCCTTCCGCGATGACGCGCTGCCGAAGGCTGCTTCCCATGCCGATGATGGCGCTGACGATGACGCCATTGTTTCCGGTAGCCGGATCGATGGCTCGCACGAAGGATTGATCGATCTTGAGCACATCGATGGGGAATTGGTTCAAATAGCTCAGGCTGGAATATCCGGTGCCAAAATCGTCGACCGCGATTTGCACGCCCATCTCCTTGAATCTTCCGAGCACCTGCGCGCTTGAAGCCACGTCGAGCATCAAGACGCTTTCCGTCAATTCGAATTGCAAGCAGTGCGGCTCCATGCCGGTTTCTTCCAGGATCGTGCGTATATTGTCCAGGAAATCCTTGTGGCGGAATTCCAAGGCGGAGACGTTGACCGCGATTGAAATCGGCTTGATGCCGGCGTTCTTCCAGCGCACCGCCTGCATGCATGCTTCGCGCAATACCCAGCGCCCGATCGGGATGATCAGCCCGCAGTCTTCCGCGACCGGCACGAAGCGTTCGGGCGTCACCATTCCCCATTCCGGATGTTTCCAGCGTATCAGCGCTTCGATACCCGTGATCTCGCCTGTCGCCAGATCGACCTTCGGCTGGTAGTGGAGCAAGAGCTCCTGTCGTTCCAATGCGCGCCGCAGATGGCTCTCGATCATTTGCCTTTCCACCACGCGGGTATTCATGTCGTTCCGGAAAAATTGGTAATTGTTGCGTCCCTTTTCCTTGGCGTGATACATCGCGGTGTCCGCATTCTTGATCAAGGCTTCGGCATCCAGGCCGTCGGCGGGATAGACGCTGATGCCGATGCTCGTCGACGCATGCAGCTCATGTCCCGCGATCATATGCGGCGACGCGAGCGCGGCGAGGACTTTTTCGGCGGTCAATGCGGCATCTTCGGCCCGCCGGTCCTCGGCTAGCAGGATCACGAATTCATCGCCTCCCTGGCGGCTGACCGTGTCGGAAGTACGCACGCAAGCCGTCAGGCGCGCGGCGACGGACTGCAGCAGCTTGTCGCCGATGGCGTGCCCGAGCGAATCGTTGATGTGCTTGAATTTATCAAGATCCAGGAACAAGACGGCCAGATGGGTGCCGTGCCGCTTCGCCAGGGCGATTGCCTGTGCGATCCGATCCTGGAGCAATACGCGATTGGGCAAGTTGGTCAGGAAATCGTGCTGCGCAAGATGCATCATCCTCATCGTCAAGGCTTGCTTGCCGGAGATATCGCGAAACACGATGACGGCGCCGACGACTTTGCCATCCCAGTCATAGATCGAGCTGGTCGAATCTTCGATGGGAATTTCCTTGCCGTTGCGGCAAACAAGAACGCTGTCCGTATTCAGTTCGATCGACCGGTCGTTTTCCAGGACGTATTCCACAGGGTTGCGTATGGATTGGCGTGTCTTGCCATCGACGATGTGAAGAACTTCGGCGATCGGGTGCCCGCGCGCTTCTTCCCTGGTCCAACCGGTGATATGTTCCGCGACTGCATTCAAGTAATCCACGTTTCCCTTCATATCGGTGGAAACGACGGCATCGCCGATCGAATTGAGTGTGATTTCGGCACGTGCCTGGGCAACGTACAACCCTTCTTCCACGGATTTGCGCTGGATGATACTGCGCAGCGCCTGCGGCACCAGGGTGCTGTCAAAGTAACCTTTCGAAAAATAACCTTGCGCGCCGCGCTGGACGGCTTCGACGGCGCTTTCTTCGTCGCCCGGCGCACAAAGCGTCACGATCGGGATATGCCTCGCCGCGACAAACAAACGATCAAAGGTATCCAGTCCCTGGCTGTCCGGCAAGATCAAGTCCGCGAGAATGGCGTCGATGTCCCCCCGAGCAAGACGCCCTATCCCCTCCGACAGCCGCGCGGCTGTCTCGATCTCGAATGGCCCATCCTTCGCATTGCCCAACGCCTCCCTGAGTTTATGGATATCGGATGGGTAAGCCGAAATGATGAGAACTCGGTTGGTCATCTCGCCTTCGATTTCGAGACATCGGAGAATTTATGACACAAGCTCAATATTGAAGTTCGAAAGGCAAGTGATCGTACGAATGCACCACACCCGCAAGCTGATCGATGGCATGAAGACAATCGGCTGCAAGGTGGCTTTCGAGAACTTCGTCAAGGCCATGAGTTCGTTGCTCCATTTGCGGCGGTTGCCTGCGGATTACGTCAAGATCGATGTTTCCTTCATTCATCTCAGTCGTCACGTATAGCGTGGTAGATGAGGAACTGGCCGGATAGGTCGACGAGATTGTCCATTTGATGAGAAGGAAGGCCATTGCCCATGGCGTCGAGGATGTGGCGACGGCGGATGCGCTGTCGCGCATCGGCGTGGACTATGTTCAAGGATGCTGGATCGCGTACCCGAAGGAGCTTCGGTAGCCGCTCGCCGGAGACTTCCATCGGAAATAGTGACCTTCCTTGCAGAAAACTTCCGGCGAGCCTGAACTACGTGCCGTCCGCTTGCATCGAATCGATGCGACTTGTTCATTCTGCAGGAAAGGAGATGATATGAATCGCGATCAAATCAGAGGTGGCTTGAAAGATGCCGCCGGCAAGTTTCAAAGGAAATTCGGACAGCTCTTTGGCAGCGGAAAACAAGAAATGCAGGGCACGGAAACGCAGGCTGAAGGCAAAACCCAGAAGACGGTCGGCAATGTCACCGATACTTTGGATAGAGCGGCGGATAGCGTGAAAGATACTTTCAAAAAGCAAAAATAAAAAAAGAAAAAGCCCGGAGTCCGGGCTTTTTTTACGGCCGGCAAGGCAATATCGGCGCCCATGCTATCTGCGTGGTGCACCTGTACCTGCGCACAACCCATGCTATCCGCGTGGTGCCATGCGCCAAGGACGATGTGCCATGACGTCGCCGGAACTTCAGCGTACCGGCATTGCCGTGAAACCGTGCGGCACGCGGAAGAACCGCTTGCGCAGCGAGCTTACGCAGGGCGAATATTGCTTGCCTTGTCGCCCTTCGGGCTGGCGCTGCGTTCGAACGTGACGCGCTGATTCTCGCTCAGGCTCTTGAAGCCGCTGGATTGGATATCGCTGAAATGGGCGAATAAATCCTTGCTGCCATCGTCGGGGGTGATGAAGCCGAAGCCTTTCGAGTCGTTGAACCATTTTACGGTGCCGGTTTGGGTGGTCATGAGCATTCCTTAGGAAAGATTGAAGTGAGGACTTGCGTCCCAGGGGCACTTGAGGCCAAGGCAAAGAACACCGTGGAAATCAGACAGGAATTGCTCGATGAGCGGGCAAGACGGGAAAGAGACCAACAATGAAGAGGGCTTGAAGCAAGTGCAGAACTCACTATACACAGGTATTGGCAAATCGCCTAACGATTTCTCGCCTGCTTTGCGGCCGCCGTGTGCTGGTGGAATGATTTCCTTGTCCCCGTAGCGCGATTTGCCGATCGTCGCCATCCGTTTTCTTGCGAGAGAGTTGCCTCGTGATATAGTGCTCCCGGCCGGATCGAGCCGACTTGCTTGACCGGCGCTCCCTTCATCCTTCGCCCACAACGCGGCGACCCGCACTTTCACCCTATCCCCGATTCATCGGCGTTACCGCATCCCAATCCGGTCGTGCGGCGATGCCCAATCGTCGCTGCACGTGCGATCTGCACGACAAGCGCTCATCAAAGGAAGACATCATGGCCAAGGAAGAACTACTGGAAATGCAAGGCCTCGTTACCGAGGTCTTGCCGGACTCACGCTTTCGCGTCGGATTGGAGAATGGGCACCAGCTGATCGCTTATACCTCCGGAAAAATGCGGCAGCATCATATCCGCATTCTTGCCGGAGACAAGGTGTCGGTCGAACTATCGCCCTATGACCTTGGAAAAGGTCGGATTACGTTCCGGCATCTCGAGAAACGCAATCCGGAGCCGAGCCGACGCACATTCGGACGGCGTTAGGATCATTTCACTTCTTCCGGCGCGGCGTGCGTGTCGAGCGCGTCGCCGTGCTTCGGACGGCGCCGCAGCATGTTGCGCACGCGCCGCTCGAACTGTTCGAAGTCGTCCATGTAGGTGTACACCGCCGGCACCACCAGCAGGCTCAGCACCGTCGAGGTGATCAAGCCGCCGATCACGGCGATCGCCATCGGCGAGCGGAAGGTCGGGTCGGCGGTGCCGACGCCGACGGCGATCGGCAGCATGCCGGCGCCCATCGCGAGCGTGGTCATGATGATCGGCCGCGCGCGCTTGTGGCAGGCGTCGAGCAGGGCGTCGAAGCGGCTCATGCCGTGGTCGCGCCGCGCGACGATCGCGTATTCCACCAGCAGGATCGAGTTCTTGGTGGCGATGCCCATCAGCATGATGAGGCCGATCAGCGACGGCATCGAGAAGCTCTTCTGTGCCACCAGCAGGCCGACGAAGGCGCCGCCGAGCGACAAGGGCAGGGCGGCGAGAATCGTCACCGGATGCAGGAAATCCTTGAACAGCAACACCAGCACGATGTAGATGCACAGCACGCCGGTCAGCATCGCCAGCCCGAAGCTCGCGAACAGTTCGCCCATCACTTCGGCATCGCCGACTTCGAGCACGCGCACGCCGGGCGGCAGGTTGCGCACCGCCGGAAGTTGCTCCGCGGCGGCCGCGACTTCGCCGAGCGGCGTGCCGGACAATTCGATCTCGAAACTGATGTTGCGCGAACGGTCGTAGCGGTCGATCACGGCCGGGCCGCCGGTCACGTCGAGCCTGGCGACCTGGCCAAGCATGACCGGGCCGTTCTTTCCGGGCAGGGCCAGGCGTTCCAGCACGGCGAGATCGCGCCGCGCCGCTTCGTCGAGCTTGACGACGATCGGCACCTGGCGCTGCGACAGGTTGAGCTTGGGCAGCGCGGCATCGTAGTCGCCGACCGTGGCGACGCGCAGCGTCTCGCCGATGGCCGCGCTGGTCACGCCCAGGTCGGCGGCGCGCGCGAAGTCCGGGCGCACCGCGATTTCGGTCCGCACCAGGCTGGCGGTCGAGGAGATGCTGCCGATGCCGGGAATCGTGCGCAGGTCGCGCTCCACGGCTTGCGCGGCGGTCTGCAATGCGTTCGGGTCTTCGCTGGTCAGCACGAGAACGTATTTCTCGCCCGAGCCGCCGAGGCCGACCTTGCTGCGCACGCCGGGCAATTGCTCCAGCGCGGCGCGGATCTCGTTTTCGATGCGCTGCTTGATCGGCCGCTCGCCGCGTTCGCTCATCAGGATGGTGAGCGTGGCCTTGCGCGTTTCCGCCTGGCTCACCACCGCGAACGGATCGCCGCCGGCCGTGCCGCCGCCGATGGCGGTGTAGACGCTCTTGACATGGTTGACTTTCGAGACGAGCTGGCGCGCCTGTTCGGCCATGTGCATCGTCTGCTGCAAGGTCGAGCCGGGCGGCAATTCGAGATAGACCTGGGTCTGCGAATTGTCGTCCGGCGGCACGAAGCCGGTCGGCAGCAGCGGGATCAGCATGATCGAGCCGACGAAGAACAGCGTCGCGGCGAGCATGGTGGTCAGCCGGTGGTTCAGGCACCATCCCGCGCAGCGCAGGTAGAGCTGCATCCAGCGCGGATCGGCATGCTGGCCGACGAAGGGTTTCATGAGATAGGCGGCCATCATCGGCGTCAGCAGGCGCGCCACCACCAGCGAGGCGAACACGGCGAGCGATGCGGTCCAGCCGAATTGCTTGAAGAACTTGCCGGCCACGCCGCTCATGAAGGCGGTCGGCAGGAACACGGCGATCAGCGTGAAGGTGGTGGCGATCACGGCCAGGCCGATCTCGTCGGCGGCTTCCATCGCCGCCTGGTAGGGCGTCTTGCCCATGCGCAGGTGGCGCACGATGTTTTCCACTTCCACGATGGCGTCGTCGACCAGGATGCCGATCACCAGCGACAGCGCCAGCAGCGTGACGATATTGATCGAGAAGCCGAGCAGGTACATGCCGATGAAGGCCGGGATCACCGAGAGCGGAAGGGCGACCGCCGACACGAAAGTGGCGCGCCAGTCGCGCAGGAACAGCCAGACCACGATGACCGCCAGGATCGCGCCCTCGTACAGCAGGTGCATGGAGCCGGTGTATTCCTCCTCGACCGGTTCGACGAAGTTGAACGCCTCGGTGATTTCCAGGCCGGGATGCTGCGCCTTCAGTTCGGCGAGCGCCTTGTGCACGGCCGCGCCGACCGCGACTTCGCTTTCGCCCCGGCTGCGCGAGACTTCGAAGCCGACCACCGGCTTGCCGTTGAGCAGGGCGGCCGAGCGTTGTTCGGCGACGGTGTCGCTGACGGTGGCCACTTGGTCGAGGCGGATGCGGCGGCCGTCCGGCAAAGGCAGTTCGAGGCGCGCGAGCTCTTCCGCCGACTTGACGGTGGCCAGCGTGCGCACCGGCTGTTCGCTGCCGCCCAGGTCGGCCCGGCCGCCGGCGCTTTCGTTCTGCATCTGGCGCAACTGGCGCGAGATGTCCGCGGCGGTGGCGCCGAGCGCCTGCAGGCGGTCCGGATCGAGCGCCACGCGCACTTCGCGGTTCACGCCGCCGACGCGATTGACGGCGCCGACGCCGCGCACGGCCAGCAGCTTGCGCGCCACGTCGTTGTCGACGAACCAGGACATCGCTTCATCGTCCATGCGCGGCGAGCGGATCGTGAACGCCAGCACCGGCTGCGCCGCGAGATCGATCTTGTTGACGATCGGGTCGCGCACGTCGCCCGGCAGGTCGGCGCGCACGCGCGCCACCGCGGAACGGACGTCGTCCACCGCTTCCTGCACCGGTTTTTCGAGACGGAATTCGGCGGTGAGAGTGGCGGCGCCGTCCTGCACCCGGGTATAGATATGCTTCAAGCCCTGCACGGTCGCGATCGAATTCTCGAGCTTGCGCGCGACTTCGGTTTCCATCTGCGCCGGCGAGGCGCCCGGCAGCGACACCGAGACGCTGACGGTGGGCAAGTCGATGTCGGGGAAGTTCTGCACCTTCATGGCCTTGAAGGACAGCACGCCGCCGAACGTGAGCAGCACGAACAGCATGAGGGCCGGCACCGGATTGCGGATCGACCAGGACGACATGTTCATCATGGCGAACGCTCCTTATTTGACGGGGGCGGCGCGGGAGGCGGCCTGGGCCGCCGCCTGGGGCGCCGGCTGGGCATTGCCCGCGCCGGCCACGCGCACCAGGTCGCCGTCGTTGAGGAAGCCGGCGCCGGCGGTGACGATCGCCGCATCGGGCGCGAGGCCGCCCAGGATTTCCACCCGGTCCGCGACGCGGCGGCCGGTCTGCACCTTGAGCTGTTGCACGCGATTGCCATCCGCCAGACGGAACACGTAGCTGAAACCGTCGCGGAACACGATCGCCTGCTGCGGCACGGTCAGCGCGGACGACGCGCCGAGCTCGAATTCACCGCGCGCGAACATGCCGGCCTTGGCCGGCGGCACGTCGGCGGCGGGAGCGGCGAGATCGACATAGACGAGCGCGGCGCGGCTTTGCGGATCGACGGTCGGGCCGATCATGCGTACCGTGCCCTTGAGCACGGAACCGTTGGCGGCGGTCACGGTCGCCGGCGCGCCGGGCTTGATCCGGCCCAGTTCGGACGCCGTGACTTCGGCGCGCCATTCGAGCCGGCCGCGCCGGATCAGGCGGAACAATTCGGTGCCGGCCGGCACCACCGCGCCGACGGTCGCCGAGCGGGCGGAGATGATGCCGTGATCGGGCGCAATCACCTGCACATGCTTCATGCGCAACTGCTGCGCCGCCAGCAAGGCCTTGGCGGCCTCGACCTTCGCCTTGGCCACCTGTTCCATGGTGAGATATTGATTGGCTTGCTGATGGCTCATCATTCCCGTGGGGTGGAGCTTGCGGGCGCGCTCGGCATTGGCCGCGGCCTCGGCGGCGGCGGCTTCCGCTTCCATCACGCCGGCGCGCGCCTGCGCCACCTCGGCGGCGACGGTTTCGCCGGCGAAACGAGCCAGCACCTGGCCCGCGCGCACCTCGTCGCCGACGCCGACCAAGACTTCGGCGAGCCGCAAGCCATGGGCTTCGCTGCCGACGCTCGCCTCTTGCCAGGCCGCGATATTGCCGTTGGCCATCAGCTTGAGCGGCAAGGGCGACTCGACCGGGCGTGCGATCGCGACGGTCAACGCGGGCTTGGGCCCGGCCGGCTTGGGCGCGGTCTGTGTGGCCGCGCCTTGCGCATTGGCGCTCGCGTTCGCATTCGATTTCGGCGCCAGCAGCCAGGCGGCTGCGCCGAGGCCAAGCGCTGCGATCAACAGGAAGGAGAGAGTCCTGGTCGAGAGTCGTTTCATAGTGAATTTTCCACGGGTCGTATTTGAAATCAGGAGATCGCCGCGCCGGCGCGGCGCGCGGCTTCGGCTGCCACCATCGCTTCCGCATAATCCGTCAGGCGGATGGTCCAGGCGTCGAACGCTTTCGGCGTGGCGATCAGGCCGGGACGGATGGCGTAGATGACGTCGTGCATCACATACATTTGCACGCCGAGTCCGGCGATCGCGAAGGCCAGGCGATGGATGTCGTCGTCCACGCGCGCGACGCCGAGATGGCGCGTCAGCACGCGCGTCAAGGCCGCATGGGCCGGTTTGATGCTTTCGATCTCTTCCGCCCAGACGCCGGTCGGCTCGAGCATTTCGCGGAAATGCAGCAGCGTGCCGAAGCGGGCCAGATCGCCTTGCTTGAAGGGTTCCAGGAAGGTGGAGATGAATCCCTGCAGCGATTGCCGCAGCGTGAAGTGCGGCTGGTCGTACAAGGGAATGTCGTCCCTGGGATCGCCCAACGATTCGAGGAGGGCGGCGCGGTACAGTCCGGCCTTGTCGCCGAAGTAATAGCTGATCGCCGAAATGTTGATGCCGGCTTCCTGGGCGATGCGGCGCGTCGATATCCTGCTGTAACCGTTTTCGGCAAACAGGCGCAAGGCCGTCATGAGCAGGCGCTCGCGCGCTTCCATGCCGTCGGAGCGCATTTTCCTTGGGGCAGCCGGCGCGGCGGCGCGGGACTTCCTGGGTTTCATGCCGCGCACTATATCATGAAATTCAATCAAGTGATTTAACTAAGGCGCTTGTTTGTTTTTCAAAATGTCCGCAGGAGGTCTTGCAGGATGGGCGCCGCGCGGCGCATCTCCGCCGGCGTCGCGGCCGCGAATCCGAGCAGCAGCCCCGAGGGCGGCGTTCTTTTTTCCGCCGTCTCCATGGCGTCATAGAACGGCGTCAGGGCGCGCACCTCGACGCCTTTGTCCAAGGCGGCGCGCGCGACCGCCTGGTCGTCGAGCCCGCGCTTGAGTGCCGTCGCGATATGGAAGCCGGCGTCGGCCGGGCCGAGCGTCAGTTCATCGGCGAGGCAGGCGTCGAATGCTTCGAGCAGGGCGGCGCGCCGTTCGGCATAGATATCTCGCATGCGCTTGATGTGGCGCATGAAATGGCCTTCGGCGATGAAATCGGCCAACACGATCTGCGGCACGATCGCGGTGTGGCGGTCGATCGCCGCCTTGCCGCGCGCAAACGCCTCGGCCAGCGCGGGCGGAACCACGAGATAGCCGAGCCGCAACCCGGGAAACAAGACTTTCGACAGCGTACCGACATAGAGCACGCAGCCGGCCTGGTCCAGGCTTTGCAGCGAGGCGATCGGCGGGCCGGTGTAACGGTATTCGCTGTCGTATTCGTCCTCGACGATCCACATCCGCCGCTCGGCTGCCCAGGCCAGCAATTCGAGCCGGCGTTTCAGGCTCATCGTCACGCCGAGCGGATATTGATGCGAAGGGGTGACATACGCCAGTTTCGCGTCCGGATGCAGACGCCGTCCTTCCGCGATCATCAAGCCTTCGTCGTCCACCGGCACGGGGCGGATGCGCGCGCCGACGGCATGCAGCGCGGCACAGGTGCCAGGATAGCCGGGCAGCTCGACCCAGGCCGCGTCATCCGGCGACAGCAACAGGTTCGCGATCAGGAACAGCGCTTGTTGCGAGCCCGAGGTGACGATGACTTGTTCCGGCGCGCAATGCACGCCGCGCGAGGCGCGCAGGTAGGCGGCCAGCATTTCGCGCAGCGGACCGTAGCCGGCCGGATCGCCGTAGCCGAGTTGATAGGACGGCCGGCGCCAGCGCCGCGCTTCGAGCCGCGCCCAGGTGTCGAACGGAAACGCGTCGATGCCCGGCATGCCGATCCGGAAGGCTGTCGGGCGGTCGGCATGGATATTCAACTTGGTCGGCGTGTCGAGAAAACGCTGGCCGCGTTGCGACAGCGGGCGTAGCGGTCGCGGCGGTTGCTGCTGGTGGGGCGACGCAGTCGGTTTCGGCGCCGCGATCGGCAAGTGTTCGCTGACGAACGTTCCCTTGCCGACCGTGCCCGCCAGATAGCCTTCCGCCATCAGTTGCGTGTAGGCGTTCAGCACTGTCTGCCGCGAGATGCGCAGCATGACGGCCAGTTCGCGCGTGGGCGGCAATTGGATGCCGGGGCCGATCTGGCCGGCGAGTATCGCTTGCTTGATCGCTTCGTACAGTTGCCGGAACAGCGGCACCCGGGAAGACGCATCGAGACGCAGGGCAGTGAGGGTTTGTGCGACATGCATGGGATACCGGTGTCGAAATTGGTATTTTAAAAATACCATTTATTGGTACTTTAAGAAAGCCAAGTAAAGGCGTAGTCTGGCGTCTCATCGCATTTACCAAGGAAACGGCATGAATCCGATCGTCTATCGCAGCGACCGCAACCTCACGGCGGAGGAATTCGCCGATGTCTTCCGCCGCTCGGGCATCCGGCGCCCGGTGGAGGACCTGGAACGCATGGGCAAGATGCTCAAGCATGGCAACCTGCTGATCACGGCCTGGGATGGCGACGTCCTGGTCGGCGTGGCGCGTTCGTTGACCGATTTCTGCTTCTGTTGCTACTTGTCCGACCTGGCGGTGGATCGGGAATACCAGCGCGGCGGCATCGGCGCGGCCCTGATCCAAAGGACGCGCGAGGCGATCGGCGAGAGCGCGAACCTGTTGCTGCTCGCGGCGCCGGAAGCGATGGGCTACTATCCCAAGGTCGGTTTCGATGCCGTCGACAACGGCTGGATCATCAAGCGCAAGCATTGACCGGATCACGGAGGACACCATGCACAAGTACGAAGCGACGGTCGCCTGGCAACGCGGCGATCAATCCTTTGCCGACAACCGCTACAGCCGCGCGCACGAATGGCGTTTCGACGGCGGCGCGCGCGTGCCGGCGTCCCCCTCGCCGCAATCGGTGCCGGTGCCGCTGTCGGACCCGGCCGGCGTCGATCCCGAGGAAGCGCTGGTGGCGGCGGCCTCGAGCTGCCACATGCTGTTCTTCCTGGCCTATGCGGCCAAGCGCGGATTCACGGTCGATTCCTATGTCGACGATGCGTTCGGCGTCATGGAAAGGAACGCCGACAACAAGTTCGCGATCACGCGCATCACCTTGCGGCCGAAGGTCGTTTTCGGCGGCGAACGGCAGCCGAGCGCGGAACAGATCGCGGCGCTGCATCACGATTCGCACGAGCAATGCTATGTCGCGAATTCGCTGAAATCCGAGATCGTGATCGAACCCGCCTGAGGACACCCGCCATGTACATACCATCGCATTTCGAAGAGCGGCGCGCCGAGGTGTTGCATCGGCTGGTCGCGGAGCATTCGTTCGGCACCCTGGTCACGCTGGGAAGCGGGGGGCTCGGCGCCAACCACTTGCCGTTCGAGCTCGATCCCGGCGCCGGTCCGCTCGGCACCTTGCGCGCCCACGTGGCGCGCGCCAATCCGGTCTGGCGCGACTGCGCCGGCGAGGTCGAGGCGCTCGCGATCTTCCAGGGCCCCGGCGCTTACGTATCGCCATCGTGGTATCCGGCCAAGCAAGAGCACGGCAAGGTCGTGCCGACCTATAACTACATCGTCGTGCATGCCCATGGGCCGATCCGCGTGATCGACGATCCGGTGTGGCTCAAGGCCTTGATCGAACGCTTGACCGACACGCACGAGGCCGGGCGGCCGGTGCCGTGGAAAGTCGCGGACGCGCCGGCGGACTACATCGAGAAGATGCTGGGGGCGATCGTCGGCATCGAAATCCCGATTTCTCGGCTGCAAGGGAAGTGGAAGGCCAGCCAGAATCGCGGCGCGGCGGACCGGCGCGGCGTGGCGCAGGGCTTGCTCGCGGCCGGCGGCGAGCAAGCGGCCGCGATGGCGGCGGCAGTCATGGCGATGCCGGACGGCTGATCCGGCCGCCGACACCGGGCTCCTCCGGCTTTCTTGTTTTGTGTACACTGGTACATCTAGAAAGCAGGCAACTTTGGGGGAGAAAATGAGCATCCGGAATATTCGGGCGGTTTTCCTTGGCTTGGCGATGCTGCTCGCCGGTTGCGGCGGCGAGCCCGCCGGCCAGCCCGGCCAGGGCAAGACTTCCTTGCTGACCTCCACCACGGTATCGCCAGCGTCCGCCTACAACGACGCCGTCCAGCAACTCTATATCGCCTATTTCGGCCGGCCGGCCGACACCGGCGGCTTGTCCAATTTCTCGACCGCGCTGAGCCAGACCGGAGTGGGAACCTCGATCGCGCAGATCAGCGCGGCCTATGACGGCAATACAGCCGTCAAGGCCCTGGTCGATGCTTTCGGCACCAGCACGGAATCCCAGAACCTGTACGGCACAGGCGATACCTCGTCGTTCGTCACGGCGATCTTCAACAACGTCCTGGGCCGCGCGCCGGCCGAAAGCGGCCGGCAGTTCTGGGTCAATGCCATCGACAACAACGGCTTGACCAGGGGCAACGCCGCCTTGTCGATCATGGCCGGCGCCTTGTCGAACGGGACGGCGCAGGGCTTGATCGATGCGCAGCTCGTCGCCAACAAGACGGCGGTCGCCACCCGGTTCACGGCATCGATCACGACTTCCGCCCAGATCGACGGTTACAAAGGCAGCTCCGCCGCAGCCACCGCGCGCACCATGCTGGCGACGGTGACCAGCACGACCGATCCGGCGGCGATGCAGACGACGATCGATTCCACGATCGCGACGCTGGTCGCCAACGCGGCGCCGTCCTTCGCGACGGTGCAGACCATCATCAATCAACGCTGCCTTCCCTGCCATTCGGCGACCCGGAGTTTCCTGGGCCACAGTTCGGCCGGCGGCGTCCGCTTCGATACCGAGGCGGAAATTCGCGGCTGGGCATCGTCGATCTACTCGGCGGCGGTCGCAGACCAGAGCATGCCGTTCGGTAACGCCACCGGCATGACCGACAGCGAGCGCACCACCATCGGCAGCTGGTTCAACGCGGGCACCCCGTGATGTCGGGCCTATTCCGGCGTTTCTTGCGGCATGCTGCCCTGGCGGTCGCGGCAGTGTTGTCTGCGGCGGCCGCCGCCGTCGATCCTGGGAGCAGCGCGCCCGGTTTCGAGCTTCCCGGCCAGGCCGCTCCCATCAGGCTCGCCGATCATGGCGGCAAGCTGGTGTACCTCGATTTCTGGGCGTCGTGGTGCGGTCCCTGCAAGCGCTCCTTTCCGTGGATGAACGAATTGCAATCCCGTTTCGGAGCGCGCGGCTTGCAAGTCATCGCCGTCAATCTCGATGCGAAACGCGAGGATGCCGACCGGTTTCTCGCCGCGACGAACGCGCGCTTCCCGATCGCCTTCGATCCGGCCGGCGCCACGGCGCGCGCCTATGCGATCAAGGGCATGCCCAGCAGCGTTCTGATCGCCCCCGACGGGCGCGTGATACTGAAGCATGCCGGCTTCAACGACGGCGACAAGGCCGAACTGGAGCGGCAGATCGAACTGGCATTAAAACCAAGCAAGTAGGGAGGAATTTCGCATGAGATCCGCACCGTCGCTGCTGGCCGCGATCGCGGCGTTGCCGTTCGCCGCAGGCTGTTCCGCCATCCAGCCGGTACAACCCTGGGAGAAAGGGATGCTGGCGCGCCCGGAAATGAGTTTCGAAGGGGATCGGCTGGAAATGAAATTCGCCGAGCATGTCTATTTCAGCCGCGAAGCCGCGTCCGGCGGCGCGAGCGTCGGCGGCGGAGGTTGCGGATGCAATTGAACGCGCGCGCACCCGGCCAGGCGCCCGATCCGGCACGCGGCAAGGAGGCGCCGGGCACGGCGGCGCTGGGCACGACGATACTTGCCGCCGCCTTCGCCCTGCCGGGCTTGCATACCGCCGCCCATGCCGAGAGCGCACCCGAACAAGGGGTGATCAGCCTGAAATACGTCGATTATCAAGACCGCCAACCCGGGCTCGAGCGCACCTCGGTGCGTTCGCCGTCGCTCTCGGTGCTGGCGCCGATCGCCGGCGTCTGGGCGATCGAAGGATCGCTGGTGTACGACGACGTCTCCGGCGCTTCGCCGCGCTACCATACGGCGGTGTCGGGCGCCTCCCGGATGGAGGACGAGCGCACCGCCGCCGATCTCAAGGTGACGCGTTATTTCCCGCGCGGCAGCGCGAGCATCGGCGCCGCCTATTCCGACGAGAACGACTATCGCTCGAAGGCGGTGTCGCTGCAGGGCAGCGTGTCGAGCGAGGACAAGAACACGACGGCGACCTTCGGCGCCGGCGTCACCAACGACACCATCGATCCGGTCAACCTGATCGTGGTCGGCGAGAGAAAGCGCACGGTCGAATGGATGGCCGGCGTCACGCAGGTGCTGTCGCCGCGCGACATCGTCCAGCTCAATTTCACGCATGCCGCCGGTCGCGGCTATTTTTCCGATCCGTACAAGTACGTCGACAACCGTCCGCGCGAGCGCAATCAACGCAACGTGCTGCTGCGCTGGAATCATCATGTCGACGGCAGCGGCGGCACGAGCCGGCTGGCCTATCGCCATTACCGCGACAGCTTCGGCATCCGGGCGCATACCTTCAGCGCCGAATACGTGCAGCCGCTGAGCGGCGGCTGGATCGTCACGCCGTCGGCGCGCGTGTATTCTCAATCCGCCGCGTATTTCTACTTCGATCCGGTCTACCACGGCATCTTCGGCCCGCCGTTCCCGCCCGGCTATACGTTTGCCGATCCACGGCCGCTGTCGGCGGATCAGCGGCTCTCCGCATTCGGTGCCCATACCTTCGGCGTGAAGGTCGAGAAGCGCCTGGCGGCGGATTGGTCGGTCGATATCAAGTTCGAGCGGTACGAGCAGCGCAGTTCCTGGCGCTTGTTCGGCAGCGGCAGCCCGGGCCTGCAGCCGCTCACGGCGCGCATCGTTCAGATCGGAGTGAGCAAGCGGTGGTAGAGGCGGTCGGCGGAACAATAGACAGCGCGGCGCCGGTGTTCGGCGTCGCCTTCGCCGCGATGGCAAGCCGCTGCGAGATCCGGCTGGCGGCGACGACGGAAGAGGAGGCGCGCGGGCTGGCGCGCTTCGCCATCGATGAAGTGCGGCGCATCGAGGCGAAATATTCCCGCTATCTGCCGGACAGCGTCGTGTCGCGCATCAATGCCGCCGCCGGCGGCGAAGGCGTCGAGTGCGACGCCGAGACCGTGGGGCTGTTCGGTTATGCCGATGCGCTGTACCAGGCGAGCGGCGGCCTGTTCGACATCACTTCCGGCGTATTGCGCCGCGCCTGGAATTTCCGCGATCCGCGCGTGCCGGGCAGGGAAGAGCTGGCGCCGATCCTGGCGCTGATCGGATGGCCGGAGGTGGAGCGTAACGGGCTTCATGTCCGCCTGCCGCGCGCGGGCATGGAAATCGATTTCGGCGGCTTCGGCAAGGAATACGCCGCCGATCGCGCCGCCGCGATGCTGGTCGAGCGCGGCGCGCGCCACGGCTATGTCAATCTCGGCGGCGACCTGCGCGTCTTCGGGCCGCAACCGGACGGCAGTCCCTGGGTCATCGGCATCCAGGATCCGCGCGCGTCCGACCGTCTCGTCGCGAGCATCCCGGTGCAAAGCGGCGCGCTGACCACCAGCGGCGACTACGAGCGTTATTTCGATGCGGACGGCAAACGCTATTGCCACATCCTCGATCCGCATACCGGCATGCCGGTCGAACATTGGCGCTCGGTCAGCGTGCTGGCGCCGCTAGCGATCGCGGCCGGCAGCTGCGCCACGATCGCGATGCTGAAAGCGGAACAGGCTTTGCCGTTTCTCGAGGGGGCGAATGTCGCCTATCTGGCGGTCGATTGCCGGGGTGAGGTGTTCAGCAAGGCGCTTTAGACCTTAGGTCGATACGCAAGACTTTCTTGAACTGCGCAGAATGCGGCGAGAAACGGAAACTCCGTTCTTGGTTGGCGTGGGCGGTCGTGCCGGGGCTGCGGCCGCCCCGCTAGACGCTGCCCCTGCGGGGTCCCCGAAGAAGTGCCTGCCGACCCGGGAAGCGCAAAAACTCGCCTGCGGCTCAAACATTTGCGCTTCTTTTTCCGGGTCGGCAGGCACTTCTTCGGCAGCGTCCCCAAGCGGGGCGGCCGCAGCCCCGGCACGACCTTCTCCGGCTTGGCAAACGCATGCGAGGCACAATGACTGCTCCTACGCTCGTGCGTGCTTTGAAGGCGTTCTGGCTGTCCGGGTAGGGCGGGGCTGCCCGGGTAGGGGCTGGCCCGGCGCCGCTTTGGGACGCTGCCG
>Ga0196972_1000130_pt1 | contig 62036 bp, 58 predicted proteins | sample S1v_2013CmetaG_FD_148618 | JGI IMG/M metagenome (GOLD analysis project Ga0196972, IMG submission 148618) | Soil microbial communities from Anza Borrego desert, Southern California, United States - S1+v_20-13C | ecosystem: Environmental > Terrestrial > Soil > Desert | place: USA: California...
ATGTTGTCGTGCACGCCGCGGCCCTCCTTCACCGCCGCGGCAAGGGTCGCGAAGTTGTCGTCGGCCAGCACGATGTCGGCGGCCTCCTTGGCCGCCTCGGTGCCCTTCATGCCCATCGCCACGCCGACATCGGCGCGCTTGAGCGCCGGCGCGTCGTTGACGCCGTCGCCGGTCATGGCGACCACGTCGCCGCGCGCCTGCAGCGCCTGCACCAGCCGCAGCTTGTGCTCCGGCGAGGCGCGCGCGAAGACGTCGATGTCCGGCACGATGCGGCGCAGGGCCGCGTCGTCCATCAGCGCGACCTCGGCGCCGGTCACGGCCGGCTTGCCCATGCCGATGCCCAGCTGGGCGCCGATCGCCTTGGCGGTCTCGGCATGGTCGCCGGTGATCATCTTCACGCGGATGCCGGCGCGGTGGCAGTCGCGCACCGCCACCGCGGCCTCCTCGCGCGGCGGGTCGATGATGCCCACCAGCCCCAGCATGGCGTAGCCCTCGCGCACGTCGTCCCAGGCCAGGCGCCCGCCGGCCGGTGGCCGGGCCTTGCAGGCCAGCGCCAGCACGCGCAACCCCTGGGCCGCGGTGTCGGTCGCCATGCGGCGCCACCAGTCGACGTCGATGGGCCGCTCGCCGTGCGCGCGCCGCTCGGTCGCGCACAGGTCGATCACGCGTTCGGGCGCGCCCTTGACCAGGATCCAGTCGGTACCGTCCGGGTCGCGGTGCCAGGTCGCCATCAGCCGGTGCTCGGACTCGAACGGGATCGCGTCCAGCCGCGGCCACAAGGGATCCATGGCGCTGCCGCCCAGCCCCGCCTTGCGGGCCAGCACCAGCAGCGCGCCTTCGGTCGGATCGCCGTCCACCAGCCACATGCCGGCGTCCTCGCGCAGCGAGGCGTCGTTGCACAGCAGGCCGGTGCGCACGGCCATGGCCAGCGCCGGGTTCGACCTCGCGTCGACGTGCCGCCCGTCCAGGCTGATGGTGCCCACCGGCGCGTAGCCGACGCCGCCGACCTCGAACACGTGGCCACCGCAGACCAGCCGCTGCACCGTCATCTCGTTGCGCGTGAGGGTGCCGGTCTTGTCGGTGCAGATCACGCCCACCGAACCCAGCGCCTCCACCGCCGCGAGCCGGCGCACGATGGCCTTGCGGCGCGCCATGCGCTGCACCCCCAGCGCCAGCGTGATGGTCATGACGGCCGGCAATCCTTCCGGAATCGCCGAGGCCGCGAGCGCGACCACCATCATGAACATCTCGTCCGGCGGATGGCCCAGCACCGCTGTCCCCAGCAGCCAGGTGCCGGCGGCCAGCAGCAGGATGGCCGCCGCCAGCCACTGGCCGAAACGGGCGATCTGCCGCAGCAGCGGCGTCGCCAGGCTGGCCACCGCGCCCACCATGCGGTTGATGCCGCCCAGCTCGGTGCCGCCGCCGGTGGCCACCACCACGCCCCGGCCGGCGCCGTGCACGACCAGCGTGCCGGAGTACGCCATGCCGAAGCGCTCGGCCAGCGGGGCATCCAGGGCCGCTGCCGCCGTGTCCTTCTCGACCGGCACCGATTCGCCGGTCAGCGCCGACTCGTCGATGCGCAGCTCGCGCGCGTCCAGCAGCCGCAGGTCGGCCGGGACGCGGTCACCGGAGGCCAGCAGGACGAGGTCGCCGGGCACCAGCGCGGCGGCATCGAGCTCGATCTGCTGGCCGTCGCGCAGCGCGATCGCATGCGGCGACAGCAGCGAGCGGATCGCGTCCATGGCGGATTCGGCCTTGCCTTCCTGCACGAAGCCGATCAGCGCATTGACCACCACGGCCGCGATCAGCACCGCCGAGTCCACCCAGTGCCCGAGGAAGGCCGTCACGCCGGCCGCGGCCAGCATGATGTAGAGCAGCAGGTTGTGGAACTGCATCAGCAGCCGCAGCGCGGGGCCACGGCGGCGCGCCCGGGCGAGCCGGTTGGGCCCGTGGCGGGCCAGTCGTTCGCGCGCCTGGGCACTGTCCAGCCCTGCCGGGCCGCTGGCGACCGCCTGCAGCACCTCGTCCTGAGGCAGGCTGTGCCAGGCCGGCTGGGCCTGGGGGGCGCCGGCGACCCCCACCGGCGCGGCGACGGACCCGGGCAGCGGCATCCGCTACGACCGCGCCGCGAACGGAACCACCAGCACGTCGGGCTGCGCGTGCGCCAGGGCCCAGGACGTGACGCTGCCCAGGAACAGGTCGCCCAGCCGCGACTGGCCCTGCTTGCCGACCGCGATCAGCTCGCAGCCCCGCTCGCGCGCCTCGTCCAGCATCACCATGCGGATGTCGCCCTGGCGCACGGTCGCCGTGGTCCGGGTGGCGCCGCCCAGTCCGGCCTGCAAGGCATCCAGCGCCGCCTGCGCCTCCTCGCGCACGCGCGTCCGGTGCTCGGCGAGCGCCTCGTCGCTGACCCCGGCCATGAGCAGCTTGCCCTCCTCCGGCAGCTCGTAGGCATGCAGCAGGTGCAGGGTGGCAGCCGGCGCGATCCGCTGCACGGCGCGCACGGCTTCCCGCGAGCAGTCGGAGAAGTCCACCGGCACCAGCACCTGCGCGTAGTCGGCGTCGGGCTCGTTGCGCACCACCAGCAGCGGCCGTTCGGCGCTGCGCGAGAGCCGGTCCGCCAGGGTGCCCAGCGCGAGTTCGCGCAGCGCATGCTGGCCGCGGGCGCCCACCACCAGCAGGTCGGCGGCGAGCGAGCGCCGGCCCAGCTCCTGCAGCGGATCACCCTCGCACAGGTCCTGGTGGACGGCGGCGACCAGCCCTTCGTCGGCGATCTGCTGCGCCAGCACGGCCAGCTGGATGCGGGCCTGCTCGACCATGGCGTCGTGGAGGTCGCGCTTGCCGGCCAGGAGGTCGCGCAGCCCGCGCCAGGCGCCGGTGTCCACCACGTGCAGCAGGCCCATGGCCGCGCCGTGGGCCGCGGCCAGCCGCGCGGCGCGCCGGGCCGCCATCCGGCTGTCGGGCGAGAAATCGATGGCGGCCAGCACGTGCTGAAGGGCATCCATGGTCGTTCTCCGGTTCGCGCCCGCGGCAACGCGGGCTGCGGCCATTGTTCCCGCAAACGGGAGCGGCCGGGCTGACGGGAATCAGGCCGGGTCGCGCCTGCCCAGCACGGGCGGCAGGTCGGCGCCGGCGCGGCGCTCGCGGAAAAGCGCGGCGCGTGCCAGCAGCACCGTGGTGACGGGCGCGGTGATGGACAGCAGGATGATGACCAGCCAGACGTGCAGCGACAGGCTGCTGCCGCTGGCCGTGAAGTGCACGATGGAGGCCAGCGCCACCGCCCAGCTTCCCAGCGTGTAGGCCAGCGAGGGGGCATGCATGCGCAGGAAGTAGTCGCGCAGCCGCAGCAGGCCCAGGGCCCCGGTCAGCGTGAGTAGCCCGCTGGCCAGCAGCAGCACCGCGACGATGGCTTCGACGATGCTCATTCGATCACCTCGCCGCGCAGCAGGAACTTGGCCATGGCGGCCGAGCTGGCGAAGCCGAACAGCGCCATCAGCAGGGCGGCCTCGAAATACATGCTGCTGTCGTAGCGGATCGCCAGCACCAGCAGCGCCAGCATCGCGACCACGTAGATGAAGTCCAGCGCCAGCACGCGGTCCTGCGCACGGGGGCCGCGGGCCAGCCGCAGCGAGGCCACCAGGATCGCCAGCGCATACAGGACCAGGGTGGCGCCGACGGCGAGCGAGAACAGGTTGCTCATCCGAAGATCTCCTTGAGCGGGCGTTCGTAGCGGTTCTTGTAGAACGCGACGAATTCGGCCTCGTCGGCCAGGTCGAACACGTGCAGCCGCAGCGCGCTGCTGTCGCCGGCCAGCTCGGACCACACGGTGCCGGGGATCACGGTGGTGATCATGGACAGCGCGGCCAGCCCGAACGGGTCGTGCAGGTCCAGCGGGATGGTCACGAAGCTGCCGCGTGGCGGCTGCCGGCGGCCGCGCAGCACGCCGTGGGCCACCTGCAGCGCCGACTGGATGACGTCATGGCCGACGGTGAGGATCAGGCGGGCCAGCACCAGCGGCCGGCGCAGCGGCCCGCCGGCCGGCTTCAGGGGGGCCACCAGCACGGGCACGGCCAGCCCGATGACGCCGCCCAGGATCAGGTGCGCGGGGCTGAGGCTGTCGTTGAGCAGCAGCCAGAGCGCCCACAGCGATGCGGACAGCAGCAGCGAGGGGAACCAGCGCCTCATGGCCGGCCCTCCGCATCGACGGGCAGCAACGCCGGCGCGAAGCCGCGCTGCACGGGCCGGGCCGACTGCACCGCGTCGATGTAGCGCTTGGGCGCATGCAGGTCGTCCGCGGTCGCGCGCATGTAGGCCAGCGCGGGCTCGGCGCGCACCACCAGCGCGACGGTGGCGCCCAGCAGCAGCGCGACGGGCAGCGCCTCGGCCAGCCGCAGGCTGGGCGGCTTGCGGCCCTGCGGCGCCCAGAGGTGGCCGATGAAGGCCCGGGTGAGCGCGATGGCGGCGAACAGGCCGGACACGAACAGCAGCCCGAACAGCGTCCAGCGCGCCGCGCCGGCTGCGCCGGTGGCCGGATCCGCTTCCAGCAGCGCCGACAGCATCGCCACCTTGCCGACGAAGCCCGACAGCGGTGGCAGCCCGGCCAGCGCCAGGGTGCAGAGCAGGAAGGCCAAACCGAGGAAGGCGACGGCGGCCGGCATCACGCGGCCGATCAGCGCCACCTGCTCGTCGTCCAGGTTCACGTCCTGCGGCGGCTCGGCCCCGAACATGGGCAGCCGCCCCACCAGCGTGTCGGCCCGCGGCGGGTCCACCTCGGCCTCGCGGGCCCGCTCGACCAGCTCGGCCAGCAGGAACATGGCCGCGCCGGCCAGCACCGAACTGGCGAGGTAGAACAGCGCGCCGCTGGTGAGCGCGGGCCGGTCGAAGCCGATGGCCGCCAGCACGGTGCCGGACGAGGCGATGATGGAATAGCCGGCCAGCCGCCCGAGCTGCTGCGAGGCCAGCATGCCGAAGGCGCCGAAGCCGATGGTGACCAGCCCGCCCCACACCAGCACGTTGCCGCCGAAGTGGGCCGAGGCGCCGGCGCCATCCGGGAAGCACAGGGTCCACAGCCGCAATACCGCATACACGCCCACCTTGGTGAGGATGGCGAACATGGCCGCGGCCGGCGCGCTGGCCGCCGAGTAGGCCGGCGGCAGCCAGAAGTTCAGCGGCCACAGCGCCGCCTTGGCCAGGAAGGCGACGGCCAGCAGGGCCGCGCCCGCGTGCAGCAGGCCGAGGTCGCCCTCCGCCACGCCTGGAAGCCGGCTGGCGATGTCGGCCATGTTGAGCGTGCCGGTCACCCCGTAGACCAGCGCCACCCCGACCAGGAACAGCAGCGAGGCCAGCAAGTTGACGGCGATGTAGTGCAGCCCGGCCCGCACCCGCAGGCTGCCGCCGCCGTGCAGCAGCAGGCCGTAGGAGGCAGCCAGCAGCACCTCGAAGAACACGAACAGGTTGAACAGGTCGGCGGTGAGGAAGGCGCCGTTGAGGCCCATCAGCTGCAGCTGCAGCAGCGGGTGGAACCAGACACCGGCGCGGTGCCAGCGGGCCAGCGAGAACAGCAGGGACGCCAGGCCGGCGCAGGCGGCCAGCACCAGCAGCAGGCCCGACAGCCTGTCCAGCATCAGGACGATGCCGTAGGGCACCGGCCAGTTGCCCGGCAGGTAGACCCCGAACACCCCGGGCTGGCCGGCGGCGTGCACCCCGGCCAGCAGCCACACGGCCAGCGCCAGGCTGGCCAGCATCGAGAGGACGTTCAGCCCGGCCTTGATCATCCAGCGGCGCTCGCCGATGGCCACCATCAGCGCGGCGGTCAGCAGCGGCAGCAGGATGGGCGCGGCCACCAGGTGGGACGGCTGCCCGAAGCTCACGGCCGCTCCTCCTGCCCGTCCACGTGGTCGCTGTCGGTCAGGCCGCGCAGCGCCATCAGCACCACCAGGAACAGCGCGGTGGTGGCGAAGCCGATCACGATCGCGGTCAGCACCAGCGACTGCGGCAGCGGGTCGGTGTAGTGGGCCAGGTCGGCCGGCAGCCCGGGCTGCACGATCGGCTCCTTGTCGACCGACAGGCTGCCGACGCTGAAGATGAACAGGTTGGTGGCATAGGACAGCAGCGACAGGCCGATCAGCACCTGGTAGGTACGCGGCCGCAGCACCAGCCAGACACCGGCCGACACCAGCACCCCGATCGCCAGCGAGACGACGACTTCCATCAGGCCGCCTCCTCCACCGGGGCTTCCACCGGGGCCGCGCGCGGGCGGCGCCGGGCGCGCAGCGACTGGTGCGCCAGCGCGGTGAGCAGCAGCAGGGTCGAGCCGACCACGACCGCCATCACCCCCAGGTCGAACAGGGTCGCGCTGGGCACGTGCAGCTCACCGATCACCGGCAGGGTCACGTGCGCCGTGTGGGTGGTCAGGAAGGGGTGGCCGAACAGGAGCGAACCCAGGCCGGTGAGCACCGCCAGGATCAGGCCCCAGGCGATCCAGCGCGGCGGGCGCAGGTTGACGCGCTCCTCCACCCACTGCGTGCCGCCCACCATGTACTGCACGACGAAGGCGATCGCCACCACCAGGCCGGCGACGAAGCCGCCGCCCGGCTGGTTGTGGCCGCGCAGGAACAGGTGCACGGCGACGACGATCGCGATCGGCAGCACCAGCCGCACCAGCACCGCGGGCACCATCAGGTAGCCGTGCGGATGGCCGCCCTCGTCCTCGTCGGGATCCGGGGCCCTGAGCAGGTCGGACGAGGACAGCGAGCGGGCCGCCAGCTGCTGCGGCGGGAGCTCGATGACCTCGCGCGGCGGGCGGAAGCGCCGCAGCAGCGCGAACACCGTCAGCCCGACGATGCCGAGCACGGTGATCTCGCCCAGCGTGTCGAAGGCGCGGAAGTCCACCAGCATCACGTTCACCACGTTGGTGCCGCCGCCCTCCGGCAAGGCCCGCGCCAGGTAGAAGGGCGAGATGCTCTGGGGCGCGGTGCGCGTGAGCATCGCGTACGACAGCGAAGCCAGGCCGGCACCGGCCAGCACGGCCAGCACGAAGTCGCGCTGCCGCCGCCACCGTGCCCGCCAGCGCGTGCGCGGGTCGTCCAGCACGAACCGCTTGGGCAGCCAGCGCAGGCCCAGCAGGAACAGCACGGCCGTGACGGCCTCCACCGCGAGCTGCGTCAGGGCCAGGTCAGGAGCGGAGAACCAGGCGAAGGTCAGGCACAGCACGATGCCTACCAGGCTCAGCAGCATCAGGGCCACCAAGCGGTGGAACTTGGCCTGCCAGGCCGCGCCGACCGCGGCTGCCGCCCCGATGGACCACAGCAGCACGAACTCCGGCGTCGCCGGCACCCGCTCGCGGTCGCCCCACTCCAGCGGCACCACCAGGGTCGAACCGAGCCCGGCCGCGCCGGCCACCACCAGCATCCAGAGCACCTGGGTCTGCAGGTGGCGGCTGCTGGCCAGCCGGGTGGCGCGCCGCGCGGCCTGGGTGAGCTGCGCCAGCACCACCTCGAACAGGCGCTTGCCGTCCAGGCCGCCGATCAGGGGCGTGTCGCGCGAGGTGCGCTGCTTGAAGCGCTCGCCGAAGGCCAGGTACACCCCTATGCCGCCCACCATGGCCACCAGGCTCATGGCCAGCGGCGCCGTGAAGCCGTGCCAGATCGCCAGGCTGAAGGCGGGCAGGTGCCGGCCGACCACGGGGTCGGCGGCGGCGCGCAGCACGTCGCCGATGGCCCAGTTGGGCACGATGCCCACCGTCAGGCAGGCCAGCACCAGCAGGGCGATGGGCGCCCGCATCCAGTGCACCGGCTCCTCCGGCACGCGCGGGCAGGTGGGCGGCGGCCCGAAGAATACGTCGTGGCCGAAGCGCAGCGAATAGACCACCGCGAACACGCCGTACACGGTGGCGATCGCCGGCAGCGCGCTCTCCAGCCAGGGCTGGCCCTGCACGAACACCGTCTCGGCGAAGAACATCTCCTTGGACAGGAAGCCGTTGAGCAGCGGCACCCCGGCCATGGCGGCGCAGGCCACCATCGCCAGCCGCGCGGTGCTCGGCATGTAGCGGTACAGGCCGTCGAGCCGGCGCATGTCGCGGGTGCCGGTCTCGTGGTCGATGATGCCCACCGCCATGAACAGCGAAGCCTTGAAGGTGGCGTGGTTCATCATGTGGAACACCGCCGCCACCGCCGCCAGCGTGCTGTTGAGGCCCAGCAACAGCGTGATCAGGCCCAGGTGGCTGATGGTGGAGTACGCCAGCAGGCCTTTCAGGTCATTCTGGAACATGGCGGCGTAGGCGCCCAGCAGCAGCGTCACCACGCCGGCGCCGCCCACGATCCAGAACCACATGTCGGTGCCGGCCAGCACCGGCCACAGGCGCGCCAGCAGGAACACCCCGGCCTTCACCATGGTGGCCGAGTGCAGGTAGGCCGACACCGGCGTGGGCGCCGCCATGGCGTGCGGCAGCCAGAAGTGGAAGGGGAACTGCGCGCTCTTGGTCAGGGCACCCAGCAGCACCAGCCCGAGCGCGAGCGGATACCACTCGTGGGCGCGCACGCGCGCGCCGGCCAGCAGCACGTCGTCCAGCTCGTAGCTGCCCACGATCTGCCCGATCAGCATCACGCCCGCCAGCAGCGCCAGGCCGCCGGTGGCCGTGACCACGAAGGCAATGCGGGCGCCGCGCCGGGCTTCCTTGCGGTGGTGCCAGTACCCGATCAGCAGGAAGGAGAACAGGCTGGTCAGTTCCCAGAACACCACCAGCTGGACCAGGTTGCCCGAGAGCACCACGCCCAGCATGGAGCCCATGAAGCCGAGCAGCAGCGAATAGAAGCGCGCCGCCGGGTCCTCGGCCGAGAGGTAGTAGCGCGCATAGATCACCACCAGCGCGCCGATCACCGTCACCAGCATCGCGAACATCCACGCGAAGCCGTCGACCCGGATCACCAGGTCCAGCCCGAGGCTGGGCAGCCAGGCGATGCGATGGCTGACCACGCCGCCGGCCGCCACCTGCGGGAACAGCATGGCCAGCGGCACCGCCGTGGCCAGCGCCACGGCCGCGGCGAGCAGCGATTCCTGGTTGCGTGCGCGCGTCGGCAGGACAGCAGCCAACGCGCTGCCGGCAAACGGAAGCAGGAGCACCCAACCCAAGGACATCCATTCGAGTGTAGTGGACGAGCTGCTCCATCCCTGCGCGCCGCCCTGTCATTTCGGGCAGCCGGGCGCCGTCGCGGCGCGCACGGATACCTCGCGAGCGGGCGGCCGCGCGGCGGTCGGTGATCCTCCATTGGCTACCATCCCCGTCCCATGCAGTACACCGTCGCGGTCCGGACCCTGTGCGAGTTCACGGCCAAGGCGGGCGACCTGGACCTGCGCTTCACGCCCGCACCGACCGCACAGGAAGGCATCGCCGGGCATGCGGCAGTGACCCGTTCGCGCGGCGCCGGCTACGAACGCGAACTGACCCTGGAAGGAAGCTTCCACCAGCTGCGGGTGCGCGGCCGGGCCGACGGCTACGACCCGGCGCGCAACCGGCTGGAGGAGATCAAGACCTTCCGCGGCGACCTGGCGCGGCAGCCGGCCAACCACCGCCACCTGCACTGGGCCCAGGCCCGCATCTACGGCTGGCTGCTGTGCGAGGCGCGCGGCATCGAGTCGCTGGAGATCGCGCTGGTCTACTACGACGTCGGCCGCCAGAAGGAAACCCTGGTGCAGGCGCACCACCACCGCGACGAGCTGCGCGAGTTCTTCGAGGCGCAGTGCGAGCGCTTCCTGGCCTGGGCCGGGCAGGAACTGGTGCATCGCCAGCAGCGCGACGCCGGCCTGACCACCCTCGCCTTCCCGCACGAGGCGTTCCGCCCCGGCCAGCGAGAACTGGCCGAAGCCGCCTACCGGGTGGCCGCCAACGGCCGCTGCCTGCTCGCCCAGGCGCCGACCGGCATCGGCAAGACCGTGGGCACGCTGTTCCCGGTGCTGCGGGCCCTGCCCGGCGCGCGCATCGACAAGCTGTTCTACCTGGCCGCCAAGACACCGGGGCGGCAGCTCGCGCTGCAGGCCCTGGAGCGCATCGCCACCGCCTCGCCCGGCCAGCGGCTACGCGTGCTGGAACTGGTCGCGCGCGACAAGGCCTGCGAGTATCCGGACAAGGCCTGCCACGGCGAGTCCTGCCCGCTGGCCAAGGGCTTCTACGACCGGCTGCCGGCGGCCCGCGCCGCCGCGCTGGAGGGCGGCGCCATGGACCACGCGACGCTGCGCGAGGTGGCGCTCGCGCACACGGTCTGTCCCTACTACCTGTCGCAGGAACTGGCCCGCTGGGCCGACGTGGTGGTCGGCGACTACAACTACTGGTTCGACGGCAGTGCCCTGCTGCACGCCCTGGCGCAGGAGCAGGGCTGGCGGGTGGCGCTGCTGGTGGACGAGGCCCACAACCTGGTCGAACGCGGCCGCGAGATGTATTCGGCTCAGATGGAGCCGGCCGCCCTGCACGCGCTGCGCCCGACGGCGCCGCCGCGCGTCAAGCGCTCGCTCGGCCGGCTGGCGCGCGCCTGGGATGCCCTGGCCCTGTCGCAGCAGGAGCCCTATGCGGTGCACGAGCAGCTGCCGGACGACTGGTTCGACGCGCTGCAGGACACCTCGGCGGCGATCGCCGACCACATGGCCGAGGCGCCGCACGAGCCGGCGCCGCGCCTGCAGCAGTTCTGGTTCGAAGCGCTCGCGATGCTGCGCCTGGCCGAGAGCTTCGGCGAGCACTCGGTGTTCGACCTCACGCTGCGGCCCGGTCCGCGCGGGCCGCAGGCCATCCCCTGCATCCGCAACCTGCTGCCGGCCCCCTTCATCGGGCCGCGCCTGCGCGATGCGCAGTCGGCCGTGCTGTTCTCGGCCACGCTGGCGCCGGACGGCTTCTACCGCGACATGCTGGGGCTGCCGGAGACGACGGCGTGGATCGACGTCCCCTCGCCCTTCGCCGCCGAGCAGCTGAGCGTGCGGCTGGTGCGCAGCATCTCCACCCGCTGGCAGCACCGGGCGGCCTCGGTGGAACCGATCGCTTCGCTGATCGCGCGCCAGTACCAGGCCCAGCCCGGCAACTGGCTGGCCTTCTTCAGCAGCTTCGACTACATGGCCCAGGTGGCCGCGGCCGTGCGCGAACGGCAGCCCGGCTGGCCGCTGTTCGAACAGGCGCCCGGCATGCCCGAGGCCGGCCGGCGCGAGTTCCTGGCCCGCTTCGCGCCCGGCGGGCAGGCGCTGGGCTTCGCGGTGCTGGGCGGCAGCTTCGGCGAAGGCATCGACCTGCCCGGCGACCGGCTGGTGGGGGCCTTCATCGCCACGCTGGGCCTGCCGCAGGTGAACCCGATGAACGAGGAACTGCGGCGCCGGATGGAGCGCGCATTCGGCGCCGGCTGGGACTACGCCTACCTGTACCCCGGCCTGCGCAAGGTCGTGCAGGCGGCCGGGCGGGTCATCCGCACGCGAGAGGATCGCGGCACCGTGTTCCTGATCGACGACCGCTTCGCGCGCGCCGAGGTGCGGGCGCTGCTGCCGGCGTGGTGGCGGGTGGAGACCGCGTCCGCCTGAGCCAGCAGCCGCGGCAGCGGCGACGGGAATCGGGGGCAGCCGTCCTACAGGTCGGCGCGACGGCACCGCCAAAGATCGTGCCTTTGCCAACCAGCGAGGACCTCCCCCCATGCAAGCCACCCTTCCCGGGCTCAATCGCACGGGTGCCACGGCATCGGCCGAAGGCACCCAGGCGATGACCGATGCCGTCAACGAGCTGATGCCGCCGGTGCCGATCGATACCGGCGCGGCGGAAGCCGAGCGCCTGCAGTACATCCAGGATTCGGAAGCCGTCGGTTCGATCCCGCCGCCGATCGGGCTGGACGGCAAGGCCAAGGCGGCGCTGGGCCGGCTCAAGGGCGGGGCGCCGGGGCTGCTGATGGACAAGGTGGGCGAGCGCATCGCGTTCGAGCGCACCGGCGTCCGCCTGTACGAGGCCCTGCTGGCCAAGTACGGGGCCACGGCCCAGCGTGCCGGCGAGGTGCTGCCGCCGGCCGAGAAGGTGCATGAGGTCGCGCACGCGCAGGGCATGGCGGTGCTGGCGCCGGTACTGGGCGAGTCGCCGGCCGAGACGCTGCAGCGCCTGCGCTCGGAGGAACTGGAGCATTTCCGCCTGCTGTGCACGGCGATGCAGGAGCTCGGCGGCGACCCCACCGCGCAGACACCGTGCGCCGACGTGGCCGGCACCGCCTCGATGGGCCTAATGCAGGTGCTGACCGATCCGCGCACCACGCTGGCCCAGTGCCTCAACGCGATGCTCAGCGCCGAGCTCACCGACAACGCCGGCTGGGAATTGCTGATCCAGCTGGCCGAACAGAACGGCCAGTCGGAACTGGCCGGCCGCTTCCTGGGCGCACTGGCGCAGGAGCAGGAGCACCTGGTCACGATCCGCGGCTGGCTGGCCACCCTGCTCACCGAAGGCGCCGGTACGCCCGCCGTCTGAACGCACTGAAAAGAGAAGGAAGACCCCCATGGCCATCAACCTCCTGAAGGACAAGGGCACGCCCCTGCAGCGCCAGCGCATGAGCTGGAAGGACATGGTCGGCAAGCCGATCAGCAAGCTCGACGACGACGCCTTCACGCGGGTGCGGATCATCCTGATGAACGGGCTGGAGCTGGACTCGCTGCGCACCAAGCAGGTCGCCATCCGCTGCCAGGACGGCACCGCGCGTCCGATGCTGGCCGAGCTGATGCGGGTGGAGCAGCACCAGGCCACCACCATCAACTGGCTGATCGGGCCCGACCACTCGCCGATCGAGACCACCATCGGCTACGAGCAGACCGCGATCGAGGTCACGGCCTCGGTCGCCCAGCTCGAGCCCGACCCCTACCTGGCCCAGGGCTATCGCTACGCCCTGCTGGAGGACTTCGACCACCTGTACCGCTACAGCGCGCTTCTGGACCGGCTGGAGGGCAAGGACGCCAACAACATCACGCAGGGCTACACCGACATCGTGCCGGCGCGCGCGACCCTGTTCCACCACCGCGCGCCCGAGCACGACCTGCTGGAGCCCTACGGCCCCGACGCGGAGCTGGCCACCAAGCTGCACGCGCTCACCCTGACCGGCGGCGAGTACCAGACGCACGACTACTACATGAACATCGGGCCGGTGTTCGCCGACCCGCTGGCGCGCCAGCTCTATGCCGAGATCGCCAGCGTGGAGTCGCAGCACATCACCCACTACGGCTCGATGCTCAACCCGAACGAGTCGCCGCTGGAGAAGCTGGTGCTGGGCGAGGTGTGCGAGGTCTGGAACTACGCGGCCTGCCTGGAGCAGGAGGGCAACCCGCGCGTGAAGGCGTTGTGGGAGCAGTTCCTGGACTACGAACTGGGCCACCTGCAGGCGGCGCTGCGCCTGTTCGAGGAGACCGAGCGGCGCGACGCCGCCGAGCTGCTGCGCGACGGACGGCTGCCGCCGTTCATCCAGTTCAGCAGCCAGCGCGAGTTCGTGCGCCAGGTGGTCGAGAGCGAGACCCAGCTGCGCAAGCGCGGCACCGAGTTCGTCGACGAATCGCAGGAGGGCCGCTCCTCGCTGGACTACCGCAAGGCGGTGAACGCCGGCGGATCGCCCTCGGAGACCGTGGCCGCGACCTGGTCCTGGACGCCCGGCACCGAGCTGATGCGCGAGCCGGTCGGGGCCTGATGGCCTGATCGGGCCATCCGCGGCACGGCCGCGGCGGCGCCCGCGCGGGTAAGGTTGTCGTAGGCCCGCGCCGCGCGAGCAAACGTGCGGGCGCCCTGCTGGATCTCCGACCGTGGACATGCCCCGCCGCTCCTTCACCGCCCTGCTGCTGTCCGGCCTGTTCGGCCGCGCCGCGGCCGTGCCGGCACAACCGCCCGCCGTCCCCAGCCCGGCCCACCGGGTCGGGATCGTGCTGCTGCACGGTATAGGCGCGACCGGCGAGAGCATGGCGCCGCTCGCCGCGCGCCTGCGCGAGCCCGGCTGGCGCGTGCTCAGCCCCGACATGCCCTATGGCGGCCCCCAGGCGTTCAGCCAGCCCGTCGCGGCAGCCGAGCGCATCGTGCAGTCGGCGCTGGACTCGTTGCGCCGCGAGGGCGCGACCCGCCTCGTGCTGGCCGGCTTCAGCCTCGGCGGGTTCTTCGCGGCGCACATGGCGGGACGCGTGCCCGTCGACGCGCTGGTGGCGATCGCGCCCAACGGCGGCAGCGACATGAAGCCGCTCGGCGACCAGGTCGCCAAGGCCCGCGAACTGATCGCGGCCGGCCGCGGCGAGGAGCCCACGATGCTGCAGGACTCGGACGTGGTGAGCCCGGCCCGCTACGAGCTGCCGCATGCGGTGCCCTCGGCCTACGTGAGCTGGTTCGACCCGGAAGGCGTGATGAACTGGCGCGCCGTCTGGCGCCGCCTGCGGCCCGGCACGCCGGTGCTGCTGGTCGTGCCCACGCGCGACCTCGCCAACCTGCGCAAGGTCAAGGGCGAACTCTGGTCCGGCCTGCCGCCGCATCCGGGCCATCGCCTGTACGAGCCCCGGTCCGACCACCTGGGTGCGCCTATGGCGTCGGCGCAGGAGGCGGTGCGCTGGATCCGCGAAACGGTGGAGTCGGCTGCGGTCCGCTGAACGCACGTTGTAGGCCGGCACGGACGCGTTCGCCCGCCCTGCTCTTGCGTGTCCGGCGTCCGCCCTCGCTTACCGTGCGGCATCCCCATCCAACAGGAGTTCGCGATGAAGAAGGACCAGGTCAAGGGCAAGCTGAAGGAAGCGGCCGGCGAAACCCAGGAACACCTCGGCCGCGCCACCGGTGACCGCAGCCAGGAGGCTCGCGGCCATGCGCGCGAGCAGGAAGGCAAAGTGCAGAAGAAGGTCGGCGACCTGAAGGACGGCGTCGACCGCATCGTCCGCAAGCCTTGACGCCGGCGCGGCGCCCTTACAGCGCGCCGCCGAGTTCGCCCAGCACGCGCAGGCTCGCCCGTTCGAGCAGTGCCGCCAGCGCCGGGGTGGCGTCGGCTTCCGACCCTTCGACCCGCAGGCGGGGCCACAGCGCCTGCAGGGCGTCCTGCTCGGCGCCGACCGCCGCCTCGACCCGCGGTCGCCACAGATCGGGCTCGGGCGGCACCCGGCCCCGGTGCGCCACCTCCAGGTAGCGCAGCAGCACCGCGGCCAGCAGCGCCTGCAGCATCTCGTCGCTCAGGGCCACGGTGGACACGCCTGGCGCCTGCGCGCCGCGGTTCTTCCACGCGGCGCCCACCAGGGCCGCGCCACCGCCGACCAGCGCACCCAGGGCACTGGCCGCGCCCAGCGTCAGCCCGCCCGTCATCAGGTCCACCGCCGCTCCCATCGCCGCGCCGCTGGCGGCGCCCGCCAGTCCCGCCTGCGGTTCGTGCACCGATTGCTCGATGCGGAAACGCTCGGGCAGCGCGTGATCTTCCAGTGCCGAGCTGCCCCCGCCCTCTACGCCGTGCAGTTCGCGCAGGCGCGTATCACCGCCGGACTGGCGCTCGCGCACGCGGGCCAGCAGCGACGCCATCGCCTGCCGCCGCGCCGCCTGGCCGGCCTCGCGCTCCTCGCGCACCACCAGCTGCCGCACGCCGGTGGGGCGCGTGCCGAGCTCCTCGCTGTCGCGCGCGGCCTGCGCGACTTCCGCCGCCAGCAGGCGCATGGATTCGACCAGCCGGGCATGGGCCCGCTCTTCCCACGCGGTCCACAAGCGCTGCGCACCCGCCGCCTTCCAGGGCGGCAGCAGCCGCTCGATCGCGGCGCGCAGCCGGGCGTCCTCGCGCCAGGTGGGCAGCGCCGCCATGGGCAGGGTCTCGCCACCGGCGGGCGCACGGCGCAGCAGCGCCGCACAGGCGGACTCGCAGCCCTCCCCCGCCAGCAGCAGCGCCGGCGAGCCGCCTTGCTGCAGCAGGCCGGTCCACGCCGCCAGTTCGTCCGGCCGCCCGCAGGACAGAACCAGCAGGTCGGCCCGCAGGGCGGCGGGGCTGGACGGCAAGGCCAGCGGCGAATCCGCACGCCGCAGCACCGGCAGCCAGGACGGCCAGCGGTTGCGTGGCGCATCGGCCCTCTCCGCCACCGGCGCTTCCTGGCCGGGCGGCACCTCGACGCACTGCAGGCTGTCGCCCCGAGCCGTGGTCAGCAGCGTGAAGGGCTCGCCCGGGCGCGCGGCCATCGCACCGCCCGAAGCCTGGCGGAACACCGTCAGGACCGGTGGCACGCCCTCGGCGGGCGCACCGCCCAGGGCCAGCAGCACGCGCGCGGGGCGCACGCGGCCGAGCAGCGGCGTGAAGTCCTCGTGCGCCAGGTCCAGCGTCAGCGAGCGGGCCAGCCAGTGCTGCCGCAGCGTCGCCCAGAGCGCCAGCGCCGCGCGCGGCAGCACCACCAGCAGGCCCAGCAGGGCCATGTAGAGGAACACCCAGCGGCGCGCCTCGGCACGGCCCACGCCTTCGCCCGAGGCGAAATGCAGCCGCGCCAGTTCGTCCAGGCTGAACGGCTCCAGGCCGGTGACGGCCACCACCGGCGAAAACAGGAACTGCAGGAAGGCGTGCACCTGGGGCAGTTCCAGCAGAGTGCTCTCCCAGCCGATGCGGTATTCGCGCACCAGCCCGCCGATGGCGATCGAGGCGGCCACGCCGACGGCCCAGGCCGCAGCCGAGGTGTGCAGCAGGCGCCGCCAGCGCTGGCCCTCCAGTGCGCCGGCCAGGCGCCACCAGCCCAGGCGGAACCGGTTCGCCACCTGCTGCGCGACGCCGCCGCGCGGGCGCTCGACCAGCGCCACCAGGTGGCGCGCCCAGCGCCCCGGTTCGTCCGGACGGCGGCGCGGCCACAGCGCCGCCAGCGCGAGCAGCACGTAGACCGCGAGGTTCCACAGCAGGAAGGCGAGCAGCGGCGGCGACAGCAGGTTGACCTGCCGCGGGTTGTCGATGCGTTCGATCAGCCCGCCCGCAATCAGCGCCAGCAGCGGCAGTCCCCAGGCCAGCCAGGCCTGCCAGGCCGGCGGTTGCTGCAAGGCCGCGAGCCGTGGCTGGCGGTGTTCCAGCAGGGCCAGGACGCGAGCCGCACGATCGAGCAGCCAGGCCTTGGCGTCCAGCGGCTCGCCCCGCGCCGGATCGCCGGTGGCGGCCAGCGCCTCGCGATCGGCCTGCTCGCGCTCGGCCGCGCCGACCAGCCGCCCCTGCGGATCGGCCGCCTCCAGCGCCTGCACCAGCACCAGCCGGCGCGCCTGCGCCTCGCTGACGTGGATCGGTTCGGTGGGGGTGGCGGGACTGTGCAAGCTGCCGATTCTAGGGAGCCGGTACCGGCCGCAGGTCGAACCGTCCGCGCGGAATGACATGCAGGGCGGACACCCTTCGAGGGTGCGCTTTGCCGGTCCTTCCCCGACCGATCGGAGAACCACTCGGGAAACGCGCCGCGTTTCCCGAGTGGTTCAGTGCTTGCCTTTTTCTTCCGCCAGCCGCCGTGCCTCGCGCATCACCACCACGCTGGGCTGCTTCTCGAACGGGGTGGGTGGCAAGCCGATCAAGGCCTGCAGGTAGGCGTGGGCCCGGTTCATGTCGGCGCCTATCATGGCCAGTGCGACCTCGTGGTCGGGCTGGTGCTGCGCGATCTCCAGGTAGGCGGCACGGAAGCGCGCGTAGTCCGCTTCCGCCCGCGCCACGCGGCGCTGCACGGCCTGCATGTTGGCGTACTCTTCACGGGTGTAGCGCATGGAATCCATGCTAGGCCGCAGCGCTGTGTCGATGTGCAACAGGTGTGCAACATCACACAGGCGGTTGCAACGGCGTGAATGTCGTCACGCCGCCGAAGCGCGGCCCAGCGTCTGCAGCAGCACCTCGGGCGTGCAGGGCTTGGGCAGGATGTCGAAGCCCAGTCGCGCGATCGCCTCGAGCTGCTCGGCATAGCCCGTCATCACGATCACCCGCAGCGAAGGCCAGCGCCGGCGCACTTCCCGGGCCAGCGCGACGCCGTCCATCGGGCCGGGCATGACCACGTCGGTGAGCAGCAGGTCGGGCAGCGTCGGCTGCGCCGCCAGCCAGTCCAGCGCCGCGGCGGCCCGTTCGAAGTGGGTGACGCTGCAGCCCATGGTCTCCAGCACCGGGCCGAGCGCCGCTGCCACCTCCACGTTGTCCTCCACCATCAGCACGCGCAGCGAGAGCTGCTGCTGCATCGACGGCAACGTGTCGTCCTTCACCGGCTCCTGCGGGTCCGGCGGGAAGTACATGCGCACGCGGGTGCCCTGCCCCGGCTGGCTCTCGATCGTGGCCGTCCCGCCGGCCCGGTGGCACAGGCCGTAGACCTGGCTCAGGCCGAGGCCCGTGCCCTCGCCCACCGGCTTGGTGGTGAAGAAGGGTTCGAACACGCGGTCCAGCGCCTCGGGCGGAATGCCGCAGCCGTTGTCCGAGACCTCCACCAGCACCAGCGGGCCGTCGACCAGTGGCGGCAATTCGTCCGCTCCGGCATTGCGCGCGGCGATCGCCAGCCGGCCGTCCTGCTTCAGCGCGTCGCGCGCATTGATCGCCAGGTTCAGCAGGGCGAGCTCGAACTCGGCGGCATCGACGCGGATCGGGCGGGTGCCGGGCGCCACCTCGACCGTGAGCTGGATGCGGCTGCCCAGCACCGGCCCCAGCAGGTCGCGGATCGCGGGCAGCCGGTCGGCCAGCACGACGTGCTCGGGCACCAGCGCCTGCCGGCGCGAGAAGGCCAGCAGTTGCCGCGTGAGCTTGGTCGCGGAGCCGACCGCGCGCCGGATCGAGTCCAGGTACGGGCCCTCGGCCTGCGGCTGCTTCATCTTCAGCAGCAGCAGGTTGTTGCTGATCACCATCAGCGCGTTGTTGAAGTCGTGCGCGACGCCGCCGGTCAGGCGGCCCAGCGCCTCCAGCTTCTGCGCCTGCAGCAGCGCCTCCTCGACCCGGCGGCGGGCCTCGGTTTCCTGCTGCAGCCGGTGCGCGGTCGCCAGCGCGTCGCGGCTGCGCCGCAGGGCCAGCCGCACGGCCATGAACAGGGCCAGCACGGGCGGTATGCCGAAGGCCGCCAGCCAGCCCATCTCGCGCAGCCAGCGCTTGCGGATCTCCAGCGTGTCCATGCCGGTCCCGAGGTAGATCGGGTAGCCGCCGACCTTGCGGAACGCGAGCAGCCGCAGGCGCCCGTCCATCGACGACACGCCGTGCGCCGTGCCGGCGATCGCGCCGGCGCGGATGCGCGACATCACCGGGCTGTCCGGCGCGAGGCTGGGCGGCTGGACTTCCAGGTTCGGCCAGCGCGTGAAGACCAGCCCGTCCTCGCGCAGCATGGTGATCGCCAGGCCGGGTTCGTCGGCCGCGAGGTCGCCGTGGAAGTTCTCGAAGTAGCTGGTCAGCAGGCTGACGGACACCACGCCGCCGAACCGGCCGTCCGGTTCCAGCCGCGCGACGCTGACGTCGAAGAAGGATTCGCCGGTGGTGCGCGACACCAGCGGCCTGGAGATGTACACGCCGCCGCGGCCTTCGGCGTGCCAGCGGAAGTAGTCGCGGTCGGAGACGTCGACACCGGGCGCCGGCGAGAAGCGGCTGGTCACCAGCGGCCGGCCGTGCGGGCCGAACACCAGGATGTTCTGCAGCTGCGGCTTGTTCTTCGCCAGTTCGCCGAGCAGCGCGTGGATGCCCGCCTCCTGCCGTTCGATGCGATCGCTCGCGCCGGCCGAGATGTCGACCACCCGGGCCAGCAGCGACTCGGTGGTGTCCATCACCCGCAGGGCGTGCTCGGTGGCAATGCGCAGGGCCCGGTCCAGCCGCACCTCGGTCTCCTCGCTCAACTGCTGGTAGCGGTAGAGGCCGACGCTGGCATAGGCCAGCAAGGGCAGCAGCAGGCACAACCAGGGCAGCCAGCGCAGGGCCTGCAGGCCCGCTTGGGGCGGCGGCTCGGGCGGCGCCGCACTGTCGGGAACGGGAACGGCGGAAGCGGGACTCAACTGCTGGGTGGGCGGCGGGCGAAAGGGACTCGAGCGTAGCCGAAGGTCAACTCAGCCATGACATCCATCGCGTGTTCGCGCAGGCCATGCGAGACGCGGCCGCGCGTCCCGTCAGCCCGGGCTGCGGCAGCGAGTACGCGACAGCACGGTCTCCAGCGCGGCCAGTTCCACCGGCTTGGTCAGGTGCGCGTCGAACCCGGCCTCGGCGGTCCGCTGGCGATCGGCTTCGGATCCCCAGCCGGTCAGCGCGGCGATGAAGACACCGGCCATGCGCGGGTCCCGTCGCAATTGGCGGGCCACGTCGAAGCCATCCATCACGGGCAATCCGAGGTCGAGCAGCACGACGTCCGGCTGGAAACCGGCAGCACGCTCGACCGCTTCGCGGCCGTCGGCGGCGCCCTCCACTACGTGGCCCAGCATGGACAGCAGAGCCACCAGCGTCTCGAGGCCGTCGGGGTTGTCCTCCACCACCAGCACGCGGCGCGACGCCGGTGCACCGTCGGGCTGCTCGGCCCGGGCGGCAGGGCTGGCTGCCGCGGGGCGACGCGTGGCCGGCGAGGCTGCCGGCGCGTGGGCGCCGCCCGAAGACACGGAATCCTGGAACATGAACATCTGTAACGAATGATGCCATGCAGCGGAGCTCATCAGGGCTGCAGAAGGGGCCGTTCTAGGGAGCCCCGCCGACGCGCTGGCGGTCAACTGCGAACAGCGTCACGGACCGGTTCCCGGCCGAGCCGTGGCATGCCGCCAACCCGACAGGCAACGAAAAAGGGCCGCATCGCTGCGGCCCTCGGGGTGGCAAGGCGTGCGCCTGCGGTCAGGCTGCCGGCTGCAGGCCCATGCGGGTGTTGAAGGACCAGCACGCCGCCTCGAAGCTGCGGATCTCGTTCAGGGCCTCGCGCAGGCTCATCTCGCCGCGCTCCATCAGCTTGCCGGCCAGGTGCTCGGTCAGCGGCTTCTGCCGCAGCAGCAGGGCCTTGGTCTCGCCGTACAGTCGCTCGCTCTGCGCCTCCATGATGCTGCGCGTCTCCTCGTCGAGCTGGCGGCCGCCCTGGCCGTCGTTGGCCAGCGCGCCGAAGTTCAGGCGGGTCTTGCGGTACATCCCCATCTCGGCCACCGCGTGGTGCAGCAGCTTGGTGACGCGAGTGATGTCGTTGTGGGCGCCGTTGGTCGTGCCCTCCTCGCCGAAGAACAGCTCCTCGTTGGCCATGCCGCCCAGCAGCACGCGCACGTCGTGCTCGATGTCGGCCTTGGTCTTGAGCAGGTTGGCGCCCTGCTTGTGGAACACGAAGCCCAGCGCGTTGTTGCGCGGGTTGGCCTTGAGCGAGATCTTGATGGTCTTCATCTCGGCCAGGATGGCCTCCCAGTCGCCGCCGGCCTTCTTGCGCTCCTGCTCGAAGTCGACCAGGAAGTGGCCCCACTCGTGGATGGCGATCACACGGCGGTCACGCTCGCGCTCCTTGGTCGCGTTGCTGTTGACGTTGCCGACCATCACGCGCTCGGCCGCCTGCATCAGCGTGTCGGTGCCGATCATGATGCCGGCCTGCACCGCGGTGATCCCGGCCTGGTTGACGATGGTCTCCAGGTCGGCCGGGCTGCGGCCTTCGGTGATCTCCACCAGGTGGCGCAGGTCCAGGTCCGGCAGCACCTTCTCGGCGCGCTGCGACAGGTAGTGCTCGATGATGGCCTGCCGCTCCTCGCGGTTGGGCAGCCGGAAGTCCACCTTCATCTGGAAGCGGCGCAGCATGGCTTCGTCCATCTGCATCTGCTCGCTGTTGAAGTTGGACGCGACGATCCAGATGATCTCGGCGTCGTTCTTGGTGCGCACGCCGTCCAGCACCGCCAGCAGCATGTTCTGGGTGTCGTCGTCGAACTTGCGGTGGCCGCCGCGCTTCATGAACAGGTCCTGCGCCTCGTCCAGGAACACGATGCAGCGCTTGCGCCGCTTGGCCATGGACACGATGCGCGACAGCGTGTTGGCGCCGCCCCCGACGTAGCCGGTCTCCAGGTTGACCGCCGAGTGGAACAGGATCGGCAGCTGCAGTTCCTTGGCCAGGTAGCTGGCCAGCTTGGTCTTGCCGGTGCCGGCCGGGCCGCTGAACATGACGTTGAACGGCTTGTTGATGCCGTACTCGGCGTACTCGGCGCGCCGCATGTACTGGTCCTTGATCTGGGCGACCTCGGACTTGATGTCGTCCATGCCGACCAGGTCGTCCAGCGAGCCGCTGACCTGCGAGGGCTCGATGAACTTGAGCGACTTGAAGTGGCCCTTGAGCTGGAAGGCCAGGAAGCCCAGCAGGCCCAGGGTGAGCGCGGCCGACAGCACGCCGGAGACGCCGGCCTTCCAGGCGTCCTTCTCCGACTGCGGGCGGGCACCCTCGAAGCCCTGGTCCAGGCGCTCCAGGATCTTCAGGCTGGACTCGTTCAGGTCGGCCCGCGGCACGAAGCTCAGCCGCGCGCTCCAGGGAGCCGAGACCGCCTTGTCGGCAAAGATCTTGGTCTCCATGTCGGAGGGGTAGTAGGCGTACTGCTTGCCACCCGACTCGACCAGCACGAAGCGCTCGGAGACGTTCCACATCAGCGGCTTGTAGATCACCGTGATGCGGTCCACCGGGTTGTTCTGCACGAAGCTCAGCACCGAGCCGGTGCCGAACACGACCGGCTTGCTCTCGTCGAACGCGGCGATGCCGTCGGCCTGCGCCATGGCCTTCACCTCGGCGGCGACGGCGGCCTGCTTCTGCATCAGCACGAAGGAGTAGATCCCGGTCACCGGGATCATCAGGGCGACGATCACGACCAGCAGCTTGACGGCCGCGCTCTGGATCACGAACCAGTCGGACACGCGCGACGCTGCCTTCTTGATCGACAGCCAGAGGCCGCCGCCGGAGGGCGTCTCGTCCTTGCCGAATTCGGGGGTGGGAGTGGAACTGACGGATAAATCAGACATGCAAGTCCTCTCTTGTCAGTTGAATCCTACAGACGGGTGTTTTTGCGGGCGAGCGAAATCCGCTGCAAGGGCCGATACGGGGGCCTCATCGTGACTTATGCACGCGGGAAAAACGGGTGTGGCTGAGCCGTTTCGCGGGGAGGCTCGACCGTACGTTTTCCGCCCTGGAAGCGGCGCTCCTGCGGATGGCTCGGAGGTGGCTCGACAGGAGGAACCCGGAGGTGAGGACTGCATCCAACCGTGTGGCCGGGTTTTTTTCAAGTTTCTTCCCCCGGCTCCTTCGTCCCCCGCTGCCGCACGACGGCCGGGGGACTTTTTCTTGCCCCAGCCGTTCGTTACAGGACGTCGGCGGCGTCCTACGGTGTAACAGCGCCTGCTCCCAGCCGTTGCCGCCGCTGCGCTTCCTAGCATCGCGTCCTCGCCGCGCCACAGCGGCACATGCAAGGGAGGAATGCATGACCCACACCGGTCTGCTGTCGGGCCTGTCGCCCATCCATGCGCGGGATTCGCTGGCGCAGCCGCTGTTCGACCTGGTGCCGGCGCCGGCCGCGCGCCAGGCGCCCGAGGCGCGCCTGTACCCCGGTGACGGCCAGCCGGTGCTCGTCTTCCCGCGCGAGGGCGCGGGGCCCGAGAGCACGGCGGACTTGCAGCGCACCTTGCAGCAGGCCGGATTCCGTGCCTTCGACTGGGGCCTGGGGGTGGACAACGGGCCGCAAGGCATGGGGCTGGCGCGCTGGCTGCGCAAGCTGGAGGACGGCCTGCTCGATGCGTACGAAGCCACGCAGGCGCCCCTCACCCTGCTGGGTTGGGGCCTGTCGGGCATCTATGCGCGCGAACTGGCCAAGCGCGCCCGGACGCTGGTGCGCCAGGTGATCACGCTGGGGACGCCCTTCAACACCGCAGCCGACCCGCAGCGCCGCTGCCGTGTGTTCGCCCTGCTGGATGCGGGCCCTGAACGCATGCCCCTGGCCGTGCGCACGCGCCTGCGGCAGCGGCCGCCGGTGCCGGTCACCTCGATCTACAGCAAGGACGACGGCGTGGTGCAGTGGGCGCAGTGCCAGGAAACCGAGTCGGCCGACAGCGAGAACATCGAGGTGCCCGGGGCGCGACACGACGAACTGCCCATGCACCCGCTCGCGCTGGAGGCGATCACCCATCGGCTGGCGCAGCCCGAGGGGTGCTGGAAGCCGTTCGCGGCCAGCCGCTTGCCCTTGTCCTGAGAGTCCCCTTGCTTCGCGGCGGCCGCGTGCACCGCAGTGCCGCCTCGGCCGCAGCGTAAGCTCGCGGGTCCGATGACGCCCTCCCGCCGAGCGCTCCTGCCCGACCTCCGATCCTCCTGCGCAGGGAAGGACGCGACTCCGCGATGAGCCTGGCCTTGTGGGCCGCGGCGGCCACCGGCGTCCAGGTCGGCGCCGCCATCGTCGCTTCCCGGTTCGCGGTGGCCGAGGTGCCGCCGCTCACACTGGCCATGCTGCGCTACGCGATCGGTTTCGCCTGCCTGCTGCCGTTCGCGCTGCGGCCGTTCGCCGCCATGCCGCGGCCGATTCCGGCCCGCGACCTCGGCGCGATGGCGGCACTGGGCATAGGCCAGTTCGGCGTACTGATCGCCCTGCTCAATTTCGGGCTGCAGCGCGTGGCCGCGGCGCCGGCGGCGCTCATCTTCAGCCTGTTCCCGCTGCTCACGCTGGCCCTGGCCGCCGCCCTGGGCCGGGAGCGGGCCTCGTGGCGACTGCTGGCCGGGGTGGTGCTGTCGATCACGGGCGTCGGCCTGACGCTGCTGCCCAAGCTGCACGCGGGCGCACAGGGCAGCGGCTGGTGGGGCGAGCTGGCGGTGCTGGGCGCGGCCGCCACCGGTGCGCTGTGCAGCGTGCTGTACCGGCCCTACCTGCAGCGCTACCCGGTGGTGCCGGTCTCGGCCTTCGCGATGATGGCGTCGGTGGCGGCCCTGGCGCTGCTGGCGCTGCCGGAGGCCTGGCCGGCACGGCTGGCGACCTTCAGCGGGGTCGCCTGGGCGGCGATCGCCTTCATCGGGCTGTCCAGCGGCATCGGCTATTTCTGGTGGCTATACGCGCTCAAGCACGAGTCGCCAACCCGGGTGACGGTGTTCCTCGCGCTCAATCCGGTGACCGCCGCCCTGCTGGGCTGGCTGCTGCTCGGGGAGCAGCCGGGTGCGGCCGGATGGCTCGCGCTGTTGCCCATCGCCGCCGGCCTGTGGCTGGCCGCCACCGCCACGGATAATCGCCGCCCATGAGTTCCCCGCGTGCTCCGGCCGAAGGCGCGACTTCGGGTCGATCGCAGCCCGCCTCCCTCACCGATCTCTTCCTCTCCTTCACCTGGCTGGCCCTGCAGGGCTTCGGCGGCGTGCTCGCCGTGGTGCAGCGCGAGCTGGTCGAGCGCAAGAAATGGCTGACCCGGGAGGAGTTCGTGGAGGACTGGGCGGTCGCCCAGATCATGCCAGGCCCGAACGTGGTCAACCTCTCGCTGATGATCGGCGCGCGCCACTTCGGCCTGCGCGGCGCGCTGGTGGCGCTGGCCGGCATGCTGGCGGCGCCGCTGGCCGTGGTGCTGGCGCTGGCGCTGCTGCACTCGCGCTTTGCCGATTCGCCGCAGGTGGCCGGCGCCCTGCGCGGCATGGGCGCGGTCGCGGCCGGCCTGATCACCGCCACCGGGCTGAAGCTGGTGCCTACCCTGCGCACGCACCCGCTGGGCCCGGCCGCCTGCACCCTGCTGGGCGTCGCGAGCTTCGTGGCCATCGCCGTGCTGCGCTGGCCGCTGCTGGGCGTGCTGCTGGTGCTGGGCGGGCTGTCGTGCCTGCTGACCTGGCTGCGCCTGGGGCGGGCCTGAAGGACGCGCCATGCAGATCGTGATGGCCGCCGCCGACTGGCTGTCGCTGCTGCTGCACTTCCTGGTGCTGTCGCTGCTGTCGATCGGCGGGGCGATCACCACCGCCCCCGACATGCATCGTTTCCTGGTGCAGGACCGCCACTGGCTGACCGACCTGCAGTTCAGTTCCTCGGTCGCCATCGCGCAGGCCGCGCCCGGGCCGAACGTGCTGTTCGTCGCCCTGATGGGATGGCAGGTCGGCCTGAACGCCGGCGGCCTGGGTCTGGCCCTGGCCGGCGTGGCGGTGACCCTGTTCGGCATCCTGCTGCCCAGCACCACCCTGACCTACTTCGCGGCGCAATGGGGCCATCGCAACCGCGACCTGCGCGCCGTGCGCGCCTTCAAGCAGGGCATGGCGCCCATCGTGGTGTCGCTGCTCGTCGCCACGGGCTGGGTGCTGGCCTCGGGCGAGCACCCGCAATGGAGCGACGCGCCGCTGTGGGCGGTGGCGCTCGTCGCGACGCTGGTCGTGTGGCGCACCCGCATCCACCTGCTGTGGCTGCTGGGCGCCGGTGCGCTGCTGGGCTGGTTCGGGCTGGTCTGACGCTCAATCCGCCAGCAGGGGCGGCAGCAGCGTGGCGGCGGTGCCGCGCAGGACCTGGTCGGCGACCGCATCCAGCTCGCTCGGATGCGGGTTGAGGACCACCACGCGAGCCCCGGCATCGGCGGCCACCTGCGCCAGGCCGGCGGCGGGATGGACCATGCCGCTGGTGCCGACCACCAGCATCAGGTCGCAGGACTCGGCCGCCCGCTCCGCGGCGTCCAGCGTGGCGAGCGGCAGCATCTCGCCGAACCAGACCACGGCGGGACGCCGCAGGTTGCCGCAGGTCGGGCACCGCGGCGGCCGGCCGGCCAGCGGCGCCTGCGCGGTGCAGCAGGCGCGCGGCGCTTCCAACCAGGTGTCGTCCACGATGTTGCCGTGCAGCGCCAGCACGCCCTCGCTGCCGGCGCGCTGGTGCAGGCCGTCGACGTTCTGCGTGACCAGCGTGAGCCGCCCCGGGTGGCGCCGGGCGTAATCCGCTAGCGCCAGGTGGCCCGCGTTCGGCACCACGTGCCGCATCGCCTCGCGCCGCTGCGCATACCAGTCCCACACCCGCTGCGGATCGGCCCGGAAGCCGGCCTCGGTCGCCAGGTCCTCCGGCCGGAACCGCGCCCACAGCCCGGTCTGGGCATCGCGGAAGGTCGGCACGCCCGACTCGGCGCTCATGCCGGCGCCGGTGAGCACGGCCACGCGGTCGGCTGCCGCGATCCAGCCGCGCACCGCATCGAGGGTCATGAGCGTTGCCGCAGGGCCTCGTACAGGCAGATGCCGCTGGCCACCGAGACATTCAGGCTCTCGACGGCCCCGCACATGGGGATGGAGACCAGTTCGTCGCAGGTCTTGCGGGTGAGCTGGCGTATGCCGCTGCCCTCGGCGCCCAGCACCAGCGCGACCGGCGCCTTCAGGTCGGCCTGGTACAGCGTGCGCGGCGCATCGTCGCTGGTGCCTATGCACCAGATGTTGCGTTCCTTGAGCTCGCCCAGCGTGCGCGCCAGGTTGGTGACCATGAAGTAGGGCATGGTCTCGGCGGCGCCGCTGGCGACCTTGGCGACGGTGGCATTGAGGCCGACCGCGTGGTCCTTGGGCGCGATCACCGCGTGGGCGCCGGCGCCGTCGGCGACCCGCAGGCAGGCGCCGAGGTTGTGCGGGTCGGTCACGCCATCGAGCACCAGCAGCAGGGGCGGCCCCTGCACCTGGTCGAGCAGGTCGTCGAGCGAGCGAGCCGCCGGCAGCGGAGCCACCCGGGCGGCCACGCCCTGGTGGCCATGGCTGCCGGCCAGCTTGGCGATGCGCAGGGCGTCGGCCTCGATCAGCCGCACGCCGGCTTCGCGCGCCCGCTCGAGGAACTGCCGCATGCGCGCGTCGCGGCGCGTGGGCTCGAAGAACACTTCGAGCACCGTCTGCGGCGCCGTCTTCAGCCGCACCCCGACGGCATGGAACCCGAACAGGACTTTGGCGGAGGAAGACATCGGCCCGATTATCGGCCGCGCCGGGGGCGCTCAGCCGGCCACGATGTGCCCGGCCTCGATGGTGATGCGGCGTTCGCAGCGCTGCGCGATGGCGCGGTCGTGCGTCACCAGCACCAGCGTCGTGCCGCGCTCGCGATTGAGTTCGAACATCAGGTCCATCACCCGCTCGCCGGTGGCGAAGTCGAGGCTGCCGGTGGGCTCGTCGGCCAGCAGCACCGCCGGTTCGACGACGAAGGCGCGCGCCAGCGCGACCCGCTGCTGCTCGCCGCCCGAGAGCACCTTGGGATAGTGGCCCAGGCGCTCGCCCAGGCCGACCCGCTGCAGCATGGCCGCGGCCGCCTTGCGCGCGTCGCGCCGACCGGCCAGTTCCAGCGGCAGCATCACGTTCTCCAGCGCCGTCAGGTTGCCCATCAGCTGGAAGCTCTGGAACACGAAGCCGAGCTTGCGGGCGCGCAGTGCGGCCCGCTGGTCCTCGTCCAGGGCGAACAGGTCCTCGCCCGCCAGCCGCACCGTGCCCCGCGTGGGCGTGTCCAGCCCCGCGACGATGGACAGCAGCGTGCTCTTGCCGGAGCCGGAGGCCCCGACGATGGCCGCGGTCTCGCGCTCGGCCAGGGTGAAATCGATATCGCGCAGAATGTCGAGCGTCCCGGTGGAATCGGTCACCGACTTGTGGACGTGTTCGACGGCGATGATGGGTTCAGGCATGGAGGTCCGTTTTTCTTGAGGCGCAGGCACTTTATCGCGGCTGGGCTGGCCGCCGCCCTGGCCGGGCCGGCGCTGGCCGCCGGCGCGACGGTCATGGTGGTCGGGGACTCCCTCAGCGCCGAGTACGGCCTGCCACGCGGCAGCGGCTGGGTTTCCCTGCTGGAGCGCAAGCTGGCGGCCGAGAAGATCGATGCGCGCCTGGTCAACGCCAGCATCAGCGGCGACACCACCTCCGGCGGGCGCTCGCGCCTGCCGGCCCTCCTGGCCAAGCACCGGCCCACCCACGTGGTGATCGAGCTGGGCGGCAACGATGCGCTGCGCGGCCTCCCCCTGGAGATGACCCGGGCCAACCTGTCCGCCATGGTGCAGGCAGCGGCGAAGGCCGGTGCCCGTGTGTTGCTGGTGGGCATGCAGCTGCCGCCCAACTACGGCGCCCAGTACGGCCAGCGATTCGCCGAGCTGTACGCCCAGGTCGCGCGCGAGCACCAGGCGGCGCTGGTGCCCTTCCTCCTCGACGGCATCGCCGACGGGCCGGATGCCGTGAAGTGGTTCCAGGCCGACCGCATCCATCCCAACGAGGCTGCGCAGCCGCGCATGCTGGCCAACGTCTGGCCTGAACTGAGGAAGCTGCTGAAGTGAGCGTGCAGGTCCTGCCGGCCGCCGAGGCAGCGGCGCGGCTGTCCGGGTTCGACACCGTCATCGACGCGCGCAGCGAGTCGGAGTACGCCGAGGACCACCTGCCCGGCGCGGTGAACTGGCCCTCGCTGAACGACGAGGAGCGAGCGCGCGTAGGCACCATCTACGTGCAGGACAGCCCCTTCGAGGCGCGCAAGATCGGCGCGGCCCTGGTCGCCGCCAACGTCGCGCGCCACATCGAGCGAGAGGTGCTGGCCAGGCCCAAGGGCTGGCAGCCGCTGGTCTATTGCTGGCGCGGCGGCAAGCGCAGCGGTGCGCTCTCGCTGGTGCTCGACCAGATCGGCTTCCGCGTCACTCTGGTCGAGGGCGGCTACAAGGCCTTCCGCGGCGCCGTGCTGGCGCAGCTGCCGGACCTCGCGCAGCGCCTGCACTATCGCGTGGTCTGCGGTCCCACCGGCGTCGGCAAGACGCGGCTGCTGCATGCGCTGGCGGCCGCCGGCGCGCAGGTGCTGGACCTGGAAGGCCTGGCGCGGCACCGCAGCTCGGTCCTGGGGCTGATCCCCGGCCAGCCGCAGCCCAGCCAGAAGGCCTTCGACACCCAGGTCTGGGACGCCCTGCGAAAGCTCGACCCGGCACGGCCCGTGTTCGTCGAAAGCGAGAGCCGCAAGGTCGGCAACGTGGCGGTGCCGGAGGCGCTGATCGCCGCCATGCGCGCCAGTCCCTGCCTGCGGCTGGAACTGCCGGACGACGAGCGCGTCGCGCTGCTGCTGGAGGACTACGCCTTCTTCGTGCAGGACCCCGAGCTGTTCTGCCAGCGGCTCGCGGCGCTGACCCAGCTGCGCGGCAAGGCGGTGGTCGGGCGCTGGCAGGAGCTGGTGCGTGCCGGCGAGGTGGAAACCGTGGTGCGCGAACTGCTGCTCACGCATTACGACCCGGGCTATTCGGCCTCGATCGCGCGCAACTTCGCGCAGTACGGCCAGGCCCGGCCCTGCGTGCTGGCCGATCGCAGCGCCGCCAGCCTGGAGAAGATGGCCCGCGAGCTCGCCGCGACGGCCGGGTGACGCTCAGGTCTGCGGCGGCTGGTCGGCCGGTGCCGCGGACTCGTCGGACGGTTCGGCGGCGTTGTCTCCGGCCTCTTCCTCGCCCGGGCTGGTGCCGCTCTTGCGTTCGGCCTTGGCCTTGAGCTTCTCTTCCTTCTTGCGCTTCTTGGCCAGCTCCCGTTGCCGCTTCTCGTATCCGTAGTTGGGTGTCGCCACTGCGCTGGTTCCGGTGGGTTGGGATGGCCCCACTGTACGCCATCGGGCGCGCGCCACCGCGATCGTGCAGCCCGACCGTGGAAGCGGGTTGAACACCCGGCCGCCGTCGACTAGATTTCGCCGCCGCCGACAGGGCGCACAGGAGCCGAACATGGACAGCAACCGGTTGGTACTGGTCACGGGCGCGAACGGGCACCTCGGGCGCAACCTGGTCCCGGCGCTGGTGCAGCGCGGCTATCGGGTGAGGGCGACGGTGCGCGACACCGCCGACCCCGCCCGCACGGCCGGGCTGGCCATGCCGGGCGTCGAACTGCAGTCGCTCGACGTCAGTGACGAGCGCCGCTTCAGCGAGGTGGCGACCGGGGTCGACCTGCTGTTCCACCTCGCGGCGACCTACAAGAACTACACCTCAAGCGCCGCCGAGGCCGACGAGATGGTCCGCGACTCGATCGAAGGCGCGCGCGCCGCGGTGAATGCGGCGGCCAGCAAGGGTGTGCGCCGCCTCGTGCTGACGTCCTCGGTCGTGACCCTGCCGCTGATGCCCAAGGGCGGTCGCGCGACGACGGAAGACGACTGGCGCACCGACTTCCGGCTGCCCTACCACCGGGCCAAGACCCTGGCCGAGCAGGAGGCCTGGCGCATCGCCCGCACGCGCGGCGTCGACATGGTGGCCGTGCTGCCGGGTGCGCTGCTGGGACCGGGATTCACGCGCAGCACGTCCAGCACGGATGCCGTGGAGGCCATGCTGCTGGGTGCGTTCAAGGCCGGCGTGCCGGACCAGAATTTCCCGGCCGCCGACGTGCGCGACGTGGTGCGCGGCCACGTGCTGGCCGCCGAAAGCGAGGCGCAGGGACGGTTCATCCTCTGCAACGACGTGCTCCCATCCTTCTCGGAGATGATCCGGCTCCTGCGCCAGATCGATCCGTCCGTCCCCGCGCCGGGCCCCCTGATCCCCCGCTTCGCCCTGCCGCTGGTACCGCTGTTCGACTGGATCAACCACCGCATGCTGGGGACACCCCGAATGGTCAACCGCGATTTCGCGGCTGCGGTGGGCGGCATGCACTGGACCATGTCCAACGAACGCGCCCGGCGCGAACTCGGCTGGCGGCAGGAGGTGCCGCTGGAACAGAGCCTGGCCGACACGGTGGCGGCGTTGCGCCAGCTGCGCGCCAGCGCGCACAGGGGGCCGGTACCGGCCACCGCCTGAGCGCCGGCTTCAGGCGCCCGCCAGGGCCTCGAGCGCCCGCGCCAGGTCGGCCTGCAGGTCGGCCGGATCCTCCAGGCCGATGGCCAGGCGCACCAGCACGCCGCGATGCGGCCAAGTCCCGGCGCTGCGCATGGCGGGGATGTCGTAGGGCACGGCCAGGCTGACGGGGCCGCCCCATGAGTAGCCCAGCCGGAACAGCTGCAGCGCATCGCAGAAGGCATCCACCTGGGCCGGCGAATGGCGCTCGTGGAACACGATCGAGAACAGCCCTGCGGCCAGGCCGCTCTCGCCGCACAGCTCGCGCCAGTGCTCGTGGCCGGGCGAGCCCTCGATGGCCGGATGCAGCACCTGGGCGACCTCCGGCCGCTGCTGCAGCCAGCGGGCCAGTCCGCGCGCTGCGGCGTCCTGGGCGCGATAGCGCAGCTCCAGGCTGGGCAGCGAGCGCAGCACCAGTTCCACGTCGTTGCCGCCCACGCCCCAGCCCATGCGCATGTGCGAGAGCTTGAGGCGCACGTGCAGGTCCTCGTCGCGCGTGACGATGCTGCCCATCAGCACGTCGCCCCCGCCGCTCGGGTACTTGGTCAGGGCGTGCACCACGATGTCGGCGCCGCTGCCGGGCACCGCGGCCAGGTCGAATCCGTTGAAGGCGAGCCCGGCGCCCCAGGTGTTGTCCAGCGCGGTGGTAATGCCGCGTTGCCGGCACAGCCGGGCCAGTTGGGCCAGCGGTGGGAATTCCATAGTGACCGAGCCGGGCGCTTCCAGCCAGACCAGCCGTGTCTTGTCCGTCAGGCGCCGCTCCAGGTCGGCCGGCTGCATCGGGTCGTAGCGCTGGTACGAGATGCCCCAGCGCGCCAGTTCGCCCTCGGCCATGAGCCGCGAGGGGCCATAGACGTTGTCCGGCAGGAGCACCTCGTCGCCGGCCGCCAGCAGCGCGCAGTTCACGTTGGCGATCGCCGCCAGCCCGCTGGGCACGAGCAGGCACTGCCGTCCACCTTCCAGGGTGGCGATGCGTTCTTCCAGCAGGAAGGTGGTGGGCGTGCCGTGCAGTCCGTAGGTGTAGCCGTCCTTGTGTTTCCAGTCGCGCGCGCGCAGTGCCGCGACGGAAGGAAACAGGACGGTGGACGCCTTGAACACGCCCGCCTGCGGCGCTTCGAAGCCGGCCGGCGGAACGTAGGGATGGTGGATGAGCTCGGTGGGACGCGGGGGCATCGTTCGATGGTAGCGCGCACCCCTTGTCCTTCATCCGAACGCTCAGGCGGCGAGCTTCTCCGCCTCGTTGGCCGGCGCGTCGAACAGCGCGCGGATGTCGCGACCCGCCGCGGCCATGCCGTTGTTGCGGCCCTCGTCGCCCATCGCCAGGCCTTCGGCCCGGACGATCCGCACGTCCGTGATGCCGAAGAAGCCGAACACGGTACGCAGGTAGCTCTCCTGGTGGTCCATCGCGGCCTCGTACGGCGTGCCCGCGTAGGCGCCGCCGCGGCTGGACACCACGACCACGGTCTTGCCCTTGGCCAGCCCCTCCGGGCCTTCCGCGGTGTAGCGGAAGGTGCGGCCGGCCTGCGCGATGCGGTCGATCCAGGCCTTGAGCTGGCTGGGGATGCTGAAGTTGTACATGGGCGCGCCCACCACCACCACGTCGGACGCCAGGAACTGGCTCACCAGCCGCTCGCTGAGGGCGTTTTCCTTCCGCTGGCGGTCAGTGGTCGCCTCCTGGCCCAGGCGGAAGCCCAGTGAGTGCTGGTCGATGTGGCTGGGGGCGTCCGCCACCAGGTCGAGGTACTCCACGGTCGTGCCGGGGTGGGCCTGGACCCATTCGCGCGCGACCTGCGCCGTCAGCTGGCGGGACGCGGAGGCGCCGCCGAGGGCGCTGGAGTCGATGTGCAAGAGCTTCATGGTGATCGTCCTGTTTTTGAATCGGTCACCAATGGTGCGGCCACGACTTGCTTCTGATAAGCCGGTCGAAACGGGTTTGTTCGTTCCAAAAATGAGACAATAGAGGCCATGCAGGACCTCAACGACATGGTCTTCTTCGCCGAGGTGGTGGAGCAGGGCGGCTTTGCCGCCGCTGCCCGCAAGCTCGGCCTGCCCAAGTCCACGCTCTCGCGGCGGGTCGCGGAACTCGAGACGCAGCTGGGCGTGCGCCTGCTGCACAGGACCACCCGCAAGCTGTCGCTGACGCCGGCCGGCGAGGCCTACTACCGCCACTGCTCGGCCCTGCGTGAGCAGGCGCAGGCGGCCTACGACGCGGTGGCGCAGGTGCGCAGCGAGCCGCAGGGCACGCTGCGCGTGACCTGCCCGGTGACCGTGGCCCAGACCACCCTGGCCCCGGTGCTGCCGCGCTGGCTGGCAATGCATCCCCGCGTGCGGCTCGAGATGGAGATCACCAACCGAGTGGTGGACCTGGTGGACGAAGGCGTGGACGTGGCGCTGCGCGTGCGGGCCACGCTGGACAACAGCGGCAGCCTGGTGGTCAAGCGGCTCGGCGTGACGCGCACCATGCTGCTGGCCTCGCCCGCCTTGCTGGACAGCGCCGGCCGCCCGGCCTCGCCCGAGGACCTCGCCGGCCTGCCGACCGTGTCCATGTCGGCGCTGGATGGTCGGGCCCAGTGGCGGCTGCTGGGACCGGAAGGACGCACCTGGACCCTGCAGCACCATCCGCGTTGCGCCGCGGACGACATGCTGACGCTCAAGCACCTGGTGCTGGGCGGCATCGGCATGTCGGTGCTGCCGGACTACCTGTGCCGGCAGGAACTGCGAGACGGCCGGCTGGTGCCGGTGCTGGAGGGCTGGGAGCCGCCCTCCGGCGTGCTGCATGCGGTGTTCCCGTCGCGGCGCGGCATGACGCCGGCGGTGCGCAGCTTCCTCGACTACCTGGGCGAGGAAGTGGTGGCCGAAGGCCTGGGCTGCCCCGAGTGAGGGCCGCTCAGATCTTCCACTTCTCCAGCAGCTTGTCCGGGCCCATCGCGTCGTAGCCCTCGAAGGGCTGGTGGATCCAGGGGTTGCTGGGCAGGAACTCGACCGAGTAGTCCGGCGTGAAGGTGGACAGGCCCTTGGTCCAGATCACCGCGCTGCGCAGTTCGGTGATCGGCTTGTAGCTGGTGCGCAGCAGGTCCACCACCCGGTGCAGCGTGTGGCCGGAGTCGGCCAGGTCGTCCACCAGCAGCACCTTGCCGGCGATCTCGCCCTTGGGGGTGGTGATGTAGCGCGCGATGTCCAGGTGGCCCTGCACCGTGCCGGCCTCGGCCCGGTACGAGCTGGTCGACATGATGGCCAGCGGCTTGTCGAAGATGCGCGAGAGGATGTCGCCCGGGCGCATGCCACCGCGCGCCAGGCACAGGATGGTGTCGAAGGTCCACCCCGACTGGTGCACCTTGATCGCGAGCTTCTCGATCAGGTTGTGGTACTCGTCGTAGCTCACGTACAGGTGCTTGCCGTCTTCGGTCAACATGGGGCTTGGGACTGGGTGCTGGAGGCTGTTGGCGGGGGTCGGGCGGTCACGCCAGATACGGATGCCGCATCATGATCGTGTGGTCGCGGTCCGGGCTGGTCGAGATGATATCGATGGGCACGCCGGTCACGTGCTCGATGCGCTGCAGGTACAGGCGCGCGGCGACCGGCAGCTTGTCGTACTCGGTGACGCCGACGGTGCTCTCGCTCCAGCCCTCCAGCGTCTCGTAGATCGGCTTGCAGCGCGCGATCTCGTCGGCGCCCAGCGGCAGGATGTCGACCTGCTCGCCATCGAGCTCGTAGCCGGTGCACAGCTTCAGTTCCTCCAGGCCGTCCAGCACGTCGAGCTTGGTGATGCACAGGCCCGACAGCCCGTTGACCTGGGCGCTGCGCTTCAGGAGCGCCGCGTCGAACCAGCCGCAACGGCGCGGCCGGCCCGTGGTGACGCCGCGCTCGGCGCCCACGGTCGACAGGTGGTAGCCGACGGTGCCCGGCTTCTCCCAATCCAGCTCGGTGGGGAACGGGCCGCCGCCGACGCGGGTGCAATAGGCCTTGGTGATGCCCAGGATGTAGTGCAGCATGCCCGGCCCCACCCCGGCGCCGGCGGCCGCGTTGCCGGCCACGCAGTTGCTCGAGGTGACGTACGGGTAGGTGCCGTGATCCACGTCCAGCAGCGTGCCCTGCGCGCCCTCGAACAGCAGGTTGTCACCATGGCGGTGCGCTTCGTTCAGCTCGCGCGAGACGTCGGCCATCATGGGGACGAGCTGCTCGCCCAGGCGCAGCGCCTCGTCCAGCACCTGCTGGTAGTCCACCGCCGGCGCCTGCAGGTAGGTGGTGAGCACGTGGTTGTGCAGCTCGAGCAGCACCTTGAGCTTCTCGGCGAAGCGCTGCGGATGCCTGAGGTCCTGCACGCGCAGCGCGCGGCGGGCGATCTTGTCCTCGTAGGCCGGGCCGATGCCGCGGCCGGTGGTGCCGATCTTCTCGCTGCCGCCCTTCTCCCGCAGCGCCTCGCGCGCCACGTCCAGCGCGGCGTGGAAGGGCAGGATCAGCGGGCAGGCCTCGCTGATGCGCAGGCGCGAGCGCACCTCGACGCCGGCCTTCTCCAGCCCTTCGATTTCCTCGAACAGCTTGGCCGGCGACAGCACGACGCCGTTGCCGATGTAGCACTTGACGCCGGGGCGCATGATGCCGCTGGGGATCAGGTGCAGCGCGGTCTTCACGCCGTTGATCACCAGCGTGTGCCCGGCGTTGTGGCCACCCTGGAAGCGCACTACGCCCTGCGCCATCTCGGTGAGCCAGTCCACCAGCTTGCCCTTGCCCTCGTCGCCCCACTGGGTGCCGACGACGACCACATTGCGACCCGTTGTCTTGTTCATGCCTGAAAACCGGAGAAGGAGAATGAATCAGAGGGCGCGCACGACCCAGCGGCCGGCCTGTTCGGCCAGCTCGCGGTCGCAGTGGAACTCGTCCACCACGCTCTCGTGCCCGGGCAGCATGCACACCACCGTCTCGCCGGCGGCACGCAGTCGCGCGATGGCGGCTCGCAGCTCGGGCTGCTCGCCCCAGGGCGCGCGGATGGCGGCCTTCAGCGGCCGCGCGGCGGCGACCCCGACCAGCTCGCGCACGTCCAGCGAGAAGCCGACCGCCGGCCGGTTGCGCCCGAACACCGCGCCCACCTCGTCGTAGCGCCCGCCGCGCACCAGTGCGTCGGTGGCGCCCGGCGTGTAGATGCCGAAACGCATGCCGCTGTAGTAGGCGTAGCCGCGCAGGTCGGCCAGGTCGTAGGTCACGGTGGCCTCGCCCAGGTCGCGGCCCAGCCATTCGAGCTGGTCCAGCGCCTGGCCGATCGCGGACGTGGCAGGCAGCACGCGGCGCGCCTCGGCCAGCACCGTGGCGTCGCCGTACAGGTCGACCAGCGCCGCCAGCCCCTCGCGCGACGGCGCCGGGAAGTCGCGGGTGAGCCGGGCCAGGGCGGTGGCGTCCTTGGCCGCCAGGGCGGCGTGCACCTCGCCCAGCACGCGCGGGTCGACCAGCACGCCGGCGAACAGCGCGCGCACGATGCGCGCATCCGCCAGGTCCACGGTGAGCGGCGGGACCTGGGTCGCGCGCAGGCAGTCCAGCGCCAGCAGCAGCACCTCGCGGTCGGCCTCCAGCCCGGCATGGCCGTAGATCTCGGCGCCGAACTGCAGCGGCTCGCGCGTGGCGTGCGGCCGGTCGGGACGGGTGTGCAGGACGGGGCCGCAGTAGCACAGGCGGGCCACGCCGGTGCGATTGAGCAGGTGGGCGTCGATGCGCGCGACCTGCGGCGTGGTATCGGCCCGCAGGCCCAGGGTGCGGCCCGAGAGCTGGTCCACCAGCTTGAAGGTCTGGAGGCCGAGCGCCTCGCCGGTGCCGGTGAGCAGCGACTCCAGGTGCTCCAGCAGCGGCGGCATCACCAGTTCGCAGCCGTAGCCGCGGGCGGTGTCGAGCAGCTGGCGCCTCAATTCCTCGATGTGCCGGGCCTCGGAGGGCAGGACGTCGGCGATGTGATCCGGCAGGACCCAGGCGGACATGGCAGGGGGTGCTGTTAAAAGAGGGATTCTACCGGCCGTGCCTGGACCGGCTCAGCCAAGGGCGGCCGAGGCACTCGGGGGCGACCCGGGGATCAGGTCACCAGCAACAGCAGCAGCAGGCCCAGCCCGACGCTGCACAGGCCGAAGAACCGCAACTGGCCGTCGCGCAATTCCAGCAGCTTGCGGAAGGTGTCGCGCCAGCCGCGGGGGGCCAGCAGCGGGAACAGGCCTTCGAAGACGAGCACCAGGGCCAGTGCGGCCCACAAGGTCGAGCCGTCCAATCCCTACTTCCTGGCGCCCTGGCCACCGCCCGTGCCGCCGCCGAACGCGCGGAAGAACTCCGATCCGTCGGGGTTCACCACCAGCAGGTCGCTGCGCTTGTTCAGGGTGGCGCGGTACGCCTCCAGGCTGCGGTAGAAGTGGGCGAACTGCGGGTCGCGGCCGAAGGCGTCGGCGTAGACCGCGGCGGCCTGCGCATCGCCCTCGCCCTTGATCTTCTGGGCGTCGCGGTAGGCGTTGGCGATGATCACCTCGCGCTGGCGGTCGGCGTCGGCGCGGATCTTCTCGCTCTCGGCCGCACCGGTCGAGCGCAGTTCGTTGGCCACCCGCTTGCGCTCGGCCTCCATGCGGCGGTAGACCGATTCGGTGATGGCCTCGCTGTAGTCGACCCGCGTCACGCGCACGTCAACGACGTCGATGCCCCAGGGCTGCGCGCCCTTGACCTGCGCCAGCACCTGCGCCTTCACGTCCTCCATCACCTCGTCGCGCTCGGAGGACAGCAGCTCGCGCACGGTGCGCTTGTTGACTTCCTGGTTGAAGGCGCTGCGCACCGCATTGCTCAGGCGGTTGGCACCGGTGGCCTCGTCCAGGCCGACGTTGCGGATGTACTGGGTCGGGTCGGTGATGCGCCAGCGCACGTACCAGTCGATCACCACCGGCTGCCGCTCGGCCGTCAGCACCGGGGTGGTGTCGTTGCCGTCGAGGTTGAGCAGGCGCTTGTCGATGTAGCTGACGTTTTGGAACGGCGGCGGCAGCTTGAAGTTCAGGCCCGGCTGGGTGATGACTTCCTTGATCTGCCCCAGGGCATAGACCACGCCGAACTGGCGCTGGTCGACCACGAAGAGCATGGAGCTGAGCAGGGCCAGCACCACCAGGGCGGCCGCGGCGAAGAATCCGATTCGGTTCATGTTCTCTCGCGCTCCCGGGGTCAGCGCGTCTCGCGCTCGCGGCTGCGGGCGTTGTCGCGGGTGCGTGGATCGGTGGAGGTGTTGCTCGACGGCGCGTTGCCGGAGCCGGCCGCGGGTTCCGGCGGCACCAGGGTCGAACCGCCGGAGGCGACCTGCTGCATGATCCGGTCGAGCGGCAGGTACAGCAGGTTGGAGCCCTGGCGCGTGTCCACCATCACCTTGGTGACGTTGGCATAGACCTGCTGCATGGTCTCCAGGTACATGCGGTCGCGGGTCACCTGCGGCGCCTTCTGGTATTCCGCCAGCACCGAGCGGAACCGCTGCGCGTCACCCTGTGCGGTGGCCACCACGCGCGCCTTGTAGGCCTCGGCTTCCTCGCGCAGGCGCGCCGCGGACCCGGCCGCGCGCGGGATCACGTCGTTGGCGTAGGCGGCGCCCTCGTTCTTCAGGCGCTCGCGCTCCTGGCTCGCCTTGTTGACGTCGTCGAACGCGGCCTGCACCTGCTCGGGCGCGCGCACGCCGCCCTGCTGCAGGTTGATGGCCACGATCTCGACGCCGGAGTTGTAGCGGTCCAGGATGGACTGCATCACGCCGCGCACGCGCGGGGCGATCTGCTCGCGCTCCTCGCCGAGGGCCGCGTTCATGAGCATGTTGCCGACCACCTCGCGCACGGCGGTCTCGGCGGCCTGCACCACCGTCTCGGCCGGGTTCTTGATCTCGAACAGGTAGGCGCGCGCGTCCTTCAGCCGGTACTGCACCGAGAACTTGACGTCCAGGATGTTCTCGTCCTGGGTCAGCATCGCCGATTCCTTCAGGCCGGTGGCCTTGATCACGGCGTCGCGGCCGATGTCGACCGAGCGGATCTGCGTGACGTAGACGACCTCGTGGCGCTGGATCGGGTACGGCAGGCGCCAGTTGAAGCCGGCGCCCACGGTGGCCTTGTAGCGGCCGAATTGCGTGATCACGGCCTGCTGGCCTTCCTGCACGATGAAGAAGCCGGTACCCAGCCAGATCAGCAGCAGCACGGCGACGATCAGGCCGATGCCGATGCCGGCGCTCTTCATGTCGGGCTGGAAGTTGCCGTTCGGATCGGGGCGGCGGCCGCGGCCGCCGCCGAACAGCCCGCCCAGCCGGCGGTTGAAGTCGCGCCAGAGTTCGTCGAGGTCGGGCGGCCCCTGGTTGGGACCGCGCGGGCCGTCGGGACGCTGGGGGTCCGGCCGGTTGTCCTTGCCGTCGTCGCCGTTGCCGTTGCCGCGCCCCCAGCGCGGGTCGTTGAGGTTGAACATGCCTCTGAGGCGCCAGGACAGCGCGGCCAGCATGCGGGGGGCGTGAAGCTTCATTCCAGGGTCTGTTTCTTTTCGTGGCTGGGCCGATTGTGCCCAATCAGGCGGCGGCATCGTGCAATTCACTGCCGGGATGCATGGATGGGCTGGCCCGCGCCGCGCGAGCCGCGAGCTCCTGGCGCAGTTCGGCCAGCCCCTCGCCGGTGCGGCTGCTGACGAACAGGCGGCGCACCTGCGTGCCCTCGATCTCGACCCGATCGGCCAGCCGGCGTGGCCGCTGCGAGGGCTCGAGCGCGTCGAGCTTGTTGAAGACCAGCACTTGCGGCACCTTGTCGGCGCCGATCTCGTGCAGCACGCGCTGCACTTCCTCGATCTGCTCGGGATGGTGCGGATTGGACGCGTCCACCACGTGCAGCAGCAGGTCGGCGTCCGCGGCTTCCTGCAGGGTGGCCTGGAACGCGTCGATCAGCCCGTGCGGCAGGTCGCGGATGAACCCGACCGTGTCCGACAGCGACACCGAGCGCCCGCCGGTGCCGCCCTCCTCGTCCTCGAGGTAGAGCCGCCGCGTGGTGGTGTCCAGCGTCGCGAACAGCTGGTCGGCGGCATAGGCCCGCGCCTTGACCAGTGCATTGAAGAGGGTGGTCTTGCCGGCGTTGGTGTAGCCGACCAGCGAGATGGTGAAGGCACCCTGGCGTTCGCGCTGGCGGCGCTGGGTGTGGCGCTGGCGCTTGACCTTGTCCAGCCGCTCGCGGGTGCGCCGGATGGCGTCGCCGATCATGCGGCGGTCCAGTTCGATCTGCTTCTCGCCCGGGCCGCCGCGCACGCCCGCGCCGCCGGTCTGGCGCTCCAGGTGCGACCAGCGCCGCACCAGCCGGGTGCTGACGTACTGCAGGCGGGCCAGCTCGACCTGCAGCTTGCCCTCGTGGCTGCGGGCGCGCTGGGCGAAGATCTCCAGGATCAGCAGCGTCCGGTCGTTGACGGGCAGGCCCAGGTGGCGCTCCAGGTTGCGCTGCTGGCCGGGGCTGAGCGACTGGTCGAACAGCACTTCGGTGGCGCCGGTCTGCTCGGCCAGCGCCTTGATTTCGTCGGCCTTGCCGCGGCCCACGAACAGGGCTGCGTCGGGCGCCTTGCGGCGCGCGGTCAGGCGCGCCACCGGTTCCAGGCCGGCGGTGCGCGCCAGTTCACCGAGCTCCTCGAGCTCGGCATCGAAGTGCGGCAGGCCGAGGTCCACCCCTACCAGGATCGCGGGGGCTTCGGGGCTTTCGGAGGGCTGGGGCAAAACGGGAATCGGGGCTTTCGGAAGCCGCGCCCCGACGGGAGAGCGCGTGCCGCGCGGCAATCAGCCTGCTGCGGCTTCGTTGCTCTCCGCGGCGGAGAAATTGACGGCGCGGCCAGGGACGATGGTGGAGATGGCGTGCTTGTAGACCATCTGGGTCACGGTATTCCTCAGCAGGACGACGTACTGGTCGAAGGATTCGATCTGCCCCTGCAGCTTGATCCCGTTGACCAGGTAGATCGACACCGGCACGTGCTCTCGGCGCAGCGTGTTGAGGAAGGGATCTTGTAGTAGCTGCCCTTTGTTGCTCACGATATTCTCCGTGTTCGTGGGTGTTGTAGGAAAACGCACCTTACCACAGCAAGACCCCTGCGCAAGTAGGCTTCCGTCGCCGCCGTGGAGCCCCTGACTTGGGGGTGCCAACGAAGGGTTCAAGGGCGGATCGCACCGCCCGGCGCAGCGGTTATTCCTTGTCCGCGTACGGGTTCTTCGAGGTCTTCATCTCGATGCGCAGAGGCGTGCCGATGAGATCGAAGGCCTTGCGGAAGCGCCCCTCCAGGAAACGCTTGTAGGCGTCGGTGACGTGCTCCAGCGAATTGCCGTGGATCACGATCACCGGCGGGTTCATGCCGCCCTGGTGCGCGTAGCGCAGCTTGGGGCGGAACATGCCCGAGCGCTTGGGTGACTGGAACTGCACGGCTTCCTGCAGCAGCCGGGTCAGCACCGGTGTCGACATCTTGGTCATGGCCGCCTTGTGGGCCTGGGCGATGGACGCCCACAGCGGTCCCAGGCCCTGCCGTTTCATGGCCGAGATGAAGTGCAGCGCGGCGAACTTCAGGAAGGCCAGCCGGGCCTCGATCTGCCGCTGCACCTGCTCGCGCTGGTAGGCGTCCACGGCGTCCCACTTGTTGACCGCGATCACCACCGCCCGGCCGCTCTCGAGGATGTAGCCGGCGATGTGGGCATCCTGGTCGGTCACGCCCTGGGTGGCATCCAGCAGCAGGACCACCACGTTGGCCGACTCGATGGCCTGCAGCGTCTTGACCACCGAGAACTTCTCGATCGCCTCGAACACCCGGCCCTTGCGCCGCAGCCCGGCGGTGTCCACCAGTTCATAGCGCTGGCCGCCGCGCTCGAACGGCACCGTGATGGCGTCGCGCGTGGTGCCCGGCAGGTCGAAGGCGACCAGCCGCTCCTCGCCCAGCCAGGTGTTGATCAGGGTGGACTTGCCCACGTTGGGACGGCCCGCGACCGCCAGCCGGATCGTGCCGGGGGCTGCTTCATCGGCTTCCTCGTCGGGCTCGGGCAGGTTAAGGGGCGCGAGCGCGAGCTCGACCAGGCTGCGGATGCCCTGTCCGTGTGCGGCCGACACCGGGTGCACCTCGCCCAGGCCCAGTTCGTAGAACTCGGACAGCTGCACGCCCTCGCTCATGCCCTCGGCCTTGTTCGCGGCCAGCACGGTGGGCTTGCCCAGCTTGCGCAGGTAGGCCGCGATGTCGTGGTCCTGGGCCGAAAGGCCCTCCCGCGCATCGACGACGAACACCACGACGTCGGCTTCGGCGACGGCCTGCCGGGTCTGGCGCGCCATCTCCATGTAGATGCCACTCTCGGCGGTCGGCTCGAAGCCGCCGGTGTCGATGACGATGAACTCGTGCGGGCCGTGCTTCGCGTTGCCGTAGTGGCGGTCGCGCGTCAGCCCGGCGAAGTCGGCCACGATGGCGTCGCGCGTCTTCGTCAGCCGGTTGAACAGGGTCGACTTGCCGACGTTGGGGCGGCCCACCAGGGCCATCACGGGTTTCAAGGGCCGCCCTCCTTGCTAGGTGCCCGCTTACTGGGGCACGAAGGCGTAGATGCCGCCGTTGCGCGTCACGGCCACCAGCGTGCTGCCGGCCACCACGGGCGCCGCAGCCAGGGCACTGCCGTCCGTGGCGACGCGGTTGCGCAGCGAGCCATCCTCGCGCGACAGCACGTGCAGCAGGCCGGTGCCGTCGCCGACGACCACGGAACTGCCCACCACCAGCGGCGCAGTCAGTCCGCGGTGCAGCAGCTTGTCGTGCACCCAGGCGCGCTCGCCGTTGTCGCGCCGCCAGGCCACGATCCGGTCGTCGCTCTCGGTGCCGACGACCAGCCGCTCGTCGCCGCCCACGCCTTCGGTGCCGCGCGCCGGGCGCGTCCAGGCCAGGGTGCCGCGGCTGGCATCCACGCAGCCGATGGCCGCCTGGTAGGCACGCGTGCACACCGAGTTGCCGACCCGGCTGACCGGCGCCACCAGGTCCACCAGGCGCTCGACGTCGTTGGTGCCGCGCGGGGTGGCGATGGGGGCTTCCCAGCGCACGCTGCCGTTGAGCGGATTCAGCCCGGCGAGGCGGCCGCCCTGCCCCGCCACCAGCGTGTCGCCGACCGCCAGTAGCACGCCGGCCTGGCGAAGCACCAGCGGCTCGCCGGGACGCGACTGGGTCCACAGCGGGCGACCGGTGGCGCCGTCGAAGGCGCTGACCGAGCGGTCGGCTGCCAGCACGAAGACGCGCTTGCCCGCGACCAGCGGGGCGGTAAAGGCCTGCGCCGGCAGCTTCTGCCGCCACAGCACCCGGCCGCCCTCCAGCGCCACCAGCTCGTTCGCCGTGGTGACCACCGCCGCGGTGCTGCCGTCGCTGCCGACGCCGGCGGCGATGTTCGCACCCACGCTGGCACGCCAGAGATCGCGTCCGGTGGCGGCGTCCAGCATGGCCACCGTACCGTCGCTGGAAGCCAGCGCCAGCTGCCGGCCGCTCACATGGGCTTCGAGCGGGAAGGCGACGGGTCCGATGCGACTGGTCCAGCCCGAGCGGATGCCGAGCGTGGCCGGGTTGGGCTGCAGTTCGGCCGGTTTGGGCTTTTCCGCACCGCCGCCGAAGAACGGCAGCGAAGGCAGCGAGGAGCAGCCGGACAGGAAGATGGCTGCGGCCGCCGTCGCTAGGCCGCGCCGGGCGGCCAACTGGATGCGCCCCCTCATGACTTGGCCCCGCCGGCCTTGTCGCCGACCAGGCTCTTGGGATCCACGCCCAGGGCCGTCAGCTTCACCTCGACCAGCCGGCGGTAGTCGGCCTGGGCCTGCAGGCCCTTCCAGGCCTTCTCGTATTCGGCCCGCGCCTCGGCGGTCTTGCCCTGCAGGTTGTAGATGTCGCCGCGGCGGTCCGCCACCAGGGGCTCGAACTCCGTCGGCATCTCGGCCTCGAGCTGCTTGAGGGCTTCGTCATAGGCCTTGGTCTCGACCAGCAGGGCCACCAGGCGCAGCCGCGCAACTGCCTCCAGACCCTCGTCGGACGCGCTGCCGGCGACCCAGGCCAGCGCCTCCCTGGCCGCGTCGGTCTTGCCCTGGTCGGCCGCCGCCTGCGCCACCAGCAAGCCGGCCTGCTGCGCGAACACGGTACCGCCGAACTTGTCCTTGACGTCGGCAAAGCCCTGCTCGGCGCGCGCGAAGTCGCCGGCCTGCACGGCCCGCTCGATCTCGTCGTAGATCGCCGACGCCTTGGCCGACTGCGTGCGCTGGTACCACTGCCAGCCGTTCATGGCGGCGATGGAGCCGAACACGGCGATCAGGAGCCAGGAGATCAGGTTGCCGTAGGTCTTCCAGAAGTGCTTGAGCTGGTCAAGCTGCTCCTGTTCTTCGAGGTCGAGGTGTGAAGCCATGAAATCCTTGTGGATGCCGGGTAACGCCCGGGCAGCGGCGAATTGTAGTGAGGCGGGCGCTCAGCTCTTCAGGCTGGCGGCCCAATCCGCAGCCGCGGCCAGCGGCTTGCGCTGCTGCGCCCCGCTGCCGTCGCGCAGCGCCTTGAGCGTGACCTCGCCGGCGGCCAGCTCGTCGCCGCCGAACACCAGCGCGTAGCGGGCGCCGCTGGCATCGGCCTTCTTGAACTGGGATTTCATGCTGCCCAGGCCCTCGGCCGAGGCGGCATGCATCTGGACCGACACGCCGGCGGCGCGAAGGGCCTGCAGGGTCTTCAGGGCCAGCGGGAAGGCACCGGCATCCGGCACCACCGCATAGGCGTCCGGGGCCGGCGCGTCCAGCGCGGCACCCTGCTCCTTCACCAGTTCCAGCACCCGCTCGACCCCGATGGCCCAGCCCACGGCCGGCGCCGGCTTGCCGCCGATCTGCCCGATCAGGTAGTCGTAGCGGCCACCGGCGCAGATGGTGCCCTGGGCGCCGAGCCGGTCGGTGACGAACTCGAACACCGAGAGGTTGTAGTAGTCGAGACCGCGGACCAGCCGCGGATTGATGCGGTAGGCAATGCCGTTGGCCTCGAGCATGGCCTTGAGGCCGTCGAAGTGCGCCAGCGACTGCGTGCCCAGGAAGTCGATCAGCCGGGGGGCGCCTTCCACCATGGCCTGCATGGCCGGGTTCTTGGTGTCGAGGATGCGCAGCGGGTTGCTGTGCAGGCGCCGTTTGGCGTCCTCGTCCAGCAGGTCCGCGTGCCGCTCCAGGTAGGCGATCAGCTCGGTGCGGTGCTGCCGCCGTTCCTCGGGCTGGCCCAGGCTGTTGATCTCCAGCCGCACGTCGGATAGGCCCAGTTCCTTCCAGAGCGCATCGGCCAGCAGGATCAGCTCGGCGTCCACGTCCGGCCCTGCGAAACCCAGGGCCTCGGCGCCGATCTGGTGGAACTGGCGGTAGCGGCCGCGCTGCGGGCGCTCGTGCCGGAACATCGGGCCCATGTAGTACAGGCGCTTGCCGCCTTCGTACAGCAGGGAGTGCTCGGCCACGGCGCGCACCACGCCGGCGGTGTTCTCCGGCCGCAGCGTGAGGTGCTCGCCGTTCAGGCGGTCCTCGAAGGAGTACATCTCCTTCTCGACGATGTCGGTCACCTCGCCCAGCCCGCGCACGAACAGCTGGGTGTGCTCCAGGATCGGCGTGCGGATGTTGCGGTAGGCGTAGCGGGCCATCAAGCCGCGCACCTTGTCTTCCAGCCACTCCCAGCGCGCCGATTCCGGCGGCAGGATGTCGTTCATGCCTTTGACGGCACTGAGTTTTTCAGCCATGGGGTGCCGGCTCAGTCCGTTCTGGAAACGGAACCGAACCGCTTCTCGATGTAGTTCTCGACGATCTGGTGGAACTCGGCCGCAATGTGGTCGCCGCGCAGGGTCATCGCCTTCTGCCCGTCGATGAACACCGGCGCCGCCGGCGCCTCGCCCGTGCCGGGCAGGCTGATGCCGATGTCGGCGTGCTTGCTCTCGCCCGGGCCGTTGACGATGCAGCCCATGACGGCCACGCGCAGCTTCTCGACACCCGGGTACCGGGTGCGCCACAGCGGCATGTTGGCGCGCAGGTGGTCGTCGATCTGCTTGGCCAGTTCCTGGAAGGTGGTGCTGGTGGTGCGGCCGCAGCCCGGGCAGGCGGTGACGCTGGGCACGAACGAGCGCAGGCCGAGCGACTGCAGGATCTCGGAGGCGATCACCACTTCCTGCGTGCGCGACTCGCCGGGCTGGGGCGTGAGCGACACGCGGATCGTGTCGCCGATGCCTTCCTGCAGCAGGATGCCGAGCGCCACGCTGGAGGCCACGGTGCCCTTGGTGCCCATGCCGGCCTCGGTCAGGCCCAGGTGCAGCGGGTAGTCGCAGCGACGCGCCAGTTCGCGGTAGACCGAAACCAGGTCCTGCACGCCGCTGACCTTGCAGGACAGGATCACCTGCTCGCCGCGCATGCCCATCGCTTCCGCGCGGCGCGCCGACTCGATGGCCGAGGTGATCAGGGCCTCGTACATCACGCTGCGGGCGTCCCAGGGTTCGGCCCGGCGTCCGTTCTCGTCCATCAGCGACGCCAGCAGCTCCTGGTCGAGGCTGCCCCAGTTGACGCCGATGCGCACCGGCTTGTCCCAGCGCATGGCGGCCTCGATCATCTGGCCGAACTGGCGGTCGCGCTTGTCGCCCTTGCCGACGTTGCCCGGGTTGATTCGGTACTTGGACAGCGCCTGCGCGCAGTCGGGGAATTCGGTCAGCAGGCGGTGGCCGTTGTAGTGGAAGTCGCCCACCAGCGGCACGTCGACGCCCATGCGATCGAGCTGCTCGCGGATGTACGGCACCTGCTGCGCGGCTTCGGGCGTGTTGACCGTGATGCGCACCAGCTCCGAGCCGGCCTGCGCGAGTTCCTTCACCTGGATCGCGGTGGCGATCGCGTCCGCGGTGTCGGTGTTCGTCATGGACTGCACCCGCACCGGCGCATCGCCGCCCACCGTGACCACGCGCCCACCCCAGGCCACGCGGGCCTGGCGGGTGCGGCGGGGAGCGGGGGAAGCCGGCAGCACCGGCAGGCAGGGTTCGGTCACGGTTACTTCACTTCGAATCGGGCGACGTTGTCCTTCTCGACCGGCGCCATGTCGAACGGCTTGCCGCGCACTTCGACGGACGTGCTGTTGACGCTGCCGACGGTCACGGACAGGGGCGTGGTGCCGGAGGCGGATGCGGACTCGCCCGCAGCCATCAGCCGGCGCAGGGCCACTTCGCCCCGGCTGTCGAGGACCTGGACCCAGGAAGGGCCGCTGGTCTTGAACACCACGACGCCGCCGGATGGCGGTGCCGCAGGGGCGGTGGGCGCAGCCGTGCTGGACGGCGTTGCGGAGGATGCGGCAGCGGCGGGCGGCCCTGCGGCGGGGATCAGGGTGGCAGCGGGTTCGGTCGCCGCAGCCGGCGCGGTGGCCGTCGCCGCCGCCACCGGGGCCCCCGATGCAGCGGAAGCGTCGGCGGCGGGCGCTGGGGCCGGATCCGGGGCCGGCACGGCGGCGCCAGTGGCAGCCGGTGCATCGGCCGGCGCGGCAGCACCCGGCTGCACCACCACGGAAGCCGCCATCGGCACGGCGGGCGCTTCGGGGCGTGCAACCGCACGGACCGCATCCAGGCTCAGGTAGGGCAACAGCAGGATGGCCACGGCGCCCAGCAGCAGCGCGCCGACGGCCAGCGGCACCGGCCGCATCAGCTGCTGCTGCCAGCCGCCCGCGGCGACGTCACCGGGCGCCCGGAATGGCGCGTTGATGCCCTCGTGGTCCTGCACCAGCCGGGGCGAGGCGGTCTGCGGCAGGCGCGCCAGCACCGGCTGCGGATCGATCTTGAGGTTGCGGCAGATGCTGGACGCCAGCGCCCGCGCGAACACGGCATCGGGCAGGTCGTCGTAGCGATCCGCCTCCAGCGCCTCGAGCTTGCGCACGGGCACCTTCAGCGAGACGGCCAGCGCCGCCACGTGCAGGCCGGCCGCTTCCCGCGCCTGCCGCAGCAAGGTGCCGGCAGAGACCTCGGGCGCCGCGGCGACCTCACTCATCGAAGGCCCCGCGGTCGAGCGCCGCGGCCTCGCGCGATTGCGGGAAGCGCCGCTTGAGCTGGTCGGCCAGCTGCCCCATGGCCAGGCGGTCGCCCAGCGAGCGTTCCACCTTCACGCCCAGCCACAGCGTCTCGGCGTTGGCGAGCTGGCTGTTGTTCAGGCGGCGGATGAGGAACTGCGAGCGCTGCAGCTCGCCGCGCTTGAACAGCAGCGAGGCGAGGTTGTAGCCGACGATCGGGTTGCCGGCGTCGAGCTCGTAGGCGTGCGAAAGGGTCTTCTCCGCCTCGCCCGGCTTGCCGGCCTGCACCTGGCACAGGCCCTTGGCCATCAGCGTCTTGGGACGGTCGCCGTATAGCGGATTCTCCAGCGCCTGGTCGAACGAGCGCTCGGCCTCCGGGAAGCGGCGCTGCTGGCAGTAGAGCCAGCCCAGGTTGTGCATGCTGCTGGAGTCGCGCGCATTGAGCGAGACGGCGCGCTTGAAGCTCTCCTCGGCCTGGGCGCTGTCGTTCAGCCGCATGAAGATCAGGCCGCGCAGGTTGTACGCGTCGGAGAAGGTCGGGTCGGAGGCGATGACCTGCTTGAGCTCGTCGAGCGCGATGGCGGTGCGGCCCTGCTCGAAGTAGCCGACGGCCAGTTCCATGCGGATGCGCGCCCGGCGGCGGGCTTCCGATTCGTCGGACGCGGTGGGAATGTCGGCCGCCACCTCCTGCGACGTCTGGGCGCAACCGCCCAGCACCAGCGCCGCCGAGACCATCCCCGCCCACGGCACCATGGCCGCCACCAGGCCCCACAGGCCCACCCCGCGCTTCATGCTCAAGACTCCTTGGCCACGGCGCTTGCCGGCGCCCGTTTCAGGATCACGGTGCGCTGGCGGGCGATGCGCTCGCCCACCCGGGTGCGGTCCTTCACGTCGCCGGCCAGTTGCCCGCAGGCGGCCGCGATGTCGTCCCCTCTCGTCTTGCGCACGGTGGTGACGATACCAGCATCGCTCAGCAATGCCGCGAAGGCCGCGACCCGGTTGTGGGGCGAGCGCGTCAGTCCGGACTGCGGGAACGGGTTGAACGGGATGAGGTTGAGCTTGCAGTTCACGCCGCTGCCGCCATGCCCGCGCACCAGCGCGACCAGTTCGCGCGCGTGCTCGGGCTGGTCGTTCACGCCGTCGAGCATGCAGTACTCGAAGGTGATGAAGTCGCGCGGCGCATGGACCAGGTAGCGCTGGCAGGCGTCCAGCAGCTCCGCCAGCGGGTACTTGCGGTTCAGGGGCACCAGGTTGTCGCGCAGGGCATCGTTGGGCGCGTGCAGCGACACCGCCAGTGCGACCGGGCAGTCCTGCGCCAGCCGGTCGATCATGGGCACCACCCCGGAGGTGGACACCGTCACGCGCCGGCGCGACAGGCCGTAGCCGTGGTCGTCCAACATGACGCGCAGCGCCGGCACCAGCGCCGAGTAGTTCTGCAGCGGCTCGCCCATGCCCATCATCACCACGTTGGAGATCACGCGCTCGCGCGTGCCCAGGCGCTCGCGCAGGTGGTGCTCGGCGAACCAGAGCTGGGCCACGATCTCGCCGGTGGTGAGATTGCGGGAAAAGCCCTGGTGGCCGGTTGAGCAGAACCGGCAGCCGACGGCGCAGCCGGCCTGGGAGGACACGCACAGGGTGGCGCGGTCGTCCTCGGGGATGTAGACGGCTTCGACGGCATTGCCGCCGCCGACGTCGAACAGCCACTTGATGGTGCCGTCCGCCGACTCCTGGCGGCTGGCGACGGCGAGGCCCTCGATCGTGGCGCAGGCCTTGAGCTTGTCGCGCAGCGACTTCGCCAGGTCGGTCATCTGGTCGAAGTCGCGCGCGCCGCGCTGGTGGATCCAGCGGAACAGCTGGGTGGCGCGGAAGCGCTTCTCGCCCAGCGAGGCGCAGAACGCAGCCAGCCCCTCGAGGTCGAAATCGAGCAGGTTGGCCCTGCGACCGGACTCGGGAGCGGGCGTCATTGCATGGGGGTTCCCGCGATCAGCGGGAGTGGATGTCCAGGCTGGGGAAGAAGAAGGCGACTTCCACCTGCGCGGTTTCGGGGGCGTCGGAGCCGTGCACCGCATTGGCGTCGATGCTGTCGGCGAAGTCGGCGCGGATGGTGCCCTTCTCGGCCTTCTTCGGATCGGTGGCGCCCATCAGCTCGCGGTTCTTCAGGATGGCGTTCTCGCCTTCCAGCACCTGGATCATCACCGGGCCGGAGACCATGAAGTCCACCAGGTCCTTGAAGAAGGGACGCTCCTTGTGGACGGCGTAGAACTGCTCGGCTTCGCGGCGCGACAGGTGGGCCATCCGGGCGGCAATGATCTTCAGGCCGGCGGCCTCGAAGCGGCCGTAGATCTGGCCGATCACGTTCTTGGCCACTGCGTCCGGCTTGATGATGGAAAGGGTGCGTTCGATCGCCATGGGTGCGTACCTGTTGATGTGGAAATGGAGTCGCGCCGGCTGGGATGCGCGGCGCCGGGAAAAGTTCGGGCCCGGACCCGGGAGAACCCGGCATTTTAAACCGGGCGTCGGTGACCGCTGCCTCAGCGGCCCCCGCGGTTGCCCCGCCGCGCACCCCCGCGCCGCTGGCCTCCGCCGCCGCCACCGCTGCCGCCCGGGCCGCCCTGGCGCTGACGCATGAAGCTGTCGGCGCCGATGTAGCCGAACGAGGTCTTCATCGGATCCGGCTGCGAACTGCCTCCGGAGCGGTCCTTGTTGCGGCGCTGCTGCTGGCCGCCGCCCTGCGGCTTGCCGCCATTGGGCTGGCCGGCGTTGCGCGCGCCGTCCGGGCGCGGGCCGCCGCCGCGGTTGCCACGGCGGCGGTTGCGCGACTTGCCGCCGCCTTCGCCCTGCGCACGCTCGCCGGCCGGCGCGCCGCCGGCGGCCTGCGTGAGGGCGCGGATGTCGCGTTCGTCCAGCTCGGCCCACTGCCCGCGCTTGAGGCCGCGCGGCAGCACCATCGCGCCGTAGCGGATGCGGATCAGGCGGCTGACGGCATGGCCCAGCGCCTCGAACAGCCGCCGGACCTCGCGGTTGCGGCCTTCGGAGATGGTGACGCGGTACCAGTTGTTGGCACCTTCGCCACCGCCGTCCTCGATGGAGCCGAACTGCGCGCGGCCGTCCTCGAGCTCGATGCCATCGAGCAGGCGCTGCCTGGATTCCGCCGACAGCTCGCCCAGCACGCGCACCGCGTACTCGCGCTCCAGGCCGAAGCGCGGGTGCATCAGCCGGTTGGCCAGTTCGCCCGAGCTGGTGAACAGCAGCAGGCCTTCGGTGTTCAGGTCGAGCCGACCGACCGACTGCCACTTGCCCTGCTGCAGCTTCGGCAGCTTGCGAAACACCGTGGGCCGGTTCTGCGGGTCGTCGTGCGTGACCACCTCGCCCACCGGCTTGTGGTAGGCGATCACGCGCGGCGCCGGGGGGGCGATGCGCACCTTGATCGGCTTGCCGTTGACCTTGATCTGGTCGCCGAACTGGATGCGCTGGCCGATGTGGGCGGGCTCGTTGTTGACCGAGATCCGCCCTTCCATGATCAGCTGCTCCATCTCCAGGCGCGAGCCCAGGCCGGCCTGGGCCAGCACCTTGTGCAGCTTGGGGGTCTCGGCCTGCGGCGCCAGCACGCGCTTGGCGGGCGGCGGCGTATCGGCCGCCTGCTCCTCCTCGTCGAAACGGCCGGACACCACGTCCTCGAAGCGCACGGGCTCGGCCGGCGGGGCCGCGGGCGCGCGCCCGCGCGGCGACCTGCCGGCGGAGGGCTCGTCCTCGTCGCGCTCGTCGTCGTCTGCCGCAGCGTCCTCGCTGGCGTCTCCCGACTCCGCAAGCGTGTCCACGGGCGCGACGGCCGGCGTGTCCGCGGGCGCGCCAGGCGCCTGCGCCTCGACGGGTGTGGCCTGGCCGTGCTCCTCGTCGTCCAGGGGAGCCGCCTCGGCGGCGGGATGGGTCGGATCGTTGGAATTCATGCGACTTCGGGTGAGGACGGGGGCGCTTCGGCATTGCCGGCGGCCGGCTGGGTGGCGTCGGGCGCCGGCGGCGCGTCGGGAGCAGCGGGGTCGGCAGCGGCTTCGGCTCCCGGGACTGCGTCGGCGTCGGCTTCCGGGGACTCGCCGACCTCCATCTGGAGCGGCGGCTGTTCCGCGTCGGCTTCGCCGGCCAGGCCGGCCAGCGCCTCGATCTGTCCGCTGGGCGATTCCAGCATGGGCAACTGGTCGAGCGAGGCCAGGCCCAGGTCGTCCAGGAACTGCCGCGTCGTGGCGTACAGCGAGGGACGGCCCGGCGCTTCGCGGTGGCCGATCACCTCCACCCAGCCGCGGTCCTCGAGCTGCTTGAGGATCTGCGTATTGATCGTGACGCCGCGGATGTCTTCCATGTCGCCGCGCGTGACCGGCTGGCGGTAGGCGATGATGGCCAGCGTCTCCAACGCCGCTCGCGTGTACTTCGGCGGCTTCTCCGGGTGCAGGCGGTCGAGCCAGGGCCGCATCTCGGGCCGGCTCTGGAAGCGCCAGCCGCTGGCCACGCAGGAGAGCTCGACCCCGCGCTGGGCCCAGTCGTGCTGCAGGTCCTGCAGCAGCGACTTGACGGTGTCGGCGCCGAGTTCATCGTCGAACAGGACCCGCAGTTCCCGCACCGGAAGCGGCTGGGGCGAGCAGATCAGCGCGGTCTCCAGGACGCGCTTGGCATCCGCGGTATTCATCTTCTTGCGTACTTCCTGGCTGGATCGGGAGCGCCGGGGCGATCCCGTCAGTGGGGCCCGTCAGAAGGGCGGCGGCTCATCGCGGCTGGCGGCCGGCGGGCGGGTTGGCAGGCCCGGCAGGCGTGGCTGCTGGCGCCAGCGCTGAAGCCGGATTGTAACGCAGCCCCCAGGCGGAGAGCCCGTGCACGAAGTCGGCCGGAAGCGGGGAGACGAAGGCCAGCGCCTCGCCCGTGACCGGGTGCGCGAAGGCGAGCCGGAAGGCGTGCAGGGCCTGCCGCGCCAGGCTGCCATCGACGCCCCCGGGCTGCGCCGCGCCGCCATAGAGCTCGTCGCCGGCCAGCGGATGGCCGAGGTGGGCCATGTGCACGCGGATCTGGTGCGTGCGCCCGGTGTGCAGGCTGGCGCGCACGAGGCAGGCGCCCGCCGCGTTGTCCAGCAGTTCGAAGGTGGTCATGGCCGGCTTGCCGGCATGCTGGGCCAAATCCACCACGGCCATGCGCAGCCGCTGGCGCGGGTCGCGGCCGATCGGCGCATCGACCGTACGGAGCGGCTCCCGCTGCCAGCGGCCGACCCCGATCGCGAGGTACTGGCGCGCGACCTCGCGCGCCGCGATCGAGCGCACCAGGGCGTCCATCGCGGCCCGGGTGCGCGCCACCACCATCAACCCGCTGGTGTCCTTGTCCAGCCGGTGCACGATGCCGGCGCGCGGCACCACCGCGGCATGCGGATCGCGAGCCAGCAGCCCATTGAGCAGCGTGCCGCTCCAGTGGCCCGGTGCCGGGTGCACCACCAGCCCCGGAGGCTTGTCGATCACCAGCAGGTGTTCGTCCTCGTGAACCACGGCCAGCGGCATGGGCTCGGGCCGGAACGCCAGGCTTTGCGGCGTGGGCCGCAGCTCGATGCCCAGGGTGTCGCCGGCCTTCACGCGGTGGGCCGGCCGGGCGCTCCGCCGGCCGTTGACGGTCACCGCACCGCCGTTCACCAGTTGCTGCAGGTAGCTGCGGGAGAACTCGGGCACCAGCTCCACCAGCGCCTGGTCCAGCCGCATGCCGTGGCGCGCCGGGTCCAGCGCGAACTCGCGCCATTCCGATGGCGCTTCGGCGGCCTCGGCCTCGTCGTCGGGCAGCGCCGGCACCTCGGCCCCGGCAGGCCCCGCTCCTATAATCGTCCGGCCCTGTTTCAAGAAGGTCTGCGCTTCATGCTTCGAGCGAAATTATCGTGTGCCGCCGTGGCCTCGTTGCTGCTGCTGGCGGCGTGCTCCACGGTCGAAGAGGACAAGACCGCGAACTGGAGCCCGAACCGGATCTACGCCGAAGCGCGCGACGAACTGAACGCAGGCGCCTACGACAAGGCCGTGCCGCTGCTGGAGAAGCTCGAAGGCCGCGCGGCCGGCACCCCGCTGGCGCAGCAGGCGCAGCTCGAAAAGGCCTATGCCCACTACAAGGCGGGCGAGCAGGCCCAGGCCATGGCGACGCTGGACCGGTTCATGAAGCTGCACCCGGCCAGCCCGGCGATCGACTACGCCCTGTACCTCAAGGGCCTGGTCAACTTCAACGACAACCTCGGCCTGTTCTCCTTCATCTCGCGGCAGGACCTGTCCGAGCGCGACCAGAAGGCCGCCAAGGAATCGTTCGAGTCCTTCCGCGAGCTGGTCACCCGCTTCCCCGATTCGCGCTACGCACCCGATGCGCGCGCCCGCATGACGTACATCGTCAACTCGCTCGCGCAGTACGAGGTGCACGTGGCCCGCTACTACTACACGCGCGGCGCCTACGTGGCGGCGATCAACCGCGCGCAGGCCGCGCTGGCCGACTACCGCGAGGTGCCGGCGCTGGAAGAAGCGCTGTTCATCCTGATGCGCTCCTACGACGCGCTGGGCATGACCCAGCTGCGCGACGACAGCCGCCGCGTGCTGGAGAAGACCTACCCCGACAGCGAGTACCTGACCAAGGGGTTCAAGGCGAAGGAGTCCGACCCCTGGTGGAAGATCTGGTAGGCCCAGCGCCCGCCTCTGCCTGCTTCGAGCCCGCCCGTGCGGGCTCGATTCGTTTCTAGGCCGACATCAGGCTCCGGGCCGCCGACAGTTCGTCGAGCACCGCTTCGAAATCCTGCGGTGTGTCCAGGCGCCGCATCGGGGGCAGCGCGGCGAGCAGGCGGCGGCCGTAGGACATGGTGGCCAGCCGGGTGTCGCAGACGACGAGCACGCCGCGATCGGTCTCGCGGCGGATCAGGCGGCCGGCCCCCTGCTTGAGGGCGACGGCGGCCTCCGGGATGAAGTAGTCCTTGAAGGGATTGCGGCCCTGCCCTTCCAGCCGCTGCGAGCGCGCTTCCACCAGCGGATCGCCCGGTGGCGGGAACGGCAGCTTGTCGATGATCACGAGTTCGAGCGCGTCGCCGGGGACGTCCACGCCCTCCCAGAACGAGGCCGATGCGACCAGCAGGCAGCCGGGGCCGCCCTGCTGCGAGCCTTCGCGGAAGCGCTCGATCAGCCGGCGCTTGGGCCATTGCCCCTGCACCAGCACCTCGATCTCGCGCGAGTCGCGGAACGCCTGCTGCAGCTGATCTCCGATGCTGCGCAACGCCCGCAGCGTGGTCGTCAGCACCATGGTGCGGCCGCCCAGGCGCGGGGCCGCGCCGGCGGCCAGTCGCGCCACTGCGGCGGCATGGCCCGGGTCGGCCGGGCGCGGCAGCTCGCGCGGCAGGTAGATGGCGGCCTGCGAGGGGTAGTCGAAGGGGCTGCCGACCCGCAGCACCTGCGCATCCTGCAGTCCGCAGGGCTCGGTGAACCAGCTCAGGCGCTCGTCGTCGCCCAGCGTGGCCGAGGTGAAGACCCAGGCGCGGCGCGTCGGGGCGGATGCCGGGTCGGCTTCATCGCCCTGCCCACCATCGGCCTCGGTCTTGAGCAGCTTGCTGCGCACCGCCTGCGCGATGTCCAGCGGCGACTCCACCAGGCGGAGTTGCTGGCCGACGTCGACCCAGCGCACCGAGCCGGACTCTGCCGGCGCAAGGAAGCGCGAAGTGCGCTCGGCGAGGGTCCCCGCACGCTCCTGCAGCCGCGTGAAGTCCGGCGCGATCTCGCTCACAGTCGACAGCGCGTCCATCACGTCCTCGCAAGCCGACAGCACTTCGGACAGGGCGGACTGCCAGTCGTCTTCGGGAATACCTTCGGGGGCCGACCCGGTCCACCGCAGCCGCGCCGAGGCCGACGCCCGGCCGACCACCAGCCGCAGGTCGCGCGTGGCGCGTTCGAGCGTGCCGGCCAGCCCGCGCCAGTCCTGCAGGCCGCGGGCCAGCTGCAATCCGGCGGCCAGCAGGTCGCGCGTGAAGTCCAGCAACTGCCCGGTGCCGAGCTGGCGACCGAGGAACTGCACGCCCGTCTCGTTGAGCTGGTGGGCTTCGTCGAACACGGCCACGCGCACCGTGGGCAGCAGTTCGGCCATGCCCGATTCACGCACCGCGAGGTCGGCGAAGAACAGGTGGTGGTTGACCACGACCACGTCGGCTGCCAGCGCTTCGCGGCGCGCGTGGTTGACATGGCAGTCGCGAAAGCGCGGGCATTGCGAGCCCAGGCAGTTCTCGCGCGTCGAGGTGACCAGCGGGATCACGGGCGAGCGCTCGTCCAGCCCCGGCAGCTCGGCGAGATCGCCGGTGCGGGTGGCTTGCGCCCATTGCTCGACCCGCGCGAGCGTGGCCATCGCGCTGCGGTCGGCCGCGCCCGGGTCGCGCCGGGCCAGCTCCAGGCGGTGCAGGCACAGGTAGCTGGCGCGGCCCTTGAGCAGGGCGGTGCGCACCGGCAGCCCCAGCGCCTCCACCAGTCGCGGAAGGTCGCGGCCGAACAGCTGGTCCTGCAGGGTCTTGGTGGCGGTGGACAGCAGCACCCGCTCGCCGGACAGCAGCGCGGGCACCAGGTAGGAGAAGGTCTTGCCGACGCCGGTGCCGGCCTCGACCACCAGCGCCCCGCCCTGCTCGATGGTCCGGGCGACGGCCAGGGCCATCTCCGTCTGGGCCAGCCGGGGGCGGAAGGTGGGCACCGCCCGGGGCAAGGCGCCGTCGCCGGCAAAAGCACGGCCGACGGCTTCGGTCAGGGTCATCAGGCGGGTTCTTTGGGGTCCAGGGCCAGCTCGAGCTGCACGATCAGGTCGCGCAGCGCCAGCCGGCGCTTCTTCAGGCGGCGCAGGGCCAGTTCATCCAGGGGTGCCTCGTGCGCGGTGCGGTCGATCAGCGCATCGAGGTCGGCGTGCTCCATCCGCAGCTCGATCAGCCGCCGCTCGGGCGAGTGCAGGTTGGATTCCACGGGATGATTGGCCAAAAACGCACGCCGGAGCTCTGCGGGCGCCAGACGATAATACGTCTTCCGAGGGCATTAATCGAGCGCGCCGCACCTCCGGCGCGCCCTCCAGCAGCATGGGCAAAGGCTATCGACTCACCGCCGCCACCGGCATCCACAAGGGTGACCGCGAATACCAGCAGGACCAGGTCGCCCTGATCGCGCATCCGCGGGCCAGTGGCTGCGTGCTCGCGGTCGTGGCCGACGGCATGGGCGGCCGCAGCGGGGGCCGCAAGGCGTCCGACCAGGTGATGCTCACGGCCAAGCAGCTGTTCGAGCGCTATTCGCCCGACCACGACGACGCCGGCAGCCTGCTCAAGCAGGTGGTGCAGGAGGCTCACCTGGTGATCAAGCTGACGGCCATCTCGTCCGAGCAGGAGCCGCACAGCACCATCGCCGCCTACCTGATCAACCCGGCCGGCGACTGCCACTGGGTGCATGCCGGCGACTCGCGCATCTACCACTTCCACGGCAGCAAGCTGGTCAAGCGCACGCTCGACCACTCCTACGTGCAGACCCTGGTCGACGCCGGCCAGCTGACCGAGGAGGAGGCCAACGTGCACCCGCAGTCCAACATCCTGATGGGCTGCCTGGGCGCGGAGGAGGATCCCCCTGCCACCCTGCATTTCGTGCCCCAGCTGCGGCCCGGCGACGTGCTGATGGCCTGCAGCGACGGCGTGTGGCACTACTTCAGCCCGGACGAACTGGGCTCCGTGCTGTCCTCGCTGACGCCGCGCGAAGCCAGCGAATTCCTGATCGAGAAGGCCCGCTCGCGCGGCCACGGTGGCGGCGACAACCTGTCGCTGGTCATCGTCAAGCTCGAGCCCCTGGAAGGCTGAGTTCAGGGCGGCAGCGGCAGCGACCTGGCCGGCGGGCCTTCCTGCGCAGCGCGCTGCTGCACCTTGGCCTTGTGCTCCTGCGCTTCGTTCACGCGCTCGCGGTGGCGGCGCAGGTTCTCTTCCGTGTCCGGCTGCTGCCTTTCCTCGGGCCCCCGCGCGGCCTGCTCGGCCCGTTTCCGCGCCTGCTCCTGGTTGCGCTGTGCATCGGCGGCCTTGGAGGCTGCGCGCTGCTGGCGTTCGCGCTCGTCCGCCTGGGCCTTGGCCCGGGCCTCATCCCGCTCGCGCGCCCGGGCGTCGCGCCGCTCGTCCAGTTCGCGGATGCGCTCGGCGGCATTGCGCTTGCGCCGTGCGTCGTCCAGGGTGAGTTCCTGGCGGCGCAGCTCGGCCAACGCGTCGCGCCGGCGCCCGTTCGCCTCGTCCAGGCAATCGTTGACCGCGAACTTCCGGTAGCAGGCCCGCTGCGCCTGCTCGAATTCCGCCTCGATGCGCCCGCGCTCGGTGGCGATGCGCGCCCGCTCGGCTTCCTCGTCCGGCGACTGGGCGCCGGCCGGCAGCGCGAACCAGAAGGCCAGCAGCAGGCAGGACTTGTTCATGTCAGGCGGGTGTCCACCGTGCGCCGCTCCAGGGCCAGGAACTCGGCCGACTGCATCTCGTTCAGGCGCGAGACGGTGCGCGGGAATTCGTGGGCCAGCGGTCCCTCGGTGTAGAGCTGCTCGGGCGGCACGGCGGCGGACAGGATCAGTTTCACCCGGCGATCGTAGAGCACGTCGACCAGCCAGGTGAAACGGCGTGCTTCCGAGGCCATGTTGACCGGCATGGCCGGCACGTCGGACAGCAGCACGGTGTGGAACTGGCTGGCGATCTCCAGGTAGTCGTTCTGCGAACGCGGGCCGCCGCACAGGGTGCGGAAATCGAACCAGACGACGCCGCCGGCCTTGCGGCGTGCGCGGATCTGGCGCTGCTCGATGTGCAGGACCGGGTCCTCGTCGTGCACCTCGGCCAGCTCGCCGAAAGCGCGGTCCATCTCGGCATCGGCCTGCGGCCCGAGCGGCGTGTGGTACAGCTTGATGTGCTCCAGCGTGCGCCGCCGGTAGTCGGTGCCGTTGTCGACGTTGATCACCTCCAACCTTTCGTTGAGCAGCGCGATCGCGGGCAGGATGCGGTCGCGGTGCAGGCCGTTGGGATACAGGTCGTCGGGGCGGAAGTTGGACGTGGTGACGAAGCCCACGCCGTTGTCGAACAGCGCCTGCAGCAGCCGGTGCAGGATCATCGCGTCCGTAATGTCGGCGACGTGGAACTCGTCGAAGCAGATCAGCCGGAAGCGCTTCGCGATGCGCTCGCCCAGTTCATCGAGCGGGTTGACCGTGCCCTGCAGTTCGGCGAGCTCGCGATGCACCTCGCGCATGAACTCGTGGAAGTGCAGCCGGGTCTTGCGCCGGAGCGGCACCGAGCCGTAGAAGCAGTCCATCAGGAAGCTCTTGCCGCGCCCCACCCCGCCGTACATGTAGACCCCACGCGGGATCGCGGGACGGTTGATCAGCTTCTTGAAGGCGTTGGAGCGCTTCTCCTTGTACTGGGCCCACTCCGCCGCGCAGCGGTCCAGGGCCTCCACGGCCCGCAACTGGGCCGGGTCGCTCCGGTAGCCGCGCGCCTTCAGTTCGGCTTCGTAGGCCTGGCGAACGGACATCGGCCGCTGATCAGAAGTTCAGCGTCCGTTTGTCGACGGCCAGCGCCGCTTCCTTGGTCGCCTCGGACAGCGACGGGTGGGCGTGGCAGATGCGAGCGATGTCCTCGCTGGAGGCGCGGAACTCCATCGCCACCACCGCTTCGGAAATCAGCTCGCTGGCCATGGGGCCCACGATGTGCACGCCCAGGATCTCGTCGGTCTTGGCATCGGCCAGGAACTTCACCATGCCGGTGGTATCGCCCAGCGCCCGCGCGCGGCCGTTGGCCATGAAGGGGAAGGTGCCGGCCTTGTAGGCGACGCCGTCGGCCTTGAGCTGCTGCTCGGTGCGGCCCACCCACGCGATCTCGGGGCTGGTGTAGATCACCCACGGGATGGTGTTGAAGTTCACGTGCCCGTGCTGGCCGGCGATGCGCTCGGCCACCGCCACGCCTTCTTCCTCCGCCTTGTGCGCCAGCATCGGGCCGCGCACCACGTCGCCGACCGCCCAGACGTTGGGCAGGCTGGTGCGGCATTCGTCGTCGACCACGATGGCGCCGCGCTCGTCCAGCTTCAGGCCGACCGCTTCGGCGTTGAGGCCGGTCGTGTTCGGCACCCGGCCGATGGAGACGATCAGCTTGTCGACCGCCAGGGTGCGCGCCTCGCCCTTGGCGTCGGTGTAGGCCACGGAAACACCCTTGTCCCCCAGGTTCTTCACTTCGCCGACCTTGACGCCCAGCTCGATCTTCAGGCCCTGCTTGTCGAAGGCCTTCCTGGCCTCCTTGGCGATCTGCTCGTCGACCGCACCGAGGAACGTCGGCAGCGCTTCGAGCACGGTGACTTCGGCGCCCACGCGACGCCACACCGAGCCCATCTCCAGCCCGATCACGCCGGAGCCGATGAGGGCCAGCTTCTTCGGCACGGCCGGGATCCGCAGCGCGCCGTCATTGGACAGGATGTTGGTTTCGTCGAAGTCCACGCCGGGCAGGGCGCGCGGATTGGAGCCCGTGGCGAGGATCACGTGCTTGCCGGTGATCGTCTCCTCGCTCGCGCCCGCGACCTTGATCTCGTAGCCGTCGGCGCCGCCCTTCACGAACGAGCCGCGGCCGTGGAAGAAGCTGACCTTGTTCTTCTTGAACAGGTACAGGATGCCGTCGTTGTTCTGTTTCACCACGGCGTCCTTGCGGGCAATCATCTTGCCGATGTCGATCGACAGGCCGCTCACCGAGATGCCGTGGTCCGCGAAATGCTTGCCGGCGTGCTCGAAGTTCTCGGACGACTGCAGCAGCGCCTTGGAGGGGATGCAGCCGACGTTGGTGCAGGTGCCGCCGGGGGCCGGCTTGCCGTCCTTGTTCTTCCACTCGTCGATGCAGGCGGTGTTGAAGCCCAGTTGCGCTGCACGGATGGCGGCGATGTAGCCGCCGGGGCCGCCGCCGATCACGACGACGTCGAATTGCTTGTTGGCCATGGGAAAGTCTCTTTCGGGCGCAGGCCCGCCTCAAAGGACGAGGCCCCGTCAGGGGCCTCGTTTCCGGTTAGATGTCGAACAGCAGCCGCGCCGGATCCTCCAGCGCTTCCTTCATCGCCACCAGGCCGAGCACCGCCTCGCGGCCGTCGATGATGCGGTGGTCGTAGCTCATGGCCAGGTAGTTCATGGGCCGGATCACGATCTGCCCGTTCTCCACCACGGCGCGGTCCTTGGTGGCGTGCACGCCCAGGATGGCCGACTGCGGCGGGTTGATGATGGGCGTCGACAGCATGGAGCCGAACACGCCGCCGTTGGAGATGGAGAAGGTGCCGCCGGTGAGCTCCTCCAGCCCCAGCTTGCCGTCGCGCGCCTTGGCGCCGAACTCGGCGATCTTCTTCTCGATCTCGGCGAAGGACATCTGGTCGGCGTTGCGCAGGA